>Ga0209254_10002139_pt1 | contig 17942 bp, 17 predicted proteins | sample FrelakmetDIP11DI_FD_187148 | JGI IMG/M metagenome (GOLD analysis project Ga0209254, IMG submission 187148) | Freshwater lake sediment microbial communities from the University of Notre Dame, USA, for methane emissions studies - DIP11 DI (SPAdes)... | ecosystem: Environmental > Aquatic >...
TATTTTTTCCTTATGTTGAACTACAGATACAAACCCATTAGTGTATGGAGGGTTCCATTATGAGTGGTTATTTAAAACGTGGTACCGATCCTTTTCCCGTTCATCGTTTGAAAAGGATTGAGCGGCCTACAACATTAATTCTGGATGATAAGGTTCAGAGAGTTGATGAGCGTGAGAGCGGCTTCAAAAAGGCACATCGAGGGGATTATGGTGAAAAACTTTATAGAGAAAGGCGACGATTCGTTCCTAAACATCCTACCTCTGCTGCACTCCAATGGATGACGGTCCATCTGAAGGATGTTGTCGATGGAGTGGTTGCCTCCCAGAAAGCTCCAATCCCGAAAGATCCTGAACAAATATCCCGGCATATAAAAGAACTTGCTTATTTTCTCAGAGCAGACGTGGTTGGAATTTGTAAACTGCCCCCCTATGCTGTCTACTCCCATAGCGATTCCAACGGTGAGCCGATCACGCTGGACCACAAATATGCAATAGCTGTCCTGATCGATCAGGATTGGAGGACTACGGAAGCCTTTAACGGCCATGATTGGATAAGCAATTCAATGAGTTTCTTAGGTTATTCCACATCAGGTTTCATCGCTTGTATTATTGCCGATTATATCCGCAGGCTTGGTTATCCCGCGAGAGCCCATCATGCAAGAAACTATCAGGTAGTCGTTCCCCCCATCCTCCTTTGGGCGGGTTTAGGAGAAATGTGCAGAATGGGTGATTGTGTTCTGAATCCCTTTTTAGGGCCCCGGTTTAAAGCTGCAGTGGTAACTACTGATCTTCCCCTTGTTCCGGATAAACCGATAGATTTCGGGCTACAAGATTTTTGTGCCAAGTGTAAGAAATGTGCCAGGGAGTGTCCCTCGGGCGCCATCAGCTCAGGTGATAAGGTCATGTATAACGGATATGAACGCTGGCCCGTGGACATTAAAAAATGCACCACTATGCGAGTAGGAAACCAGAAGGGATCAGGATGTGGGACTTGTATCAAGGTTTGCCCCTGGGATAAACCTTACACCCTTCTTCACCGGTCAGTGCGCTGGGCAATGACACATTCAGGGCTTGCGAGGAGCTTTGCGATCTGGGGAGATGATTTGTTTGGATACGGAAAGGCCAGGCCAGAGAATAAATGGTGGTTTGATCTTGAAGATGTCGATGGTGTGTTGCAGATCCCCACGGTGAAGGGGGAAGAGGAAAACCAAGTTGACTGAAAGGGTAATAATTTAAACCTGATCTGGTCAAGTAAAAATGGACACCCAGTTAAGCGACTTTTACCAAAGTGAACTTGATCTTGCAAAAAAAGTATTTTTAGAAGTACCCTAAAAAGTAATATTAACTAATAATTATGGAGGGTAAACCATGGCACAAAGAACAGTTGACGTACACAACCATTGGTATCCAAAAGAGTACCTCGATTATTTGATGACTCGAGGCTCTAACGCAACTCCACACTGCGTACATGACGGAGGAACCCATTACCGGATGTGGCACAAGGGAGTGTATGTGGCCCACATTGACCGAGCAGGACATTATGATCTCAAGGAGAGGATAAAAGACATCGATGCTGGCGGTCTTGACACCCAACTTCTAAGCGTGACCATTCCGGGACCGGAGAGTTTGGAGCGGGATAACGCTATCTACTGGGCCCAAAAGATTAATGATGCCCTCAAAAAGGCAACCGAAGACTACCCGGGACGGTTTTATTTCTTAGCCTCCCTTCCCTACCAGGATCCTGATGAAGCGTGCAAGGAGCTCGAAAGGTGCCATAAAATGGGCTGCGTGGGGATCCAGCTGTTTTCCAATTTCAATGGGGAGCCGGTTTTTTTAGAGAAGTTCCACGGTATCTATGAGCTGGCTAACAAGTGGCAACTGCCCGCACTGATGCACCCTGCTGTACCCTTGACCGCAGAGGTGATGGACAAAATGAAGATTCCCTACCAGCTTTGGGGATACACTCTTGACACCAGTATGGCGGTGGTAAGCCTTATTTTTCAGGGCGTATTTGCGAAATTCCCCAATCTAACAGTTGTCCATGGTCATCTGGGTGGAATGGTTCCCTATTTTGTCCGAAGGTTGCAGGATTCTTATAAAGGATATGCGAAGGAATGGGGAATCGAGCTGAAGGAGCCACCGGACATCACTTACAAGACAAGGGTCTATCCAGATACTACCTCATTTTATCTTCCTGCCATGAAATGTTGCTTGGAGTGGGTAGGACCGGAACACATGTGCATCGGAACGGATTATGCCCACCGGGTAGGCGACCCTGAAGGGGCTATTAAAGCGGTCAAAGATCTGGGAGCGCAAACCGGGTTGACCCAAGACCAGATTGACATGATTCTTGGGAAGAACCTGGAGAAGCTCTTCAAACTCCCTCCCATGCGCTAAAATGATCATTTGGCTTTATAAATCAAGATGGCACAACGTGTAACCGTCTTTATCCGCAGACTGTTGAAATATTATAAAAGGTATGAAAATCTCATCATGAAGGGAGTTTTATGATCATGGAAGTGAAATGGTGAGGGTTTGACTGCGGCCAATGCATTGTGGAGCCGGGAGGTCTGAGAAACCACCTACTCTTTGGAGACCTATATAAGGATCTTGGGTAACAAGAGGCGGAAAAGAAATCGTTCGTTATCCTGGAGTGAGATGATGGCTGGAAAAAGTGCTGCAGGTGGCTGACGCTTGTATAGAGATCAGCCGCTATTATGTCATCAGCCGAATCGAAGAGGTAGGGCGTCTATCACTTAACAAGCAAAATGGGTACCCTGAGCTGATTGAGGTTATGAGGAAGCCCCTATCATAAATCGGATAACCTTCTTAAACACGTATGGTCTTGCTTTTTATAAATCGGGCAGAGGAGGTAAGAAAACCGCCCTTTTCTTTTCTATGCAGAACGCGGGTGATTATTTTTCCAAAGCGTTACATGAGGTTACGAAAGCCATTGCTGAGGAGAATATAAATCCAGAAAACCTACGAAGTGGGTATCACGAAAACCTCAAAGGAGTCTACGAAAGAATCGCTCAGAAATTGGGTACCCGGGCTGCTTCGAGACAACAGGATGTCTTCGACTTCATTACCTATCTTGCCAAATCCTCGGGGTAATCTGATTTCAAGGAGTGTGCAAGTGGGTAAGGGTTTGGAATACGCTCGTCAGAAGTCACCAGGTTGTAAGCAAGGTTGCTTATTTGAGCGAGTGCGCTTTTGAGTGGGAACAACCAAAACTCTGTTTGTCATGAGTATCAGTAAAGAGTAGAGAAATAATGCAGATAAGAGATTTCGACTTATCCATACAGCATACATTCAATCCGCTTCATATCTATTGTGGTCTAGTAGATGTGGGCATTAGCAGACAAAATGCACTACGGATCCAGTTGGATTTATGAAAACGCAGTATTTGGGTATTTGGAGTATTAAAGCGGCTAATGTCACATGTCGGTCATGAGACCATAGCGTTTCAGGAGAAAGTGCTGAGAGACAGGGCCTAAGTACTTTGTAAATAAATTATTAAACTATTAAACCAAAGGGGGTAGGTAGGGTATGAGATTATTTGAGCCATACACTATTCACAAGAAACTGAGACTCACAAACCATATAATGATGCCCCCCGTTGTGACTCGACTCGCTACAGAGGAGGGAAGGGTCACCGATGCTCTTATAGAGCGGTACATGCTTTATGCAAAAGGGGGGGCAGGCATAGTGGTCACTGAGGCGATCTCGGTGAAAAAGCAGAAAAGCGGCCAATTACTGCGGCTTAGTGAGGATGAGTTTATTCCGGATCTTAGGAAATTAACCAAGCGGATCCATGAAGAGACGGAAGCTAAGATAGCGCCGCAGATCATCAATTTTCTGAAGATCTCCCGAGGTGGCTATCGTCAGAAGGTAGAAGATTTGTCGCTCGAAGAAATAAAAGAAATACCTGAATTGTTCGGCAGAGCAGCTTACCGAGCCCGACAGGCGGGATTTGATGCAGTGGAGCTCCATTTTGCTCATGCCTATACCATGTCATCTTTTCTTTCCCGTCACAATCATCGAAAAGACAACTTTGGTGGCTCTCTGAAGAATAGACTGCGCTTGGCTGAAGAAGTAATAGAGGCGAGCCGAAAGGAAGTTGGAGACGATTTTGTGCTCGGTGCTCGCATGAATGGAGATGAGTTCACCTTAGGAGGAAACAGCCTTGAGCAAGGCCGCCAGATTGCCTTGCGGCTGGCAGAACTTGGCCTTGATTACATCAGCGTTTCAGCCGGAGGAAAGTTCGAGGATGCCGTCCTCAAGGAAGGCGAGTCTCTGGATCCCTATACCGGCTACAGTGGTCACAGGAGCATGCCACCCAATTGGATGCCCGAAAAGGTAAACGTTTATCTGGCTGCGGACATCAAGAGGACGATAAACGCGGCTGGATTTGATACGCCTATTATTACTGCCGGCCGGATACCTACCCCTCAGGTAGCTGAGAGCATTCTTCAAAACAACGAAGCCGATATGGTGGGCATAGCACGACCCATTTTGGCTGACCCCTCCTGGCCAAAGAAGCACATGGAAGGACGCGAGAAAGAGATATTGGAATGTATTTACTGCAATAAATGCCGCGAAGCAGAGGGAGCTTTTGAGGATGTTACTTGTTTTCAATGGAAAAAGAAGGACGGCACTGTCCAGGTCCCTCGTCCCTAAAGCAGGGATGGGGTGGATGGTAGCCTTCCTTTTGCAAAGTTAATCTTATGATATGCTGAAAGGGGATTCCTGTTATGCAGCTTGAAGGTTTCGTTCCTTACAATTTGGAGGCAGCCACTCTCTACGACAAGAGGAGATGGTGGTTGGGCCTGACCCTTGGAGATATGTTTGATAAGGTTTGCGACCTCTATCCCGAGAAAGAGGCCCTGGTAGGCATGGCAAAACGGTACAGTTATGGCCAGCTCCGCCGGTTGGTAGACACCATGGCATACCGACTCATACAAGAGGGCTTTGTGCCGGGCGATCGGGTACTTCTCCAACTTCCCAACTGCCCTGAATTTGTAATCTCCTACTTTGCTTTGCAGAAGGCTAGCCTCGTGATGGTGTTACTCACCGTGAATCACACACCCAGGGAGATTGTTCACCTGGCGAATCTTACTCAGCCCAAAGGATGGATTCTTCCTGATCGTTACCGTAAAACGGATTTCTTTCCGTTAGTCGAACAGGTTAAGAAAGATGATCCCATGCTCGAAAAGGTTATTGTGGTGGGGGAAGGGGCTCCAGGGGACTGCCTAAAATTCAAAGAACTTCTTGAAACCAGCGCCGATCAAAAGACTATCAAGGAGGCGTTGGAGCAGACACGCCCGGACCCTAAAGATGTGTGTCAGATTCTGCCCTCAGGGGGAACCACGGGCCTTCCTAAGGCATCACCCAGGACACACAACGATTACATTTGCAACGTGGAGTATAAATCCCGGGCATGGGATATGAATGTCAATGATATATGTTTAGTTGCGACTACGGTAGGTCACAATCTGGCCCTACTTGTGTGTGTAACCGCTTCGGTATTTCATGGGGCTAAAATTGTGATGATTGATTCCACTCTTCCTGAGGATTTCTGCCGGGTAGTTCAAGATGAAAAGGTTACCTGCACTGCTTTGGTGCCCACCTTGATGAGCCGTATTGTTAATTACGAGAACCTTGGAGGTTACGACCTCAGTTCCTTAAAGAAAGTCTATGTGGGTGCAGCTAACAGTCCACCCGAACTGGTGCAGAATGCAGAAAAAAAAATTGGCTGCCGATACATTAATGCCTTTGGCATGGTGGAAGGCCCCTGCTCTCAAACTCGTCCTGAGCATCCCTTTGAAGTAAGGTGCCAGACTATTGGACGACCAGTTTGCCCTTATGACGAATTCAGGACATTGGATGTGAACGGAAATCCGACCGACATGGGCGCAGAGGGAGAGTTGGCAGCTAAAGGTCCCGGAGTCTTCAGCGGTTACTATAAAAACCCTCAGGCTAACCGCGACGCCTTTACTCCGGATGGCTACTTTCGCACTGGCGACCTTGCAGTCATTGATGAACGGGGATACATTCGCATCACCGGGCGAATAAAAGATATCATCATTCGAGGAGGAGAAAATATTGCCGCCCGGGATGTAGAAGATCTTATTTCTAACCATGATAAGGTTGAATATGTAGCTGTGGTGGGTATGCCTGATCCTGACCTTGGTGAGCATGTATGCGCCTATATCAAGCCGGTACAAAGAGCCTCAATTAGCTACCAGGAGATTATTGAGCATCTGGAAAAACTGGGTGCCCCAAAAATATTTTATCCGAAACGGGTAGAGTTAGTTGAGGAGATTCCTCTTACCGCGGCGGGAAAAGCGGACAAGAAGATCCTGAGGAGGGATATCGAAGAAAAGTTAAAAGCTGAAAGAGGATAGAAGCAGGAGTAGAATTTACTAAGAGATCAGTCTTCGATGCAGTGTGCGATTAGGAGACTGGAGTAAGGAGGAAGCCATGAAATTAAAAGGTAAAACGGCCATAATAACCGGAGGAGCCCAAGGGATCGGCAGGGCTATAAGCTTACGCCTTGCCAGGGAAGGAGCAAACATAGGGATTCTTGATATTAAAAAAGATGTGGCGGATAAAACGGTAGCGGAGATCAATGGCTTAGGAGTTAAGGCCACAGCAATCGCATGTGACGTAACTAACTATGAAAAAGTAAAAGAAGCAGTCTCAAAGGTTCACAAAGAGTTTGGCTCGATTGATATCCTCATCAATAATGCCGGCATTGATGTATCGCAGTTCTTTGTTAATACTGACCAGTCCCTTTGGGATAGAATTATCAATGTGAACTATCGGAGCTTCCTTAATGCTACCCACGTATGTATTCCTTATATGATAGAACAAAAGAGTGGAAACATTGTCAGCCTTGGTTCAGATGCCGGGCGAGTTGGGAATTCTGGCGAGGTGCTTTATTGTGGCACCAAAGCGGCCATCATGGCCAGTGCAAAGGCTTTGGCACGAGAGTTGGCACGATATAATATCAGAGTTAATTGTGTAAGTCCTGGCCCTGTCCAGACGGATCTTTTGGCTGGGCTTCATGAAGGTGAAAAAGGAAAAAAGATCATGGAGGCAGTGGCAAATATGATCCCCATGAGGCGGCTTGGACTCCCTGAAGACGTTGCCGATGTGGTAGGCTTTTTTGTGAGCGATGATTCCAGATATTTAACCGGCCAGGTACTCAGTGTTGATGGCGGCCTAACCATGATCGGATAAGCAGAAAGGACAAAACAATGGACTTTAGTCTCTCTGAAACGATTTTGCAATACAAACGAGAAGCCTGCGAATGGGTCGAAAAAGTTCTCAATCCCCTGTCAGAACCCTTAGAGGAGGAAGAAAGGCTTCCCGAAAAACTGGTAGAGGAATTAAAGAAGGGCGTTTTTTTGGCCTCACCATTCCTAAGGAGTATGGTGGAGAAGGCTGGAGTGTGGTGGATTGGTTTACCGTTCTTGAGGAACTGGCAAAGGCCTATGCTACCGTCAGACTCATTGCTCATACTATGAATGGCTTATTCTGGAGGCCCCTTCTTCAATTTGGCACCGAGGAGCAAAAGAAAAACTACCTGCCTAAACTGGCGACAGGAGAGATTTGGGCGGCCAACAGCCTTACTGAACCAGAAGCTGGGACGGGAAAAGACATCAATTCTAAGGCCATTAGAGATAAAGAGTACTATGTTGTGAACGGACATAAGTGGCTCATCACGCTTTTTCCCGACTATACTAAGTTGATTTATACATTTGCTGCCACTGAGGAAGGAATCACAGCCTTTTTAGTGGATGTACCCACCAAGGGGTTGGTTCTAAAACCAATGGCTAAGATGATGGGCTGTGTTGGACCTCGTCACTATAACGTCATTTACGAAAACTGCAGGGTGCCCGCTTCCAACATTCTGGGCGAGCGAGGAAAAGGGTTAGATGTGGCTTTTGGCATGCTTCACTTGAGCCGGGTATCAATCCAGCGCATGAGCGGGGTTTCAAAACCATTCAATATAAAGGTTTTATTGATATAGGGCAATCAAAAGCTGATGTGGTGATTGAATCTTTTTCGGAACTCAAGGCAATTTTAAAGAAGAAGGAGACTCAAAATGAAGAAAGCACAGAGGGACCCAACTTACAAACGGTTCATCACTGGTCCGATCAAACGTTTCGATGAACGCAATACCGGCTACTCACGGGCTGATCGGGGTGAAATCATCGGGCCCAATGAAGCATTGAAACATGGATTGGAGATCAAGTACGGGAAAGAAGAAAACGGTTTTTTGCGGGAAGATTACGCCCTCAATTTGGCCGGCCGGGCCATTGATACCTTAGTGCGAAAAATGGTATACAGCCGGGATGATTTTCCCCGGCGCTGGTCTATCCCCAAAGAAAAAAAAATGACGGATATTGATCCCGTGAAAATGTCAGAAAAGATAAAGCGGGTAGGAAAATGGTTTGGCGCCAGTCTGGTTGGCATTAGTAAACTCAACCGTCTTTGGCTTTATTCTCACTGGGGAGATCACGGTGCCAAGCTTTCGGGATCGTTTAAGCCCGGCGACCCGATTGAGTTACCCGAAGAATATCAATATGTCATCGTCTTTGCCATCGAAATGGACTATCGTGATATCCAGCGTTCACCAGCTGTCACCCCTGCCATTGACCTCGGTTACTCAAAAATGGCTTTTACCGCTGCTTCAGTAGCTGAGTTTATCCGAATCCTGGGATATCAGGCTATCCCCAGTGGCAACGACATGGGATTGACGATCCCCATGGCGGTGGATGCCGGACTGGGAGAACTCGGCCGCAATGGTCAACTGATAACCAAAGCCTATGGCCCTAGGGTCCGTATAAGTAAAGTCTTTACCGACCTACCGCTGATCCCCGATGAACCTATCGACATAGGAGTCCAGCATTTCTGCGAAACCTGTGGAAAATGTGCTCACCACTGCCCAGGCCAGGCGATCCTCAAGGGAAAACGAACCGATCAACCGCAGGACGTATCTACCAACCCGGGGCTTTTAAAGTGGCCAGTACACACCGAAAAATGCCTAACATGGTGGCATAAGAGCGGAACCGCCGGATGCAGCAATTGTATTAGTGTCTGCCCTTACAATAAGCCTCCCGGAGCACTGCATAGATTGGTCCGGGGCGTTCTCAAGCGCACGTCGCTTTTCGATTGGCTTATTCTCCAAGGAGATGACCTGATGGGGTATGGGAAGCAGGTCATTCGCGAAACGCCTAACAGGAAGAGCTATGGGTAAGGACTCGGCAATAAATACTCTCGCAGAACTGGCGCTCATTATGAAAACGTAAAGTGAGAATTAACAAAAAATGGAAATTTTTGCCGTAGAATGATTTGTTGGTTCCACAACTCTGCAGGAAAGAGGGGGTATCAAATCATGAGTACGGACGTAGTTAAAACCACTACCTGGTCCGCGGGGCCGGGTTGTCACGGTGGGTGTGGGGTCTTGCCGAAGGAAAAGTCATTAAAGTAGAAGAAGATACTGACCATCCCTAGAACCAAGGGCGGCTGTGTGCCCGATATTCGGCCGTAACCCAGTAAATGTACAAGCCCGAACGCATTACGCACCCCCTGAAAAAAGTCGGTGTCCGTGGCGAGGGGAAGTGGGAGAGGATTTCTTGGGATGAGGAATACGACATCATCGAAAAGAGACTCAGAAAGACCACCGATGAGTATGGTCCGGAGAGCGTCGTGTTTCTTAAGGGAACCGGCAGGGATGTCGGAGGACAGATCCAGTTACTTGCCTTTGCGTATGGGAGCCCCAATGTAGTGTTTGGAATGAGTGGAATTTCCTGCTACGCACCCAGGAACATGGTGACGTGGGCTACGATCGGGGAAATCCCCGTTCTGGCTGGATGCGTCACCGTGGCTGCCGTAGCGCTACGATGACCCTGAGTACAAAGTGCCAAAGTATATTATGGTTTGGGAACAGGCCTTCCGGTTTTGTTGTTTTCTGTGGGCTTAGCCTTTGGAGCACAATCAGTCACAAAGTGGTTCAACAGAGTAGGCCAGCTTGAGTATTATGCGAGAAAAATAACGGGGGGAATATTTATCTTTGCGGGTCTATTTTATTTGTGGACTTATGTGATTTTGGACATTTTACAAGATTGGTGATGTATATTTCTATAGGCATAAATCGTTGGAGGGGAGTATGATCGAAATCACGGATTGTCCCATTAACCTTAATACAGTTTTTGACCGGCTAAAAAAATAAAATTTCCGGCGTAGGATTTATGCACGATGCCGCCCTACGCTCCTTTCCCAAAACCACAGTGCGGAAATTCGCATGTGGGACAATCGAGGCAGAGGCCTCCATGCCCTAATTTTGCTATTTCCGGTTTTCCGATCTTTTCCCCGGCTAAAACCCTCGGCAGGATTAAATCAAAGATAGTATTTTTATGGTACATTCCACAGGCCGGAACTCCCAGGATAGGAATTTCACCACTATAGGCCATTAAAAACATCGCACCCGGTAATACTGAAGCACCATATGAAGCGATGGTGGCGCCGATTTCTTTTACCCCCTTTGACGTGAGATCATCTGGGTCCACCGACATCCCGCCGGTAAGAATAATTAATTGAGCACCAGCAGTGATCAAATTTTTTATTCCCTCGGCGATCATAGTGACATCGTCAGGAGCAAAGATTACTTTTATGATTTCCGAACCGATGTTTTTTATCTTTTCCCGCATTATTGGTTCAAAAGCGTCCTTAATACGGCCATGATATACTTCACTTCCGGTGATCAGAAGGCCAGCCTTTACTGACCTTAAGGGTAAAACCTCGACTATTTTCCCATATTCTAATGATAAGTTTTCGACTTTCTCCACCGTTTGTCTTTTGATTAACAATGGAATTGCTCTTGTGCCCGCAAGCAGTTCTCCCTTTTTGACCAGAAAATTATTGTGGCGGGTAGCACACATTACTTCATCGAGAAGGTTGAGTTCTTCCAAAGCTTCACTATTTATCCGGAGTAACCCATCATAAGCTGCGTAGAGGTTGACACGTCCTTCTTTTACTTCGTCAGAAAGATAAACCCCTTTACCAGCGATCGCCCTGGCAATTCGTTCCCCAGCTTCATTTTCGTGGACCTCATCATCAGTGATTGTCAGAACAAAGAGATTTTCCTTTCCCAGGTCAAGTAATCGGGGGATATCATCTTTGGTGACTATGTGCCCTTTTTTAAAGGCGCGTCCCTTAAACTCATGATGTGCCTTAATCTCAGTGATGTCATGAGCAAGAACTGTTCCAATTGCATCTTGTACTTTAATCTTTTCTAACATGGTACTACTCTTTTTGGTAATATTTTTTATTATCAGTGATTGAAGAGATGGGGCCTCTCCATCTGTTGGTTGATCGTAATGTTTATCTCAGCGGAGCATAATAAAGGGGCAAGTCCGCACAGCGCCGACAGAGTGTTTTGTCATCCTTTATTATTTCCCAACCCTTAATAATTTCCTCGCCGCACAGAGTGCACGCGGTTCGTTTGGGGGGCGGGCCGGGCATTTCCCGTTCTGGGACCTCAACCCTAACCTCTTCGACAACAAAAAGATCGTTGTCGGTCATTTGCTTATAAGCCTCTATATAGACATGATTACTATCGGCCAACTCAGGAAAGAGTGCCTTGGCTTTATTGCGGGAGGCAGGATGAACAGATATCCGGAAGGCTTTTTGTGACTCTACATTCAAAAATGTAGCCGCCATAATCCCATAGTTTATGACTTTAAGAGTGCGTCGCCCCAAAGAACAACCAGTTACGCTTTGGATACCATCAGTAGCACACCGGTCAATTTCAACCCAGGTTATTAATTTTTTGCGGTTTTCTGGGCTGTTGGGATCGTTTATGCCATGCATTTGGCATGCCAGAAAGGCCATCCGAACCCCCAATATTATGCCGGCGCAGACACTCCCGTGAAATGCTCCGGCCTTTTGATAGAGAGATTGTATGTCATCCATGGTCATCACCTTTACGACAAGAACAGGTTGTCGTGTTAAAGAATCATTTTGTCATGATAACGTTATGACAAATTTCCATAGCAGTCAAGAAAAAATATGCTTCTTTTTTTGTAAAGTTCGCCAGATCTTCAAAATATTATTCCGTGGAGAGTGATTAATAGCAAGGTACTATGAAAAAAAAGCTCATTACGGATAAGATATGACCTAGGTTTTGTATAAAAAGCGTTTGAAGATACTCATGACTGCCTTTGACGATGGCAATGCTTAGCATAGGAGCACCAAATAAACGAGGGTGAAATGGGCTTCTGCACTTCCTTCATTCTCCAGATTAAAAAAAATGCATAATAATAAAAAAAATCCTTTACAACGCAGTTACAATCTGGTAAAAAGAATCAAATTATAATTAATCCTCATCAATTCTTAAACAGGAGGTAGGTATTATGGCTACAGCAAAACAGCTTGCATTAAGAATCAAATATGCCAAAACGACCGTAAACTCCCTAACCAAGAAGCTTAGCGCAGGAAAAGCAAAACTGAAAGTACTCGAGGCAGATCTAAAAAAAGCAAAAGTTGCGGCAGGGAAAAAGAAACCAGTAAAAAAAGCCGTCCCAAAAAGGAAAGCAAAAAAGCGGTAAAATAAATTAAGCGAGGAGGAATATAAAGATGAATAAGGCAGATTTGATAGATGCAGTTGCCAAGGTAACAAAAACAAAAAAATCCGCCAGTGCGGCGGTTGATTGTGTGATTGATACTATTACCAAAGCACTCAAGAAAAAAGAAGCGGTAACCCTGATTGGTTTTGGAACTTTTGGTGCGAGAAAAAGGAAAGCCAGAAATGGAAGGAATCCTCAAACCGGAGCGAAAATAAAAATAAAGGCTAAAACTGTCCCTGTATTTAAAGCAGGGAAAGCACTGAAGGATGCTGTTGGGCGTTCTTAACTAAGCGATAAATACGTTATCACGTAAGAGCCTCCAAGCTTAAATAAGCTTGAGAGGCTCTTTTCCGTCCACAAGAAAGAAAAAACCGTATTCTTTTTTTATTAAGACTTGAAAAATCACTGGCGAACCCCCTTACTTGATTTTTTACTCACGTTATGGCAAAGTCTTGTCAGGTGGGTGAATTGAAATTTTTAAGTTGAGAAAGCGAAGATCAGAACGCTTTCTTTTTAGAGAATAAAAGGATCCACCATATAGAGGAGGATTAATACGTGAAACTATTTTGTCCTTATTGTACCAAGGAAATAGATCAGGATACCCTCCAATGCCCTTTTTGCGGCACTTCATACGCATCCGAAACAATTCAGCTTTTGACCGAAATTGTTAAGGTCGCCACCGAAGAAGGTGCCACTGAACGTCGACGGTTTATCCGCATTCCCAAGAAATTTAAACTTGTTTATTCAACTCCCAAAGCATTTGTAGAACACTACCTCAGTAATATTGGCCAGGGCGGGGTATTTATCCCAACAAACGCTCCTCTGGAGGCGGGAACTCAATGTGATGTAAAAATTGTCCTGCCGGATGGAAAAGAAGAAATCGAGGTGTTTTGTGAGGTGGTATGGCAGCAAAAGGAAGAAGTAGTGACACCTGAAGGGATATCCTTAGCCGGAATGGGGGTAAATTTTTTAAATCTCTCTCCTGAAGACAAAGAAAGAATAGATGCAATGTGCAAGGAAAGAGAAAAGGAAATAGATAAAATACTTGGTCGGAAAAAATCTTAAGCAATGACAAACCTGCATAACGTGGTTTCTGATCAATAATTTTCTGGACGATCCTTATGGGAACGGAGTCCAAAACTTATAGTGAAAATCAATCAAATAGAAATATTTTGTAAAATAGTCGAATTGGGAAGCTTTTCCAGGGCCGCCGAAGCGTCACACCTTTCTCAACCAACCCTTACCGAACATATCAAGGCGTTAGAAGATTATCTGGGTACTACCCTCCTTGACCGATTAGGAAGAGAAGTTGTTCCTACCAAAGCAGGAGATATCCTCTATGACTACGCACAGAAAATTTTAAGATTAAAAAGAGAGGCAGAGCAAACACTATGGAGCCTCAAGGGTGCGCTCAAAGGTGATCTTACTGTAGGGGCGAGCACTATCCCGGGTGAGTATATCTTACCTCCACTCATTAAAGGCTTTAGAGATAATTTTCCCGATATTATTCTAAAACTGACGATTGGAGATACAAAAAAAGTTATTGAAGATATTTTCAATAACCGGATTGAGCTTGGTATCGTTGGCGCTGTTATGGAGAATACAAAGCTGGAATACCATAAGTTTGTCAAAGATGAGTTAATACTCATTGTTCCTCCGAGTTCCTCCTGGGGGAAAATTAAATCTATTACGCTGGAGAAACTGAAAGAAATCCCTTTTGTGCTTCGCGAGGAAGGCAGTGGAACACGCATGGTCATGGAAAAGACTTTGAGAGACCACGGGTTTGACAGCGGCCGCTTAAATGTGATTATGAGACTGGGAAGCACAACCGCAGTGATCCAGGCGATTAAGAGTGGGATCGGTTGTTCGATATTGTCCCGCCGGGCAGTCCAGGAGAATTTAAATAACGGAACCCTGAAAGCTGTCTCAATTGAAAAAATAAAAACTTTTCGAGATTTTTATATTGTTCTCCGGCGAGGGAAATTTAAATCACCCTTGGGTGAAGTTTTTTTAAAATTCCTCCTCGAACAATCTAAGGTCGGGACGCTTATCTCTTGTTGTAATTAAACTCTTCTATCTCTATACCCCTTAAAAATCATTTAATCTTTAAATTTCTTTTGTCTCATTATAGGAAAAATCCAAGGTTTATTATTTTATTTATAGGAATAATCTAATTGACATATTGGGAAAATTTGATTAAATTTTTAAATATTTCTAGACCGTAAAGAAAAGGACAGACTACCAGCATTCACAAAAAACAAGAAGCAATTCATAATCGGGTGGTGAAAATGTTCCACGATTCCTGGGTGGAATCACAACACCGGGAAGAGGTTGAGGAAGCATTGAATGGTCACAAGGGATAGGAAATAAATTAGGCTTTTTAACATGTTAACTTTACTGATGGCAATAATAATCATATAATTAAACATAAAATTGTTCCATAAGAGTAATGCAAATTCAAAGTGTTCCATGTTCTGAAAAGGGCAGGGGTATTTTACTACAGGAGTAAACTATGGACGAGCTAAAGAAGCTTCGCCTGACGCAAACCGTCAAAGGGGCGGGGTGAGCTTCTAAATTAGGTCCGGGGGACCTTGATAAAGCGCTTTGTGGTTTGCCATTGGTTCAGGACCCAAATCTCATTGTTGGGTTTGAGAAGTCTGATGATGCGGGGGTCTATAAAATCACGGATGAGTTAGCACTCATTCAAACCGTTGATTTTTTTACCCCTATCGTCGATGACCCGTATATTTTTGGCCAGATCGCTGCTGCAAATGCATTGTCTGACGTCTATGCGATGGGTGGAAAGCCTCTTACCGCTATGAACGTTGTCTGTTTCCCCATAAAAACTTTGGATATTGGGGTTCTCAAGGCAATTCTTCGTGGTGGCCTTGACAAGCTCATAGAGGCGGAAACCACTTTGGTTGGCGGGCATTCAGTAGAAAACAACGAGATTAAATATGGGCTTTCAATTACCGGCATTATTCACCCGGAAAAAGTGCTCACCAATATGAGTGCCCGCATTGGAGATTACCTGATACTTACCAAACCATTGGGGACCGGTATTATCAATACTGCCATCAAAGGGGGGATGGCACGTGAAGAAACGATTACCAAGGTTTCAAATACCATGGTTACCTTAAATAAAGATGCTTCAATTGCGATGCAAGAAGTAGGCGTTAGTGCCTGCACTGATATTACCGGCTTTGGTCTTTTAGGTCACTTAAGTGAAATGATAAGAGGAAATGGCTTTGGAATGATTGTCTATGCCGGGAAAGTTCCGTATTTTCCTGAAGCCAAGGAATTTGCAGACATGGGAATGGTCCCGGGGGGCACCTATCGAAACAAAGATTTTTTTTCTCAATGGATCCGATTTGATTCAACTGTTCCCCATTATCTGCAGGATATTTTTTTTGACCCTCAAACCTCCGGTGGACTTTTGATTTCTGTGCCCAGGGGAAAGGCGGATAGTCTTCTTACTCAATTAAGGGGAAAAAATATACATGAGGCAGTGATTATCGGTGAAGTGGTCGCTGAACCAAAAGAAAAAATAATCGTGACCTAAAAAAGTGGTGATAATAACATGATAAAAGAATTAGATGCTCGCGGACTTTCTTGTCCTCAACCAGTGCTTCAAACCAAGAATATGTTGGAGGAGATGAGTGAAGGCATGTTAATGGTGATCGTGGATAATACTATTGCCCGTGAAAATGTTAAGCGGTTCGCCGAATCAAATGGGTGTTCGGTAAAGGTAGAAGAAAAAACAGGTGAATATCAACTCACGATCATAAAGGGTGAAGTACCTGAGGTTAATAATAATATAAAAGCAGGTGTGGGACAGATAATTCTCATCAGCACTGATGTATTGGGGAAAGGAGATAGAAAATTGGGTGAGACCCTGATGGAGGCTTTTATTTATACCTTAGTTGATGCCAAACCCAGTCCCCAAAAAATTATTTTATTGAACGAAGGTGTAAAGCTGGCCACATATGGTTCTCCGGTTCTTGAAGCTTTGGAGATTTTGCAAAATAAAGGGGTGGGGATTTTATCCTGCGGCACCTGCATTAATTTTTATCAATTAAAGGATAAGCTTAAAATTGGAACGATTACCAACATGGTAGAGGTGGTGGAATCATTGTCCAATGCTGACAAGGTAATCTGCCTTTAAGATGGTTGAGGCTTCTGAGAAATAATTATCTCAAAGACCTTCGGCCATAATTTTCCGGTCACAAAAAGACGGTCATTCTTTTCATCATAAGCAATGCCGTTTAAAACATCTGCGTCCTTCTCAAAAGGGACAATCCCGGCAAGGTCAATCCAGCCCGTCACCCTGCCCGTCTTAGGTGAGATTCGAGCGATGCGCGTGGTGGGACATATATTGGCAAAAATCTCTCCCTTAATATATTCTAATTCATTAATTCCTTTTACTGCTGCCCCCTCTTGATCAAGCACGACTATTTTATCAACCTCCTTGAATGTTTCCGGGTCAAGGAAAAAAAGGGTGGATGACCCATCGCTCATGATTAACCGCCTCCCGTCATTGGTAATACCCCAGCCTTCGGTGGGATAGTGGAAAGTTTGGAGTACCTCAAAGTTTTCCTTGTTATATACAAATCCCATTTTTGATTTCCACGTCAGTTGAATTATTTTGGTGCCGAATACAGTAATACCTTCACCAAAAAACAGGGAAGGAAGCGAATGTTTTTTTAAAACCATACCGGTTTTAAGGTTTACTTTCCGCAGGGAAGAGTGCCCATAAAGGCCGGTGCTTTCGTATAAAAAGCCACCTTGAAAAACTAACCCTTGGGTAAAAGCAGCACGGTCGTGAGGGTAAGTATTGATTATTTTATACCTATAACTTGGAGTAAGCGCGGATGGGGAGGTTTCAGCAGCGAGGATCAAGAAGAACAAAAAACCAATCAAAGGAATAATAAAAAGACGTTTCATGGCCTTTAAAATAGATTATGTTTATTCTGTCCCTTCTGCATCCTCAGCTGAATCATTCTCTAAAGACGGGGTGTTGAGGTTTTTTAATAGCTCCCTTGCTTCTTCCACCTGGTCTTTGTTGACCATAAGCCTTACCGGAAAGGCAAAATGCTCTCCAAGAAAATAGTAAACAATCCCTTCGCCGTCGAATAGTGATTTTATCATCGCAATATCCGCTGCATTATTCGTAGAAAGAATCTCTTCGTAATCTACAAACTCAGGTTTCGGTTCTATTTGGAGTTCAGAGACTAAGGGAACATTGCAATCACAACAGATCACAACACCTTCCTGATATTCTGATTTGCATTTAGGACAATACAT
>Ga0209254_10002140_pt1 | contig 17940 bp, 19 predicted proteins | sample FrelakmetDIP11DI_FD_187148 | JGI IMG/M metagenome (GOLD analysis project Ga0209254, IMG submission 187148) | Freshwater lake sediment microbial communities from the University of Notre Dame, USA, for methane emissions studies - DIP11 DI (SPAdes)... | ecosystem: Environmental > Aquatic >...
CGCGGCGGCCGGCATCGCGACGCTGCGCTTCGATCTCGACGCGGCACCGGACGCGGCGACCGACCTCGGCGCGCTGGCATCGGCCGCGGGCGGGGCTGCCGTCGCCTACCTCGCGCCGCCACCCGACACCGGCACCGACGACCCGCGGCTGGTCCGGTTCCTGGAGGCGCTCGCCACCGCGCGCCCGGAGGTGCTCCTGTACATGAGCACGACGGGCGTCTACGGCGACACCGGCGGCGCGCTGGTCACCGAGGCCAGTCCCGTCGCGGCGGCCAGCGATCGCGCGCGACGCCGCGTCGCGGCGGAGCGGGCCTGCGCCGCGTGGTGCGCGGGGCGCAACGTACGCAACGTGGTGCTGCGGGTGCCCGGCATCTACGGGCCGCACCGGCTGCCGCTCGCGCAGCTCGCGCGCGGCGAACCGGCGCTGCGTCGCGAGGACGCGGGCCCCGGCAACCGCATCCATGTCGACGACCTCGTCGCTGCCTGCGTCGCGGCGCTCACGCGCCCGGTGCACGGCGTGTTCAACGTCACGGACGGCGACCCGTCGAGCACCACGGTGTTCCTCGAGCGCACCGCCGCGCTCGCCGGCCTGCCGCCGCCGCCGCTGGTGTCACGCGCCGAGGCGCCCGGGCGCATCAGCCCGGGGACGCTCGCGTTTCTCGTGGAGTCGCGCCGCGTGGACAACGGACGCATGCGCACGGAACTCGGCGTCGAGCCGGTTCATGCCCGGATCGACGACGGCATCGCGGCGAGTCTCGCCGGGATGCGCACGCCGGAGGGCTGAGCCGCGGTTTCGGCTATGCTTGCGGAATGCGGCTCGCGTTCACGAAGATGCATGGACTCGGCAACGACTTCATCGTCTTCGACACCCCCGGCCCCGGCGACCTGCCCTCGCCCGCGGCGCTGCGCAGGCTCGCCGACCGGCGCACCGGCATCGGCTTCGACCAGGCGCTGGTGCTTGCACCGCCGCGCCAGGGCGGCACCGACGTGTTCTACAGGATCTTCAACGCCGACGGCTCGGAGGTCGAGCAGTGCGGCAACGGGGCGCGCTGCATCGCGCGGCTGGTCGCGAGCCGCGCCGGGGAGAGCGGGCGCACCCTGGTGCTCGACAGTCCCGGCGGGCTCGTGCACGCGCGGTTGCGGCCCGACGGACTCGTGTCCGTCGCGATGGGCGTGCCGGACTTCGAGCCGCGCTCGCTGCCGTTCGAGGCCCCCGCCGTCGCGTCGAGTTACCGCATCGATCTCGCCGGCGGACCGGTCGAGTTCGGCGCGGTCTCCATCGGCAATCCGCACGCGGTGATACGCGTGCGCTCGGTGCGCGATGCACCGGTGGACACGGTCGGACCCGCCGTGGAGAATCACGCCCGTTTTCCGCGGCGGGTCAACGTCGGCTTCCTCGAGATCGTCGCGCCGGACCACGTCCGGCTGCGCGTGTTCGAGCGCGGCGCGGGCGAGACGCAGGCCTGCGGCACGGGCGCCTGCGCCGCCGTGGCGGTCGGCCGCCGGGACGGCGCGCTCGCGGAGGAAGTCCGGGTGGACCTGCCCGGCGGTCGACTCACCGTGCAGTGGCCCGGCCCGGGCGAGCCGATCTGGCTCACCGGTCCGGCCGAGACGGCCTTCGAGGGCCACGTGGACATTCCAGACAGTTCCGGGAGAGCAGCATGAGCAAGCAGCAGGTGCGGGACGCCGATCAGGCCCACCTCGCGGAAGACCAGGTCGTGGAGCACCTCACGGCGCACCCGGAGTTCTTTGAGCGCCACCCGGGCGTGCTCGCGCGCCTCAGGCTTCCGCACCAGCGCGGCACGGCCGCGGTGTCGCTCGTCGAGCGGCAGATGCTCGTGCTGCGCGAGCGCCATGCCGCGCTCGAGCAGCAGCTGCACGCGCTGATCGAGAACGGGCGCGCCAACGACGCGATCGCCGATCGCCTGCACAGGCTGACTCTCCGGCTGCTCCGCGCCCGGGACGCCGAGGCGGTCCTCGCCGCCGTGGAGGTCTCGCTGCGCGAGGACTTCGGCGCCTCGCGCTGGCTGACCGTGCTCACCGACCCGGCGCATGCGCCGCTGGCCGGGCGGCCGGGCACGCACCTGCGCGTCGTGCCGCGCGGCAGCCCGGAGCTCAAGGCCTTCGAGACGTTTTTCGAGTCGGGCCGCCCGCGCAGCGGGCAGATCCGCGACTCACAGCGCGAGTACCTGTTCGGCGCCGACGCCCCCCAGGTGGGCTCCGCCGCCCTCATCCCGCTCGGCGAGCGGGCCGCGCTCGGCCTGCTGGCCGTGGCGAGCCACGATACCGAGCGCTTCCTGCCGACCATGAGCACGGATTTCCTGGTGCGCATCGGCGAACTGGTCACCGAGGCCTTCACCGCCCGCGGCAAATGAGCGAGGCGCTCGCCGACGGCGTCAACCGCTTCCTCGCGAGCCTGCGCAACGAGCGGCGGCTGTCCGGGCACACGACCGACGGCTACGGCCGCGACCTCGCGGCCCTGCTCGACTACTGCGAGGCGCAGGGCGTGGACGGCTGGAGCGCGCTCGACACCCAGCACGTGCGCAGCTTCGCCGCCCAGTGCCACCGCCGCGGTCTCGGGCCGCGCAGCATTCAGCGCCGGCTGTCCGCGGTGCGGAGCCTGTGCCGCTTCCTGATCCGCGAGGGCCAGCTGCGGCACAACCCCGCCGCGGACGTTCAGGCGCCGAAGGTCGGCAAGCGGCTGCCGACGACCCTCGATGCCGACACCATGGCGCGGCTGCTCGCCTTCCGCACCGACGATCGGCTCGGCGTGCGCGACAAGGCGATCATGGAGCTGTTCTATTCATCCGGGCTGCGGCTGGCGGAGCTGCTGGGCCTCGACCTCGCCGACCTCGACCTGCGCGATCGCACGGTCCGCGTGCTCGGCAAGGGACGCAAGGTGCGCATCGTCCCGGTCGGCCGGTTCGCCGTCGAGGCGCTCGGCCGCTGGCTCGGGGAGCGGACCGCGCTCGCGGCGGTGGACGAGATCGCGGTCTTCGTGGGCGTCGACGGCCGGCGGCTCGGGCCGCGCATCGTCCAGCGGCGCGTCGCCCGCTGGGCGCGACTGCAGGGCCTGCCCGCGCACGTGCACCCGCACATGTTCCGCCACTCCTTCGCCTCCCACCTGCTCGAGTCGTCGGGCGACCTGCGCGCCGTGCAGGAACTGCTCGGCCACGCCAACATCGCCACGACGCAGGTCTATACCCACCTTGATTTCCAGCACCTCGCCCGGATATACGACGCGGCGCATCCGCGGGCGCGGAAGAAGAGCCCGTAGGCCGCGGGCCCTGCGGCGCACGTCCCACCACCGAAGGTCCCCATGTCCAGTTTCGATCCCCACGGCACCACCATCCTCTGCGTCCGCCGCGACGGCCAGGTCGCGATGGGCGGCGACGGCCAGGTCACACTAGGCAACACCGTCATGAAGGGCAATGCCCGCAAGGTGCGCCGCCTGCACGAGGGCCGCGTGCTCGCGGGCTTCGCCGGCGGCACCGCCGACGCCTTCACGCTGTTCGAGCGCTTCGAGGCCAAGCTGCAGCAGTACGGCAACCTGATGCGCGCCGCCATCGAGCTCGCCAAGGACTGGCGCTCCGACCGCAGCCTGCGCCGCCTCGAGGCGCTGCTGTGCGTGGCGGATGTGACGCACTCCCTCGTGATCTCGGGCAATGGCGACGTGATCGAGCCCGAGAACGACCTCATGGCGGTGGGCTCCGGCGGCGCCTTCGCCCAGGCCGCCGCGACCGCGCTGCTCGCGCACACGACGCTCGACGCGCGCGGCATCGTCGAGGCCTCGCTCGGCATCGCGGCCGACATCTGCATCTACACGAACCGCAACACGACGATCGAGGTGCTCGGCTGATGTCCGCCATGACTCCCCGCGAGATCGTGCAGGAGCTCGACAAGCACATCGTCGGCCAGGGCGCGGCCAAGCGAGCGGTCGCCATCGCGCTCAGGAACCGCTGGCGGCGCATGCAGGTGGACGAGCCGCTGCGCGCCGAGATCACGCCCAAGAACATCCTGATGATCGGCCCGACCGGCGTCGGCAAGACCGAGATCGCGCGCCGACTCGCGCGGCTCGCGGGCGCGCCCTTCATCAAGGTCGAGGCGACCAAGTTCACGGAGGTGGGCTACGTCGGCCGCGAGGTGGACTCGATCATCAAGGACCTGGTCGACGTCGCCGTGAAGCTGACGCGCGAGGCCGAGACCGACAAGGTGCGGCACCGCGCCATGGACGCGGCCGAGGAGCGGGTCCTCGACGTCCTGCTGCCGGGGCCCCGGCCCGTGGGCTATGGCGCCGAGCCCGCGCCCGAGGCTCCGCGCGACACCGACACGCGCCAGCGCTTCCGCAAGATGCTGCGCGAGGGCCAGCTCGACGACCGCGAGATCGAGGTCGAGGTGCGCGCCGTGCCGGTGGGCGTCGAGATCATGGCGCCGCCGGGGATGGAGGAACTCTCCCAGCAGCTGCAGGGCATGTTCCAGAACCTCGGCGGACAGCGTTCGCGCCCGCGCCGGCTCAAGGTGCGCGAGGCCTTCAAGCTCCTCACCGAGGAGGAAGCCGCCAAGCTCGTCAACGAGGACGAGCTCAAGGTGCAGGCGCTGCGCAACGCCGAGCAGAACGGCATCGTGTTCATCGACGAGATCGACAAGATCGCGCGGCGGCAGGAAACCTCCGGCGTGGACGTGTCGCGCGAGGGCGTGCAGCGCGACCTGCTGCCGCTCGTCGAGGGCTGCACGGTGAACACCAAGTACGGCATGGTGAAGACCGACCACGTGCTGTTCATCGCCTCGGGCGCCTTCCACATGTCGAAGCCCTCGGACCTCATCCCCGAGCTGCAGGGCCGGCTGCCGATCCGCGTCGAGCTCGATGCGCTGGTCGTCGAGGACTTCGTCCGCATCCTCACCGAGCCCGACGCCTCGCTGTGCACCCAGTACGCGGCGCTGCTCGCCACCGAGGGCGTGCGCCTGGAGTTCGACCCGTCGGGCGTGCGCCGGATCGCCGAAGTGGCTTTCGACGTGAATTCCCGCACCGAGAACATCGGGGCGCGGCGACTGCACACGGTCATGGAGCGGCTGCTCGAGACGATCTCCTACGAGGCCTCGGACCGCGACGGCACGGCGCTGGTCGTGGACGCGGCCTACGTGGACCGCCACGTCGGCGAGCTGGCCCGCGACCAGGACCTGGCGCGCTACATCCTCTGAGCGGAACAGCCGTGGTGACCCCGACCGAGATCCGGCTGCGCACGAAGTCCCGCGTGCTCGAGGTGGCCTTCGACGACGGCTCGCGCCACGAGCTGCCGTTCGAGTACCTGCGCGTCTACTCGCCCTCGGCCGAGGTGCGCGGCCACGGCCCGGGCCAGGAGACGCTGCAGCTCGGCAAGCACGAGGTCGGCATCCGCTCGGTCGACCCGGTCGGCAACTACGCGGTGCGCCTCGTGTTCGACGACGGCCACGACACGGGCCTCTACACCTGGGAGTACCTGCACGAGCTCGGCGCCACGCGCGCCGGGAAGTGGCAGCTGTACCTGGAGCGCCTCGCGAAGCTCGGCCTGCCCTACCCGACGCCGGTGCCGCCGCAGCGTCGCGCCTGAGGCGGCTGTTGCATCCGCTTCCGGGATCCAGGATCCGGGGTCCATGCATCCCGGGGCGTCGCGCCGACGCACTGCCGGCCGACCACGTAGAATGACGGGCCTCATGAGCGAGAACGCGCCCCAGAACCCGCGCCGCCGGCACACCGACGCCGTCGACTTCGGCTACAAGGAAGTGCCCGCCGGCGAGAAGGCGAAGCACGTTCGTGCCGTCTTCGACTCGGTGGCCGACAAGTACGACCTGATGAACGACCTGATGTCGGCGGGCGTACACCGGCTGTGGAAGCGCTACGCGCTCGGCCAGACGGGCCTGCGGCCCGGGCAGGCGGCGCTCGACGTCGCGGGCGGCACCGGCGACCTCGCGGCCGGCATGGCGGCGCAGGTGGGCGAACGCGGCCTGGTGGTGCTCTCGGACATCAACGCCGCGATGCTCGAGGTCGGCCGCAACCGCCTGCTCGACCGTGGCCTGATGCGCAACGTGCGCTTCTCGCTCGCGAACGCCGAGTGCCTGCCGTTCGAGGACGAGAGCTTCGACTGCGTGACCATCGGCTTCGGCCTGCGCAACGTCACGGACAAGCCCGCGGCGCTGGCCTCGATGCGTCGCGTGCTGAAGCCGGGCGGGCGGCTGCTGGTGCTCGAGTTCTCGAAGCCCGTCGTGCCGGGGCTCAAGCCCGTCTACGACGTGTATTCGTTCAGCGTGCTGCCGTGGCTCGGCCGGCGAGTGGCCGGCGACTCCGACAGCTACCAGTACCTCGCCGAGTCGATCCGCCGCTTCCCGGACCAGGAGACGCTCAGGGGGATGATGCAGGACGCCGGCCTCGAGGACTGCCGCTACAACAACCTGAGCGGCGGCATCGTCGCCCTGCACAAGGGATTCCGGTACTGACATGCTGCTCGAGCGCCTCGAGGCGATCCTGAACCGCAACGTCGCCGACTCGCGGCAGGCGCAGGCGCTCGCCCGCCAGCTCGACGGACGGGTGATGTCGCTCACCGTCGAGGGAACGCCGCTCCAGTTCTTCCTGCGTGCCGAGGGTGGCCGGCTCGGGCTGACGCCGCGCCACGACGGGGTCGCCGACGCGAGCCTGTCCGGCACACCCGTCGCGCTGCTGGCGCTCGCCGGCCCGCGCGCCGAGGGCGCCCTGCGGGGCGGCGGCGTGCGCATCGAGGGCGACGCCGAGGTGGCGCAGCGCTTCCGCGCGCTGCTCGCCGAGGCCCAGCCCGACTTCGAGGAGGAACTGGCACGCGTGATCGGCGACGTCGGCGCCCGCCAGGTGGCGAACTTCGCCCGCGGCGTGCTCGGCTGGGGACGCAGGGCATCCGGGTCGCTCGCGGGCAGCGTGGCCGAGTACCTGCAGGAGGAAGGCCGCGACCTGCCGACGCGCACCGAGGTCGAGGAATTCCTGGCCGGCGTGGACAGGCTGCGCGACGACGCCGAACGCCTCGAGGCGCGCCTCGTCCGCCTCGAGGCGCGCACCTCGCGGCGCGCGCCGTCGGCCGCCGGCTGACGCCCGGGCGGCTCCCCATGCGACTGCGCGTCGTCGCCCGCCTCCTGCAGATCCAGCGCGTGCTCGTCCGGCACGGGCTCGACGAGATCATCCTCGCCGCCCACCTGTTCCGGCCGCTGCGCTTCGCGTTCTACCTGTCGCCCGCGACGTGGTTCGAGCGCCGCAAGGGCGGCTCGCGCGGCGAGCGCATCCGCCTCGCGCTCGAGGAGCTCGGGCCGATCTTCATGAAGTTCGGCCAGGCGGTCTCGACGCGCCGCGACCTGCTGCCGCCGGACGTCGCCGACGAGCTCGAGAAGCTGCAGGACCGCGTGCCGCCGTTCCCGGGCGCCGAGGCCCGCGCGATCGTCGAGCGCGCCTACGGCCGGCCGGTGAGCGAGGTCTTCGAGGAGTTCGACGAGGCCCCGCTCGCCGCCGCCACGATCGCCCAGGTGCACGCGGCGCGGCTGCGCAGCGGCGAGGAGGTCGTGGTCAAGGTCGTGCGGCCCGGCGTGCGCGCGCTGATCGAGCGCGACCTCGAGGTGATGCACGTGCTCGCGCGGCTGGTGCTCGATTACGCGCGCGAGGGCCACCGCCTGCGGCCGGTGGAGGTGGTGCGCGAATACGAGAAGACCGTGCTCGACGAGCTCGACCTGATGCGCGAGACCGCGAACGCCGCCCAGCTCAAGCGCAACTTCGCGGGCTCCGACCTGCTGCACGTGCCGGCGGTGTACTGGGACTACTGCCGCCCGGAAGCGATGGTCATGGAACGGATCCGTGGGGTGATGATCAGCGACATGGACGAGCTGCGCCGGCGCGGGGCCAACATCCAGCGGCTCGCCGAGAACGGCGTCACGATCTTCTTCACCCAGGTGCTGCGGCACAACTTCTTCCACGCCGACATGCACCCCGGCAACATCTTCGTGCAGCTCGAGGACCCCGAGCATCCGAAGTACTGCGCGGTCGACTTCGGCATCGTGGGCACGCTCGACGCGCGCGACCAGCACTACCTCGCCGAGAACTTCCTCGCCTTCTTCGACCGCGACTACCACCGCATCGCGCAGCTGCACGTGGACTCGGGCTGGGTGCCCGCCGACACGCGCGTCGACGAGCTGGAGGCCGCGGTGCGCACGGTCTGCGAGCCGATCTTCAACAAGCCGCTGGCGGAGATCTCCTTCGGGCAGGTGCTGCTGAGGCTGTTCGAAACGGCGCGCCGCTTCCAGATGAAGGTGCAGCCGCAGCTCATCCTGCTGCAGAAGACGCTGCTGCAGATCGAGGGCCTGGGCCGCCAGCTCTATCCCGAGCTCGACCTGTGGAAGACCGCCCAGCCGGTGCTCAGGGAGTGGGCGGCGGACCGCCTCAGCGGACGCAACCTCGCCGCGCAGCTGCGCCGCCAGCTGCCGGACCTGAGCGAGGCGCTGCGCATGCTGCCGCAGGTGCTGCAGCAGGCCGTGCAGCAGGCGTCCACCGGCGAGTTCCGCATCCGCGTCGAGCAGGCGGGCATGGAGGAACTGCGCCGGGAGATGCGTGCCGGCGCGCGGCGGCGCGACGCCACGATCGTGGGCGCCGTGACGCTGCTCGGTGGCATCGTGTGGCTCGCCGTGAGCATGAGCCCGTGGCCGGGCATCGTGCTGTGCGGGGCGGGACTGCTCGCGGTAGTGCTCGCGCGCCGCTGAGCGGCGCGGCCGGTCGGTCCGGCCCGACGGCGGCTCAGCGCAGCTCGATCCACGTCGCCCGCGCGCGGGCGCAGAGTTCCCCGTCCTCGTCGAAGATCGCGGTGCCGGCGCGGTGCTTGCGACCGTCGGCGTCGATCCGCCAGCCGATCACCGTGCACGATTCGCCGACGTGCACGCGGCGGTCCACGTGCGCCTGCATCTCGCCGAGCAGCATCACGCGGCGGCCGCCCGAGACGGCGAAGTAACCCGGGCAGTCGAGCGCCGCCCAGTGGAACTCCGCCGCGACCTTGCCGTCGCCCGCGTCGAGCGTATCCGCCGGCAGCCATGGCGCCGCGACGATGCCGCTGTCGAGCATGCCGGGGAAGATCCTGAGCCCGTCGCCGCGGCGGCGGTGCGGGCCGCAGACGAAGCAGTCCGGAAAGGCGTGCTCGCGGAAGCCCGCATAGTGCTGGGAGGCCCACACCGCCTGCACGTAGTCCGGCGCGGGCGGCACCTCGAGCTCGAGCCGCGCTGCGATGCCCTGCGCGACCGGCCCTGAGGCGGCACCGAGCAGCCACTCGCCCGGACCCGCGGGCTCGACCTCGAGCGGCGTGTCGAGCGGCGACGGCGCGAGGAGTCGCACCCTGAGGTCCGCGCGCAGCGTGGAGGCGAGCAGGCCGCAGACGTAGCCGCCGTTGCCGAAGCCGGGCGGACCCTGGAAGCGGCTCGCGATCGTGAGCGTCGTCAAGGCGCGTGCTCCGGCGCGGCCGGGACGCACGCGCAACGCCAGCACTGCGCGAACTGCGGCTCGACGCGCTCGCCGCAGCCCGGGCACGACCAGGGCTCCCCCTGCGCAGCGGGCGCGAGCGCCTCGTCGATCAGGCCGCGCGCGCGCAGCGCCTGCCTGGGCTCGCGTACCCACAGCTCGGGCCAGCACTCGACGAACGGGATCTCGCCCATCGCGCCCCCGAGCCGCTCGTTGCGCACCAGGCAGGCGATGCCGGCCGACTCGAGGATGTTGCGCAGGTGCGCGACCTCGACCATTGATTCCGCCGTGTGGACCTTGCGCATGAGGGACGGGCCGCGAGTGGCATTGCGCGGTGAGTGCCGCGAGCACTGCAAAGATACTGGCCCGCCGCTTCCCCGCAAAGCGCGCCGTCGTCAGGCGCGTCGAGCGGCCGGCTGAGCGGCGGCTGGCGCGGGCGCATCCACCGCGAGGACGAAGCGGGTGTAGATCTCGGGCAGGCGCTCGAGCACGGTTTCGCGCCCGAGGATGTCGCTGCCGGCGACGGCGCGACGCAGCACCGGCAGCGTCAGCGCCTCGAGCGCCTCCGACGCAACCGGCCAGTAGCTCAGGTGCCAGGGTTCCGCGCCTGCCCCGCCGTCACCCGTGCCGTATGGCCGGTGGAAGCCGAAGCGGGCCATGTTCTCGTCGAGCCACGGCGTAAGCCGCTCAAAAACGCCGCCCGGCGCGAATTCGTCTGGCACGAGCTGCAGGCGGTAATCCGGCGGCAGCGCGGCGGCGTCCATGACGTCGAGGTCCGAGCCCCAGTGGTGACGGCTGCCGCCAGGCAGCGCGGACCAGCACAGGATGGCGTCGACGCGCGCCGCCGCATCGAGCGAGGCCGCCTCGAGCGGGCAGCCGGCGCGGTCGAGCAGCGGCCGTTCGCCGCTCCACTTGCCGTTCCAGATGGCGAGCTGCCGGTCGAAGTCGCGGAAGCTGGAGGCCGCGGCGAGGTCGATGCCGGCCGACGCAGCCGCGTCCCGCATGGCGAGGAACGACGTGACCGCGCCAAAGTGCAGCGCGCAGCGCGGCTGCTCCAGGGCGACGATGTGGGTGCGGGCGCGGCCGGTGAGCTCGAGTTCGTTCATCGGGAAGCTGTCTCGGGGCGCAAGCATAGCCCAGTCCAGGGCGCGTGCCGGCTGCGGCCGCCCCGGCGGACGACAAATTGCTGAATTACGGTGCGAATGGCCCGGTCCCGACCCTCGTGCGCGGCGCGTGCCGGGACTATCATGGCCGACAGCCCGGACGTTCCAGAAGACGGTATTGGATTGCAGGAGGAGAGGACTGCCACGGCAGTTCGGCAGGTCATGCGCCTGGGGACAAAGTATGTGCTCACAGTGCTCGGGGTGGGCCTGGCACTCACCGCAGCCCTGGCGCTGGTCAACGTTTTTGGCGAGGGCCATGCCCGCGAGCACCTGGATGCCCTGCTCGGCCAGGCCGCGCAGGCCCCGGCGGCCGACCCCGCCGCGGCCGTCGCCGAGGTGCGGCGCCAGGTCGTCGAGCTGCTGCCCCACCTGTATGCGTCCCGGCTGCCGCAGATACTCGGCGTCGGCATCGGTCTGTCCCTGCTCGCCGCGTGGCTCACGGCCATGCTGGTCGCGCGTATCGACCGCGCCATGAGCGGCCTCGCCGCCAGCGCCGACCGCATCGGGCGCGGCATCACCTCCGAGCCCGTCCGGCGCAGCGGCGTTCCGGAGATCGCCGCGCTCGAGACGGCGCTCGAGCAGATGCGCCAGGCGCTCGCGTACACGACGATCTCGCGCGACTACCTCGACACCCTGCTCAACAGCATGAGCGACGCGGTGCTGGTGGTGGCCCGGGACGGCCGCGTGCGCACCGTGAACTCGGCCGCCACGCAATTGCTGGGCGCGGAGCCCGGGGCCCTGGCGGGCGTCGAGTTCGGGTCGCTGATCGCGGAGCCGCATCGCGAGGCGTTCGCGGCCGCGGACGTGCTGGCCGCACCCGGGGAGACCGTGGTGCGCACGGCCGCGGGCCAGACCATCCCGGTCTCGGTGAGCGCCTCGGCCGTCTCGAGCGCCGACCCGGGCTTCCAGGGCACGATCTTCGTGCTGCGCGACGTCACCGATCGCAAGCGGGCGGAGCGGCGCATCCGCTACCTCGCACGCTTCGACATGCTGACGAAGATGCCGAACCGCATGCAGTTCCAGCACCTGCTGCAGCAGGCGCTGGCGCGCAGCCGGCGCAGGCCGGGCGGCGTCGCGCTGCTGTACCTGGACATCGACCACTTCAAGGAGATCAACGATACGTTCGGGCACGCCGCCGGCGACCGCGTGCTCGAGACCCTGAGCGAGCGCCTGATCCGGGCGCTGCCGCGGGAATCGGTGGTCGGGCGGCTGGCCGGCGACGAGTTCGCGGCATTCATCGAGACCGCCGACGAGCATGGCGCCCGGCATGAGCAGGCGGCGGAGATCGCGCGACTGCTGCTCGTGGAAGTGTCGCGTCCGCTGCACGTGGGCGAGCACGAAATCGACGTGACGGCGAGCATCGGCATCGCGGCCTGCCCCGACGACGCGGACAACGTCGTCGACCTGATCCGCAGCGCGGACGCGGCCATGTACCACGCCAAGCGGGCCGGCCGTAACTGCCACGTCTTCTACGCCCCGGAGATGAATTCCACGGCGGTCGAGCGGCTGCTGCTGAAGAGCAAGCTGCGCCGCGCGCTGGAGCGCGACGAATTCCTGCTGCGCTACCAGCCGAAGGTGGACCTGCGCAACGACAAGGTGGTGGGCGCCGAAGCGCTGCTCCGCTGGCGCCTGCCCGGCCATGGCGAGATTGCGCCGGCGCAGTTCATTCCGCTCGCCGAGGAGTCGCGGCTGATCCTGGACATCGGCGCGTGGGTGCTCGATCACGTGTGCGGCGACTACGCCGAGTGGAGCAAGCAGGTGAAGGATCCGGGCCGGGTGGCGATCAACCTGTCGCTCAAGGAGCTGAGCCAGGCGAGCTTCATCCCCCACTGCAAGTCGGTGTTCGAGAAGCACGGCGTCTCGCCGCGCTGCGTCGAGCTCGAGATCACCGAGACCACCCTGATGATGGACGCCGAGCACACGCTGCCGCTGCTCGACGAGCTGCGGGCGATGGGCGTGCACCTGTCGATCGACGACTTCGGCACCGGCTACTCGAGCCTGAGCGCCCTGCAGCAGTTCCCGATCGGCACACTCAAGATCGACCAGTCGTTCGTGCGCACCGCCGCCAGCGACCCCGACGACGCCACCATCGTGCGCTCGATCATCGAGATGGGGCGTGCGCTCGGGCTGCAGGTGCTGGCCGAGGGCATCGAGACCGAGGAGCAACGCCGTTTCCTGCTCCAAAACGGCTGCGAGTACGGCCAGGGCCGGCTGTTCGGCGAGCCGGTGTCGTCCGACGCTTTCCTCGACCTGGTGCTGAGGCAGGAGACGGGCAAGCACCCCGTGCTGCGACTCCCTGCCTGAATCCGCGTCGCGCTGACGACGAAAAAAACAGGGCGGAATGGCTTCCGTCCCAACGGGGGTTTGTCTATCAGGATAAGACTTTAGTCCCCAGACCCCAGTGTGTCAGGTTTTTGTACCTCTAATTGCTGTAGATAACCAGTACAAAAGCACTTGTCGCCATGTATGATCCGAAAATGTATTCGATCAAGGCCGTCTCCCAGGCGACCGGTCTGACCGTGGAGACGCTGCGCGCGTGGGAACGCCGTTACGGCGTGGTCACGCCCGCTCGCGATGCCGCGGGCCGGCGCGTCTACCGGCCCGAGGACGTCCTGCGGCTGCGCCGACTGCGCGAGGCGACCGAGCGCGGCCACCCGATCAGCCGGCTCGCGCCGCTGAGCGACGAGCGCCTCGGGGCACTGATCGATGCGCCCGCCGAGGAGCAGGCACACGGGACGGCCGGCGCCTTCGTCGAGCGCATCCTGGAAGCCGCGACGCAGTTCCGGGCCGCCGAGTGCGAACAGGTGGTCACGCTCGCCGTGGCCCTGCTGCCGCCGGAGCGGCTGGTCGCCGATGTGCTGCGGCCGCTGCTCACCGAAGTGGGCGAACGCTGGCACCGCGGCGAACTGTCGATCTCCCAGGAGCGACTGGTCTCGAAGACCGTGAGCCGCCACGTCGGCCTGATGCTCGACGCCTATGACCGCGCCGCGCGGCGCGAGGCCATCGTGTTCGCGACGCTCCCGGGCGAGCGGCACGAGCTCGGGCTGCTGATGTCCGCGATGATCTGCGCGAGCCGCGGCTTCAAGGCTCATTACCTCGGCACGGACCTCCCCCCTGCGGACATCGCGCGGTTCGCCCGGGAGGTCGATGCCGTCGTCGTCGCGCTGAGCATCGTGCTGCAGGAGCGGCTGATCGACGTGCCGGAGCAGCTCGCCGAGCTGGCGGAGGAACTGCCTGCAGGCACGGCAATCTGGGTCGGCGGCAGCGCCAGCCCGCTGCTCGCCGGCACTCCGTTGCCGGCGAGCTGCGTACTGCTGCGGAGCGGCCTGGACCTGGAGCAGCGGCTGGAGATGCGTCCCCACTGACGCCGGGCGCGGCCCTCAGTCGGCGGGGTGCGGCGGCTGCACGTTCCGCAGCCATCGAACGACCTGCCCGACGGCCTCGCCGGTCGCACGCTCGAACGCGGCGACGACCTCGCCGCGCCGGCTGGCCGCAGCGGTAGCCTCAGCCGAAGCCAGCACGCTCGAGATACGCTCACCGCGCCGGGCGTCCATCAGCGTGGCATGCATCTCCACCCGGACGCGGGGCGCCCCGCCGACGGTCGAGTAGCTCGCCTCGAAGCGCCGCAATTCCACGTCGAGCAGCAGGTCCACCGCGACGCGGCTCGGCGCGGCCAGTACCGACTCGTAGCGTCCGCCCGACTGGAGCGCGCCGACGAGCAGCGGCTGCAGCATCTGCGGCGCGGATTCCGACCAGCGCATGCCCGCGTAGTAGTCGAAGCGGCTGTCGGGCTCCACGACCGCGATCCGCTCGGTATCGAGCGACGCCGCGGCGCGGGGCCGCGAGACCGCGAGTGCGAGCGGCAGCCGCTCGGCGCCGCCCGGCTGGCCGGCGACCTCGAGCCGGTAGATCTCGGGCGCTTCCGCGGGTGACCCGAGCAATGCGTTCGCGCAGCCGGTGCAGGCGAGCGCGGCGAGGCACAGCACGACCACGATCCTCATGGCGCAATCTCCACGCCGTGCTCCGGCGGCTCGCGCAGCAGCCTCGACGGCCGCTCGCGCAGCTCCCGCGCGAGCGAACTCACCTCGTCGCTGGCGGCGCGCAGGTCGAACAGCAGTTGCTGCAACTCCGCGGCGCCCGCTCCGGCGGCGCCGGTGAGCGCGGCCTCGTTGGTCACCACGATCCGCTCGAGGCTCGCGGCCGTCGCTGCGAGCTTGTCGGCGGCGATGCGCGCGCTGTCGAGCGTGGCCGCCAGCCCGGGCTGGGAGTCGGTCGCGAGGCCGTTCATCCGCTGCACGAGCGCGGTCGTCTCGGCGGCCGTCCCGCGCAGCTCCGCAGCGACCGATGCGGCGTCGCGCGACAGCGCCGGCAGCGCGGCAGCCGCCACGCGCAGGTCGCGCAGGGAGTCCCCGACGGCCCGCACGTTGGGCTCGTCCAGCAGCGCCTCGACGCGCGTCATCACCGCGCCCGCGCGCGCGACCAGATCCGGCAGCCGCTCCAGGAACGCCTCGATGTCGCCCTTGCGGGCCGCGATGACCGGGTACTGCACGCCACTCGCGAGCAGCGCGGCGGGGTTGGCCGCGGGGTCGAGCTGCAGGTCGATGTAGAGCAGGCCAGTGAGGCCGAGCAGCCCGAGGCGTGCGCGGGTCGCGCCGGACACCGGCGCCTCGGAGTCCACCTCGGCGACCACCTTGACGCGCCCGGGGTCGTGGCGGTCCACGCTCATTTCCCGGACGCGACCGACGTCGACGCCGAGGTAGCGCACCGGGCTGCCCTGGGACAGGCCGCTGACCGAGCCCTCGAAGTAGATCTCGTAGGCCTCGTACACGCGGCGGTCGCCGCGGCCCGAGTACCACCACACGAAGGCGACGGCCGCCGCGATCGCGGCCAGCGCGAATGCGGCGACCACGGCGTAACGAGCCTCACGCTCCACGCGCATCCCCCGGTCCGGCGCCCATCGCGCGCCCGCGTGCGCCGTGGAAGTAGTGGCGGATCCACGGATGATCGTAGTCCACGATCGTCTCGAGCGTATCCACGATCACCCTGCGGTCCACCAGCACGGCGACACGGTCGCACGTCCTCATCAGGGTGTCCAGATCGTGCGTGACCATGACGATGGTGAGGTGCAGCGTGTCCCGCAGGTATAGGACCAGGTCGTCGAAGGCGGTCGCGGCGATCGGGTCGAGTCCGGCGGTCGGCTCGTCGAGGAACAGGATCGTCGGGTCGAGGGCCAGCGCACGGGCGAGCGCGGCGCGCTTCACCATGCCGCCCGACAGCTGCGCCGGGTACTTGGCCGCGGCCTCGAGCGGCAGGCCCACCATGCGCAGCCGCAGCTCGACCAGGCGCCGGTACGAAAGCTCGTCGAGCGTGAGCGACTCGGCCATCGGCAGGATGATGTTCTCGGCGACGGTGAGCGAGGTGAACAGGGCGCCATGCTGGAAGGTGACGCCGTAGCGGCGCTTGATCGCCCGCAACTCGCGCTCGTCCATCGCGGTGATGTCGCGGCCCTCGACCACGACCGACCCCGCGTCGGGCCGACGCAGCCCGAGCATGGTCTTGAGCAGCACGCTCTTGCCGCTGCCCGACCCGCCCACGATGCCGAAGATCTCGCCGGGCTGCACCTCGAAGCTCACGCCGTCGTGCACCACCTGGGCGCCGAAGCGGTTGACGACGTCGCGGACCGCGATGACGGGCGTGGACATCAGAAGTCGATCTCCAGGAAAAAGATCGCGAACAGCGCGTCGGCGAAGATCACCAGGAAGATCGACTGCACCACGGCGACCGTGGTAAGCCGGCCCAGCTCGCGCGAGGACTCGCGTACCTGCAGCCCCCGCAGCGTGCCGGTGAGCGCGATCAGCAGACCGAACACCGGCGCCTTCACGAGGCCCGCCCAGAACGTGGTGTCGGCGATCGCCGCGTCGAGCCGCATCACGAACTGCGGCCACGGCAGGTCGAGCAGGTAACTCGTGAGCAGTGCTCCGCCGGCGAGGCCCATGGCGTCGGCCACGATCGTGAGCAGCGGCATCACGAGCACCAGCGCCACGACGCGCGGCAGCACCAGCACCTCGTAGGGATTCATGCCCATGGACTCGAGCGCATCGACCTCGTCGTTGAGCTTCATCACGCCGAGCTCGGCGGCATACGCGCTGCCGGTGCGGCCGGCGACCATGATGGCCGTGAGCAGCACGCCGAGCTCGCGCAGCACGCCGATGGCGACCAGGTCCACGGTGAAGATCTCGGCGCCGAACGGCCGCAGCTGCTGCGCGCCGATGTACGCCGAGATCACGCTGATCAGGATCGCGATGATCGCGACCACCGGGATCGCCTGCACGCCGGTCTCGTGCATGTGCCGCACCACCGAGGGGATGCGCAGACGCTTGACGCTGCGCCACGCGACGGCAGCGCTCTCGATCAGGCGGCCGCCGAACACGAGTTCCTCGTACCAGCTGCGCAGCCGTTGCCGGATGCCGCGGCCGACGGCGGCCAGCCGCTCCTCGACCGTGGGTTTCGCGGCATCGGGCCACGCCCCGGCGTCCTGGGCGAGCAGTTCCTCGAAGTAGGCGAAATGGCCCGGCGGCGGGCCGTCGAGCTCGACGCCGGCGCCCGCGGCGCGCAGTTCCCCGATCGCCGCATGCAGCAGCCAGGCCGGGCCGATGTCGCGCAGCTGCGCGCCCGCGACCCCGACCATCAGAGCGGCCGGCGGTGCGGCGCGCAGTTCCCCGAGCGCTCGGGCCAGCGCCGGTGCGTCGTCCATGCGGCACTCGCCGGCGAGCTCGAGCCGCGCGGCGGCCCGGTCGTATCGTGCCGTGAACTGCATGGGCTGCGGTCGCGCCGGGCGGCGTGCCGCGTCTCAGAGCGTCTTGTGGGTGCCGTCGCAGAGCGGCGCGCGCGCACTCTGTTTGCAGGCGCAGAACCAGGCCTTGCCCGCGGCCGCTGCGTCGTAGCGCACCGGCGTGATCCCGGTTCCCTTGTGAGAGCCGTCGCAGAAGGGCTGCTGCGCGCTGCGGCCACAGGCACACCACCAGTACGTCCTGCCGGCCTCGACGTCGACGGCGATGGGCGCCTTCGCGGCGATCAAGGGTTCGGTCATCGCTCGGTCTCCTCGCGGATTTCCGCTGCCGGCTGGAATGTTAGCATCGGGTCGGACACATCGTGAGGCCCAATGGGCGGCGAAATCCTCTCCCAGATCCTGATCCTGCTCGCCGGCTCGGTGGTGGTGCTGAGCCTGATGCGACGGCTCGACCTGCCGCCCATCCTCGGCTACCTCGCCGTGGGCATGCTGCTCGGCCC
>Ga0209254_10002141_pt1 | contig 17937 bp, 16 predicted proteins | sample FrelakmetDIP11DI_FD_187148 | JGI IMG/M metagenome (GOLD analysis project Ga0209254, IMG submission 187148) | Freshwater lake sediment microbial communities from the University of Notre Dame, USA, for methane emissions studies - DIP11 DI (SPAdes)... | ecosystem: Environmental > Aquatic >...
GTCCGCGCAGGATGACGGCGACAACGAAACCCGCTATCGACAGGTGCCGCCCAAGGCCGTGCTGCGCGGCGTATCGGGGCCGTTCTTCGGCAAGGTGGTCGCGATCAACGGCCGCCTGGTGATCGGCCGCGGCGACGATTGCGACCTGGTGCTCGACGAGCCCGAGATGTCGCGCGCGCACGCCTCGATCGAGGTCACCGAAGGCGAGATCTACCTGCGCGACCTCGGCTCGACCAATGGCACCTTCGTCAACGGCGTGCAGGTCCGCGACGCCACCTTGTATTCGGGCGACCAGATCGCCTTCGATCGCAACCGCTTCCTGATCGAGGCGCCGGGCATGCCGGTGCGGCGCGCCGAGTTGCGGCCAGGCGTGGTCGAGGCGCGACCGCAGCAGCAGGTGACCCAGACCATGCGCGCGATCCGCGTCGATGCGCCAGCAGCGCCGGCGATCGAGAGCAAGCCCGCGCCCTCCGGTAGCCAGGGCGTATGGTGGTTGCTGGGTGCGGCCGTGCTCATTGCATTGGGTCTCGGACTGCTGTTCCTCGGCTTCCGCTGAGCCGCGCGATCCGCTCGCCGGCGGCAGCGGCGATCCGGCGCCAAGGAACGCGCGCCAGCAGCAGCAGCGCCAGCAGCGCGCCATAGACCAGCGGCTCCAGCCGCGCGAGGTTCTTGCCCGACTTCACCACCCACACGAAGTGCAGCACCGCCAGCACGCCGATCGCATACACCATGCGGTGCAGTTGGCCCCAGCGCCGGCCGAGGCGCCGCATCGCTGCGCGCGTCGAGGTCGCGGCGAGCGGCACCAGCAGCAGCCAGGCGAGGAACCCGACCGTGATGTACGGGCGCTTGGCGATTTCGCCGAAAACCTGGGCCCAGTAGCCGCCGAGGTCGAGGCCGAGGTAAACCGCGAGATGCGCGCTCGCATAGGCGAAGGCCCACAGTCCGAGCATGCGCCGGTACTGCAGCAGCGCATGGATTCCGCTGAGCCGTCGCAGCGGCGTCACGGCCAGCGCGGCCAGCAGCAGGCGCAAGGCCCAGCGCCCCAGTTCGTGCTCGAGTTGCGCCACCGGATCCGGCCCCAGGGACTGGCGCCAGATGGCGTGCACGATCAGGAGCATCGGTGTCGCGCAGGCGGCATGCGCCAGCAGCTTGCCGGCGTGGACGCGCGGCATCAGTGGTTCGTCCGCAGGTCCATGCCGGCGTAGAGCGACGCCACCTGGTCGGCGTAACCGTTGAAGGGCAGGGTGGGCACTCGCGAGGGCGCGAGGCTGAATCCGCCGCTGATGCGCCGCTCGGTGGCCTGGCTCCAGCGCGGATGACTCACGTCGGGGTTGACGTTGCTGTAGAAGCCGTACTCGTCCGGCGCGGCCTGGTTCCATGAAGTATCGGGCTGGCGCTCGGTGAACTCGATCCGCACGATGCCCTTGATGCCCTTGTAGCCGTACTTCCACGGCACCACCAGGCGCAGCGGCGCGCCGTTCTGGTTGGGCAGGGCGCGGCCGTAAAGCCCGACCGCCAGCAGCGCCAGGGGATGCGTCGCTTCATCGATCCGCAGGCCTTCCCGGTACGGCCAGTCGAGTGCGGGATAGCGCTGCCCGGGCATCCGCTCGGGCGCGTGCAGCGTGGTGAAGGCCACGTACTTCGCGCGCGAGGTGGGCTTGAGGCGTGCGATCAGGTCGCGCAACGGAATGCCGACCCATGGGATCACCATCGACCAGGCCTCGACGCAGCGCATGCGGTAGATGCGCTCTTCCAGCGCATGCGGCTTGAGCAGGTCCTCGAGCGCGTAGCGGCCGGTCAGTTCCGCGTGCCCGGCCACCGTCACGGTCCAGGGTTCGGCCTGGAATCCGATGGCCGCGCGAGCCGGGTCGTCCTTGCCGGTGCCGAATTCGTAATAGTTGTTGTAGGTCGTGATGTCGCGCCACGAGGTCAGGGGTTCGTCGCTGCCATGGGCACCCTTGCGGACCCCGGCCAGCACCCGACCCGTCGGTCCGCCGGCGTCGGCAGCCGCGTCGGGCGTCGCCTGCGCGCATCCGGCGCCGGCAGCCGTTGCCAACGCGGCAGCCGCGGCACCGAGGAACTCGCGTCGGCGCAGCCAAGCCGGCTCCGGCGTAACCAGGTTCTCGGAAAGCGATGGATTCGGGGGCTTGCGCATGGGGATCTTCGGCCAACGTCCCGGAAGACCGGGCTGCTCGGCCGGAACTTACAACGCCGGTAGATCGCGGCGATGTGAGCGCCAGCAGGTCGCGCAGCGATGCGGTGGAGGTCGGGCCCGCGCGGCCTCCCATGCTGCGATGCGGCATGCTAGTGTCCGTACATCCCCGTACGGAGGTGCCGCCAGCCGGCTGGTTGCTGCGCGCGCGTGGGCTTTCCCGGGGTCCAGCGATGATGCGCGGAGGACACGATGTCGCGTGGCTACAACTTCAGTTCGGGGCCGGCCGTACTGCCTGAGCCGGTACTGCGACAGGCCCAGGCCGAGATGCTCGAATGGGGCGCCGAGCGCGCCTCGGTGATCGAGATTTCGCACCGCGGCAAGGCCTTCATGGCCCTGGCCGAGGAATCCGAGCGCGACCTGCGCGAATTGATGGCGGTGCCGGACGACTACCGCATCCTGTTCCTGCAGGGTGGTGCGACGCAGCACTTCGCCCAGATCCCGATGAACTTCGCGGCGGGCGCGGGCGCCGACTACGTGGTCAGCGGCTCCTGGGGCCAGAAGGCGGTCAAGGAAGCCAAGCCGCTGTGCAAGGCGCGGGTCGCCGCCAGCAGCGAGGCCGAGGGCTTCCTGCGCCTGCCGCCGCGCGGCGACTGGCAACTCGATCCCGCCGCGGCCTATGTGCACATCACGCCAAACGAGACCATTGGCGGGGTCGAATTCCCCGACACGCCCGACACCGGCGCGGTGCCGCTGGTAGCGGACATGTCCTCCAGCATCCTGTCGCGGCCGTTCGACCTGTCGCGCTACGGGCTGGTCTATGCCGGCGCGCAGAAGAACATCGGCGCCTCCGGCCTGGTCGTCCTCATCGTGCGCGACGAACTGCTCGCGCGCTGCCCGCCGAGCCTGCCCAACATCTACAACTACGCCGCGCACGCCAGGGAGGGCTCGCTGCTCAACACGCCCAACACCTTCGGCTGGTACCTCGCGGCGCTGGTGTTCAAGTGGCTCAAGGCCGAGGGCGGGATCGCCGAGATCGGGCGGCGCAATGCGGCCAAGGCGGCGCTAATGTACGACTACATCGACGGTTCCGGTTTCTATTCCAATCCGATCGAGCGCGCCGCGCGCTCGCGCATGAACGTGCCGTTCCGGCTTGCCGACGAGGCGCTGGACGAGGCTTTCCTCAAGCAGTCCGCGGCGGCCGGCCTGCTGGCGCTCAAGGGCCACCGCTCGGTCGGCGGCATGCGCGCCTCGATCTACAACGCGATGCCGTTGGCGGGGGTGCAGGCGCTGGTGGATTTCATGCGGGATTTCGCCGTGCGCAATGGTTGATCCTGCAGGAGCGGCTTCAGCCGCGATCCGCAGCGCCTCGGATCGCGGCTGAAGCCGCTCCCGCAACATCAGTTCCCCTAGGACCGATCGCAAGCCATGTTCAAGATCCAGACCCTCAACAACATCTCCAAGCAGGGCCTGTCGCGCTTTCCGCACGGCCAGTACACCGTGGGCAACGACATGGCCGAGCCCGACGCGGTGCTGCTGCGCTCGGCCGACATGCACAAGTTGCCGATCCCGGCTTCCCTGAAGGCGGTCGGTCGCGCAGGCGCCGGCACCAACAACATCCCGGTGGCGGAAATGTCGAAGCACGGCATCCCGGTGTTCAACGCGCCGGGCGCCAACGCCAACGCGGTCAAGGAACTGGTGGTCGCCGGGATGCTGCTGGCAGCGCGCAACCTCGGCGAGGCGCTGGATTTCGCCGGCACGCTCAAGGACCACGCCGACGCCGAGCAGGCGATGGAGGCCGAGAAGAAGCGTTTCGTCGGCACCGAGCTGACCGGGCACGTGCTGGGCGTGGTCGGCCTGGGCGCGATCGGGGTCAAGGTCGCGAACGCCGCGCGCGCGCTGGGCATGTCGGTGTTCGGCTTCGACCCGCACATGACGGTGGACGGCGCCTGGCAGCTCAGCGCCGACGTGATCAAGGCCGGCAGCCTGACCGAGCTCTACGCGGCCTCGGACTACATCAGCTTCCATGTGCCGCTCAACGACGCCACCCGCGGCATCTACGGCGACGCCGCGCTGGCGGTCTCCAAGCACGGCGTGGTCCTGCTCAATTTCGCCCGCGACGGCATCATCGATCCGGGCGCGTTGGCGCGCGGCCTCGAGGAGGGGCGCATCGGGCGTTATGTCACCGACTTCCCCAAGCCCGCGATGGTCGGCGACCGGCGCGTGATCTCGCTGCCGCACCTGGGCGCCTCCACCGCCGAGGCCGAGGAGAACTGCGCGCTCATGGTGGTCGACCAGCTGCGCGACTACCTCGAGAACGGCAACATCAGCAACGCGGTCAATTTCCCCAGCACGCGCATGGGCCGCGCCGGATCGCACCGGATCTGCATCGCCAATCGCAACGTGCCCAACATGATCGGCCAGATCTCGCACGTGCTCGGCGCCGCCGGGCTCAACATCGCGCAGATGCACAATGCCTCGCGCGGCGAACTGGCTTACAACCTGGTCGACGTCGAGAGCGCGGTGCCCGAGGCGGTGCAGCGCGAACTGGGGGCGATCGAGGGCATCCTGTCCGTACGGGTGATTTGAGGAAGCAGCCATGGCGTCCAAGCGCAAATCCGTCGCCACCAAGCCGCGGCGCCCGCTCAAGGCCGTGGCGAAGCCAGACCTGGGCGAGGTGCGCGTGCGCATCGACGCCATCGACCTGCAGATCCAGAGCCTGATCCAGGAGCGCGCCGGATTCGCGCGCCAGGTCGGCGCGGCCAAGGGCAAGCTCCGGGCCGCGGTCGAGTACTACCGGCCCGAGCGCGAGGCCCAGGTGCTGCGACGCATCGTCGACCGCAACGAAGGCCCGCTCAGCGACGAGGTGCTGGTGCGGCTGTTCCGCGAGGTCATGTCGGCCTGCCTTGCGCAACAGGAGCCGTTGCGGATCGGTTACCTCGGCCCCGAGGGCACGTTCTCGCAGCAGGCGGTGCACAAGCATTTCGGCCACTCGGCCCACGGCCTGCCACTGTCGACCATCGAGGAAGTATTCGAGGAGGTCGAGGCTGGCAATGCCGACTTCGGCGTGGTGCCGGTGGAGAATTCGGGGCAGGGCACGATCCAGTCGACGCTCGACATGTTCCTGACTTCGACGCTCAAGATCTGCGGCGAGGTCGAACTGCGCGTGCACCAGTACCTGCTCTCGCGCACGGGCCGCATCGAGGATGTCGAGCGGGTCTACTCCCATCCGCAGTCGTTGGCGCAGTGCAAGTCCTGGTTGCGCCAGCACGCCCCCGATGCCGAGCGCCTGCCGGTGGCGAGCAACGCCGAGGCGGCGCGCCGCTCGCGCAGCGCCGACGACGCGGCCGCGATCGCGGGCGAATCCGCCGGCAAGGTCTATGGCCTGAAGGTCGTGGCCGGCCCGATCGAGGACCGCCCCGACAACACCACCCGCTTCCTGGTCCTGGGGCGCAACATTTTCCCGGCCTCGGGCAACGACCGCACCTCGCTGCTGGTGTCGGTGCACGATCGCCCCGGCGCGCTCTACAGCGTGCTGCGCCCGCTGGCCGAGCACGGCATCAGCATGAACCGGATCGAATCGCGGCCGGCGCACCAGGGCAAGTGGGTCTACGCATTCTTCATCGACGTGTCCGGTCACGTGGAGGACGAGGCCATGAAGCAGGTGCTGGGCGAACTCGGTGAGTTCGCCGATGCAGTGCGCATCCTGGGCTCGTACCCGGTCGCCGTGCTCTGAAGGCGAACGGGCACGCTGCCGACCGCCCCGAATCCATGTCGCTCGAACCCAACCCGATCGTCGCGCGCCTGCGGGCCTACGACCCGGGCCACGACCTGCCGTCGCTGCGGTTGCGCCACGCGTCGGCGCTGGCCGAACTGGGCTCGAACGAGAATCCCTTCGGGCCGAGCCCGCGCGTGCTGCAGGCGCTGCGCGCGCTGGCGCCGGAGGAGGTCTTCCGCTATCCCGACCCGCAGGGACTGGCCTTGCGTCGTGCGCTCGCCGCGCAACTCGGCGCCGAAGCCGACGAGATCTGCCTCGGCAACGGTTCGCATGAACTCCTGATGCTGCTGGCGCAGTGTTTCGCCGCACCCGGCGACGAGGTGGTGCACAGCGAGTTCGGCTTCGCGGTGTTCGCGATCGCGGCGGCGGCCGTCGGTGCGGCTTCGCGGCGCGTGGCCGCGTTGCCGCCGGGCCATCCGCAACGCCGCGGGCACGACCTCGCCGCGATCGCGGCGGCCGTAGGTCCGCGCACCCGCCTGGTGTACCTGGCCAATCCCAACAATCCCACCGGCACCTGGTTCGGGCACGCCGAGCTCGAGACCTGCCTGCGTGCCATCCCGCCCTCGATCCCGGTCGTGGTCGACGAGGCCTACCACGAATACGTCGACCAACCGGCGATCGGCAGCGCGCTGGCACTGCGCAGGCGCCATCCGAACCTGATCGTCACCCGCACCTTCTCCAAGGGCTATGGCCTGGCAGGCCTGCGCGTGGGATATGCGATCGCGAATCCCGGCACCGTGGCGATCCTCAATCGCCTGCGCGAATCCTTCAACGTCGGCGGCCCATCCTTGCTCGCGGCCGCGGTGGCCCTGACCGACCCGGGACACGTGGCGATGACCCGCGACCGGACCCGCGCGATGCGCGAGGAGCTGGCGTGGGAGCTGGCGGCGCTGGCGATCCAGGTGACGCCGTCGCAGACCAATTTCCTGCTGCTGGACTTCGGCCGCGATGCGGCGTCGATCGAGCGCGGGCTGTACCAGCGCGGCGTGGTCGTGCGCCCCATGGGCGGCTACGGCCTGCCGACCTGCCTGCGGGTCAATCTCGGGCGCGCCGACGAGAACGCGCGCTTCCTCGCCGCGTTGCGCGAGGTCCTGGCGTGAGCGGCGCGGCGCGCCTCGACTGGCTGGCACGACCGGCGCCGGCGTTGCGCGGACGCCTGCGCGTGCCGGGCGACAAGTCGATCTCGCACCGCGCGATGATGCTGGGCAGCCTCGCCGAGGGCACCAGCCGCGTCACCGGCTTCCTCGAAGGCGAGGACACGCTGGCCACCGCCGCCGCGTTCCGCGCGATGGGCGTACGTATCGACGCGGTGGGCGCCGGCGGGCGCGTGGTGCACGGCGTCGGCCTGGGCGGACTGCAGGCGCCGCGCGAACCGATCGATTGCGGCAATGCCGGCACTGGCATGCGCCTCCTGGCCGGCGTACTGGCGGCGCAGCCTTTCGCCAGCATGCTGGTGGGCGACGCCTCATTGAGCCGGCGGCCGATGCGCCGCGTGCTCGAACCACTGGCCCGGATGGGCGCACGGATCGAGGCCTCGGGCGCTGGCACCGCACCCTTGCGGATCGCGCCGGCGCCGGACGGCCTGCACGGCATCGACTACGAGAGTCCGGTGGCCAGCGCCCAGGTAAAATCCTGTGTCCTGCTGGCTGGCCTGCGGGCCAGAGGGCGCACCCGGGTTGCCGAACCGCACCCGACCCGCGACCACACCGAGCGCATGCTCGCGGCTTGCGGCTGGCCGGTGGCGCAGGAAGGGCGCTGGATCGCCGTGCATGGCGGGGCTCGGCTTGCCGCCTGCGACATCGAGGTGCCGGGCGACTTTTCCTCCGCCGCGTTCTTCCTGGTCGCCGCGTCGACCGTGCCGGGCTCGGACCTGGTGCTGGAGCGGGTCGGCCTGAATCCCTTGCGCACGGGGCTCCTGCGCGCATTGCAGCTGATGGGTGCCGACATCGAGGTGCAGGCGCCGGGCATGGCGGGCGGCGAGCCGGTCGGCGACCTGCGCGTGCGCCATGCCCCGCTGCGGGGAATCGAGGTGCCGCTCGCGCTGGTGCCCGACATGATCGACGAGTTCCCGGCCCTGTTTGCGGCGGCGGCCTGCGCCATTGGACGGACCACCGTGCGTGGCGCGGCCGAACTCAGGGTCAAGGAGAGCGACCGCATCGCGGTGATGGCAGCCGGACTCCGCGGGCTGGGCGTGCCGGTGCAGGAACTGGCGGACGGTGCGACGATCGACCCGGCGCCCGTACGGGCAGGCACGGTGGACTCGGCCGGGGATCATCGCTGCGCCATGAGCCTCGCGATCCTGGCGGCGGCCGGGACCGGCGAGGTCGTGATCGGCGACTGCGCCAACGTCGCCACGTCGTTCCCCGGATTCGTCGAACTGGCCCGCGCGGCGGGAATGGACCTGGCGGCGCGCGAACGGGACTGAAGCGCGGCGGGCCTCTACAATGCCCGCCATGTCCACCTTGCCGACCCCCGTGCTGACCATCGACGGCCCTTCCGGGTCCGGCAAGGGCACCATCAGCCGCGCCGTGGCCGAGCAGTTGGGCTGGCGTTTCCTCGATTCCGGCGCGCTTTACCGGGCGGTCGGACTGGCGGCCAGCTGGTCGGACCTGGACCTCACCGATGGCGACGCGGTCGCAAGGATCGCCGAGTCCACCCAGGTGCGCTTCGTCGACCGTCCCGGGGACGACCCGCAGGTCTACGTGAACGGGGTCGAGGCCAGCGCGGAACTGCGCACCGAGACCTGCGGCGCCACCGCCTCGGCCATCGCCGCGATCCCCGCCGTGCGCGCCGCCCTGGTGGAAAAACAGCGCTCTTTCCGCCGTCCACCGGGCCTGGTGGCCGATGGCCGCGACATGGGCACGGTCATCTTCGCCGACGCCCCGTACAAGGTGTTCCTGACCGCCAGCGCGGGGGAACGCGCCGAGCGCCGCTATAAGCAGTTGAAGCAAAAGGGAATGGACGTTACACTCGCAGCCCTTTTGCGCGAGATTCTCGCGCGCGATGCCCGCGACGCCCAGCGCCCGGTCGCGCCGCTCAAGCCCGCCCCCGACGCGGTCCTGATCGACACCTCCGGCACGCCGATCGAGACGGTGGTCGCGCGCGTGCTGGCCCTGGTGCACCCGGTGCCGGTCCGCGCGTAGCGCGCGCCCCACGGCGCCGTCGCGCCGGGGTCCGAACACGATTTTCCGGGGCCGCGAGGCCTCGGCAGGCCCCGCGCCGGTGTGGCGCGGGTAGTTCCATGTGGTACGGCGACCCCGTACCCGCAACCGGTGGGCCGGCAACCAGAACCGTCCGGCCTGATCATCAACCAGGAATCATCATGACTGAGAGTTTTGCGGATCTGTTCGAGTTCAGCCAGCAAAGTCTGGCCAAGCTCAAGCCCGGCGCCATCGTCCTCGGAACCGTCGTTGAAATCCGTTCCGACGTGGTCGTCATCAATGCCGGCCTCAAGAGCGAAGGCATCATCCCGATCGAACAGTTCAAGAACGACCGCGGCGAGCTGGAAGTGGCTGTCGGCGACGAGGTCAAGGTCGCACTCGACGCGCTCGAGGACGGCTTCGGCGAAACCCGCCTGTCGCGCGAGAAGGCCAAGCGCGCGCTGGTCTGGGACGAACTCGAGGAAGCCCACCAGAACAACGCCACCGTGGTCGGCCGCATCAGCGGCAAGGTCAAGGGCGGCTTCACCGTCGACATCAAGGACGTCCGCGCATTCCTGCCCGGCTCGCTGGTCGACGTGCGCCCGGTGCGCGACCCGGTCTACCTCGAGGGCAAGGAACTCGAGTTCAAGATCATCAAGCTGGACCGCAAGCGCAACAACGTGGTGGTCAGTCGCCGCGCCGTGGTCGAAAGCGAATTCTCGGCCGAGCGCGAGCAGTTGCTCGAGCGCCTGACCGAGGGCGCCGTGATCAAGGGCGTGGTCAAGAACCTGACCGACTACGGCGCGTTCGTGGACCTCGGCGGCATCGACGGCCTGCTCCACATCACCGACATGGCCTGGAAGCGCGTGCGCCACCCGAGCGAGGTCGTCAACGTCGGCGACGAGCTCGACGTGCGCGTGCTGCGCTTCGACCGCGAGCGCAACCGCGTCTCGCTGGGCTTGAAGCAGCTGGGCGAGGATCCGTGGGTCAACATCGCCCGCCGCTACCCGACCAGCGCGCGCCTGTTCGGCAAGGTCTCGAACGTGACCGACTACGGTTGCTTCGTCGAGATCGAGCCGGGCGTGGAAGGCCTGGTCCACGTTTCGGAAATGGACTGGACCAACAAGAACGTCAACCCCGGCAAGGTCGTGCAGGTCGGCGACGAAGTCGAGGTCATGGTGCTGGATGTGGACGAGGAGCGTCGCCGCATCTCGCTCGGCATCAAGCAGTGCCAGTCCAATCCCTGGGAGGCCTTCGCGGCCACCCACAAGAAGAACGACAAGGTGTCGGGCCAGATCAAGTCGATCACCGACTTCGGCATCTTCGTCGGCCTGGACGGCGGCATCGACGGCCTGGTCCACCTCTCGGACATCTCGTGGCAGGTGTCGGGCGAGGACCTGGTGCGCAACTTCAAGAAGGGCGACACCGTCGAGGCGGTCGTGCTGGCGGTCGATCCCGAGCGCGAGCGCATCTCGCTCGGCATCAAGCAGCTCGAGCAGGATCCGTTCGGCACCTTCATGGCCAACAACCCGCGCGGCACCATCGTCAAGGGCATCGTGCGGGCGGTCGACGCGCGCGGCGCCACGGTCGAGCTGGGCGAGGGCATCGAGGGCTACATCCGCGCCAACGACATCGCCAAGGAGCGCATCGAGGACGCCACCACGGTGCTCAACGTGGGCGACGAGATCGAGGCCAAGTTCGTCGGCATGGATCGCAAGGGCCGCACGCTGCAGCTCTCGATCCGGGCCAAGGACGAGGCCGACCTGCAGGATACGATGGCCGAGTACTCGAGCACGGCGGGTGGCACCACCAAGCTGGGCGCTTTGCTGAAGGAGCAGCTCGGCAAGGCCGAGTGATCCGGGGCGCCCGGTGACCCCGGGCGCGCTGACCCGGCGATGCGGGCGGCCTGGCCGCCCGCATCGCGCTTGCCCGAGAAGGTCCAACGGATGGCGATGACAAAATCCGAGTTGATCGAGGCCCTCGCGCGGCGCCAGACCCATCTGGCGTTCCACGACGTCGAGCTGTCGGTCAAGGAGCTGCTCGAGCAGATCAGCCAGGAACTCGCGCGTGGCGAACGCATCGAGATCCGCGGCTTCGGCAGTTTTTCGCTGCATTACCGGCCGCCACGCATCGGGCGCAACCCGAAGACCGGCGAGTCGGTGGCCCTGCCGGGCAAGTACGTGCCGCATTTCAAGCCGGGCAAGGAACTGCGTGAACGCGTCAACGGCGGCGAGGCCGACGACGGCGACGACGATTGAGGCGGCGCGCACTGCGCGCCCATGAGCCTCAAACCCCACATTGACCGATCGCGAGGACCGCGAACCCATGCTGCGCTGGCTCTGGATCGTGATCGGCGCGCTGGTGGCGCTCGCGGGCATCGTGTTCAGCGCGATCAACGTCGAGCCCGTGCGGCTCGACTTCTACTTCGGTTCGCTTTCGATGCCGCTGGGCATCCTGGTGTTGCTGGTCCTGTTCAGCGGATTCCTGCTCGCGGGTACCGTGCTGTGGGGCGGCGTGATCGTGCCCCTGCAGCTGCGACTGGCCGCGCTGCGCCGCCAGGCCCAGCGTGCCGAGCCCACGGCGGGCGAGCCAGCGGGCAAGCGCGACTGAGCGCCGGCGCATGAGCGAGATCGGCGCCTTCTGGCTGCTGCTGCCGGTCGCGGCCGGCCTGAGCTGGTATTTCGCCCGGCGCGGCAGCGAGCGGGTCAGCGGGCAGCAGGTCGACCGCCTGCGCGCGAACTATTTCCGCGGGCTCAATTATCTCCTGAACGAGCAGCCCGACAAGGCGATCGAAGTCTTCCTGCAGATCGCCGAGGTCGACAGCGACACGGTCGAGACCCACCTTGCGCTCGGCAACCTGTTCCGGCGTCGCGGCGAGGTCGATCGCGCGATCCGCGTGCACCAGAACCTGATCGCGCGCCCGACCCTGGCGCCGGAGCAGAAGACCGCGGCCCTGCTCGAACTGGGCGAGGACTACATGCGCGCCGGCCTGCTGGATCGCGCCGAGACCCTGTTCAGCGACCTGGTCGGGATCGACGTGCGCGCCGCCTCGGCCTTGCGCCACCTGATCTCGATCTACCAGCAGGAACGCGACTGGCACAAGGCGATCGACCATGCGCGCCGGCTCGAGGCCGCGACCGGCGAGTCGCAGGGGCGCCTGATCGCGCAGTACTGGTGCGAACTGGCCGAGCACGCGCGCAGCCGGCGCGACGTCGACGGTGCGCGCCGCTACCTGGCCGAGGCCTTCGCCTGCGAATCGAATTGCGTGCGCGGACTGATCATCGCCGGGCGCATGGCGCTCGACAGCGGTGACTCCGACGGCGCGGTACGCGCCTTCGAGCGCGTGGTCGAACAGGACGTGGAATTCGTGCCGGAGATCCTTGGCCCGATCCTGAGCTGCTACGAAACGCTCGGGCAGGCGGCGCGCGCGCGCGAATTCCTGCGCGGGCTGTCGGCGCGCTACGAGGGCATCTCGCCGGTGCTGGCGCTGGCGCGCCAGATCGAGCGCGAGGAGGGCGATCCGCCAGCGGCGGCCTTCCTCACCGAGCAATTGCGCGTGCGGCCCTCGGTGCGCGGCCTGATGTCGCTGATCGAGTTGGGCCTCAAGTCCGCCGAGGGCGGCGAGCGCACCCAGCTGACCATTCTCGACGAGCTGGTGCGCAAGCTGCTCGAAGGCAAGGCCGCCTATCGCTGCACGCGTTGCGGCTTCGGCGCGCGCGCGCACCACTGGCAATGCCCGAGCTGCAAGAGCTGGGGTTCGGTCAAGCCGATCCACGGCGTGGCCGGCGACTGAGCCGACGCGCGTGGACGCCTGGTTGCTGGTTCCGGTCGCCCTGCTCGCGGCGCTGATGTCCGGGCTCACGGCGGCGGCGGTGGCAGGGCGTGGCCGGCGCTGGTTGCTGGACCAGCCCGGCCAGCATCGCTCGCATGTCCAGCCAATGCCGCGCGGCGGCGGCCTGGGCATTGCGCTGGTGCTCGCTGCGCTCGGGCTTGGCCTGTCGATCGGCGCGCTCGACGGCGCCGCTACGCGCCTGGGCATCGGGCTGCTGCTGGCCTTCGCCGTGGTCGGCGCGGTCGGCTTGTGGGACGACTTGCGCGCGCTGCCGCGCTGGCCGCGGCTGCTTGCCCACCTGGTTGCCGCGGCACTGGTGGCCTGGGTCGCGCATGAGGACGGGCGCGCGAACGCGCTCGCGGCCGGCGGCGTCGGCGCGGCCCTGGTCGTGCTGATGCTGGCCTGGTCGATCAACCTGCACAACTTCATGGACGGCATCGACGGCCTGCTGGCAGCACAGTGCGCCTTCGTGCTGGGCGCCAGCGTGCTCCTGATGGCGCCGTCGCCGAGCCTGGCGCAACTACTGGGCGTGGCCGGCGCGGCCGCGGCACTGGGCTTCCTGCCGTTCAACTTCCCGCGCGCACGGGTCTTCCTCGGCGACGTCGGCAGCGGACCGCTGGGCCTGCTGGTCGGCACGGTGGCGCTGCTGGCGGCGGGCAACGCACGCTTGCCGCTCGCGGCTTCGCTGGTGCTGGCATCGGCCTTCGTGCTCGACGCCAGCCTGACCCTGGCGAGCCGGATCGTGCGTGGAAGGCGCTGGTACACTCGTCATCGCGAACATCTCTACCAGTGGCTGGCACGTTCCGGCCGGAGTCACGCGCGCGTGGTTGCGGTCTATGCCTTGTGGAACCTGTTGGTGGCCCTGCCGGTTGCGGCATCGATCCCGCACGTGCGCGCGGGACTCGGCTGGGCGCTGGCCGGCGCCGTGTATGCAACGGGCGGCGTGGCCTGGGTCCTGGGCCGGCGCCACCTGTTGCGACACCGGCGGGGTGTCGGTCGATGACGCGCCGCGGCCGCCAGTTCATCGCCGCCGTGCATCCGCGCCTGGCCGTGGTCGCGCACGACTTGGCAATGGTCTGGCTGGCCTGGTTCGCGGCCAACTGGATTCGCTGGAACCTGCAACCCGACCCGCCGCAAGTGCCGTGGTTCGCGGCCGAGATCGGCATCGTGCTGGCGGCGCAGGGGCTGGTGCTGTGGTGGACCGGCCTGTATCGCGGGCTGTGGCGCTTCGCGAGCCTGCCCGACCTGGCCAACATCGCGCGCGCGGGCGCGTTCGGGGCGCTCGCGATCGCGCTCGGCCTGTTCCTGTTCAACCGTCTCGCCGGCGTGCCGCGCTCGGTGCTGCTGATCTATCCGGTGGTGCTGCTGGTGCTGCTGGGCGCGCCGCGATTGCTCTATCGCTACTGGAAGGACAGCCGCCTCGACGCCCAGCGCAACGTGCCGCTGCAACGCGTGCTGATCGTCGGCGCCGGCCGTGCCGGGGAGACCCTGGTGCGCGACCTGCGCCGCGACAACCGCTACCGCGTGGTCGCCTTCGTCGACGACAACCGGGCGCTGCGTGGAGCCAAGGTCCACGACGTCCCGGTCCTGGGCCGCCTCGACGATCTCGCCCGGGTAGCACGCGAGGTCGCGGCGCAGATGGTGCTGATCGCGATCCCTTCGGCCAGCAACCAGCAGATGCAGCGCGTGGTCGAGACCTGCGAGCAGACCGGGCTGCCGTTCCGCACCGTGCCGCGCCTGCAGGACGTGGTCGAGGGGCGCTCGGGCTTCAACGAACTCAAGGAAGTCGCGATCGAGGACCTGCTCGGTCGCGATCCGGTGCTGCTGGACTGGACCGCGATCCGCACCGGACTCGCCGGCCGCCGCGTGCTGGTCACCGGTGGCGGCGGCTCGATCGGATCGGAGGTATGCCGCCAGGTCGCGCGCCTGGGCATCGATTCCCTGACCGTGCTCGAACAGTCCGAGTACAACCTCTACCGTATCGAGCAGGAACTGCGGCGCGAGTTCCCCGAATTGCTGTTGCACCCGCTGCTCGGCGATTGTGGCGACCCGGCCTCGATCGAGCGCGCAATGGGGCATGCGCGCCCGCAGGTCGTGTTCCATGCGGCGGCCTACAAGCACGTGCCGCTGCTCGAGGGCCAATCGCGCGAGGCCTTCCGCAACAACGTACTGGGCACGCAGACGGTGGCGCTGGCGGCCGACCGGCACCGGGTCGAGGTCTTCGTGCTGATCTCGACCGACAAGGCGGTCAACCCGGCCAACGTGATGGGCGCGACCAAGCGTGCGGCCGAAATCGTGTGCCACGCGCTGTCGCGCCAGTCGGGCACGCGCTACATCACGGTGCGCTTCGGCAACGTGCTCGATTCGGCCGGTTCGGTGGTGCCGCTCTTCCGCGACCAGATCCGCCAGGGTGGCCCGGTCACGGTCACCCATCCCGAGATCGCGCGTTACTTCATGACCATCCCGGAAGCCTGCCAGTTGATCCTGCAGGCCGCGGTGCTGGGGATGGGCGGCGAAACCTTCGCCCTCGACATGGGCGAGCCGGTGCGCATCCGCTACCTCGCCGAGCAGATGATCCGCCTCGCCGGCAAGGTGCCCGACCAGGACGTGAGCATCGTTTACACCGGCCTGCGCCCCGGCGAGAAGCTGTTCGAGGAGCTGTTCCACGAGCATGAAGCCTACGCCAGCACGGCGCACCCGAAAATCTTCCTGGCCGCGGCGCGCGACGTGACCTGGCCGGAATTGGCCGCGACCTTGCGCCGGGCCGCGCAGGCGGTGCTGCAGTACGACGAGGCCGAGGTCGGTCGCTGCCTGCGCCAGCTGGTGCCGGAATTCGCACCCGAATCGCCGCAGCAGGTCGGCGACGTGGTCCCCCTGCATCGCGTCCGTTCGCCCTGAGGAAATCCGTCGATGAGATTGCGCAAGGCCGTGTTCCCGGTGGCCGGTTTGGGCACGCGTCTGCTGCCCGCCAGCAAGGCGGTGCCCAAGGAGATGCTACCGATCATCGACCGGCCGCTGATCCAGTTCGCGGTCGACGAAGCCGTGGCCGCCGGTTGCGACACGCTGGTGTTCGTGACCAACCGGACCAAGCACGCGATCTCGGACCACTTCGACCGCGCGCTGGAACTCGAGGCAAAGCTCGAGGCGACCGGCAAGCTGGAACTGCTTCGCATCGTGCGCGAAGTGCTGCCCGCCCACGTCAAGGCGCTGTACGTGACCCAGCCCGATGCCTTGGGCCTTGGCCACGCGGTACTCTGCGCGCGCCCGGCGATCGGCGATGAACCCTTCGCGGTGCTACTGCCCGACGACCTGACCTGGAACCCGGCGCATCCGGTGCTGGCGCAGATGGCCGAGGTGGCGAGCGCGCGCGGCGCCAGCGTGATCGCAGTCGAGGACGTGCCGCGCGAGCATACCGATCGCTACGGCATCGTCTCGGTCGAGCCCGGCGAAGGCGCGGACCTGCGGATCCGCGCCGTGGTCGAGAAGCCGCAGCCCGAGGTGGCGCCGTCGACGCTCGCCATCGTCGGGCGCTACATCCTGTCCCCGCGTATCTTCGACCTGCTCGAATCGATCACGCCGGGCGCCGGCGGCGAAATCCAGCTCACCGATGCGATCCAGGCCCTGATCGCAGAAGCCCCGGTGTACGCGCATCGCTTCGAGGGGCGGCGCTTCGATTGCGGCCAGCGGCGCGGCGTGGTCGAGGCCACCATCGCGATGGCGCTGGACGACCCGGAACTCGCGCCCGTGGTGCGCGCGATGCTGCGCTGAGGCGGCGACCACGAGCGACGCGATGAACCCGCCCGGCGACCTCAGCTACATCCTGAACCACCTCGGCGAGGAGCGCGACCAGTACGCCAACGCGGTGGTGCCGCCGATCTGGCAGAGCAGCGTCTATGCCACGCCCACCGTTGCCGCCATGCGCGCGGCGCTCGCGGACGAGCTCGACCAGCACTTCTATACCCGCGGCAACAATCCCACGGTCGCGATCCTGCGCCGCAAGCTCGCGGCGCTCGAAGGCGCCGAGGATGCGCTGCTGTTCGGCTCCGGCGCGGCCGCGGTCGCGGCCGCCGTGCTCGCCTCGGTGCGCGCGGGCGACCACGTGCTTGGGGTGCAGAAACCCTACGCCTGGACCCGGACCCTGCTGCAGCGGATGCTGCCGCGCCTTGGCGTCACGACCTCGCTGGTCGATGCGCGCGATCCCGCGATGGTGGCGGCCGCGTTGCGTCCCGAGACCAGCCTGGTCGTGCTCGAAAGCCCCAACTCGATGACCTTCGAGCAGCAGGACCTGGGCGCGATCGCGGCGATCGCGCGCGCGCGCGGCATCCGCACCCTGGCCGACAACAGCTACGCCACGCCGCTGGGGCAATCGCCACTCGCGCTGGGCATCGACATGGTCGTGCACTCGGGGACCAAGTACCTGTCCGGGCACGCCGACGCGATGGTGGGCGCGCTGTGCGCGTCGAAGGCGATCGTGCGCGAAGTCTTCGACGGGCCCTACATGACCCTGGGCGCGATCCTGTCGCCGCACGACGCGTGGCTGGTGTTGCGTGGCCTGCGGACCTTGCCGCTGCGCCTGGAGCGCATGGCTTCCACGGCAGGGCGCGTGCTCGCCTTCCTCGAGGCGCATCCGCGCGTGCGCCGGGTCTACTACCCGCAGGCGGCGGACTATCCGCAGGCCGAACTCACCGCGCGCCAGTTGCGCCATGCCAATGGCCTGCTTTCGATCGAACTCGATACCGACATCGACGGGGTCGAGCGCTTCTGCGACGGCCTGCAACGGTTCCTGATGGCCGCTTCCTGGGGCGGCTACGAGTCGCTGGCCTTCCCGGTCTGCGGCGTGCGCGACTGGCGCGGGCACGAGCACCTGCTTAGCGTGCCGGTCACGCTGGTGCGGCTTTCCATCGGCCTCGAAGAGCCCGAAGTCCTGATCGCGGATCTCGCGCAGGCGCTCGACCGGATCTGAGCAGGTCGATTGCGAACCAGGCTCGCCCGTTAGGGGCGGCAGATTCGCGCCATCCTGGCGCTCACCCTTCGG
>Ga0209254_10002142_pt1 | contig 17932 bp, 18 predicted proteins | sample FrelakmetDIP11DI_FD_187148 | JGI IMG/M metagenome (GOLD analysis project Ga0209254, IMG submission 187148) | Freshwater lake sediment microbial communities from the University of Notre Dame, USA, for methane emissions studies - DIP11 DI (SPAdes)... | ecosystem: Environmental > Aquatic >...
CTCAACGGGACGAAAGGCTGCAATACCGCGAACCGACTACCCCGACTTCTCAGCACGCCTTTGGCGATGAGTCTGAGCGAACCATAATCCGGGGTCAAGACATCCAGCAACAAACTGGTTTCGCGGTATATCCTGCGATGCAACAGGAAGGCAGGCTGTAGGGAGACACGCTCGTTGACATTCATCGCGGTCGCAAGAGATCAGTCGCAATACCCCAAACTCTGCAGCGCCCTTTCGTTGTCCGACCAGCCTTTCTTGACCTTGACCCAAAGATTCAGGAAGACCCTTTTATCCAGCATTTTTTCGAGGTCCTCCCGCGCCCTTTGCCCAACCTTCTTCATCACCTCGCCCTGCTTGCCGATAACGATGATTTTCTGGCCCTCACGCTCGACCCAGATCACCGCATGGATGTGAACCACACCCTTCTGTTCCCGGTATTGCTCGATCTGGACGGTAATTGCGTGAGGCACCTCCTGCCCAAGGCTCCGAATCAGCTTCTCGCGGATGATCTCTGCCGCAAAGAAGCGTTCGGGCCGGTCGGTAATCTGTTCATCCGGATAGATCGGATCGCCTTCCGGCAAGACATCCATGATCTTTTCTTCCAAGCGCTCCAGATTGATTCCCTTCAGGGCGGACAAGGGAACGATTTCGGCGAACTGGAAGCGCTTTGCCACGGCGCCCAGGAACGGCAGCAATGCAGACTTGTCCTCGCATTGATCCACCTTGTTGACTGCCAGGATGACGGGGCATTGAACCATCCTGATTTGGGCCAGAATGAGGTCGTTTTCCGTATGCCAGGTCCACTGATCGACCACCCACACAATCACGTCCACACCCTGCAGCACGCTGGTGGCGGTACGATTCAGATAGCGGTTCATCGCGCGCTTTTCACTGCCGTGAATACCCGGGGTGTCGACATAAATGGCCTGCCCCCGCGCGCTGGTCTTGATGCCCTGAATGCGATGCCGTGTTGTTTGTGGTCGCCGTGAGGTGATGCTGATTTTTTGGCCGATGAGGTGATTGAGCAGCGTCGACTTGCCCACGTTGGGCCGCCCGATGAGCGCGACATAGCCTGTTTTCATAGATTGATATTCGACTCTTCCGACATTCTGACAAGCATTTTCTCAGCCGCCTGCTGTTCGGCCCTCTTCCTGGATGAGCCTTCACCCTGGCTCGATTCGGCGACCAGCGGTACGCGGCATTCCACGCGGAAGTGCTGATCATGAGGCTGCCCTTCCATGGACAGAAGGATGTAGATAGGAAGCTCGAGCCCCCTACTCTGCATCAGTTCCTGCAAGCGGGTCTTGGGGTCCTTTTTCCAGTCGTCCAAGGACAGGCGTTCAATCGATTCAGCAAACAGGCTTAACACCCATCGCCGGCAAGCATCGATGCCCTGATCCAGCAGGAGTGCGCCCATGATGGCTTCCAAGGCGTCTGAGAGAATGGAATCGCGACGATAGCCGCCGCTCTTCAGCTCCCCCGAACCCAGGATGAGATAATCGCCGAGATTCAGCTTACGCGCCAGTGCCGCCAGCGCGGTCTGATTCACCAGGGTGGCTCGCAGCCGGCTCAGGACGCCTTCGTCTGCCTCCGGGAATTTCTGGTACAGACGTTCGGCTATGACAAAGCCCAATATCGCGTCGCCCAGGAACTCCAGGCGTTCGTTATTGTCGTTTTCGGCGCTGCGGTGAGTGAGGGCACGTTTCAGCAGGCTCGGCTCACTGAAGCAGAGCCCAAGTTTCTTGGCAAGCGTCTCCGGATGCCTGGTCAATTTGTCCCCGCCTCGATGGCGTCATCGAAATACACGAGGGCATCGACATTGCCCATGATGTGTTCCACCACCTCATAAGCGACCTGGATCTTCACGTGGCCGCCCTGTTTGGCGATCTTGACGTCCTTGGCCGAGACATGGTCGATAGCGTTGATGTCCCAGCGCTTTTGCAGCATGGTCAGAATTTCGTCCTTGGTTTTTGCGCCTAAATCGGGCTCCTTCTTGAGCGAATTCAGGGAAGTGACGACTTTAAAATGCTCCAGATAAATCGGCGCCAGCTTCAGCACCAGCACCGTGAAGAAACCGATCAACACGAACGTCAGCAGAAACCCAATGAGCGTCATGCCGGTTTGACGGGAAGGGTGATGGTCCACGGATAAGCCCTCCAACAAAGCGGTCTAATTCAAAACGGTCCCGAGACGACCGAAAGCGACTCCGCCATTGTCCCAGTCCCAGCTCATCCATATGAAAAAAGCCTTGCCGACGAGGTTGGCTTCCGGCACCGTGCCCCAGTAGCGGCTGTCATTGCTGTTATCACGATTATCACCCATGACAAAATACTGTCCCTCAGGAACCGTAAATTCGCCCTGCACCGAAGGTTGGCCATCGCGGATGAGAATGTCGTGAGTCACCGCAGCCAGGTCTTCCGCTAACAAGATCGATCCTGTCATGCTGTCACCCTTACCGACGCCCCGGTATTCGCCCAGGGCTGTCTGCTTGATCGGCGCACCGTTGACGAACAGTTGTTTATTGTAGTAGCCAATCCGGTCTCCGGGCAGGCCGATGATCCGTTTGATGTAATCGACCTTGGGATCCTTGGGAAAACGGAAAACCGCGATATCGCCCCGCGCTGGTTCGCCCATCTCGACAATCTTGGCGTTCGAAATGGGAAGCCTGACGCCGTAGGTGAATTTATTGACGAGGATGAAGTCTCCGATCAGAAGGGTCGGCATCATTGAGCCAGAAGGTATCCGGAACGGTTCGACCAGGAAAGAGCGCAACAACAGAACGATGAAAATCACCGGGAAAAAAGAGCGCGCATATTCGACGAGGATCGGCTCTGGTTGCTCGGAAGCTGTTGTCGGCTTCAGCTTCAGATATAGCGTCCAAGCCCCCCAGATCAAGCCCGTGGCAGCACTTGCGATGACCAGAAAAAAAGAAAAATCGATGTCCATTGATCAATCCTTGTTGACGCGGAGAACGGCAAGAAACGCTTCCTGCGGAATATCGATCTTGCCCACCTGTTTCATGCGCTTCTTGCCGGCCTTTTGTTTCTCCAGGAGCTTTTTCTTGCGCGTGATGTCACCGCCATAACATTTGGCCAGCACGTTCTTGCGCATGGCCTTGACGGTGGAGCGCGCGATGATCTTCGAACCGATGGCTGCCTGGATGGCGACTTCGTACATCTGCCTTGGAATCAGGTCTTGCATCCGTTCCACCAGATCGCGGCCGCGCGTCTGGCTGATATCGCGATGTACGATCAGAGAGAGCGCGTCGACCTTTTCACCGTTGATCAGGACGTCGAGCTTGACCAGGGGAGCAGTCTGGAAACGGAGAAACTCATAGTCAAAGGAAGCGAAGCCACGGCTGACCGATTTCAGGCGGTCGAAGAAATCCAGCACCACCTCGCTCAAGGGCAGTTCGAAGCTCAAGGCGACCTGGCTGCCCATATACTGCATCTTCTTTTGCACCCCGCGCTTCTCGATGCACAAGGCGATCACCGCGCCAAGATAATCCTGGGGCACCAGAATATTGGCCTGAATGATCGGTTCGAGAATGTCCGCAATTTCGTTGGGCGCAGGCAGTTTGGAGGGATTGTCTATCTGTATCGTTTCGCCGCTGGTGGTGACGACCTGGTAGACCACGGTCGGTGCAGAGGTGATCAAATCGAGATCGTATTCGCGCTCCAGTCGCTCCTGGATGATCTCCATGTGCAGCATGCCGAGAAAGCCGATGCGGAAACCGAAGCCGAGGGCTTGCGAGGTTTCCGGCTCGTATTGCAGGGCCGCATCGTTCAGGCGGAGCTTGCTCAGGGCCTCACGCAGGTTTTCATAATCGTCCGATTCAACCGGGAAGAGTCCGGCAAAAACGCGTGGTTGAACCTGCTGGAACCCCGGCAAGGGTTCCGTCGCCGCCCTGTCGGTCGCGGTGATCGTATCGCCGACAGGGGCGCCGAAAATGTCCTTGATGGACGCCACCATGAATCCCACTTCGCCTGGTCCAAGCCTGTCCCTCTCCAGTGGCTTGGGCGTAAACACGCCGAGCTTGTCGACCAGATGGCTCTTGCCGGTCGACATGATGGTGATCTTTTGTTTCCGGCTCATGGAGCCATTCACCACGCGAACCAGGGAAACCACGCCTAGATAATTGTCGAACCAGGAGTCAATGATCAAGGCTTGCAGGGGGGCATCGGCATCGCCCTTGGGCGGCGGGATCTTCACGACCAACTGTTCCAAGAGGTCGGTAACGCCCAAGCCTGTCTTGGCACTGATCCTGACAGCCTCGTCTGCGGGAAGGCCGATGATTTCCTCGATTTCCTTCATCACCTTGTCCGGGTCGGCGGATGGTAGGTCGACCTTATTCAGAACCGGCAGTACTTCCAGGCCCTGCTCGATGGCCGTATAGCAGTTCGCTACGCTTTGCGCTTCCACACCCTGGGCGGCGTCCACCACCAGCAATGCGCCTTCGCAGGCGGCTAATGAGCGCGAAACCTCATAGGAAAAATCCACGTGGCCGGGCGTATCGATGAAGTTCAGCATATAGGTCTGACCGTCCCTGGCCTGATAATCGAGCGTGACGCTTTGCGCCTTGATGGTAATGCCACGCTCGCGCTCGATGTCCATGGAATCGAGCACCTGATTGGCCATTTCGCGGTCGCTCAGGCCACCGCAGAGTTGGATGAAACGATCGGCCAGCGTGGACTTACCATGGTCGATGTGGGCAATGATAGAAAAATTTCGTATCTGTTTGAGATCGGTCACAGGCTCAGTCTTTGAGTTTCATTGCCAAGAAAATCGATCCGCCCTGGCGCTGCACCAGAACCGCGATGGACTTACCCTTCGGCAGCTCCTTGACGACCGCGTTGAAATGACTCACATCCTTGATCTCCTGATCCTGTAGACGCAAAATCACATCGCCGCGGCGGATGCCCGCCTCAGAGGCGGCGCCGGGGTTGGCCGCCTGCACCAGGACACCGTTCTGCGGCACATCGAACTGCTCCCTTAGCTCGGGGCTAAGATTCGACACACTCAGGCCGAGGCGATCGACCGGTTGTGCAGTGGGCTCGGCGGAACCCAATATGGCCTCGTCGTCGTCCGGCAAAGCGCCGATCTTGACCTGGACTTCCTTGGTTTGCCCCTGCCTGATCAGTTTTAAGGTCACGGTCTCCCCAATCTTGGTCATGCCCACCAGGGGCGGTAGGGACGCCGAATTGGCGATCTCCTGTTTGTTCAGTTCCGTGATGATGTCGCCAATCTTCAAGCCGGCCGCTTCCGCTGGGCTCTTCGGGAGAATCTTGGCTACCAGGGCGCCCTGGGGGGTCTTCATGCCGAAGGACTCGGCGAGTTCCCGGGTTACGTCCTGAATCTGCACGCCGAGCCAGCCACGCGAAACGCGCCCCTGGGATTTCAGCTGCTCCACGACTTTCAGCGCCACTTCGATCGGAATGGCAAAAGATAAACCCATATAGCCGCCGGTGCCGCTGTAAATCTGCGAGTTGACGCCGACTACGTGCCCTTCCATATTGAACAAGGGCCCGCCGGAATTGCCGGGATTGATGGCCACGTCCGTCTGGATAAACGGTACATAGTTGTCGCTCGGCAGGCTTCTGCCCTTTGCGCTGACGATACCGGCCGTCACCGAATGATCGAAACCGAAGGGGGAACCTATCGCCAGTACCCATTCACCAACTTTGAGCTTGTCCGATGACCCCATCTTAACGAGGGGCAGATTGTTCGCATCGATCTTCAGCAGAGCGATGTCGCTGCGTTTGTCCGAGCCAATCACCTTGGCGACCAACTCCCTGCGATCCTGCAAACGCACGACAATTTCGTCGGCATCCTTGACTACATGGTGGTTGGTGATGACATAGCCGTCTGCGGAGATAATGAAACCGGAACCAAGGGAATTTTTCTGTGGCTGCCCGCCGCCACCTTCGCCAAAATAGTGCTTGAAAAAATCATCAAGTGGCGTGCCTTCGGGGATCTCAAGTCCCTCGGGAAGCTGAGGCTGCTGCTTGGTGGCGACTTTCTGCGACGTACTGATGTTGACGACTGCGGTATTGTTCTTTTCTACCAGCGTCGTGAAATCCGGTAGCTCGAGGGCATTCGCACGCGACGAAAAAATGAACAAACCGGCGACCAGCAGAACGAAGGTCTGCATTCTTTTGAACATGACGAACTCCCAAGTCATCGTTTGACCTAAGCCTTAAGCTAAGGGTGGGTAGTTTAATTGATTTTTCGGAGGATGACGGGCTGAAAGCCGGTCCGGTCGAAAAACCGCGACAATTTCAAACCTGCGAGACAGCAAAGCAATCCGAGCATGCCGCCTAGTGCGCTGCCGAACTCGGGCTCAAGCCAAGCCGTGAGGTCGGCCGAGAGTTTCCCGATCAGGCCGCCTATGAACAGGCCGAACAGAGGCACGAGATAGATGCCAATTGAACCCTTAGCCAGCGCGTCCTCTGCGAGCCCGATTACGACCCGATCTCCCGGCTTCAATTCCAGCGGACTCGATACCGGAAATCGGATGATTCGCTCCCCAAACAACTTTCCCGCCTCGGAACCGGCACAAGCTTCCCGGCAGCCTGCACAGGCTGGCTTCCGCGTTGTCTCTACCCATATTTGCCTGCCGTCGACTGCCGACACAGAAGCCTCTTCTTCAATCATTTGCGATAGGGATCCTGCTGGTGAATGCCATTCGCGATCGATTGTACGGTCTTAGCGGGCACCTCGCCCATCACCGTCACCAGATACTTGTCCAGTTTCCGCGTGTAGGAGTTGATGCCGCCTACCTTTCTTGGTTGAGCCGTAAAAAATTCATTCATTAATTCATCGATGTAGATTGAAACAGAAGAAAAGCCGTCGCTCAACAGAATATGATCGATGGCCCGGTTACCGGGACCACGTTTGAGGCGGGTGTAAGACATCATCTGGAATCCGTCCGGTACGCCGTCCAGCGTCCAGATGAGAGAGTCGGCGGGGAGGGTTTCGTGCTGCTTGACCTTCCAAGAGCCATCGAATTGAGTCGATGCACTAAGCTCCTGAGCGGGAATGGAGTCCTCCACAGAAAGCGAGTTGAATACCATCTGTTCAACAACCTGGCCGTTCTCGTCTAGCAATTCGTACTTCAACGGCAGTTTCGATTCCACGTCTACCCAAATGCGACGTCCGAAACGGTAATCGTCGAGGGGATCAATTCTGACCAAGCGCGCCAGTCGTTGGGCGACATGTTCCGTGCCCCCCAGACTCAAAGTGTAATGTCTGGATAACGCGGTCAGATCGGTAGGCAAATCGAGCAGGAAGGATTGTCGCAACGGCTTGGTTTCAACAGACATCGAGCGGGAGTCTGGGAAATAGCAGGTGACTTTTTCCGCATTACGAATGACTTCCCGCATGGGCGTGTTTACCGACAGCAGCCGCTCCTGTTCCACCCCATTCGACATCCTGTGCAACACCTGCAGGCTTTCGATCCGGTTATCCTTCAGGTGGGCGACCGTACCCCGGTAATTCAAGTGACTCACCGCCTGCTTGGTGGCTGCCAGCCACGCCTTCGCGTCAGCTTGCGGATTTTCATCATCTGCCTGCGCCAGACTCCAAGCCAACGCCAGCAGCGCGATCACCCCGACCAGAGGTCTCATAGCAGTGCTGACTGTGCTCCGTTCAGCCATAGAACCCTAGCGATCCGGTCCGGCACTGACCAAGCGAACATAGGGCATCATGCCCGCGGAGCCGGCCATGTAAGCGGTCTCGTTATGCATGAGCAAATAGTCATTGAATTGCTCGTCTGCCATTTTTTTGCCCGACTCAACGGAATTCGAGTCAATCGAGGCAACCGCCTGCGGCTTCGCAGACAAAGCATAGAAATCCCCTGCGTTGTCGGTCAGCGATTTGCCGATCAAAACGGCGACGCTCGCCAGAGATGCGGCCAAGGCGAAGGTAACGACTTTTCTCCGCGTAGTGCTCTCAGCGCGCAGGGCATTCCATCTCGGCGCCATTACTGTAGGCTCATCCTGAATCAAAGCACTGACGCGTGCGGCGAAATCGGCGTCTGCCAACATGCCGCCGGGCGACCGCATCACCTGGCCGATCAAGTGATAGCGTTGCCAGGTTGCCTTAAGCTCCTCGTCTCGCTCGAGCTTGTCGAGCAAGACGGGATTGTCTCGCCCATCCAGCTCTGCATCGAGCAGTAGGGATATTCTCTGTCTCAAGTCTTTGTTCTCGTTGGTCATGACGATCACCTTAACCCAATAAAGTCTGAAGTTTTTTGTCGATGGCTTCACGCGCCCGAAATATGCGCGACCTGACGGTCCCAACGGGGCAATTCATTACATCCGCGATCTCGTCGTAACTGAGGCCATCCAACTCTCTTAGGCTGACCGCCGTCCGCAGTTCATCCGGCAATTCGTCAAGGGCGACCTGGATTACCTGCGCCAGTTCGTCACTTAATAGCAGCCCTTCGGGAGTCTCCTGATCTCTTAGACCGATCGCACTTTCAAATTGTTCCGCGGTCTCGATATCAATATCATCGTCTGCCGGACGGCGTGATCGTGTCGCAATATGGTTCTTGGCAGTGTTGATCGCAATTCGGTAAATCCACGTATAGAAGGCGCTTTCGCCCCGAAAGGTGGGGAGCGCCCGATACGCCTTGATGAAGGTTTCCTGGGCGATATCGAGCGCCTCGTGCTGATCCCTGATATAGCGGTTTATCAGCTGAACGATTCTGTGCTGGTACTTGAGAACGAGAACGTCGAAGGCTTTCTTATCGCCCTTCTGCACTCTTCGGACCAATTCCTCATCGACTGGTTCGCCCCGTTCCCCCATCGCCGTCATCCTTTAATCAACCAACTCGCTCATGGGCCAAGCACAAGCCTGCTGTCAGGGCAGGGGCAATCAATTGGGCGCTATCGATGGCTGTCATGCACAAGTCCCGGGGATTTTTTTGATCGGCGAGGGAATTCAAGTGAGGCAAGGCTGGCGAGTTAACCCGCCTTAACATTATCTTCTTTTAGGCCGCTCCGTTCAATGCAAGCCGTGTTTCATGTAGGATGCAGGGAAAATCACGAAATTGCGAAAAACATGCAATCTAGCTCGCGCCTTTACGACGTTCTCATCATCGGCAGCGGCGCTTCCGGCCTCAGCCTGGCGCTCCGACTGGCCGACAAGACCTGCGTCGCGGTACTCTCCAAAGTGGCCCTGGCTGAAGGCAGCACATTTTATGCCCAAGGTGGCATTTCCGCGGTGTTGGATGTTCAGGATTCGCTGGCGTCGCACATCCAGGATACGCTGGCCGCGGGCGCCGGACTCTGCGACCCCGAAATCGTTCGCCTGGTCGTCTCCCAAGGCAAATCTTGCGTCGACTGGCTATTGGAGCAGGGCGTACCCTTCACTGAAGAACTGTCCGAAAACGGCGTCTCTAAGCTGCACCTCACACGGGAGGGCGGCCACACCTACCGACGCGTCGTTCACGCGGCTGACGCCACCGGCAAGGCAATCGAAACCTCGCTGGAGAAGCATGCCCGACAACATCCCAACATCGACATCTTCGAATATCACAATGTGGTTGATCTGATCACGACCCGCAAGCTGGGGGGGGCTGATCGGCGGGTATTGGGCGCTTACGTGCTCGATACCAAAGCGCACCGCGTCAAGACGATGCGAGCTCGTGTCATAGTGCTGGCGACCGGTGGCGCCTGCAAGGCCTATCTTTATACCAGCAACCCAGACGTTTGCACCGGAGATGGCATCGCCCTGGCATGGCGGGCCGGCGCACGCATAGCCAATATGGAATTTATCCAGTTTCACCCAACCTGCCTGTACCATCCCCACGCCCGCTCTTTCCTGATCACCGAGGCTGTGCGCGGCGAGGGAGGCAAACTGCTGTTACCGGATGGCTCGGCGTTCATGCGCAAATTCGACCGACGCGCGGAATTGGCGCCGCGCGACATCGTCGCACGCGCGATCGACCATGAGATCAAGCGCCTCGGCGTCGACTGCGTTTACTTGGATATCAGCCACAAGCCGCCCGATTTCGTTAAGAGCCATTTTCCAACGATTTACGCCCGCTGCCTGCAGCTCAATATCGACATCACCCGTGAGCCGATTCCGGTCGTGCCGGCGGCGCATTACACGTGTGGCGGAGTGCTGACTGACTGCAACGCCTGCACCGATATCCCCGGGCTATACGCGGTTGGAGAAGTCGCCTGCACCGGCCTCCACGGCGCCAACCGCATGGCGAGCAACTCGCTGCTCGAATGCCTGGTTTTCGCGAAGCAGGCCTGCGCGGACATTCAGCGCGGGCTGGCGGACATTCCGGAGCCTCCGCAACTTCCCGAATGGGACGAGTCAAAGGTGAGCGACTCGGACGAGGAAGTGGTCGTGGCACACAACTGGGACGAAGTCCGCCGTTTCATGTGGGACTACGTCGGCATTGTCCGCACCAGCAAGCGACTGGAGCGGGCCCTGCGCCGGGTGGAAATGCTGAAACAGGAAATCGGTGAGTATTACGGCAACTTCCGGGTCACCAGCGACCTCCTGGAACTGCGCAACCTCGTCACCGTCGCCGAACTCATCATCCTCTCGGCAAGACAGCGTAAGGAAAGTCGGGGACTGCACTTCACCCTGGACTACCCCGATACAGACAATCGCCACCCTCCCCAAAACACTATCCTGACACCCAACTGACGATATAGCGCATGGGCAACAACCCGGTTGCTTGATTTTCCTGAGCAGCAAGGGCAAATTAGCAATGGTTTAATGGACAACTAGCCATTGGGAGCCATCGCTTGTGAGTACGCACCGCATCGTCAGAATCGTCGCCGGTTTCTTTGTCTTGATCTCCCTCGCACTGGGCATCGAAGGCAGCCCCGTGTTCCACAGCCCGAACTGGCTCTGGTTCACGGCCTTCGTAGGAGTCAATCTGTTTCAGAGCGGGTTCACCCAGTTCTGCCCGCTGGAATTGATCCTGAAGAAAATGGGCGTCAAGGAATCATGCGGGGTCCACTAGCTTTATCTGACCCGCATCAAACTCGGGAGCAACCGATGAGCAAAGTGCTGATGTATAGCACCGCGATATGCCCTTACTGCCTGATGGCCGAACGTTTACTCCGGGCGAGGGGCGTACAGGAAATTGACAAGATCCGGGTCGATCTCGATCCAGCTCGACGCATCGAGATGATGGAGAAAACCATGCGTCGCACGGTCCCGCAGATCTATATCGGCGAAACCTATGTGGGCGGTTATGACGACCTGGCGGCCCTGGATCGTACCGGCCACTTGAATAAGCTGATAGCAGGTTCCGTTTGACTCCGGCGATCCGAGGCGAAGGCACCATAAGCGACGCCAAACTTCGGACTTGGCTGTACCGACGGTGATTTCCGCCGCCTCGAATCGGGCGGAACGCCGCAGTGGGCGACGAGCGATCGAAACTGGAACGGGCGCCCAAAGCGCCCGTTCGTGTTTACCGCCCGACGCGTTATCCCGTCACATCAAAGGTTATAAGCGGTTTCCCCGTGCTCCCTGATATCGAGTCCTTCGCGCTCACTTTCATCGCTCACGCGCAGCCCGATTGTTGCGTCGACGATTTTGTACGAAATTAAGGAAACCAGCGATGTCCAGATGATGGTTACGCCCACGCCCCAAGCCTGGCTGATCACTTGGGCCAGCATGTCGTATGCTCCGACTGCATTGGCCACATAGTCGTATACGCCCGTGCCGCCCAATGCTGGAGCTGCGAAAATACCGGTGCCCAATGCGCCCAGCATGCCTCCCACGGCGTGCACCCCGAAGACGTCAAGCGAATCGTCGTACCCCAGCATGTTTTTCAGACTGGTGACAGCCCAGAAGCAGACCGCCCCGGCAATCAGCCCCAGCACAATCGAGCCCATCGGACCGACAAAACCGCACGCCGGCGTAATAGCAACCAAGCCAGCAACCGCACCGGACGCAGCACCCAACATACTGGGCTTGCCGCGATCGATCCATTCGGCGCCCATCCACGACAAAGTGGCGCCGGCCGTGGCCAGCAGGGTGTTAACGAAGACCATGGCGGCGACACCATTGGCCTCCAGGTTGGAACCGACGTTGAAGCCAAACCAGCCCACCCACAGCAAGGATGCCCCGATCATGGTCATGGTTACGCTATGCGGCTTCATGGACTCTTTCTGGAAACCAATCCGCTTACCGATCACTATCGCCCCGATCAGGCCAGCAAAGCCGGCGTTAATATGGACTACCGTACCGCCAGCGAAGTCCAGGGCTCCCCTCTGGAAGATGAAACCCGCCGTCGCCGCGGCTTTGGCCCCTGCCTCCACGTCCGTATAGGCATCCGGTCCTGCCCAATACCAGACCATATGGGCGATGGGTAGATAAGAAAAAGTGAACCATAACACCATGAACATCAGCACCGCGCCGAATTTCGCCCGTTCTGCGAACGCGCCCACGATAAGAGCTGGGGTGATGGCCGCAAAGGTCAGCTGGAACACCACGTAAATGTATTCCGGGATCACCACGCCTTTGCTGAAGGTAGCCGCCATGGATTCGGGCGTCACCCCCTTGAGAAAGACTTTGCTGAGTCCCCCAAAGAAGGCGTTGCCTTCGGTAAAGGCGATGCTGTAACCATAGATCGCCCAAAGTACCGCTATCATTGCGAAGATGGCGAACACCTGCATCAACACAGAGAGCATGTTCTTCACGCGCACCATGCCGCCATAGAAGAGCGCCAGTCCCGGAATGATCATCAGGATCACCAGGACGGTTGCGACGATCATCCAGGCCGTGTCGCCCTTGTTCGCAACCGGCGCAGCGGCGGCGGCCAAGTCCGCAACCGTTACGGCTGCGGTCGCCGATTCTTCCGCAGACAACCAACCGCTGAAACTCAAGAGCGCGCATAAAAAGAAAGGTGGAAGAGTTGATTTCATGTTTGTCTCCTAGAGTGCTTCTGCGCCAGTTTCGCCCGTACGGATACGCACGACCTGTTCGAGATTGGAAACAAAGATCTTGCCGTCACCGATCTTTCCCGTGTTCGCGGTCTTGGCAATCGCGTCAATCACCGCATCCAACTGCTGGTCAGTCACGGCCACCTCCAGTTTCACTTTGGGCAAGAAATCGACGACATATTCGGCTCCGCGGTAGAGTTCGGTATGGCCTTTTTGCCTACCGAAGCCCTTGACCTCGGTCACCGTTATGCCAGTTACACCGACTTCGGATAATGCCTCGCGGACATCGTCCAACTTAAAAGGTTTAAGAATTGCTGTCACAAATTTCATGGAATTACCCTCATGATGTCCGTTAACTTGCCACTTTGATCAGGATTCGGTGACACGGAGTCAGGCGGATTCCACCGCCCTGCCCCGCCAACGATATCACTGCTCAGCGCTAAATCGATACATCCGGGCTCAAGCAGGAGCTGTGCCAAGGGCTAACTCTACTCAATGTATTGGCTTCCCCTATCAGCATGCGCAGCGCAAGCCAAGCGATATTGCACCATCATGGATCATTCCCCTCCTTTTGCACCAGACCTATGCAGTGATTTGCACACTGGACGATGAGCCGATCAGTCGGCTATCCTTTCCATCATGTTCGAAAAAATCAAGCTAGACGATCTCTCCAAACGCTTGGCCGATGCGGTTCCCTCCGGACTGTCTGGCTTTGGTGGCGATCTCGAAAAGAACCTTCGCGCCATTCTGCAGAGTGCTTTCGAAAACATGAACCTGGTCAGCCGGGAAGAGTTCGACGTGCAACGCGCCGTACTCGCCAGGACCCGCGAAAAGCTGGAAAAGCTTGAAGCACAGGTTGCCGAACTGGAACAGCGGATCTTGAGCAAGTAACCAGCGCGGCGACAGGATCGATGACGCTGGCCATCGTTTACACCCGGGGTAGACAAGGCATCAATGCGCCGCTGGTGACGGTCGAGGTGCATATCGCCAATGGGCTACCCAGCCTATCGATCGTGGGATTGCCCGAGGCCGCCGTGAAAGAAAGCAAGGATCGCGTGCGCGGCGCACTGCTCAACTGCCGTTTCGAATTCCCGGCCCAGCGCATTATCGTCAACATGGCTCCCGCCGATATTCCCAAGGAAGGCGGACGCTTCGATCTGGCAATCGCCTTGGGCATCCTCGCCGCCTCGGAACAGATCAGAAAGAATGCGCTGCTCCGCGTCGAGTGCGTGGGCGAACTGTCCCTGGGCGGTGAACTGAAGCCGATTAACGGCGCCCTGCCGGTCGCCATACAAACCCGGCGCGCCGGACGGCAACTCATCTTGCCCAAGGAAAACGCTGGGGAGGCGACACTCGTCGGCGACGTCGAAATTATTCCCGCCAACCATCTGCTCGATGTCTGCGCTCATTTGAATGGCCTGCGGCCGATCGAACCCCAGGTATCCGCTACACCAACAATGGCAACAACGGACGACGAGGTACTGGATTTCGCCGATGTCCATGGCCATTACCACGCCAAGCGCGCACTGGAAATTGCCGCCGCAGGCCGGCACAATCTCTTGATGCTGGGACCACCCGGCACGGGTAAATCCATGCTGGCCGCGCGCCTGCCCGGCATTCTGCCACCCCTGAGTGTCGAGGAAGCGCTGGAAAGCGCCGCGGTTGCCTCGGTAAGCGACGTCGCTTTCGAGCCTGCAATCTGGCGCAAGCCACCTTTTCGCTCGCCACATCATACCGCTTCGGCGCCAGCCCTGGTCGGAGGCGGCAGCAATCCCAGACCCGGAGAAATTTCCCTGGCCCACAACGGCGTTCTGTTCCTGGACGAGTTGCCCGAGTTCGACCGCAAGGTGCTGGAAGTACTGCGGGAGCCCTTGGAGAAAGGCTCGATCACCATTTCCCGCGCCGCCCGCCAGGCTGATTTTCCAGCCCGGTTCCAGCTGATAGCCGCCATGAACCCCTGCCCATGCGGTTATTTGGGCGATGCCTCGGGACGCTGCCATTGCACTTCCGAACAGGTTCAGCGCTACCGCGCCCGCATCTCGGGGCCACTGCTCGATCGAATCGACATGCACATCGAAGTGACGCGGATTCCTCAAGCGGTCCTTCGCAACGGATCGCCCGGTGGGGAAGAGAATAGCGCCAGCATCCGGGATCGCGTGAACGACGCCCGCCAGCTAGCAGTTGCCCGGAACGGAGTCACCAATTCCGCGCTGACACCCCAACAAATCAAACGCTTCTGCAGCCTCAATGATCGCTGCCAGCAGATACTGGAACGGGCGGTTACCAAGCTTGGACTTTCGCACCGCGCGTACCACCGGATTCTGAAGGTCGCCCGCAGCATCGCCGATCTGGCCGGTTCGGAGACGATCGAACTCCCGCATCTGAGCGAAGCGATCTCCTACCGCCGGCTCGATCGTACGCCAATGGGTTCAGGATAACCTTTAGGCCTGCGGACCTTGTGTCGAACCTGTCTTCCCTAAACCCACAACAACTTGAAGCGGTGCGGATACTGGATTGTCCGTTACTCGTGCTGGCGGGCGCGGGCAGCGGCAAGACCCGCGTCATCACTGAAAAAATTGCCTATCTGATCAAACAGGGGCTACCGGCACGTCATATCGCGGCGGTCACTTTTACCAACAAGGCCGCCCGGGAGATGAAAACGCGGGTTGATCAAATCGTTGCGGACAACAAGCTACGCGGGCTGCGTATCTCCACCTTTCACGCGCTGGGGCTCGACATCGTGCGCCGCGAGCACAAGGCCCTGGGTTTCAAGAGCGCCATTTCGATTTTTGATGAGCACGATCGAGTCGCTGTTCTGAAAGAACTCATCAAACATGGCTCCGGCGCTTACAGCATCGACCAGCTGGACCGTTATGCTTGGCAAATCAGCCGTTGGAAAAACCTGTTCGTCCTTCCCGACCAGACACTGGCCGAGCAGCAGACACAGCCTGCGGCTCTCGCGACAGCCCAGATCTATCGCGAGTACGTAAGACAGATCAGGTCGTATAATGCCGTCGATTTCGACGACCTGATCCTGCAGCCAGTGCTGCTGTTCCAGGAGCAGCCGGAGATCCTGGAAAAGTGGCGTAATCGGCTGCGTTACCTGCTGGTGGACGAATATCAGGATACCAACCTGACCCAGTATCAGCTGGTCAAACTGCTCACCGGCTCCCTCGGCCGCTTCACCGTGGTAGGCGACGATGATCAATCGATCTACGCCTGGCGTGGCGCGCAACCGGAAAACCTGGGCCAGCTTCAGCGTGACTATCCCCGCCTGAAAGTCATCAAGCTGGAACAGAACTACCGCTCCATGGGCAGAATTCTGAAAGTGGCCAATCACCTCATTGCCAATAATCCGCACGTGTTTGAAAAGCGGCTCTGGAGCGCCTTTGGATTCGGCGATCCCCTGCGCGTACTCCAAGCCAAGGATGAAATCGCCGAGGCACGCCAGATCGCCTCCGATATCGTCCATCACAAATTCAGACAGGGCGCGCCCTACGAGCATTACGCGATCCTCTACCGGGGCAATCACCAGTCGCGTCTGTTCGAGCGCGCCTTAAGGGAACATGGCGTTCCCTATTTCATCAGCGGCGGCCAGTCGTTTTTCGCCTCTGCAGAAGTCAAGGACATCCTCGCTTATCTGCGCCTATTGACGAATCCGGACGATGACGCGGCATTCCTGCGCGTGGTCAACGTGCCACGCCGGGAAATCGGTCCCACGACGCTTGAAAAGCTGGGCCAATACGCCAACCAGCGCCATGTCAGCCTGTTTTCGGCGTGTTTCGAACTGGGACTCGAACAAGTGTTGCCCGCCAACAGTGTGCAAAGACTCAAGCATTTCGGGGAGTGGCTGACCGATGTCGCGGACCGCGCCGCACGCGGCGATACCTTCGCCGTAATCGAGGCCTTCATCGACGCGCTCGGCTATGCCGAATGGCTGAGAGAGACCAGTAACAACGACCAGGCAGCCGAGCGCAGACTCGGTAATGTGCGCGAACTCATCGACTGGCTCAAGCGCATCGCGCAGGAGGACGACGAAGCCAAGGAGAAAAGCCTCGCGGAAGTGGTCGCCAAAATCATGCTACTCGATATCCTCGACCGCCAGGAGGAAGACCATAGCGGCGACCGTGTGAGCCTAATGACCTTGCACGCCGCCAAGGGACTCGAGTTTCCCTATGTTTACCTGGTCGGCATGGAAGAAAACCTGTTGCCGCACCAAACCAGCATCGAGGAAGACACCATCGACGAAGAGCGCCGGCTGGCCTATGTCGGCATCACCCGTGCGCAGAGGCAGCTGACCTTCAGTTATTGCACACACCGAAAGCGCTATGGCGAGATCATCGATTGCCAACCGAGCCGCTTTCTCAACGAACTACCAGTAGAAGAACTGGAATGGCCTGAGCGCAATCCGCTGGACCCACAAGTCAAGAAGGAGCGTGCCCAGGCCTCCATCACCCAGATCAAGAGTTTGTTGACCGGTTAAAAAATCAGTACAATGCCCTTAATGCGCCCGTAGCTCAGTTGGATAGAGTGTTGGCCTCCGACGCCAAAGGTCAGGGGTTCGAATCCCTTCGGGCGCGCCAAAGGTAGCAAGGGCTTAGGGTAACTCCTGAGCCCTTTTTGTTGCCAAATTCCTGATACATTTGACGAACTGGTTAGCGCGAGCGCAGCCCATGAACAATGGAAAATTTTTAGACAAGCCGCGTTGCGCCCTGGGCGGCAGATGGGTGCAAACAACATTCTTCGTCGCAGCGCTCAACGCCTTATGCTGGCTCGCCGGCTGCACGACCATTCCGGGGGGTCTGCAGGCGGTCCAGGGGTTTCAACTCCAGCGCTATTTGGGCAAGTGGTACGAAATTGCGCGACTCGACCATTCCTTCGAACGCGATCTCGATCATGTCACCGCCGAATACGCGCTGCGGGACGGCGGTGGCGTGACCGTCATCAATCGTGGGTTCGACGCAAAAAAAGGCGAATGGCGCCAGGCCGAAGGCGTTGCCCGCTTCACCGAA
>Ga0209254_10002143_pt1 | contig 17932 bp, 16 predicted proteins | sample FrelakmetDIP11DI_FD_187148 | JGI IMG/M metagenome (GOLD analysis project Ga0209254, IMG submission 187148) | Freshwater lake sediment microbial communities from the University of Notre Dame, USA, for methane emissions studies - DIP11 DI (SPAdes)... | ecosystem: Environmental > Aquatic >...
GCTTCGTTCTGCGCTGCCTTCCGCGCTGCGCGGCAAGCTGCCGACAGCCAAGCAACTCGAAGACGCGATGCGACACGCGCTGCCACGCGGGGCCCGGTGAGCTGACAACGTCGCGAACGGGGAGGGGACTGCCATGGCAACGAGGCCGCTGGCAGGGGCGACGTCTGCCCGTGCGGGCCCAACACCAAGAATTCTGTTGCCAATTCTGTTGCCAGCGGCGCCGCAAAGAAAAACGGGTTAGCCCCTTGTGAGAGCTAACCCGTTGATTTTACTGGTGCGGCTGGCAGGAATCGAACCCACGACCCCTTGGTTCGTAGCCAAGTACTCTATCCAGCTGAGCTACAGCCGCGAAGCGCGGCAGTATATCAGCGGCCCACGCATTGCCCTGGCGGCGTTCAAGCGAGTTGGCACGCTCGAGGCCATCGGGTCACGACTCGATCATTGCTGCGGCTTCGTGGCAGCGTGCGGCGCGGGCCTCGTCGCCTTCCGCGCGGGCCAGGGCGGCCAGTCGCCGCCAGGCAGCGCGGCGGGCGGCACCGTCCAAGTCGGGCGAGGTGGCTGCGCGCTCGAGCGGCGCGCGGGCTTTGCCCCACAACTGCCGCTCTGCGTAGGCGCTGCCCACCGCCGCTTGCACCGCCGGATCACCGGGCAGCGCGCGTTCGGCGGCCTCGATCCGCTGCAGCCACTCTGCCGGCAGGCCGGGCAGGTTGTCGACCAGGGTCAGCGCCACCGCGTCGCGCTCGTCGCGGCCGAGCTCGGGCAAGCGTTGCCAGAGCTCCAGCAGCCACTGGCGGCCAAGTTCGGGGGCGCCCAGGCGCGCGGCGCACGCCGCAGCGCGCGCGGCAATGTGCGGATCGACGCGGTCGGTCGGATCGAGCTCCAGCCAGCTGCGTTCGAGCTGCTCGGCGTCACGCGTGGCTGCCAACGTTTCACTGGCCAGTGCGCGCAACAGGCTGCGCGCGGCGCTTGGCGAGAAGGCCTGGTGCTTGGCCAGCAAGCGTGCAGTGCGCAGGGCCTCGTCGGGCTGATGGGCCAGGCGCTGCGCTTGCATCTTGAGCCGCAGTGCCTGCGTGCGCCGCGCGACGCCGGGGGGCAGTTCGGCCAGCAGCGCCAGCGCGCGCGATGCATCGCGGTCATCGAGCGCCCATTCCGCAGCCATCAACGGCACGCCGTCGTCGCTGCCTCGCTGCAGAGCGTTGCCCATGCGGCGCAGTCGCTGAAGTTGCCTGAGTTGACGGTCGCGTTGCGGTCTGTCTTGCAGGCGGTGCAGGCTGGCGGCCCAGATCAGGTGGGCCAGCGTGCGGGTCTGCAGGTCACCGACCAGTTCGGGCGTGGCGTCGTGGATCGCCACGGCGCGGGCGGCAGCCTTGCGTGCGCGGCTGTAGCGAGCACTAAAGTACTCGGCCAGCGCATCGCGCAACGCGGCCTGCGCGGCCTGCTCGCGGCGCCGCACGCGCCATTCGTGGGCGCGGGCCGGCAGGCTGGCCAGCGACTGCAGTGCGCGCATCGCCAGCAAGAGGGCCAGGCAGGTCAGCACCAAGGCAATGACGAAGAGGTTCAGTGACACGTCCAGCCGCCAGCCGCTCCAGTACAGGCTGACTAAGCCGTCATTGCGCCCGAGCGTGGTGGCCGCCACCACCGCGGCCACGAACAGCAGCACCAGCCAGATCACACTGCGCATGGCAAGGCCCTCGCCCAGACCAGCGTCGCGGGCAACGCGATGGGCCTCCAGGCAAACGCCGCGAATCGGGCTTTGCCCGGCCGCTGGCGTGCCTTGCCGGCCGCATGGCCTCGAGACGCGGCCATTCCTCGGCCCGTCCAGGCCGACGCAGGTCGGCTTGGAGCCGCGGGTCTCGGCCCCCTGGGGGGAGGCGCTGCAGGTGCTTCGGGGGGGGTCATCGACCGGCAGCGGCCGTGGCGAGTGCGGCCAGCGTCTCGTCAGGGCGCGGTACGCCGGTTTGGCGCGCCTGCGCCGACACCTGGCGCAGCAGATCGGCGACCGCGACCGCGCGCTTGGAGCCGCGCTCGAAGTAGCGGTCGAGCGCGGCCTGGGCATCGCGAATGTCGGATTGCGCGATCTCGAACTGGCGCGACAGCAGCGCCAATCTCGCATTGAGCAGGCGCAGCTTCAGGTTCTCGCGCACGAAGAACTGCTGCTCCGGCGCGACCAGCATCGCTTCCGGGTGATCGATGCGCGTCACACGCACCAGTGACCGGATCTCATCTCCGACGCGGCTACTCGTGTCCTTCCACCATTGCAGCGCACGGTCGCGCCAATCGCTGCTGGCAACAACAACCTGCGCGACTGAGCTGGCCGCCGTGGCCGGTCGGGTCGGGGCAGCGCTGGCCTTGCCACGCGCTTCGACCAGCGACAGCAGTGGCAGCTCATCGACCAGCCGCACGGCTTCGTCCAGGCGCACGGCAAGACTGGAAATGTCGGTCACGCCGAGCGCCTTGACGCGGTCGAGATCGCGGACGACGGCGCGGCGGACGCGCTCGAGCCGCGGCTGGTTGTAGCGCGCCAGACGCTCGTCGGCCTGTTTGAGCGTGGCCACCAGCGGCTCGGCGCTGCCGGTCAGAGCGCTTTGCTGCAGGGCCACGCGCACGGCGGCCTCGACATCGGCGACCACGTTTTCATCGCGCGAGCGTGACACCGATTGCAGCAGCTCTTCGACTTGCGAGCGCTGCATCGAGGCCTCGGCCACACGGGCCTCGAGCAGGGCGGCTTTGGCCGCGGTTTCGCGCGCCAGATCCTGCGCGGCGCGGGCCACGACGCGCGCTTCTGCGGCCTGCGTCTGGCTGTCGGCCTGGCGTCGCACCAATTCCTGCTCGAGGGTCTTGACACGTTGCTGCGTGGTCCAGGCCAAGGCCAACGCGGCCAGGGTCAACAGCAGCGCGACGATGGCGACGGCCGGCAACCAGCGCGCCCAGGCTCGCTGGGGCAGAACAGGTGCGTCGCTGGCGGCCGGGGCGTTCAAGGTGGCGAGGATTGTAGGCAGCCCTCGATGCGTGTCAGTGCCGCCTGCACCGCCTCAAGAGTCGGCGGCGCCTCGAACACCTGGCCGAAGCCAAGCTCGCGCGCATGGGCGGCGATTCGCGGGTGCGAGGCCAGCGCCTGCGCGCACCGCCAGTCGGCCAGCGGCGCCAGCCTTGGCAGGTAGCCGACGGCCTCGGTGCTGGACAGCCACCACAGGTGCGAGGCCGGCTCGGCAATCGCCGTGGCGAGCTGAGCCTGGGTGGTCGCTGTGGGTCGTGCCGGGCCGCGGCGATAGGCCTGCGTGAAGTGCACGGCGGCGCCCGCGCCGCGCAGGTGGGCGGCGAACTCGTCGCGGCCACCGTCACCGCGCAGCACCAGCACTTCGCGGCCGGTCCACGACTCGCCCTGCAACTGCGCCCACAGCGCAGTGGAATCGAACTGGCTCGCATCCGCGGGCGGCGCCACGCACAGCGCGGCCGGTACGCCGGCCAGCCGAAGGGCCTGCAAGGTGCCGGGGCCGGTGGCCCCGGCCCGAACTCCCGCTGGCCAACCCGCCGCAGTCAGCTCGGCCGGCCTGGCGGCAAAGAAGTGGCTTACCGCGTTCGGGCTCACGAACATCACCAGTGCGTAGCGCGGCAAGTCGCGCCATGCGGTGTGCAACTCGTCCAGGTCGACCACGGCGTCGATCGCCAGCAGCGGCAACGCCAATGCGTCGATGCCTTGCGCGCGCAGCCGTTCGACCCAGGCATCGGCCTGCGGTTGCGGCCGCGTGACGAGCAGGCGCAGCGTCATCGCGAGGCCATCAAGCGAGCAGATAGGCGCGCGCACCAGCGGCGTGCAGCGCGGCGACCGCTTGCGCGCCGAGCGCGTCGGCCGCGGCGACGTTTGCCACCGAGCCATGCACTTGCGCTGCCAGCAACGGACGTGTGGGGTCGCCCGCATGACCCAGCGCTGCGGCCAGATGCATGGCTTCGCCCTGCCACGTCGCATGGGCCGCCAGCGGCATGGAGCAACTGCCCCCGAGACCGCGTGACACGGCACGCTCGGCGTGCACGGCGAGCCAGGTCGGTGCGTGGATCAGGCCGGCCAGCAACTCGCGCAGCCCGGTGTCGTCGGCCCGCACCTCGATGCCGAGCGCACCCTGGCCGGCGGCCGGCAACATCTGCCGGGCCTCGAAGCGCATGCGGATGCGCTCCGACAAACCCAGGCGCATGAGGCCCGCGGCAGCCAGCACGATGGCGTCGTACTGGCCCTCGTCGAGTTTGCGCAGGCGGGTGTCGAGATTGCCGCGCAGCGGTTCGATGCGCAGGTCGGGGCGCGCCGTGGTCAATTGCGCCAGCCGGCGCAGGCTCGAGGTGCCGACGCAGGCGCCCTGCGGCAGGTCAGCCAGCGTGGCGTAGCGCGGCGAGACCCAGGCGTCACGCGGGTCTTCGCGTTCGAGCACCGCGGCGAGCACGAAGCCGGGCGGCAGATCCATCGGCACGTCCTTGAGCGAGTGCACTGCCAGATCGGCGTGCCCATCCTCGAGCGCAGTTTCGAGCTCCTTGACGAACAGACCCTTGCCGCCGACCTTGGACAGTGTTCGGTCGAGGATCTGGTCGCCGCGGGTGGTCATTCCGAGCAACTTCACCTCGACGCCGAAGCGCGCGGCGAGCATGTCGCGGACATGTTCGGCCTGCCACAACGCGAGGCGGCTTTCGCGGGTGGCAATGGTCAGTGTGCGGTGATCGAGCGAGGGCATGGAACGATTATCGCTAGACCCCCGGATACGCGCCGGCCTGTTCATCGCGCAAGCCGGCGCGACATTGGTAACATCCAATTCCGTAACTGGATTACATCTCGATCCGAGTGCAGGAGCTAGTCATGGCCCGACCGAAGTCACAACCGCGCCGTGTTGCGGCCGACCGCAGCGACGATGCCGCAGCAAAGAATCGGCCACTGGTGGACGACATCCGCCTGCTCGGCCGCATCCTCGGCGACGTCATCCGCGAGCAGGAGGGTGCCGAGGCCTTCGAGTTGATCGAGCGCGTGCGCAAGCTCTCGGTGGCCTACCGCCTGAAGAAGGACGCCTCGGCCGGCCGCGTGCTCGACCGCCTGTTGAAGGACCTCTCCGGCGACCAGACGGTGAGCGTGATTCGCGCCTTCAGCTATTTCAGCCACCTGGCCAATATCGCCGAGGATCGCCACCATGTGCGCCGCCGCGAGCATCACGAGGCCCAGGGGCATTTGCAGGAAGGCTCGCTGGCGATGGCCTTCGAGCGCCTGGCGGGCGCCGACATCCGCGCCAGCGAGATCGCCCAGATGCTGGCGCAGGCCTACATCTCCCCGGTGCTGACCGCGCACCCGACCGAGGTCCAGCGAAAGAGCATCCTCGATGCCGAGCGGGCCGTCGCCGAACTGGTTGGCCATCGCGACGACCTGCACACCGAACGCGACCGCGCTGACAACGAAGCCTTGCTGCGCGCGCGGGTGACGCAGTTGTGGCAGACGCGCATGCTGCGCACTGCCAAGCTGACGGTGGCCGACGAGATCGAGAACGCCTTGTCGTACTACCAGGCGACCTTCCTGCGTCAGGTGCCGCGCCTGTACCGCGACCTCGAGCACGCCTTGCACGGCCACGCGGTGGCTCCCTTCCTGCGCATGGGCCACTGGATCGGCGGCGACCGCGACGGCAACCCGAATGTCGGTGCACCGACCTTGGAATTGGCGCTGGCCCGGCAGGCCGAAGTGGCGTTGCGTTTCTACCTGACGGAAGTGCATGCGCTCGGCTCCGAGCTGTCGATCTCGCAGACCCTGGCCCCCGTCACGCCGGCCATGCGCGCGATGGCCGAGCGCTCGCCCGACCGCAACCCACACCGCGAAGACGAGCCCTACCGCCGCGCGCTGATCGGCGTCTACGCACGGCTGGCCGCCACACTGCACGAGCTGACCGGCACCGAGGCGCTGCGCCACGCCGTCGCGCCGCAGGACGCCTATGCCAGCGCCGAAGACTTGCTGGCCGACCTGCGCATCATCGAAGCCTCGCTGAGGCATCACCATGCCCAGGCGCTGATCGCCCCGCGACTTGCGCCATTGCTGCGAGCGGTGCAGGTGTTCGGCTTTCATCTCGCCACCGTAGACTTGCGCCAAAGCTCCGACCAGCACGAGGCCGTGATCGACGAGTTGCTGCGCGCGGCCCGCATCGAGCCCGACTACCTGGCGCTGGACGAGGGCGCGCGGCGCGTGCGGCTGATGGCGCTGCTCAACGACGCGCGCCCGCTGCGCGTCATCGGCCACACCTACAGCGAACGCACGCAGGGCGAGCTGGCGGTGTTCGAAGCGGCGCGCACCGCATTGGCCCGCTTCGGTCGCCATGCGATTCGGCACTACATCATTTCGCACACCGAAGATGTGAGCGACCTGCTCGAGGTGCTGCTGCTGCAAAAGGAATGCGGTCTGATGACAGGCACCCTCGACGACAGCGCGCACGCCGCACTGATCGTCTCACCGCTGTTCGAAACCATCACCGACCTGCGCCACGCCGAGCCGATCATGTGCGCTTACTACGCGCTGCCGGGGGTGCAGGACATGATCCTGCGCAGCAAGCTGGGAGCCTACGCCGAGCAGGACATCATGCTCGGCTACAGCGACAGCAACAAGGACGGCGGCTTCTTCACCAGCAACTGGGAGCTGTACCGCGCCGAGACTGCACTGGTCTCGCTGTTCGAGCCACTGAAGCGCGACCATGGCCTGGCGCTGCGCCTGTTCCACGGCCGTGGCGGCACGGTCGGCCGCGGCGGCGGCCCGAGCTACCAGGCCATCCTGGCGCAGCCACCGGGAACGGTGAACGGGCAGATCCGCCTGACGGAACAAGGCGAAGTAATTGCGTCCAAGTACGCCAACCCCGAGATCGGTCGCCGCAATCTGGAGACCCTGGTCGCGGCCACCCTCGAAGCCACCTTGCTGCACCCGACCAAGAGTGCGCCGAAAGCCTTCCTCGACGCCGCGGCGGAGATCGGCGCGCTGAGCTTCGCGGCCTACCGCAAGCTGGTTTATGAAACCCCAGGCTTCACCGAGTACTTCTTCGACGCAACGCCGATCCGCGAGATTGCCGAGTTGAACATCGGCTCGCGACCTGCGTCGCGAAAAGCCAATCGCCGCATCGAAGACCTGCGCGCGATCCCCTGGGGCTTCAGTTGGGGTCAGTGCCGCGTGGCGCTGCCGGGGTGGGCCGGTTTCGGCAGCGCCATCGAGCAGTGGCTCGCCAGCGGATCAGGCGGCGCGAGCCAGCGCAAGACGCGCCTGGCGCTGCTGCAGAAGATGTACCTGCAGTGGCCGTTCTTTCGCACCCTGATGTCGAACCTCGACATGGTGCTGGCCAAGAGCGATCTGCGCATCGCCGCACGCTACGTCGAGCTGGTCGAGGACAAGCGCCTGGCCAAGCGCATCTTCACGGCGATCCAGACCGAATGGGCCAAGGGCGGAGAGATGCTCTCGCTGATTACCAAGGAGCCACACCGATTGGCCTCCAATCCTGCGCTGGCACGCTCGATCCAGCACCGATTCCCGTATCTTGATCCGCTGAATCACCTGCAGGTCGAATTGATGCGCCGCTACCGCCATCAGAAAGCCGGCGACCCGGCCAATGAGCGCGTTCAGCGCGGCATCCACATTTCGATCAACGGCATTGCCGCGGGCTTGCGCAACACGGGTTGACCCACAACGCCGATCGCAGGAGGCACTGCCCGAGCGCGGCGGTTCATCCCTGCTCGAGCGCCTCGCGTACCGCCCCGAGCTGCCGCCGTGACACCGCCAGCCACTCATCGACGGGCGCCACTTGCACGGCCCAACCGATCTCGTTTCCGCCGCCGTCGTCGTCATGCTCGGCCATGCGCCGGCGCTCGAGCAGGCGCACGGCGTCGCGCGCCACCAGCGCATTGCGGTGGATGCGCAGGAAGCGCTCGCCCAGGCGCTGCTCCAACTCGGTCAGGGCATCGTCGAGCACCCAATGGCGGGCGGTGGTGCGCAGCGTCACGTACTTCAGTTCGGCCTTGAGGTACAGCACATCGGCCAGCGGGATGCGTGCCACGCGGCCGCGTTCACTGACCACCAGCACAGACTCCTGTGCCGGGGCAGTGCTGCCGTCACGCGCCGGCAGGCGTCGCGCGGCGCGCTGCAGCGCTGCGGCCAGGCGTTCGCGCTTCACCGGTTTGGTCAGGTAGTCCGCGGCGTCGAGGTCGAATGCAGCCAGCGCGTGTTCGGTGTGCGCGGTAACGAAAACCACCGTCGGTGGCTGCGCCAGCCGTTGCAGCTCTGCCGCCAGCGCGGTGCCCGATTGGCCGGGCATCTGGATGTCGAGAAGCACGACATCGGCCTCGAGTTCGCTGAGCCACTGGCGTGCCTGCTGCGCGTTCGCGCACTCGCCGGTGACGGTGCAGCGCGGCTCGACGCATTCAGTGACCAATGTGGCCAGGCGCGAACGTGCGAGGGCTTCGTCGTCGACGATGAGTACGCGCAACGCGGTTGAAGCCGCGGTCATGCCTTGTCCCCCAAGGGCACGACGAGGCGCACCCGGTAGCGCCCGCCGGCCTGCTGCACCTCGAACTGCGCATCGATGTCATGCAACAGGCGCAAACGCTCACGCACGTTGGCCAACGCCAGACCATGGCCGGGGCGCGACGCAGCGCCGCTGACGGTGTTGTCGATGGTGATCTCGACGCGACCCAGGCGCACGCGAGTCCGCACCCGCACCTGGCCACCGGACTCGGACGGCTCGATGCCGTGGCGCACCGCGTTCTCCAGCAGGGGCTGCAGCACCAGCGGCGGCAGCCGCGCGGCGTCGGCAGCCGCGTCGAGCTGCCAGTCCAGGCGCAGCCGCTCGCCGAAGCGCAGTTGTTCGATGGCCAGATAGCGACGTGCCAGTTCGAGTTCGCTGCCCAGGGTCACGGAACCACCGCCACCCCCGTCGTCGGCGAGCGCAACGCGGAACAACTCGGCCAGGTCCTCGAGCACGCCCTCGGCGCGTCCCGGGTCGATGCGCACCAGGGCGACTGCGGTGTTGAGGGTGTTGAACAGAAAGTGCGGGCGAATGCGCGACTGCAATTCGGCCAGGCGCGCGCGGGCATCGGCCGGAGTCCGCTGACCTTCACGCCATTGCAGCCAGAGCGCCATCGCCGTGGCCAGTGCGGCACCGATCAGCGGCAGCGCCAGCAGGCGCAGCGGCCGCGGTTCGAGCAATTCCAGCCAGAACATCGGCACACAGGCCAACGGCGCCAGCACCGCGCCGAGCGCGACCAGGACTGCACCGCGCGGCAGCGGCGCCAGCCGCACCAACGGCCCGCGCAGTGCGCACACCAGGGCCAGCCAGGCGACGGTGCCCATGAGTGCCGGAGTTACCGCCGGCCCGAGCCCGGCCAGTGCCTGCTCTGCGGTGCCGGCGCTGACCAGCACCGACAGCAGCACGGCGCCGTTGACCGCAAGCAGGGTGCGCAGTGCCAACGCGCCGCGACAGACGTCGAAGGCGGAACCACTCGCGGCCAGGTCGCGGCTGTCGGGCGCCGACGGCCGCGTCGATGGTGGCCAAAGGCTCGCGCCTTCGCTGTTGCTCAGCGCGGCGGGGGCGGTGTCCGGCAGGCTTGGCATGTGGGGCGGGGCAATACACCAGGCGACTCAGAGGGCGCGTCGATAGAATCAATTGCACCCGTGCCAGGGCGCGGGCGGCTGCCGGCATTGTGTCCCAGCCTCTTTCACCTCGGACACCGCCTGCGCGGTGGCGGCCCCATGTCTTCCAACCCCCTCGACAAGAAGTCACAAGCCTGGTCGGCGCTGTTCTCGGAGCCGATGAGCGAACTGGTGCAACGCTACACGGCGAGCGTGAACTTCGACCGCCGCCTGGCCGCCGCCGACATCGCTGGCAGCCTGGCGCATGCCGAGATGTTGGCCATGCAGGGCGTGATCTCGGCCGCCGACCATGCGGCGATCGTTCGCGGCATGGCGGAGATCGCTGCCGACATCGACGCCGGCCGCTTCGTGTGGAAGTTGGAACTCGAAGACGTGCACCTGAACATCGAGGCCCGGCTGACGCAACTGGTGGGCGACGCCGGCAAGCGCTTGCACACGGGCCGCTCGCGCAACGACCAGGTGGCCACCGATGTGCGCCTGTGGCTGCGCGGCGAGATCGACAACCTGGCACCCTTGCTGGCCAGCATGCAGCGCGCACTGGTGACGGCCGCCGAGCCGCACACCGAGACCATCCTGCCCGGCTACACGCACCTGCAAGTGGCGCAGCCAGTGAGTTTTGCGCACCACCTGCTGGCCTATGTGGAAATGTTTGCGCGCGACGCCGAACGCCTGGCCGACGTGAGGAGGCGCGTCAACCGCCTGCCCCTCGGTGCTGCTGCGCTGGCCGGTACCAGCTACCCGCTCGACCGCGAGCGTGTCGCGAGGACGCTGGGCTTCGACGGTGTTTGCGCCAACAGCCTCGACGCTGTCAGCGACCGCGACTTCGCGCTCGAGTTCGCGGCCTGGGCCGCGATCACGATGATGCACGTGTCGCGCTTGTCAGAGGAAATCGTGCTCTGGATGAGCCAGAACTTCGGTTTCATCGACCTGGCCGACCGCTACTGCACTGGCTCGTCGATCATGCCGCAGAAGCGCAACCCCGATGTCGCCGAACTCGCGCGCGGCAAGACGGGCCGGGTCTACGGCCACCTGATGGGCCTGCTGACCCTGATGAAGGGCCAGCCGCTGACCTACAACAAGGACAACCAGGAAGACAAGGAGCCCTTGTTCGACACGGTCGACACCCTCGCTGCCACGCTGCGCATCATGGCCGAGATGGTTGCCGGCATCGTCGTCAAACCCGAGGCAATGGCGCTGGCGGCCAGGAAGGGCTACGCCACCGCCACCGACCTGGCCGACTACCTGGTGAAGAAGGGCCTGCCGTTCCGCGACGCGCACGAAGTGGTGGCGCAGGCAGTCAAGGCCGGCATGGCGCGCGGCGTCGACCTGGCCGACCTGCCGCTCGACGCCTTGCGGACATTCAACGCTGCGATCGACAACGACGTCTACGCCGTGCTCTCGCTGCGCGGCTCGCTCGACGCGCGCCAGGTGCAGGGTGGCACCGCGCCCGAGCGGGTGCGCGAGCAGATCGCGGCGCACAAGGCGCGACTCGGCTGATCGGCGCACTGCCGTGTACGAATCCAGACGCCAGCGCCCGCTGCCGCGCGCACACTTCGTGCGCCGACTCGGCCTGCACCTGGCGCTGGCCGTGGGTGTGCTTGCCGTCTCGTTGGGCATCGGCATGGCCGGCTATGTGGCGTTCGAGCACCTGCCCTGGCTGGACGCCTTCCTCAACGCCGCGATGCTGCTCGGCGGCATGGGTCCCGTCGATCTGCCGAAGTCCGAGGCCGGCAAGCTGTTTGCGGGCTGCTACGCGCTGTACGCGGGGCTGGTCTTCATTGCCACTGCGGCGCTGGTGCTGACACCGCTGCTGCACCGCGTGCTGCATCGTTTCCACTGGGACGAAAGCACCTGATCGTGCTGCGGGTCAAGATCTGCTGCATCGCCAGCGTGCTCGAAGCCCGGATGGCCATCGCTGCCGTCGCATCGGATCTCGGCCTGGTCGCGGCGATGCCCCGCGGGCCAGGTCCGATCGCCGAGGCCTTCCTTGCTGCGCTGCCCCGCGAGCCTGCGTAACATCGACCATGGCCACGACGACGCTCGGCGAATTCGACCTGATCGCGCGCTACTTCACGCGCGCCCCCCGGCGTGCCGTGCTTGGCGTCGGCGACGACTGCGCGCTGCTGGCGCCGCTGCCGGCAGGCCAGCAACTGGCGGTGTCGTGCGACATGCTGGTCGAGGGCCGGCACTTCTTGTCCACCGTGGCGCCGCAGCGGCTCGGCCACAAGGCCCTGGCCGTGAATCTGTCGGATCTGGCCGCCTGCGGCGCCGAGCCGGTCGCCTTCACGCTGGCGCTGGCCATGCCGCGTGTCGATGAAGACTTTCTCGAAGGCTTCTCGCGCGGCCTGTTCGCGTTGGCCGACGCACACAGCGTCGATCTGGTGGGCGGCGACACGACCGCAGGGCCCCTCAACATCTGCATCACGGTCCTTGGCGCTGTGCCAGGCGGTCAGGCGCTGCTGCGTTCGGGTGCGCGCCCCGGCGATGAGTTGTGGGTCAGCCATCCGCCGGACGGAGGGCTTGGCGATGCACGCCTGGCGCTCGAAGTGTTTCGTGGCAGTGTGGCACTGACAGGCGATTCGTTGGAGGCAGTGCGCCTGCGCATGGAATGCCCGACGCCGCGCGTCGCACTCGGCGTTGCGCTGCGTGGCGTGGCCACGAGCGCGATCGACCTCAGTGACGGCCTGGTCGGCGACCTCGGGCATGTGCTTGCGCGATCGGCCGTCGGCGCGACGGTCAACGCCGACGCTCTGCCCAGGAGCGCCGTATTGGCTGCCATGCCGAGGGCGATGCAACACGAATGCACACTGGCCGGTGGCGACGACTACGAGCTGTTGTTCAGCGCGCCCCCAGGCGCCGAGAGCCAGGTCATCGCAGCGGCCAAGCGGGCCGAATTGGCCGTCGCCCGCATCGGCCGCATCGACGCGGCGCCCGGCTTGCGCATCGTTGACGGCCTGGGTGCGCCGTTGCTTCAGCGCTTCGTGGCGTTCGATCACTTCCGCACCGCATCGTGACGACGTCCGACATCGTTGAAGCCAGGCTGCTGCGCGACGACGGCGAACAGGGCAACGCACCGCAGCGCGCCAGCGCACGCTTCATGCTGCGCCACCCTGCGCACTGGATTGCGCTGGGCTTCGGTAGTGGCCTTGCCCCCAAGGCGCCCGGCACGGTGGGCACGTTGTGGGCCTGGGTGGCGTTCCTGGTGCTTGACCGCTGGCTGGCCGGGTGGCCATGGGGTGTCGTGTTGTTGGCCTCGGTGGTGGTCGGCGTGTGGGCCTGCGAGCGCACCGCGCAGGGCCTCGGCATCGCCGACCCGGGTGCCATCGTCTGGGATGAAGTGATCGGATTCTGGCTGGTGCTGTGGCTGGTGCTGCCGGCCGGCTTCATCGTTCAGGCCGTGGCATTCGCATTGTTCCGCTTCTTCGATGCCGTGAAGCCCGGACCGGTGGGCTGGGCCGACCAGCGGTTCAAGAACGCGCGTGGCTGGAGGCAGGGTTTCGGCATCATCATCGACGATCTGGTGGCTGCGTTGTGCACGCTGCTGCTGATCGCACTGTGGCGTTTTGCGTGGCCTGCATGATCGACGTCGAGACATTCGCACCGTTGGTCACGTCACTGGCCGACGCCTTGCGCGCCAAAGGCTGGCGCATGGCCGCTGCCGAGAGTTGCACCGGCGGCATGATTGCGGCGGCCTGCACCACGCTGGCGGGATCGTCTGACTGGTTCGAGCGCGGCTTCGTCACCTACAGCAACGCCGCCAAATGCGAGCAGCTCGGTGTCGACGCAGCCGTGATCGCCGCCCATGGCGCGGTCAGCCGCGAGGTGGCCTGTGCGATGGCTGCCGGTGCCTTGTCTCACTCACCCGCCGACATCGCCGTTGCCGTCACCGGCATCGCCGGGCCAGGGGGGGCCGTGCCTGGCAAGCCGGTCGGTACCGTGTGGTTGGCGCTGATGCTCCGCGGCGGGACGCCAATGGCAGAGCGGTTGGCGTTGTCGGGCGACCGTGCCCGCGTGCGAGAGCAGGCCGTGGTCATCGCGCTGCAGCGTCTGCGTGCACTCTGCAACTCCTAGCTGTCGTGCCAATCCTCGACATCGAACTCGTTCACGGTGACGGTGACTCGCCGCCCGCGGCATCGGTCACGCAAGCGCTGGCCGATGCCGCCGGCCGCGTGTTCGGTAGCGCACCCGGCCGCACGTGGGTGCGCGTGCGCTCGCTCGGGGCATCCCAGTACGGCGAGAACGGAACCACGGCTGCACCCGGCGAGCTGCCCGTCTTCGTCACCGTACTGCATGCCCATCCGCCTCAGGGCGAAGCGCTGGCGGCCGAGGTGCTGGCATTGACGCAGGCCGTGGCTGCCTGCGTCGGCCGTCCACCCGGGCAAGTGCATGTCCAGTACGCACCGCCCGGCGCTGGCCGCCAGGCCTTTGGCGGGACGCTCATGACATGAGTGTCGGCCCAGCATTCGATGTCCTCTTCACCGGCCGCATCGACATCGCCGAGCGGGAGGCGTGGCACTTGGCTCTGCGCGACGCCGCGCCGGAATTCACCTGGTGGACCGACGACGACGGCGACTTGCCACGCCACGCGATCACTGCCGCGGTGGTTGCCAATCCGATGCCCGGCGCGCTCGCCGGATTGCCGCGTTTGCGCCTGGTGCAATCGCTTTGGGCCGGCGTCGAGAAGTTGCTGGCCGACACCACGCTGCCACCGCAGGTGCCATTGGCGCGCATGGTCGATCCCGCCATGAACACGGCGATGGCCGAGACCGTGCTATGGGCCGTGCTGTCGCTGCAGCGAGGCTTTTTCGACTACGCCGCATTCCAGCAAGCGGGTGAGTGGCGGCAGCTTGCGCAACGGCGAGCCGACGACGTGCAGGTGCTGGTCCTCGGCCTCGGCCAGATGGGCAGTGCAGCCGCGACGCAGCTGGCGAAGCAGGGATTTCGCGTCCACGGATGGCGCGCGACGCACAACGCCCGGCCCCTGCCAGCCGAAGTGACTGTCCATGCCGGTGTCGACGCGCTCGAGGCCTTGCTGCCAGCATCGGACATCGTCGTCAACTTGTTGCCGCTGACGCCCGCCACGCGCGGCCTTCTCGGTGCACGCTTCTTCGCCGCATTGCCCCGAGGTGCCAGCCTCATCAACGTCGCGCGTGGTGCGCATCTGGTTGATGAAGACTTGCTCGCCGCGCTCGACAGCGGCCAACTGCACCATGCTGTGCTGGATGTCTTCCAGACCGAACCGCTGCCGTCAGAACACCGCTACTGGCAGCATCCACAAGTAACTGTTCTGCCGCACGTGGCCGCACTCACAGACGTGCGCACCGCGGCGAATGTGGTTGTGGCGAATCTGCGTGCTGCTCGCGACGGTGGCGTGCTGTTGCACGTGGTCGACCGCGCACGAGGGTACTGACTCAGGCGTGCAGTGCGAATTGCGTGCGGGCCGATGTCAGCGCACGCGATGCTCCGCCCGGCGATGACGGCACCTGCTGCAGCGTGAGCAGTACCAGGCGCTTCAGAGCGGCCCAGGCATCCAGCGGCCACTCCGGGTGTTTCAGCCCCTTGATGATGCCGTCGCAGATGCTCGCCGCCTCAACCAGGTGTGCGAGTTGGTGGTCGGCCAGCGATGGCAGCACGCGCTCGTACAGGCGCTCCTTGGCACCCCAGACGCGGCCTTCGCGCAATGCCAGTGGCAGGGGTCTGCCGGCGACGATGGCCTCCTTGACACGCTTCAGGGCGCGGATGTCCTCGGTCAGTGTCCAGTGCACCAACACGGCGGCCTCGCCTTCAGCCTGCAGGCCGTCGAGCATCTTCAGCGCGCGGCCCACTTGGCCGGCGAGCACGGCTTCGCCGAGTTTGAATACGTCATAGCGGGCGACGTTGAGCACTGCGGCTTCGATCTGCTCGAAGCTCAGCACGCCCTTCGGATACAGCAACGCGATTTTTTGCAGCTCCTGGTGCGCCGCCAGAAGGTTGCCTTCGACGCGGTCGGCAAAGAACGCCAGCGTGCGTTGGCCGGGCTCGCCATCGGCGACCTGCTGGCCTTGGGTCGCCAGTCGTTTGGCGATCCAGGCGGACAGTTCGCGGCGCTCCACGGGTTCGACACGCAGCACCACGCCCGCCGCGTCAAGGGCGGTGAACCAGCCGCTCTTTTGCTGCTGGAAGTCGAGCTTGGGCAGTTGCACCAGCGTCAGCACGTCGCCTGCGCCCTGCGTCTCGCAGTAACGTTGCAGTGCCTCGGAGCCTTCCTTGCCCGGTTTACCCGACGGGATGCGCAACTCGATCAACTGGCGTTCGGCGAACAAGCTCATGGCCTGCGAGGCGCCAATCAGAGCGCTCCAGTCGAAGTGCGCCGCGTTGCCCACGGTGAAAACCTTTCGCTCGCCGTAGCCCGCGGCACGCGCGGCAGCGCGGATCGCGTCTCCCGCCTCCTGCGCCAGCAGCGGCTCGTCGCCATAGACCGTGTACAGCGAACGCAAGCCTCTGGCCAGGTGCGCGGCGAGCTGATCGGCTTTGAGTTGCATGCTCAGACTATCGTGATGGCCGCCAGGCGCCGCAGCACTTGCGCCACGATGTCGTCTTCCATCGCGCGGTAGAGCACGGACTCCTCCAGCGCCTTGGCCAGCGCCGCGGTCTCGGTGTAGCTCATGTCGCGCGCGAGCAGCAACTCGTCGGCGGCAAGCAGCAGCTTGCCGGCAGGCGTGGCGACGCGAAACCGCAGCCTGACGCGCAACTGCACCTCGCGCACCTGGCCGGCCGAGGTCGAGGCAACAACGCTCTTCTCGCGTGCGTCGGTCAAGGCTTCGAGCACGACTTCGGCGCGAGCTGGGGCCTCCATTACCTGCACACTGCTGGCCGCGAGTTGCAGACGCAGCGCGTCGGCGATCGATGATGCCGGCGCGAAACCGACCAGCGCGAGGCTGCGAAACGGCAGCTTGGGCGCCCGGCGCAACTCGAAGCCGCAGCCGCCACTGGCTGCGACGACCAAGGTCAGCAGGTGCCGCCTGCGCATCAGACGACGACGTTGACCAGGCGGCCAGACACGATGATGACTTTCTTTGCCAGCTTGCCGTCGGCGAACTTCACGAACTCGGGCGCGGCCAGGGCAATGGCCTCGATGGCCGCCCTGTCGGCGGCGGCGGCCACACGAATGGCACCGCGCGTCTTGCCGGCGATTTGCAGCACGAGTTCGATTTCGTCCTGCAGCAATGCGGCCTCATCGACCCGTGGCCACGGTGCATCGATCAGCTCACCGAGCGTGGCCGCAAAACCGAGTTCGTTCCACAGCCCGTGGGTGATGTGAGGACACACTGGATAGAGCGTGCGAAGCAGTACCGACAGGCCTTCGCGCAGCGAAGCACCCGACGCGGCGCTACCGTCGTTGGCAAACTCCTCCAGCGCGTTGAGCAGCTTCATGGCGCCGGAGGCAACGGTGTTGTATTGCAGGCGGTCGTAGTCGTGGCGGATCTGCTTGAGCAACAAGTGCACGTCGCGGCGCAGCGCTTTGGCGTCCGTGCCGGCGCCGCCGAAATCCTCGCCCGCGTCGCGTACCACACCCGCCTGCTTGACACCAAAGCTCCAAAGCCGGCGCAAGTAGCGATACGCGCCTTCGGCCCCCGAGTCCGACCAGGCTGCGCTCTGGTCCGGGGGGCCGGCGAACATCGTGAACAGGCGCGCAGTGTCGGCGCCGAACTTGCCGATGAACTCGCGTGGCTCGACCACGTTGTTCTTCGACTTGCTCATCTTTTCGATGCCGCCGAGCATCAGCGCCAGGCCGTCTTGCTTGGCGGTGGCGCCGATCGGCGTGCCGCGCTCGTCGTGCTGGACATTCACTTCGTTCGGGTAGTACCACCGCTTCTTGCCGGCGGCGTCTTCGCGGTAGAAGCTCTCGTTGAGCAGCATGCCCTGGGTGAAGAGCCTGGTGAACGGCTCGTCGAATCGCACTAGACCAATGTCCCGCATCGCCTTGGTCCAGAAGCGCGCATAAAGCAGGTGCAGCACAGCGTGCTCGATGCCGCCGATGTACTGGTCCATCGGCATCCAGTAGTCGTTGCGCGCGTCGACCATTGCGTCCTTGGCATCCGGGCAGGCGTAGCGCATGTAGTACCAGGCCGAATCGACAAACGTGTCCATCGTGTCGGTCTCGCGCAGGGACGGCGCGCCGCACTGCGGGCAGGCGACATGGAGAAACTCTGCGCTCTTGCGCAACGGGTTGCCGCTGCCGTCGGGCACCAGGTCTTCGGGCAGCACGACGGGCAAGTCCTTTTCGGGCACCGGCACGTCGCCACAGGCCTTGCA
>Ga0209254_10002144_pt1 | contig 17931 bp, 17 predicted proteins | sample FrelakmetDIP11DI_FD_187148 | JGI IMG/M metagenome (GOLD analysis project Ga0209254, IMG submission 187148) | Freshwater lake sediment microbial communities from the University of Notre Dame, USA, for methane emissions studies - DIP11 DI (SPAdes)... | ecosystem: Environmental > Aquatic >...
CTGCAATGCCGATCGGATGGCGGACGTGGTCTTCCGCGCCCGGGCAAGAAGATTGGCGAAGGCATACCAGTCGAAGAAATCACCGTCATCTCCCAGCTTGCCGGATGCAAATTTCTTGAGGAAACCCTGTGTGGTCATACCGTGCTTTTGTTCAAAGCCCTGAATGGCCCTCCTGTAAAAGGCCATGGCGTTTGCGCACAGACTGTATTCCCTCTTCAGAGAAGCCTTGAGTTCGTCGGTCTGTTCCATAAGGAGCTTATAGTTGAAAAGGAAGAGCAAGTCAAGCGATCCTCCTCGATATCCAACGTGAAACTCGCCAGGTGACTGCCTTTCCTGCCATGGAGGCGGGACGGCGCAATGAATTCCACGGCGGGATCAATACCCATTTGCTTCAACACGCCGATGAGCACTTCGAATTTCGGGGAAGGTTGATAAGGTATCCTGTGGAGCAGTGGCCACAAAGCCGTGTAATGAGCAGTCCAGGTGGGCACTCCGGCGAACCAATAGAGATAGACACAGCCGTTGCAGACGATTGTCAATCAAAACAGTGAGGGAAATTGATTTACAGATGGAAAATCGTCCATTAGATTGATTGCATGTATCCCCCGAGTTTACGACGTGCTGCGCTGATCATCGCCATCCTCAGCTCTTTCATGACACCCTTCATGGGCTCATCCATCAACCTGGCTCTCCCTGCGATTGCCAAGGAATTCAAAATCGACGCGGTGATTCTGACCTGGATCCCGACCGCTTATCTCCTGGCCTCAGCCGTCTGTCTCGTGCCTTTTGGAAGGCTTGCTGATCTCTATGGCAGGAAAAAAGTTTTTAGTTTTGGGATTGTCGCCTTCACTCTAGCATCCTTGCTCTGTGCCGTTGCCTCCTCAGCTTTACAGCTCATCCTGTTTCGCATTCTCCAGGGAATCGGAAGTGCAATGATCTTCGCTACCGGGCTCGCTATCCTGACCTCTGTGTTTCCACCCCACGAAAGAGGCAAGGTTCTTGGGATCAGCGTGGCTGCCGTGTACACCGGGCTTTCCACGGGGCCTGTCCTGGGCGGTCTCCTGACTCAACACTTCACCTGGAGAAGCGTTTTTCTTGCGACCCTTCCTTTCGGGATCGTCATCATTATTCTTGTCCTATGGAGACTCAAAGAGGAGTGGGCCGAAGCAAAGGGTGAAGCTTTCGACCTGAGCGGCTCTGTCATTTACGGATTGGGACTCACCGGTATCATATGCGGTGTCTCCCTGCTCCCTTCCCTGGAAAGCCTGGGCCTACTGATTTTCGGGACAGCAGCTCTCTGCGCCTTTGTGAAGTGGGAGCTGCGAACAAAGAGCCCGGTTTTTCCGGTGGACCTCTTTACCACCAACCGGGTTTTTGCCTTATCGAGCCTTGCTGCTTTCATCAATTACAGTGCGACCTTTGCGATCACCTTTCTTTTGAGCCTCTACTTGCAGCATATCAAAGGACTCACCCCTCGAGAAGCAGGACTCATTCTCATCTCGCAGCCCCTTGTCATGGCAGCCTGTTCCCCGGTTGCAGGCTGGCTCTCCGACAAGATCGAACCCAGGATTGTCGCAACGGCGGGCATGGTCCTGACCACCATGGGTCTTGTTCCTTTCATCTTCTTAAGTCAGGACTCCTCTATCCCCTTTCTCCTTAGCGGCCTGGTCATCCTCGGCATCGGGTTCGGCCTTTTCTCGTCTCCCAACACAAACGCGATCATGGGCAGCGTGGACAAGAGGTTTTACGGCCTTGCTTCAGGGGCGGTCGGGACCATGCGCCTCCTGGGCATGATGATCAGCATGGGGATGGCGACGGTTGTATTTGCTCTTTTCATAGGCCGGGTGGAGATCAGCGAAACCAGTTACCCGGCTCTCGTCCAAAGCATGGGCATCCTCTTCCTCCTTTTCTCCCTCATGTGCTTCGGTGGGATATTCGCTTCCATGGTTAGGGGCAATACCCGTTTACCCCAATGAGCCTGCTCCCTTGCCAATTCACAAACTGATCTTAGTTTGTAAGCATCGAAGGTAGGGAAAAAACAGATCTAGTCGCTTGAATGAAAACATGAACCTGCACCCTTGGGTGCTTTTTTTATGGAGAGAAAGTGAAGGATAACAGCACGATCGTCCTGTGTAACCGTTGTGGGACTAAGAATCGTATTCCCTTAGAAAGACTGAGTGATCGCCCCATTTGCGGACGGTGCCGCGCACCTCTGCCCTTAGAAAACTTTCCCAGTCACCCGGTTGAGGTTACGGACCGCACTTTCAGTGAGGAGGTGCTCTCTTTTCCCGGTCCAGTCCTTGTGGATTGCTGGGCGCCCTGGTGCGGCCCTTGCCGCACGGTGGCCCCCATCATGGACCAGTTGGCCTCGGATTATGCCGGCCGAATCAAGATTGCCAAATTGAACACGGATGACAATCCCGCCTCTGCCTCCCAGTACGGTATCCAGAGCATCCCCACTCTTCTTTTCTTCAAGAATGGTAAGCAAGTAAACAAACTGGTCGGAGCGCTCCCTAAGGCGGAGATAGAAAAGCATTTGCGTTCTCTTGTGTGAGGCTCCGCCCGCAGAGCGCGTCGTATCCGGCAGCCTCCTCGAAGGGGTCGCAGAACATCCGCTTGCTGATAGACATGGTCATGTCGATCCTGTTTAACTGGATTCCCACCTTCAACTATTCTGGTATGATCTCGTATCGCATGGAGGATCTGCAGTATCTCGTTTTCCATTATTAATCTATATTTATATTAAATTATATTTAAAATATTAAAATTCTATTTTTTATTTATAATTATAAATTATTAACTTATTTTAGTTTAAAATAATGATGTGGCCGCCGGATTTTCTTGCTTGAAATGCGACCCTATGGTAGTAACATGATTTGTTGGCTTACCGCCCTAGCAACTGCCGGGCAAAAAAATGACGTCATGAGGGTCATTGGATAGGAGATTGGATTGGGAGGTCATTCAGCTAAACAGGCACCCGGGATGGTAAAGAAGCTCTCCTTCCCTGATCCGGATCTGATCCGCCAACTCTGCGGTGAACAGAACGCTCACCTGCAGGTCCTGAGGAGCAGAATCGGGCTCTCCGTCAACGTGCGGGGTAACGAGGTGATTCTGGAAGGCGGGGACTGGGAGATCGAACTGGCCGAAAACGCCCTGAACCAGCTCTACGACCTCATTCACCAGGACTATCCCATTTACAGGAACGATGTGGAGTATGCGATCCGGATCCTGAGCAGCGATCCGTCCGCAAGCCTGAAAAAGATTTTCATGGACCGGGTTTATGTGGGATCAGGGAAAACGGTCATCGCGCCAAAGAGCATTAATCAGAAGGCTTACATCGACAGCATTCGCGGATTTGATATCGTCTTTGGAATCGGTCCTGCCGGTACGGGGAAAACCTACCTGGCCATGGCTATGGCTGTCGCGGCTCTGGTCAAGAAGGAGGTCAAGCGCATCGTGCTTACAAGACCGGCGGTCGAAGCGGGGGAACACCTGGGCTTCTTGCCGGGCGACCTCTACGAGAAGGTGAATCCCTATCTCAGGCCTCTTAATGACGCGCTTCACGACATGATGGATTTTGAAGATGCCTCCCGGCTCCTGCAGAAAGGAGTCATCGAGGTGGCTCCTCTGGCCTTCATGCGAGGCCGGACCCTCAATGATTCTTTTGTGATTCTCGATGAGGCGCAGAACGCGACCACGGAACAAATGAAGATGTTTCTCACCCGGTTGGGTTTCAGTTCAAAAGCAGTGATCACAGGGGATGTGACGCAGACAGACCTCCCCGAAGGAAAAACGTCGGGATTGATCGAAGCCAGAGAGATCCTTCATGGAATTGAAGGAATAAAATTTATCAATTTCTCGAGGGAGGATGTTGTCCGCCACCCCCTTGTCCAGGAAATCATTGACGCTTATGAGAAGTTGGAAAGCCAGAAGAAATCTAACGTGAAACGAAAAGCTCTGCCCACGCAGACAAGCTCTTAACGGTCCGGCGCCCGATGGGCGCTCCCGGCCTTTAGCAGGTGGAGTTTTCTGAGAGGACAATGCCGGATAAAGTAAAAGTAAGACCGATTTCAGGTTTAAAGCCTCACAAGAAACCGGAGAGAGAAACCTACCTTCGGGCGAGACTGAACGGATTCCGGGGACAGTTGGTTAAACCTGCACGGCTCCGATGGATTACCCTGATTTTCATGAGCCTGGTGGTTGCCATGCTTCTTTCTCCGAATGTCCTGACAAGACCGGCTTCTTACAAGGTCGGGGATGTGGCCAGCAGAGATATCAAGGCTTCTCAGGACTTCCTTGTTGAAAACAAGGAGCTGACTGAAAAAGACAGGGAAAAGGCGAGCCGGGAAGTCCAGGCGGTTTACGACTTTGACGGTTCTGCTCTGAACCTCATCCCCTCTATCAGGGAAGCTTTTGATCTCGCCAGGGACAGTCTCAAGAACGCCGCTGCTCAGAACGGGCAGGAGACCCCCCGAAGCGCTCCCCAGGAAAAGGCTCTTCCTCTCAAATCCGAGCCCTACCTTTTCGCGAAAGACCGCTTCTTCGGGATCCTGGAGATCTCGGTGGACGATCGGCTTTTCGACAACCTTGCCCGGATCGCCTTCTCTTCCCTCTTAGAGGAAACCGTCATCAGCCTGGTGACCGAGATCTCGGAACGAGGAGTAGTGACGAGCAAAGCGGCCATGAAAACCCACATGGACAAGGGCGGGATTGTCCTTCACGAGATCTATTCAAAAAAGGAAAATACGGTCACGGATCCTGACCGGTTCTTTGACCTTCAGGCCGCAAAGAACTACATCAGAAACCAGAGCAAGGCGCTGCAGGAAAAAGCGGTTTCCGCAGAAATCACTGAAGTGGCCATCAAGCTTGCCCAATCCCTGGTCAGACCCAACCTCACCTTTAACCAGCGAGAGACCGAAGCCAGAAGGGAGCTCGCGAGGGAATCTGTCAAGCCGGTTTTCTTCAAAATCAAGAAGGGAGAAATGATTGTCCGTGAGGGCGAGAGAATCGGGCCCGAGCACGTTCTAAAATTGGAGGCAGAGACAAAGTCCTCGCGCCCCATAGACCTGATCGGTCGCATTCCGGCCATGACGATCCTGATCGGAATTCTTTTTGCCTCCATCTATTTTGTCGGGCTCATGAGAACAAAATCCACGGCAGACCTTCTGTTCAATGCCTCGGTGTTCCTCTCTCTTTTCCTGATTACATGGACCTTCAATTTTGTGGCCGGAGAGATTGAGCGAGGGTTCCCCTACCTCTCCTCCGCGGCTCTCCTTTTTGGAATGCCCGTGGCCATTGGGGCCATGCTCATTTCCATCTTTCAGGGCGTGGGGGCGGCCGCTTCCTTTTCGCTGATCCTCTCTGTCTTTGCCTCCCTTGCCACAGGCGCAAGGGTGGAGTTCTTCATCTACTTCTTTGTCAGCAGCCTGATCGCAGCGTATGGGGTCAGAAACTGCACGGAGCGGGTCATCCTGATAAAAGCCGGGCTTATGGTGGGGTTGATCAATGTCATTTTGAGCCTTGCCGTTCAAATGATCTACGGGACTCTCTCCAGCCTGGATGCGATCGTGGCTTGCCTTGCAGGGTTCATGGGAGGGCTTCTTTCAGGAATCGTTGCAACGGGTGTGCTGCCCCTCGCGGAGATTGCCTTCGGTTTCACGACGGACATTAAGCTGCTCGAACTGAGCAATATGGATCAGCCCTTGCTGAGAGAGCTCATGGTGCAGGCTCCGGGCACGTACCATCACAGTGTGGTGATCAGCAACATGGTGGAGGCGACCGCCAAAGCCGTTCACGCCAACCCTCTTTTGGCCAAGGTGAGCGCCTATTACCATGACATCGGCAAGATAAAGAAACCCCTTTATTTCATTGAGAACCAGAGCGGGGGCGAGAACAAGCACGAGAAGCTCGCTCCTTCCATGAGCAGCCTGATCTTGATCTCCCATGTGAAAGACGCTGTGGAGCTCGCCAGGGAACAGAAACTGGGCAGAGAAATTATCGATATTATCCAGCAGCATCACGGAACGAGCCTGATCTCCTATTTCTTTCACAAGGCGCAGGAAAGGCAGCTCTCCAAGAGCGGAAAGATCACCGAAATCAAAGAAGAGGATTTTCGCTACCCAGGCCCAAAGCCTCAAACCAAAGAAGCCGGTCTCGTCATGCTGGCCGACATGGTCGAGGCTGCCTCAAGGTCTCTGGTCGATCCCACTCCGGCCCGTATCCAGGGCATGGTGCAAAAGATCATTAACAAGGTCTTCTCCGACGGGCAGATGGATGACTGTGAGCTCACCCTGAAGGATCTCCATGTCATTGCCAAAGGCTTCAACAAGACCCTGAGCGGTATCTTTCATCATCGCATCGAATACCCGGAGACGGCCCCAGGCCAGGCAAAGAAGGTGAGGAATGGAAATTCAGATCATGTTGCAGCGGAAGATTCCGGGACTCGGAAGCCAGAAGATAAAACAGAAGTTGAAGAAACTCTTCGCAGACTTGGACTTTCATGAGGGTGAGCTGAGCATCCTTTTCACTGACGATGAACGGATCGCTGAACTCAACCACCGGTACCTCAAAAGACAGGGCCCGACCAACGTCCTGGCTTTTCCTATGCTCTCCGGAACCTCCCCTCACCTCGAATCAAGCATGCTTGGGGATGTGGTCATCTCTGTGGACACCGCTATTTCAGAGTCCCAGGAACTGGGTGAGCCTCTGCAGCGCACCGTGGACCGGCTCCTGATTCACGGCATTCTCCATTTGCTGGGGTATGGTCACGAGGGTTCCCCGAAGGAGGCCCTCCGGATGAGAAGGGAAGAAAACAGGCTCCTGACCCTTGTCATGGAAGTATGACTTTTCCGCTCAAATCAACGGGAGAGAGGGCCTTTTCGTTACAGGAGGAGACTTATGGCGCGTCTGGCCGTCAATGTGGATCATGTGGCTACGGTTCGGCAGGCAAGAGGAACTACCGAGCCTGATCCGGTCATCGCAGCAGGAATTGCTGAACTGGCCGGTGCCGTTGGAATCATCTGTCACCTGAGAGAGGATCGGCGCCACATTCAGGACAGAGACGTGCTCCTCCTTCGGCAGGTCGTCAAGACCAAGCTCAACCTGGAAATGGCAGCCACTCCTGAAATGGTCCGGATTGCTTGCAGCGTGAAACCCGATCTCGTCACCCTGGTACCTGAGAAAAGAGAAGAACTCACCACAGAAGGCGGGCTGGATGTCAAATCCAAACCCCGGCTCTACAAGAAGGTGATCCAGCAGCTCCAGCAGAAAGGAATAGAGGTCAGCCTTTTCGTGGATCCTGATCCGGCCCAGATTGAACTCAGCCACAGCATCGGAGCCGATATTGTGGAAATCCACACAGGGCACTACGCCGAAGCCCGGTCCGAGTCAGAGGCTCGCAGGCAATTTGACAGGATTGCCAGGGCTGTCGAAACCGCCACGAGGTTTGAGTTGGGCATCAGCGCAGGACACGGTCTCAACTATGTCAATGTTCAGAGATTCAAAGCGTTGCCCAAGGTCGAGGAGTACAGTATCGGGCACAGCATTGTAGCCAGAACGATCTATGTCGGCTTTTACAAAGCCGTGAGAGAGATGGCCGACCTGGTCAAGGACTTCTGAGATCCGTTAGTCGTTAATCGTTGTCGGCTGTTTGGCGGCACGAACTGGTAGCACGGACAAGCTGAGCTTGTCCGTGCTACGAAGTAACGAGGACTGCGTCGCACCTAGGCAATCACGGACAAACACCCGCCGGATAAAAGTTTGTCCGTGCCACCAAAGTTTGCGTGTTTGTGGTTTGTTTTCTTTTGTATTTTTGATTCTGGATACTTGTTACTCGTTACTCGTTACTCAATTTTTCTGTTTTAGGCACTTTGGTTCACTTTAGCCTCCGGCCTGTAGGGCCTACGGCCCGGAGGGGCACTTTAGGCACTTACTCTCCGTGATCTACGGCATCGGCATTGATCTTGTGAATATCCAGCGTTTGGAGGCTGTGCTCCAGAGGTGGGGAGATCGTTTTGTGACAAGAGTGTTCACTGAACAGGAAGCCGATTTCTGTTTCAAGAGAGCCTACCCAGCCTCACCTCTTGCGCTCCGATTCGCAGCCAAGGAGGCTTTCTCTAAAGCCATTGGTCTGGGTATGCGCAAAGGGATCCGGTGGCGGGACATCGAGGTCTTCCACTATCCTGGTGGTCGGCCGGGACTGAGACTTGAGGGCAGGCCTTCGGAAATCTGCCGTGAAAAACATATCACCGGTTTTCACCTGAGCCTTTCCGATGAAGGCCGCTACGGCATGGCTGTCGTGGTACTCGAGGGGAACGATGAGATTGGTCAACGCATCTGAAATGCAGGAGATGGATCGCCTCACGATCGAGGAAATCGGCATCCCCGGTGTTGTCCTCATGGAAAACGCAGCCAGAGGAGCCGTCAGGGTGTTTCTTGCTCACTTTGCTCCACCTTTGAATTCCCGGGTGCTCCTTCTCTGCGGTCGAGGGAACAACGGAGGGGATGGCTATGGGATGGCGAGATATCTCTCCGAATCCGGGCTCAAGGTGACCGTCCTTGTTCTTGCGGAATTTCAGAAAATAACGGGTGACGCCCTCGTCAATCTCGAAATCCTCAGGCGCATCGGCCTCGATATTCAGGAAGTTCCAGCCGAGGAGCAATGGAAAAAGCAACGGCGCTTGCTCAAAGACTGCGACTTTATCATCGACGGCCTTCTGGGAACAGGGCTCAATTCAACGGTCCGAGGGCTCTATGCCCGGGTCATAGAGGAAGTCAACAGGGCGAACAAACCCGTGACCGCGATCGATATCCCCTCCGGCCTGAATGCAGACACCGGTCAGGTCATGGGAGTCGCTGTCCAAGCCGACCTGACCATCACCTTCGGTTTCCCCAAGATAGGGCAGCTCGTCTTCCCGGGGGCTGGTCTGGTGGGTCGACTGGTTCGAATCGGTATCGGAATTCCTGACACAGTGACCGAAAGTCTTCCCTCCAGGTACCACTTGATCGAGGCAGGGGATTTCCATGATCTCTTCGGCTCAATGAAGCAGGATATGCACAAGGGCAACCGGGGTCACCTGCTCGTTCTGGCAGGATCGACAGGAAAAACCGGAGCCGCAACGCTCACCTGTCTTGGTGCTCTCAGAGCCGGAGCAGGCCTTGTGACCCTGGGGATTCCGAGGAGCCTCAATCCCATTCTGGAAAACAAGCTGACCGAGGCGATGACCTATCCCCTGCCCGAGACCGCGGAATCCAGTCTCTCCCTTGAAGCGGAGAAAGAGATCTTCAACCTCATGAAAGGCAAAACAGCGGTGGCCATCGGGCCGGGACTTTCGACGCACTCAGAGACAAGCTTGCTCGTGAGGAGACTCGTCGCCAATTGCCCTTTGCCCATGGTGATCGATGCGGACGGTCTGAATGCTCTTTCCTCTGATCCGAGCGCCTTGGCCAAGTGCAGGGGTAGAGCCATCCTGACGCCCCATCCTGGCGAAATGGCCAGACTCGCCGGGATCAGCAACTCCGAGGTCCAGGCCGATCGAATCGGCACTGCGGAAGCCTTCGCTCAGAAGCACGGATGCTGCCTTGTCTTGAAAGGGGCTCGCACCGTCATTGCGGAGCCTGAGGGTCAAATCCACATTAATCCCACAGGAAACCCTGCGCTGTCGAGCGGCGGCTCAGGGGATGTGCTGACAGGGCTCATCGGCGGGTTTCTGGCAAGAGGTTGGCCTCCAGCCAAGGCATCCGCGGCCGGCGTCTACCTTCACGGGCTGGCCGCAGATCTTCTTTCTGAAGAGATGGGGCAGTCCGGTATCCTGGCCGGTGAACTTCTCGATGTCATCCCCGGGCTTGCTTCCTATCTGGCACGAGCCGAATGGCCGCTGAAGCAGCCCCCCATGGAAAAGGACCTTCACCAGCCTCTGTAAAACCTTCAAGTCAAAAGGACCCCCGGTCAGAGCATTGGAAGAACAGACTTTCACGATCATCACCGAATCGAATCAGGACACGATTCGAGTTGGGAAAGGAATAGGGGCTCTCCTCCTGGAAGGGGATGTGGTCGGCCTCGCAGGTGAACTGGGAAGCGGCAAAACCTGGCTCACCAAGGGGATTGCCCTGGGTCTTGGAGTGAATCCCAAAACCATCGTGACCAGCCCCTCCTTCACTCTCGTCAATGAGTATCAGGGCAGGGCCGCCCTGTTTCACATGGACGTCTACCGGTTGGGAAGCCTGGAGGAATTGCTTTCAGCAGGCATCGAAGAGGTCATTCACAGCGGAGGGGTGGTGGTCCTGGAGTGGGCGGACCGATGGCCGGAAATTCTCCCTGAACATACCCTTATGGTTAAGCTGCTCATCCTGGACGATCATCGCCGCAAAATCATCATTTCCGGGCAGCATCCCAGGCTCTTCAGTATTCTCGAAAAGCTCCGTTGCCTGTTGCCTCAGACCTCCAGCCTCTAGCCTCCTGTTTAGGGACTTGTCTCCGCCTGCACGATTGTGTATATTGCGACAATTCTTTTCTTGAGGCTCTTGCCGGTGCATCTTTTCCGGCAGTCCCGAGAATTCCCAGATGTGTCGAGGGGGGTTATGGCACTCATTGTTCAGAAGTACGGAGGAACCTCGGTAGGCAGCATTGAGAAAATCAGGAATGTGGCCGAGAGAGTTCTGGAGAATTACAAACAGGGCAACAGCATGGTGGTGGTCCTGTCCGCCATGGCCGGGCAAACAGACGGCCTGATCCACCTGGCCCGTGAGATGTGCGATGATCCTGATCCAAGAGAACTGGATGTGCTCATGGCGACGGGAGAGCAGGTGTCCGTGGCCCTTTTCGCTATGGCCGTGAAGTCCATGGGTTATGACGCTCGATCCCTTCTTGGATTCCAGGCGGCGATCCGGACGGATCAACTTTACGGGAAAGCGAGAATCCAGGAGATCGATGCCACAAGGATCCTCAAGGAACTGGAGAAGAACCGCATCGTGGCGGTCGCCGGGTTTCAAGGACTGGATGAGAAAGGAAACATCACGACTCTGGGACGGGGCGGTTCAGACACCACGGCCGTCGCCTTGGCCGCCGCTCTTAAGGCGGATGTGTGTGAGATTTACACCGATGTCAAAGGCGTCTACACCACCGACCCCAACATATGCCCCAGGGCGAGGAAGATGGACGCGATCTCCTATGACGAAATGCTCGAACTGGCGAGCCTCGGGGCCAAAGTTCTTGAGATCAGGTCGGTGGAGTTTGCCAAGAAATACAATGTGCCCATTCATGTCCGATCAACCTTTACACAAGAAAGGGGTACGATGGTGGTGGCTGAAACAAAGGATATGGAAAAAGTTTTGGTTTCAGGGGTTGCCTACAACAAGAATGAAGCGCGGATCACCGTGAAAAGGGTTCCCGACCGGCCGGGGACAGCAGCTCAGGTCTTCGAGCCCATATTCAAGGCGGACATCATTGTAGACATGATCGTCCAGAACACGAGCGAGGACGGAACCACGGACTTGACCTTCACTGTGCCGAAAGCGGATTTTCAGAAGAGCTTGAAGCTCGTCAGCGAGGTGGCCAGGCAGATCGGGGCGGAAAAGGTTCTGGGCGATGAGAATATTTCCAAGGTCTCCATCGTAGGCGTTGGGATGAGGAACCACGCAGGCATTGCGCAGAAAATGTTTCACATTCTTGCCAAGGAAAACATCAACATCATCATGATCACCACCTCGGAAATCAAGATATCCTGCATCATTGAAGAAAAATATACGGAGTTGGCGGTCCGAGTGCTTCATGAAGCCTTTGATCTGGAAAATGGCCCCACAGAGGATCGGTGAAAGAGCCACAGGATTATCGGTTCTTCTCCTCATCCTTTTCTTGCTTCACTGGCTGAAGCCTGCACCTTACAGGATTGGGGCGGATCCCGTCACTTGCAAGGCGCCGGTTTTTGTTCAGATCGACGGAGAGATCAGGCATCCGGGCGTCTATTCCTTCTGCGACCCTCCTTATCTTAGAGAGTTGATCAAAAAGGCAGGAGGACTTCGGGAGGGGAGTCTTTTGCCTGGAGAACAGCGCCTCGCCCCCAATTCCGGGATCTCCGTGACAAAGGAAGGCGGAGAGCTGAGGGTTCAGCAGCATGAGATCCCCTCTTCTTTCAAAATCACCCTTGGGCTCCCCATTTCGCTAAACAGGGAGTCGGAGGAGGGATTCACGGCTCTGCCGGGAATAGGGAGAAGCATGGCGAAGGCCATCGTGGAGGAAAGAGTGAGGCGCGGTGGTTTCAAGAGCCTGGACGAGGTCATGGGAATCCCCGGCATCGGTCCCAAGTTCTACGAGAGAATGAAACCGTATCTCACGTTGTAATGCAAATGGAGGCCTCTGCCTGCAATGTGACTTCATGAAGATCGAAGCGATCGGAAAATCGGATAAGGGTCTTAAGCGCAAGATCAACGAAGACAGCTTTCTCGTCAATGCGGGTCTTGATCTTTACGTGGTGGCCGACGGGATGGGCGGCCACAAGGCAGGGGAAGTGGCGAGCCGGATGGTTGTGGATACCATGTCCGACTACTGGCGGAAAGTGCGCGATGGAAAGCCTCCCTCTTTTCTATCCCCCATCGACAGAGAGATCTCGGACAACGCAAAGCACCTTATCAACTCCATTGTCTTGTGCAACATGCTGATCCATGAGGGTCAAAAGAAGCCTCAGTATCATCACATGGGCTCCACGGTATCTGCTCTGCTTGTGGACAAAGATGTCCTCTGGGTTGCCAATGTGGGCGACAGCCCGGTTTACCTTTATGATCATGGACGATTGATTCAGGTCTCTGAGGAACACTCCTTTGAGGCGGAGCAAAAAAGCATCGGGTGGATTGATGCCGCTGGATCGACCAATCCCCTTCTCAAGAATGTCCTCACCAGGGTGCTCGGCCTAAGCGAAAAGGTTAGCGTGTTCATCAGTCCCACCCGTCCGGAGGCGGGAGATCTTTTCCTGATGTGCACCGACGGGCTCACGAACTTCGTTCCTGAACCCTCCATCAAGGCGATTCTGGACGATTTCTCCATTTCGATTAAGAGAAAAGGGAACGTCCTGATCGACGAGGCAAATCGCAGGGGCGGAGGAGATAATATTACGGTCATCCTTCTGGAAGTCACAAAAGAAGGGGTGTGGCGAAAGTTCAAGAGAAAACTGAAATCCAGGAACGAGGGGTAACGCCGCGATCCCTGAGCTTATGATCCGCAAGCACCCATGATGATCCTCGGCATAGATACTTCGTGCGATGATACGTCTGCAGGAGTCGTAACGGATGGCAGCAGGGTCCTGTCCAGTGTCGTCCACTCACAGGTTCAGCTTCATCATCCTTACGGAGGAGTGGTCCCGGAGCTCGCTTCGCGGGAACACCTGGGGAAGATCGAGACCGTCGTCGATCAGGCCCTCGGCAAAGCCCACATAACCCGAAAGGACCTCGACGGGATCGCGGTGACCATTGGCCCCGGTCTGATCGGGTCCCTGCTGGTTGGTCTCTATTTTGCAAAGGCTTTCGCATACGTCCTGGAAATCCCCTATGTCGGAATCAATCATCTCGAAGGTCACATCCTGTCTATTTTCCTGGAAGAGAGAACTCCGCCTTTGCCCTTCGTGGTCCTGACCGTTTCGGGCGGCCATACCTCCCTGTACCACGTGAAAGAGGTCGGTCATTACGCACCTCTGGGCCAGACCCTGGACGATGCAGCAGGGGAAGCCTTTGACAAAGTCGCCAAGGTCCTGGGCCTGGGATATCCCGGAGGGGTGGTGATCGAAAACCTGGCCCGGTCAGGAAACAATGACCGGATCCGTTTCCCCAGAGCCTACCTGGCCCCTGATTCCCTGGATTTCAGCTTCAGCGGACTCAAGACCGCTGTGGCCCTCTATGTCAGGAGATGGCGGGAGAGCGAACCAAAAGAAGTCTCCATGGCGGATATCGCCGCCTCCTTCCAGGAAGCGGTGATCGATGTCTTGACCCAGAAGGTCATTGCCGCCGCAGAGAGGATGAAGGTCGCTTCTGTCGTGGTTGCCGGAGGCGTAGCGTGCAATCAGGCTCTGAGAGATAGAGTGAAGGATCTGGCATCCCGGTGCGGAATGGCCTTCTACTACCCCCGGCCGGCCTTTTGCACGGACAACGGCGCGATGATTGCTCTCGCCGGCTATCACAGGATTTCTAGGGGAGAGCGGGCGGATTTATCCCTGGATGTGAAGTCCAGATATCCTATCGAAGATATCCCACCCCTATGAGAAAAAAATCCTTTCCATCCAGGCGCTCCAGCCCCTTCAGACCCAAGAAGAGCCTTGGGCAGCATTTCCTGAGAGACCCGCTCATCATCGAGCGGATCCTGGCCGGAGCGAAGTTCAGCAGGAGTTCAACGGTCCTAGAAGTGGGAGCCGGGCTGGGAGCTTTGACCTTCCCTCTCGCATCCTGTGTCCACAACGTGATGGCCGTTGAAAAAGACGGAGCCCTTGCCGAGAAGCTCAGGGCCGGCCTCGCCCGTGAAGGGATCGGGAATGTCACCCTGATCCATGAAGACATCCTCAAACTGGACCTCGCCCCGCTTTCCGAAGAGAAGATCGAAGTCATTGGGAATATCCCTTACAACATTTCATCCCCGCTCATAGAAAAACTGATCCGCAACCGGGACCGCATTCCAAGAGCCATCCTCACCCTTCAGCATGAACTGGCCGGGAGACTGACCGCCTCGCCTGGGAACAAACAGTACGGCGCCCTGACGGTTCTCATCCAGTATCATGCTCACCTTTCCCCGCTTCTTGAAATCCCGAGGCAAGCCTTTTACCCTAAGCCGAAAGTCAGCTCCACTGTCGTGCAGTTTGAATTCTCAAAGCCCTTTCCCAGGAGGGCGGACGATGAAGAATTCTTCAGGAAGGTCGTTCGGGCGGCATTTGCTCATCGGCGGAAAACCCTCCTCAACTCTCTGAGAGGCACGTTTCCGTCCTGGGAGGTGCAGAGCACTCTGAACGCCATGAAGCACTGTGCCATAGACCCCCAAAGGAGAGCCGAAACCCTCAGCATCGACGACTTTCTCAACCTCAGCGCGGCCCTCGCCGTTTCTTGACAAGTCCTGCCTGCAGAGTTAATATGTTTTTTTTGATAAAGAAGCCCCAGGGATAGCTTTCTCCCGTGAAAGCGCGTGTGTCGAAGGATATCGGGCGGCGTCAAGATGCACCAGTATATTGCAATCGAAGGACCCCTTGGGGTCGGCAAGACGAGCCTTGCCGGGATGCTCGCGGAAAAAATAGACGGCCAGGTCCTGCTTGAGGATGTGGATGAAAATCCCTTCCTCATTAATTTTTATCAGAATCCGAAGAAGTTCGCCTTCCAGACACAGATTTTCTTTCTTCTCAGGCGATACCATCTTGCCTCAGACCTGGCCCAGATCGATCTTTTCAGCCGGGCAACCGTTGCGGACTTTCTTTTCGACAAGGACAGGATCTTTGCGCGAGTGAACCTGGAGGACAATGACTACTGGCTTTACGAGCAGTTGTTCGGGATTCTGAAAAAAAGAGTGCCTCCCCCTGACCTCGTCATCTTTCTTCAGGCCAAGACCGAAGCCCTTATGGAGCGAATCAGGAAAAGGGGAAGGAAATACGAAAGGTCTGTGAGTTTCAAATATCTTGATCGGATCAATCAGGCTTTCAACGAGTTCTTCTTTCACTATGCTGATTCTCCTCTGCTCGTGGTCAATGCCTCCGACATCGATTTCGTTCATGTTCCCGAAGACTTTGAAGATCTGGTTCAACAGGTTCAAACCATGAAATCAGGGGTTCAGTACTACATCCCGATGAGTTCAAAGGGGGGAGATTGAGGCTTTTAACCTCCAACCGGAGATTGGATTATGGAAGTCATTGAAAAAACGGACGGGATGCAGCAAAAAGCGGAAGAGCTGAGACTGGCCGGAAAGGTGCTTGGATTTGTCCCCACCATGGGCTTCTTCCACGAGGGGCACCTGGAACTGATGAGAGTGGCAAGGAAGCACTGTGATGTCGTGATCATCAGTATTTTTGTAAACCCCATGCAGTTCGGGCCGAAAGAAGACCTGACCGCCTACCCCCGTGATTTGGAAGGAGATCTGGCCAAAGCGCGGCAGGTGGGTGTGGATATCGCTTTTGTTCCGACCGTCGATCAGATTTACACCAAGGACTTTGAGAGCAGAGTGTCCGTGGAGAAGGTGACAAAACATCTTTGCGGCCTCTCAAGACCGACCCATTTCGATGGGGTAACCACGATTGTTGCCAAGCTCTTCAACATCACAAAGCCCCATCTGGCTGTCTTCGGGCAAAAGGACTATCAGCAGCTCACGGTCATCAGCCGAATGGTCAAGGACCTGAACATGGACCTCCAGATTTTGGGGGTGCCTACCTACAGAGAACCTGACGGCCTGGCCATGAGTTCCCGCAACAGTTACCTCAACGCCGAAGAAAGAAAGTCCGCCCTCTGTCTTAAGAAATCCCTCGACCTTGCGCGGGAAATGGTCCGCAAGGGGGAGACACAGTCCGCCGCCATCAAGAAAGCCATCGAAGATTTAGTCCGCAGCCACCCCTACACGCAGATCGACTACGTCAATCTCTGTGATCCATTTACCCTGGACGATGTGGACACTCTAACCGGTGAAACCCTGTTAGCCCTTGCCGTCAGAGTCGGAAAAACACGGCTCATCGACAACTGCGTCCTTGGCAAGGCTGAGAAGCGATAGAAAATCTAATTTGAGAGAGAGGATAAAATCATGACCATTGAAAGCAAAACCGACCCCAAGTCTGAGACTTTTCTGTTTACTTCCGAGTCCGTGACAGAAGGCCACCCGGACAAAGTGGCGGATCAGATTTCCGACCACATCCTGGACAGTATTCTGGAGCAGGACAAGAAGGCGCGAGTGGCCTGCGAGACCCTTGTCACCACAGGGATGGCGGTGATTGCAGGGGAGATTACCACCACGGCCTATGTCGAGATGCCAGAGATCGTTCGTCAGACCATCAAGGAGATCGGCTACAAGAACTCCTCCATGGGGTTTGATTGGGAGACCTGCGCGGTGATCACCTCCATCGACCGGCAGTCCGCGGATATCGCCATAGGCGTTAACGGGGCGGGTCTGTACAAGGAGCAGGGCGCCGGAGACCAGGGGCTGATGTTCGGCTATGCGTGCAGGGACACGCAACCCCTGATGCCTATGCCCATTTTTCTCGCTCACGGTTTGACACAGAGGCTGGCCCATGTTCGCAAGTCCGGCAAGCTTCCATGGCTGCGTCCGGACGGCAAATCCCAGGTGACCGTGGAGTACATCAATGGGAAACCGCTCAGGGCGCACGCTGTGGTCATCGCGGCCCAGCACAACCCGGAAGTGGATTACGACACTCTCCGGGAATCCATCATTGAAGAGGTCATTAAGAAAGTCATTCCCTCATCCATGCTGGACAAGGAGACCCAGTTCTTCATCAACACCACAGGCCGTTTTGTCGTTGGAGGGCCATTGGGAGACTGTGGCCTGACCGGTAGAAAAATCATCATGGACACTTACGGAGGATTCGGGTATCACGGCGGCGGGGCTTTCTCAGGAAAGGACCCCTCCAAGGTGGACCGAAGTTCCTGCTACATGTGCCGCTACATTGCAAAGAACATCGTCGCCGCCGGTCTTTCAGAGAAGTGCGAAATTCAGGTGGCCTACACCATTGGCCGCGCCCAGCCTGTCTCTGTGATGGTGGGGACCTACGGCACAGGGGTTTTGCCCAATGCCGAGTTGACGCGGATTGTCCAGAAGGTTTTCGACCTTCGGCCTAGAGCGATCATTGAAAAACTGGACCTCTTGAGACCCATTTTCAGAAAGACGTCCAACTATGGCCACTTCGGCCGCGAACTCCCGGAATTCACCTGGGAGAAAACAGACTCTGTGGAGGACCTCAAGAAAGCGGTGAAGTA
>Ga0209254_10002145_pt1 | contig 17930 bp, 20 predicted proteins | sample FrelakmetDIP11DI_FD_187148 | JGI IMG/M metagenome (GOLD analysis project Ga0209254, IMG submission 187148) | Freshwater lake sediment microbial communities from the University of Notre Dame, USA, for methane emissions studies - DIP11 DI (SPAdes)... | ecosystem: Environmental > Aquatic >...
AGATACGCGGTAGCGGATATGCTCCCGGGCGCGCCGACCATCCAGATCAGCCGCCCACCAGGAGCCCCCGATGTCCGACAAGGCCTATAACGTCCTCTTCCTCTGCACCGGCAATTCCGCCCGCAGCGTCTTCGGCGAGTGCATCGTCAACCGCCTGGGGCGCGGACGCTTCACCGGCTACAGCGCCGGGAGCCACCCCAAGGGCGCCGTGCATCCCCTGACCCTGGAGATACTCAGGCGCAATAGCTACCTGACCGACGGCCTGCGCAGCAAGGACTGGGCGGAATTCGCCGCCCCCGGTGCCCCGGCGATGGACTTCGTCTTTACCGTGTGCGACCGGGCGGCCGCCGAGGTCTCCCCGGTCTGGCCGGGCCAGCCCATGACCGCCCACTGGGGCATCCCCGACCCGGCGGAGGTCGAGGGCGACGAGGTGACCCGGATCATGGCCTTCCGCCAGGCGTTCCGGTCGCTCGAGAACCGCATCGAGATCTTTCTGAACCTGCCGCTGGCCTCCCTGGACCGACTCAAGCTGCAACGGGCGCTCGATGAGATCGGCCGCACGCCCCTGCCCGAGGGGAACGCTGCCCAAACCTAGCCGACCGCCGACGAGGGCGCATATATGCGATATTCCATATATTAAGAGGCGCAACTCTGGCATAGTAGTGCACCTGTCATGCGTCGCTCGGCCCGGTGCTAACCGGCGCCTCGGAATCGGTCATCCAGCGAAGGTCACCCATGAGCCAGCTTCACCCCTCCATCTTCGCCCTGGTCTCCCTGGCGGCCAACATCGCCTCCAACCACCCCAAACAGGGCCTGTGCCAGGTGGAACGTCTCGAGGGATACGGGGTGAGCCGGGAGCAGATGAACCTGGTGGTCGAAATCGCGCGCCACATCCGCGACGAGTCGGCCCAGATCCTCGACACACAGTTCGACGCCGCCCTGGCCGCGCCGGCGCCGGTCCCGAGTCCCAAGGAGCGCCTGGCCGCCATCCCCATCGCTACGGCCGGGGCCTGCTGCACCCAGACCCCCAGCGGCCAATCCTGCTGCTGACCCCCCGAGGAGCACAGCCCATGAAAGACGTGAAGGTCCTCGGCACCGGCTGCCGCAACTGCCACAACACCCAGGCCCTGATCGAGGAGGTCGCCAACGCCAGGGGGATCGAGATCCAACTGGAGAAGGTGGACCAGATCGCCGACATCATGCGCTGGGGCATCCTGGCCACCCCCGGGGTGGTGATCGACGGCCAGGTGGTCCACTCCGGCGGCGTCCCCAGCCGCAAGCAGGTCGAGGCATGGCTCGCCTGAGGGCCCAGCGCAGCGCGACGCCCGCGGCATCGCTCGACGAGCAGGCCTTCTTCGAGGCCCTCGCCGACCCCATCCGCCGCCGCATCCTGGCCCTGCTGCTCGGCGCGGACGAGCGCTGCGTCTGCGAGCTGCACGGGGCCCTCGCCGCCCCCCAGCCCAAGGTCTCCCGGCACCTAGGGGTGCTGCGAGAGGCGGGTCTGGTCCTGGCCCGGCGCAACGGCGTCTGGATGCACTACCGCATCCACCCGCAACTGCCGGCCTGGGCCCTGCGCGTGCTGATCCACATGCGCGACGGGATACCGGACGGGATCGAGGCCGCGACCGAGCCGAAGCCGGCCGGCGGCTCGCCCTGCGGACCTGGATCGGCCCCCTGACCCAATCCCTTTCCAGACTGCATCGAGACGACCGCCATGTCCACGCCACCCAAGACCGTCCTCATCCTCTGCACCGGAAACTCCTGCCGCTCCCAGATGGCGGAGGCCCTGATCAACCACGACCTGGCCGGGCGGGTCCGCGCCCTCTCCGCCGGGACCAGTCCCCAGCCCAAGGTGGCGGACGGGGCCCTCGAGGCCCTGCGCCTGGCAGGCATTCCAACGGATGATCTAATCCCCAAGGACGTGGACCGCTTCCTGGCCCAGGACCTCGACCTGGTGGTGACGGTGTGCGACAACGCCAAGGAGTCCTGCCCGATCTTCCCCCGCCCGGTGCGGACCATCCACCTGCCCTTCCACGACCCCCACGGCGAGCCCCTGGAATCCTTCCTGGCGGTGCGCGACGACATCCGCGCCCGGCTGATCCCGGCGGTGAGCGAGGCCCTGGGCGTTGCGCCATGACCGCAGCGATCCTGACATCCACCCTGACCTGCCCCCAGTGCGGACGCCACCGTGAAGAGACCATGCCCACGGACGCCTGCCAGTGGTACTACGCGTGCCAGGGATGCGGTGCCCTGCTGCGGCCCAAGCCGGGGGACTGCTGCGTCTTCTGCTCCTACGGCACAGTCCCCTGCCCCCCGGTGCAACTGGCCGGGGCCCCCTGCTGCGGCACCGAGCCGCCCCTCGCCTGACGGAGAAAACCGATGAGCGCCCAATGCGAGACCACTGCCAAGCGCGCCGCCGGTGCGCCCATGAGCCTGTTCGAGCGCTGGCTGACCCTGTGGGTCGCCCTGTGCATTGTTGCCGGGATCGGCCTCGGCCAGCTCTTTCCGGCCCCCTTCCAGCTCCTCGGGCGCCTGGAGGTGGCCCAAGTCAACCTGCCGGTGGGGGTGCTCATCTGGATCATGATCATCCCGATGCTCATGAAGATCGACTTCGGCGCCCTGCATCAGGTGCGCGCCCATTGGAAGGGTATCGGGGTGACCCTGTTCGTCAACTGGGCCGTCAAGCCCTTCTCCATGGCCCTGCTCGCCTGGATCTTCATCCGCGGGGTCTTCGCACCCTGGCTGCCGGCGGAACAGCTCGACAGCTATGTGGCGGGGCTGATCCTGCTGGCCGCCGCCCCCTGCACGGCCATGGTCTTCGTGTGGAGCCGTCTGACCGGCGGCGACCCCTACTTCACCCTGTCCCAGGTGGCGCTCAACGACACCATCATGATCTTCGCTTTCGCCCCCATCGTGGGGCTGCTGCTGGGACTCTCGGCCATCGTGGTCCCATGGGACACGCTGCTGACCTCGGTGGTGCTTTACATCGTCATCCCGGTGGGGATCGCCCAGGTCTGGCGCCATTTCCTGCTCCTAAAGGGTCAGGCCCAATTCGACGCCACCCTGGCAACCCTTGGGCATGCCTCCATCATCGCCCTGCTGGCGACCCTGGTGCTGCTGTTCGCCTTTCAGGGCGAGCAGATCCTTAAGCAACCGCTGATCATCGCGATGCTGGCGGTACCCATCCTGATCCAGGTCTTCTTCAACTCATCGCTGGCCTATTGGCTGAACCGGGCGGTCGGGGAGAAGCATAGCGTCGCCTGCCCCTCGGCCCTGATCGGCGCCAGTAACTTCTTCGAGCTGGCGGTGGCGGCGGCCATCTCGCTGTTTGGCTTCCAGTCCGGCGCGGCCCTGACCACCGTGGTCGGGGTCCTGATCGAGGTCCCGGTAATGCTGCTGGTGGTGCGGGTGGTGAACGCCACCAAGGGCTGGTACGAGACCGGCGCCGCCCGGGGTGCGGAGGCCGTGCGCTAACCCTGGGCCGAAGCCCAAGCACGACCCTTGGCCGGGCTGGTCCCTCCCCAAATGGAACACCCCGGGGGCAGCATGAGCAACGCTGGGGGAAACGCTTGACGGACCTGCAGCGCCTGCTACTTCCAGACGAGCCGCGGACCTTCACTGGTAAGCGCTGGGTCGACATCGGCCTGCGCTGTGCCCACCTGGTGGGGGTATCGGGTATCGGCGGCGGCTTTCTGCTCAACCCGGGGCAGGACCAGTGGCTGACCTTCTGGCACCTGACCCTGGTCTCCGGGGTCCTGTTGTCCCTGCTCTATCTGTGGTCCAGCGCCGCCTGGCTGTTGCAGCTCAAGGGCCTGGCCATCATCTTCAAGCTGGCGTTGCTCGCCCTAGCCCTGCGCGTGCCCGACTGGCGCGGGACCCTGTTCATCCTGGTCATCGTCGTCTCCGGACTCATCGCCCACGCACCGGGAAGGATTCGCGGGCTGAGATGGTACAGACCACTGTCTTGGCCGTCGCCTGCCCAAGCTCGCCGGGGCACCGCGAGAGTCGCGCTTTTTAACCTCACCCTGCCGGAGGCAACCATGACCGAGCGACACCATGACGAGCAACGCCACGAAGAGATTCGTCAGGCCGTGCGCGAGCGGTACGGCCGCGTGGCCGAGACCGACGCCACGGGCTGCGGCTGCGGGCCGAGCACCTGCTGCGAGGCCCCGAGCATCGACCTGGAGACGCTGTCCCAGTCCCTTGGCTATTCCGCCGCGGAGGTGCTGGCCGTGGCCCCGGGGGCGAACCTGGGGCTCGGCTGCGGCAACCCCCAGGCGATCGCGGCGCTCAAGCCCGGCGAGACCGTGCTCGACCTCGGAAGCGGCGCCGGTTTCGATGCCTTCCTCGCCGCCCGCCAGGTGGGCGAGACGGGCCGGGTCATCGGGGTGGACATGACCCCCGCGATGGTCTCCAAGGCCCGCGCCAATGCGCAGGCTGGGGGCTATCGCAACGTCGAGTTTCGGCTGGGAGAGATCGAGCACTTGCCGGTGGCCGATGGGACCGTCGACGTGATCATCTCCAACTGCGTCATCAATCTGTCGTCGGACAAGGCCCAGGTCTTTGCCGATGCCTGGCGGGTCCTGAAGCCCGGAGGGCGGCTCGCGATCTCCGACGTGGTCGCCACCGCCGAGCTGCCCGAGGCGATCCGCCAAGACCTGGCCCTCTACACTGGGTGCATGGCCGGCGCCTCGCCACTCTCCGACCTGGAGTCGATGCTGACGGCGAGCGGCTTTTCTCAGATTCGCATCACCCCGAAGGACGAAAGCCGGTCCTTCATCCGCGACTGGGCGCCCGGGACCGATGTGGCGGACTATGTGGTCTCGGCCAACATCGAGGCGATCAAAGCCGCCATCTGACAGGCTCTCTTGCAGGGATCACGCACAACGCGAACGGAGCGAGTGCAATCCCCCGGCTGTGCCGGGGGACCGTGACTCAGCGTTCAGAACTCCCCGTTCGCCGCGCCTGTGGGGACCTTGTCGAGCGCGTCGCGCACCCGAATGGCGCCCTCCTTGACCTCGGGCGGCAGGGGCTTACCACCGTGGATCATCAGGTCGAGATCCATCATGTGCAGCCAGAGCCGGCACTCCTTGTCCTCCACCAGCGAGATACGACAAGCTTACGATCGCGGCTGTCGCGGGTGGTGCAGTCGCGCAACCGGGTTCGCCGAGCAGGGCTGCAGCATGACCGCAACGGCAGGCATTCCCGCGATCGGTCGCATGACCCTAGGGCAGAAGATGAAGCGCTACAGGACTCACGCGTCCAAGCGGATGCGTGTACCCAGAGAACCTCTGTGAGTAACACCTGGACAATGGGCTCGAGCCGCACCCTCTGGTTGATTCTGGCGTCTGGCAGCGGCGTGCTCGCGGTCGCAAGCGTCCTGTTGACCGCCTGGCTGGACCTGCAACCCTGCCATCTGTGCATCTTCCAGCGCCTGCTTTTCATGCTGATCGGGGTGCTGGGCCTAAGCGCCGCCCTGGCGACGGGTCTCATCCGGGGCCTGATTGGCGTCCTGGCCGCGCTGGCGTCGGCCGGTGGCGCGGCCACGGCGGCGTATCAGACCTGGTTGCAGGCGCAGCCGCCCGGTAGTGTCTCCTGCATCGGCGGCGAGATGGGCCCGATCGAGCGACTGGTGGAATGGCTCGGCCAACAGTTGCCGGCCCTCTTCCTCGCGACCGGCTTCTGCGAGGAAGAGGCGTTGGTCCTGCTCGGCCTGTCGCTGGCCCAGTGGTCCCTGCTGTGCTTCGTCGGCGTGCTCGCGATGGCCCTCTGGCTGGTGCAGCGTGGGCGCCGGCATGCCAACTGACAGAATGCCCCAGCCGATTTCATCACCGATAGGAGACCTGTCGTGCAGATAACCCGTCGTCGTTTCCACGCCTGCCTGATCGCCGCCCTGGGCACCGCCTTGTGGCCCGAGGCCTGGGCCTCGGACCTGGTGGAGGGCCGGGACTGGCGAGCCGTGTCGCCACCCCAGCCCAGCTCCAATGCGGCTCGCATCGAGGTCCTGGAGTTCTTCTCCTATGGCTGTCCCCATTGCGCCGACCTCAACCCCTTGATTACTCGCTGGGCCAAGGGGCTTCCGGCCGACGTGGAGTTCCAACGCGTGCCTGTCACCTTCGGGCGCGCCGCCTGGGCCAGCCTGGCGCGGCTGTACTTCGCCCTGCACTTCGAGGGCGCCCTGGAGCGCCTAGATCAGGCGGTGTTCGATGCGGTCACCAAACAGCGGGTGAACCTCTTTACGGAGAAGGCCGTTCTCGACTGGGTCGCCGAGCAGGGTCTCGACCGCGCGGCCTTCGCGACACTACTCAAGAGCTTCGAGGTCGAGACCGCGCTCGCCCGGGCCAACGCGCTCGCCAAGCGCTTCGCTGTCGATGCGGTGCCGATGATCGCGGTCGATGGGCGCTACGCGGTGGTCGGCGAGGCCGCCCGCGGCCATGAGGAGCGGCTCGCCATCGCCGACCAGTTGATCGACAAGGCACGGCAGCAGCGCGGCCAAGAAAAGTCGGCGCCCTGAGCCGCCGCGATAAGGAGCACCGCCGGAGCCGAACTAGACCCATCGGGCTCACCCAGGCGCTGCACGCCCCCCACTCGACACAAAACAGGGACCAGCCCCGATGTCCGACCGTGCCCAAGCCCTCGCCGATACCCTCGCCGCGGTGCAGCGCCCGGGCGGCTTCCACTGCGCCGGCTCCTTCGACATCCACCCGCCGCGGCTGGAGGTCGAGGGGGTCGGGTCCGTCGCCCTGCCCCTGCTCCCGGTGCAGGCGCAAGCCCTGGTCCAGGTCGCCGAGCAGGCCCCCTATGGCCGCGGGACCGAGACCCTGGTGGACACGGCGGTACGCCGCACCTGGCAGATCGATGCCCAACGGGTGCGGATCACCGGCCAGCGCTGGGCGGAGGATCTGGCCGCGGTGGTGGAGCGGGTGCGCCAAGGCCTCGCGGTCGCTGGCGCCATCGAGGCCCAGCTCTACAAGCTCCTGATCTATGACGCCGGCAGCTTCTTCGTCCCCCACCGGGATACCGAGAAGGCGCCCGGCATGTTCGCGACCCTGGTGGTGGTGCTGCCCGGCGACTACAGCGGCGGCGAGCTGATCATCCGTCATCGGGGCCAGGAGGCGCGGGTCGATCTGCACCGGGACGAGCCCTCCGAGGCCGCCTTCGCCGCCTTCTATGCCGACTGCCTGCACGAGGTCCTGCCAATCGCCTCGGGTTATCGCCTGGCCCTGATCTACAACCTGGTGCGCAGCGGCCCCGGCCCCCTTCCCCAGGCCCCGGACTACGGGGCCGAGCAGGCGCGGGTCGCTCGGCTGCTCGGCGACTGGACGGCATCGGAGTCAGGCCCAGAGAAACTGGTCTATCCGCTCGAGCACGCCTACACGGAGGCGGAGGTCGCCTTCGCCGCGCTCAAGGGCAAGGACGCGGCCGTCGCCCAAGTCCTGATCCCAGCCGTTGCGGAGGCCGGCTGCGACCTGCACCTGGCACTCATCAGCGTCACCGAGAGCGGCTGGGCGGAGTACACCGGCGGCGGACGCTGGAACGACCCCGAGCTTGAGATCGGCGAGGTCACCGAGAGCGACTGGAGCATCCACGACTGGCGGCTACCCGACGGCGGCCGGCCCGAGATGGGGCCCCTGCCCTTCGGCGAGGCGGAGCTGGCACCACCCGATGCCCTGGCGGACCTGGATCAGGCCGAGGCCGAGTTCTCCGAGGCGACCGGCAACGAGGGCGCCTCTTTCGAGCGCCATTACCAGCGCGCCGCCCTCATCTTGTGGCCGCGCCAGCGGCGTGCCACAGTGCTGGCGGCGGGTGGGCTCGCCGTGAGCGTCCCCGCCCTGCTGGCCCTGGTCCAGCGTTGGGAGGCGGCCGGGGCCAGGGCCGGGGACGATCTGTGGCACGAGGCGCGGGCGCTCGCGCGCGCCATCCGTGACGGCTGGCCCAAGGAGGCCTGGACGCGGCGGCAGGCGAGCGAGTCCAAGCGAACACGCGACCTGTTCGCCGTGCTCTTGCGGCTCGGCGACCTCGAGGGCTGCGTCGGCTTCATCGCCGGGCACAGCACCGCGGGGGCCTACGGGGCGGCGGACAACCCGGCCCTGGCCGCGGTGCTCGGACAGCTGCCGTCGGAACAGGCGGCCACATTGCTCACCGCCGTCATCGCCGGAAACGTCCGCCGGCTACCGGGCGCCTGCGCCGGGCTGCTCGCCCTCTGCACCCAGCAGGCCGACCCGGCACGGCTCACCGAGCTGCGGGCCCCGGCGCTGGCCCTGCTGGAGGGGCTTCCCCACGGGCGCGAGGCGCCGCCGCTGCCCAACTGGGAGCGCCCGGAGCCCCTGACCCCGGCGCAGATCGCGGACGCCGTGACCGGTCTTGCGCGCATCGAGGGGGCCATCGCCGACCGGGCGGTGGGGCGCTTCCTCTCGCTCCCGGCCGTCTACGACCTGGACCGACTGCTGCTGCCGGCGGCCCTGCTCCTGAAGGAGGCCAGCCCGGACCCTGAGCCGCCAGCAGCGGCCAGGCTGCGCCAGGCGGTGCTCGGCCACCTCGAGGCACGCATCGCCTTGCCGCTGGATCCCCCGCCCGACTGGACGCGGGCGTCCCAGATCCCGTGCGGCTGCGTCCACTGCCGGGGACTCGCCCGCTTCCTCGCGTCACCGACGGAGCCGGTCTGGCACTTCAAGGCGGCCGAGGCGGATCGCAGCCATGTGGCCCACGAGGTCAGCCGCGCCAACTGCGACCTGGATCTGTCCACCGAAAAGCGCGGCCGCCCCTATACCCTGGTCTGCACCAAGAACCGGGCGAGCTTCGAGCGGCGGGTGCGCCAGCGCACCCAGGATCTGGATTACCGTGGCCGGCTCGCGGACTGAATGACCCGAGGCACTTCTGTTTCCTTGCAGTGATCGCTCGGTGCGATCGGGGGGAGGGGACGCGCGTCGCCGAGGGCTATTCGGCCTGGGACGGCCGCTCGCCGGTGACGGTGCTGGTCTCGAGGCGCTCGCTGCCGCGCCAGACCTCCAGGGACAGCGGACGGTTGGGGCCGGTCCCCGCGATGGCGTCCAGGAGCTCCTGCACGCTGGAGACTTCCCGGTCCCCGACGCGGGTAACCACGTCCCCGGGGCGCAGGCCCGCGTGCTCCGCCGGGCTGTCCCTCAGGGTCGAGGAGACCAGCACCCCCTGGGGGGCGCGCAACCCGAAGTTCTCGGCCAGCTCGGGGGTGACGCTGCGGCCGTTCATGCCGATCCATCCCCGTTTCACGCTCCCCTGGGCCGCGATGGTGCGGGCGACCTTGAGGGCCAGGTCGGAGGGGATGGCGAAGCCTATCCCGCCGGAGGTGCCGGTCTCCGAGTAGATGGCGGTGTTGATGCCGATCAGCTCGCCCCGGGTATTGACCAGGGCACCGCCCGAGTTGCCCGGATTGATGGCGGCATCGGTCTGGATGAAGTCCTCGATCGGGGCTATCCCGAGATCGACACGGCCAATGGCGCTGACGATGCCCTGGGTGACAGTCTGACCCATGCCGTAGGGGTTGCCGATGGCGAGCGCAAGGTCGCCCACCCGCAGGGTCTTGGGGTCGCCGATGGGGGCGGCCGGAAGGTCGGTGGCGTCCGCCTTGAGGACGGCGAGATCGGTCTCCCCATCGACGCCCAGGACCTTGACCAGGATCCGGCGCCCGTCGGACAGGACAACCTGGATGCTGTCCGCCTCCTTGACCACGTGACGGTTGGTGAGGATGAGGCCATCCGCGCTCAGGATGACGCCCGAACCGAGACCGGTCTCCCGTGTCTCCCGGCGAACGGGCGGAGCGGGCGGACCAAAGGGGTATTGGTGGCGGGCATCCGGGACCGGTTGACGCTCCGCAACCGTCCGCGTCGTGAAGATGCTCACCACCGCGGGGGCGGAGCGGCTCACGGCGTCGGCGAAGGATCCCAGGCGACCGAGCGCCGCCCCCTGGCTGTCCGCCTGGATCCAGGTGTCCTCGGTTACCGGCGCCGCGCCTTGGGGATTGCTCAGAAACCGGGTGAGCAGGGCCCCGCCAGCCCCCGCCACGAGTGCCACGCCAATGAGCAAGACTGGTCCCCGATACTGCATGGGCCTTAAGCTACCACGATCCCATGACCATTGGACCAACGATGCAACTGGCGACCCAGCCGGGCCCGTGCCCGCTTGAGACCTCCATGATTAACGCCCAAGCCCTGTGCACCTACTGCGACGTGCTGCTCGATGCAGCCGCCTTCGCCGACTATGCCCCCAATGGCCTGCAGGTGGAGGGGCAGCGACCGGTGCGTCTGTTGGTGACCGGGGTCACGGCCTGCGCCGCGCTCATTGAGGCGGCGGTTGAGGCGGGTGCCGACGCCCTGCTGGTCCATCACGGCTGGTTCTGGAAGGGGGAGGACCCTCGCCTGGTGGGCCCCAAGGGTCGGCGCGCCCGGGCCCTGTTGGCGAGCGGTGCCAGCCTGATCGCCTATCACCTGCCTCTGGATGCCCACCCCTTGTATGGGAACAACGCGACCCTGGGCGCCCGCTTGGGAATCCTGGACCCCCGGGCGAGCACCATCGGCAACGGGTTGGTCTGGACGGGCCGCCTTGACCGGCCTAGGGCACCAAGGGACTGGGCCGAGCTCATTGGCGACCGTCTGGGCCGAGTGCCCACCCTGGTAGACCCGGGCTTGGGCGTCGTCGAGCGGGTCGCCTGGTGCACCGGAGGCGGCCAGGGCTATCTGGAAGCGGCCGCCGAGCTTGGCGTGGACGCCTTCTTGAGCGGTGAGATCTCGGAACAAACCACCCACTTGGCCCGCGAACTGGGAATTGCCTACCTGGCCGCGGGTCATCACGCCACCGAGCGCTACGGGGTTCAGGCCCTGGGGGCCCATCTGGCGGAGCGCTTCGACCTCCGACATCGCTTCATCGAGATCGCGAACCCCGCCTGAGGGCCCCGCGAGCCGTGCCGGCGGGCACGGGAACGGGCGCTTTGCCCACGCCGTTCCTAAGGGTACGTTCTTGACCTTGGGCGCGCCGATCGCGGAGAATGACCGGCCGGTCTTGTAGTGAATCGGCATATTCTTAATCTTCCATCCAGAACGCGGGACCAAGCCTGCTTGCCAAGGGCGGGCGGACCCGCGCCACTCGGGGGCTAGTCGGATTATGAGCGCGAACGCGAGCGCACCTGGCGCAAATCCAAACAGGCGACGGGTGCTCGTCGCCGCGACAAGCGTGGTCGGCGCCATCGGCGCCGGCTTCGCCCTTGTTCCCTTCATCGCCTCCATGAACCCGAGCGCCAAGGCACGCGCCGCCGGGGCCCCGGTAGAGGCAGACATCAGCAAGCTGGAACCTGGTGCCCTGCTGGTCGTCAAATGGCGCGGCAAGCCGGTGTGGATCGTGCGCCGCACCCCTGAGATGCTAGGGGCCCTGCCTACCCTGGATCCGGAGCTGACGGATCCTAACTCGGAGGCGCCCCAGCAACCGGATTATTGCCAAAACCCGACCCGCTCCATCAAACCGGAGTTCCTCGTGGCCATCGGCATCTGCACCCACCTGGGTTGCTCGCCCACCTTCCGCCCAGACGTAGCGCCGGAAGATCTGGGCGCCAACTGGAAGGGGGGCTTCTTCTGTCCTTGTCACGGCTCCCGCTTCGACCTGGCCGGCCGCGTGTTCAAGGGCGTACCAGCACCCACCAACCTGGTGGTCCCGATCCACACCTATCTCAATGACACCACCATCCTGGTGGGTCAGGATCAAGGAGCCGCCTAAATGAGCGCCGAAGAGACATCGACCACAGGGTTCATGGGCTGGATCGACAAGCGGTTCCCGGCCACAAAGGTCTGGAACGAGCACCTAGCCCAGTACTATGCCCCCAAGAACTTCAACTTCTGGTATTTCTTCGGGTCCCTCGCCATCCTGGTGCTGGTGATCCAGATCCTCACCGGGCTCTGGCTCGCCATGAACTACAAGCCCTCGGCCGCCGACGCCTTCGCCTCGGTCGAGTACATCATGCGCGACGTGAATTGGGGCTGGCTGATCCGCTACCTGCACTCCACCGGCGCCTCGGCCTTCTTCATCGTCATCTACCTGCACATGTTCCGGGCCCTCCTCTATGGCTCCTACCGCAAGCCGCGGGAGCTCCTGTGGATCATCGGTGTGGTGATCTACCTGGCGATGATGGCCACCGCCTTCTTCGGCTATTTGCTGCCCTGGGGTCAGATGTCCTATTGGGGCGCCCAGGTCATCGTGAACCTGTTCGCGGCGGTGCCGGGCATCGGGGAAGACCTGTCGGTCTGGGTGCGCGGGGACTACGTCATCTCCGACGTCACCCTGAACCGGTTCTTCGCCTTCCACTTCCTGCTGCCCTTCGTGCTGGCCGCCCTGGTCTTCGTCCACATCGTGGCCCTGCACAAGGTCGGGTCCAACAACCCCGACGGCATCGAGATCAAGTACGGACCCAAGGGCAACCGTTGGGACGCGGATGCCCCGGCCGATGGCATCCCCTTCCACCCCTATTACACGGTAAAGGACATCGTGGGGGTGGTGGTCTTCATGGCCATCTTCCTCGGCATCGTGTTCTTTGCCCCGGCCCTGGGCGGACTCTTCCTGGAGGCGCCGAACTTCCAGCCGGCCAATCCGCTGCAGACCCCGGCGCACATCGCCCCCGTCTGGTACTTCACCCCCTTCTACGCCATGTTGCGGGCGGTCCCGCCCATGTTCGGGTCCCAGTTCCCAGGCGTGGTGGTGATGTTCGCAGCCATCCTGGTGCTATTTTTCCTGCCCTGGCTCGACCGCAGCCCGGTCAAGTCCGTGCGCTACAAGGGGCCGATCTTCAAGGCGGCGCTGGGCATCTTCGCGGTCACCTTCGTGGTGCTGGCCTATCTGGGTCTTCAGCCCGCTTCCCCGACCGCGACCTTATTGGCACAGATTTTTACCGCCCTGTATTTCGCGTTCTTCTTGCTCATGCCCTTCTACAGCAAGATGGACAGTGTCAAGCCGGTTCCGGAGAGGGTGACCGCATGAACAAGCTGATCGCTGCCTTGGTGCTCTCGGTAGCGCCCGCCTTGGGGCTGGCCGCCGGGGGCCATGTTGCGCTCGAGAAGGCCAATATCGACCTGACCGATCAGGCCTCCCTGCAGAGTGGCGCCAAGTACTTCATCAACTACTGCATGGGCTGTCACTCGCTGAAGTACATGCGCTACAACCGCATGGCGGAAGACTTGGGGATCGATGAGACCAACTTGCGCCAGAACCTCATCTTTGGGGATGCCAAACCTGGCGACCTGATGACCAATGCCATGCGTCCCGAGGACGGGGAGAAGTGGTTCGGGGTCGCGATTCCCGACCTCACCCTGGTCACCCGCTGGCGCAGCCCGGATTGGGTCTACTCGTACCTGAAGGGCTTCTACACCGATCCCACCCGCCCCTACGGAGTCAACAACCTGGTGTTCCCAGCGGTGGGAATGCCCCACGTCCTGGCGGGGATGCAGGGCGTTCAAGAGCCGGTTTTCGCGGAGCATCACGAGGGCGGGGGTGCCCCGGTGGTCACTGGGGTCAAGTTGACCCAGCCGGGCTCCCTGTCCCCGGACCAGTACGACGCCATGGTGCGCGACATCACCGCCTTCCTCACCTATGCGGGCGAGCCCATACAGCTCGAGCGCCGGCGCATCGGCATCTATGTCCTGCTGTTCCTCGGCCTCCTGTTCATCCTGGCCTATGCGCTGAAAAAGGAATTCTGGAAGGACGTACACTGAGGCTTCGGCCCTTTCCCCCACCGGCGGCCCCAACCCCCGGGGCCGCCAACCCACCTGGCTCCCATTGAGCCGCGGAAAAACCCGCGTCCGCGCTGTCCCTGACCGGGTATACTTCCATGCTCAGGGCGCCCGATCCCCGGAGCCCCACCGAACGCCGGGTCGATCTGGTCCGGCCAGTGCCCGGAAGCGCCACCCCAAGGAAGCCCACTCGGGATGGGGCGGCGACTTGAACCCTTCGAGCCCTGCCGGGCTCAGCCTTTGGCGCTGGAGCACGGACGATTGGCAGTGGCCGCGAGCAAAAGACCCGTGATGACCCTATTCTCAGATCCCCTATGTCCCTATAGCCATCGGGTCCGCATGGTCCTCGCCGAAAAGGGGATTGCGGTCGACGTGGTGGACGTGGATGCCAACAACCTCCCAGACGAGGTGATGGACTTCAACCCCTACGGGACCGTTCCCACCTTGGTGGATCGGGATCTCCGGCTCTACGAGTCCCGGATCATCATGGAGTATCTGGATGAGCGGTTCCCCCACCCGCCCCTGTTGCCCGTGGACCCGGTCTCCCGCGCCAGCGCCCGGCTCTTCATGTACCGCATCGAGCGCGATTGGTACGCGCCCATGGATCGGATCTTCAAGGGGACCGAGGGCGAGGCGGCCCAGGCCCGCAAAGAGCTGCGGGAGAGCCTGATCGCCACCGCGCCGGTGTTTGCCGCTCATCCCTTTTTCATGAGCGACGAGTTCTCGCTGGTGGACTGTTGCGTAGCGCCGCTGCTCTGGCGCCTGCCGGCTCTCGGGATCGAGATTCCAACCCAGACCAAAACCCTGCGGGGCTACATGACCCGGATCTTCTCCTGGGAGTCGTTCCGCTCCAGCCTCACCGAGGCCGAGCAGGAGCTTGGAGATCACCAGTTCTGAGGCCCTCTGGCAGCGCATCACCCCGCCATGGATACAGCAGCCCCCACCGAAGCGGCCCTGACCTCAACCAAGCCCTATCTGGTGCGCGCCCTCTACGAGTGGATCTTGGACAACGGACTCACCCCGCACCTGCTGGTCGACGCCCAGTATCCGGGCACCCAGGTGCCGCCGGAGTTCGTCCAGGATGGACAGATCGTCCTCAATCTCGCCCCCACCGCGGTCCGCAACCTGGTGATCGGCAACGACAGGATCCACTTCGGAGCCCGTTTCGGCGGCGTCGCGCGGGAACTGTCCGTACCGAGCGAGGCGGTGCTGGGTATCTTCACCCGGGAGAATCATCAAGGCATGGTCTTCCCCCAGCCGGAGTACCCAAGGGAGACCCCTGCCCTAGGCAACTCGGCGCCGGGAGGCGAGCCAAAGGCGAGACTACGGGATGCATCGGGCGCCGGAAAAGCTCCCGGCAAGCAAGGGACCAAGGACAAGCCGAAGGGAGGCCCCAACCTCAAGGTGGTGAAATAACCCAAGATCCCAGTGAGGGTCCCACTGGATTCCCCCCTCGCGGGTCCCTCTCCCTCAGGCGTCCGACACCCGACCCGGCAGACCGAAGCTCAGGTCCTCCAAATCGATCCCCCGCAGCACCAGATAGCCACTGTGCCGGCCCACCCCCTCCTCACTGAAATCGAAGCGGTAGACCCGGCGCAGCCTGATGCCGTCGCCACGCCAACTCAGACCCAGACGCCGCAAGACCACCGCCTGATCTAATAATTGCAGGCCTCGCGCCACACAGGCCGCCTTGCAGATCCCCAGGGCGATCTCCCTCGCCCGCAGACTGTCGAGCCAGAACCAGCCAAGCAATAGGAGTAACAGGATGGCAAACAGGTTCGACATGGGCTTATGGGACCAAGATCATCCCCCAGAACCGGGGATGCCAGTGACCGAAGGCGGCGTCTGGTCATGACTATACGCACTTCGGTCCGAACACTGACGTTCTTCTAGCACCTTCTGAAGGGCGACCTCGACACGGCCGAGCCCGTCAATGCGCGCTGCTCTGACAATCCCTTGTATTGCAGTGCAGCATGTGGCGCCAGCGGGGCCGCATCGCTAGAATCGGGTGGGTGAAGCCCTCGACGGCAGCTTAGCCTGCGCCCAGAACCAGCCGTATCCCGGAGCCGCCCATGACCAACAGCTACAACGCCCAGTCCATCCTTCACGTCAACGGCCGGGACTATCAGATCTTTCGCCTGGAGGCGGTGCCGGGCAGTCAGCGTCTCCCCTACTCCATCAAGATCCTGCTGGAGAACCTGCTGCGCAACGAGGACGGGGTGACGGTCACCCGCGACGACATTGCCTTCTTCGCGTCCTGGGACCCCAAGGCGGAGCCCTCGAAGGAGATCCAGTACCGACCGGCGCGGGTGCTGATGCAGGATTTCACCGGGGTTCCCGCGGTGGTGGACCTGGCGGCCATGCGCGACGCCATGCAGGCCCTGGGCGGCGATCCGGCGCGAATCAATCCCTTGCAGCCCGCGGAGCTGGTGATCGACCACTCGGTGCAGGTCGACTTCTTCGGCTCGGACGACGCCTTCGCCAAGAACGCGGAGATCGAATTCGAGCGCAATCAGGAGCGCTACAAGTTCCTCAAGTGGGGCCAGCAGGCCCTTCACGGCTTCAAGGTGGTCCCACCGGATACCGGGATTGTCCACCAGGTCAACGTGGAATACCTGTCTCGGGTGATCTTCCCGACGACAGTCGATGGGGTCACTCAGGCCTACTTCGACACCTGCGTGGGCACCGATTCCCACACCACCATGGTCAACGGGATCGGGGTCCTGGGCTGGGGCGTGGGCGGCATCGAGGCGGAGGCCTCCATGTTGGGCCAGCCGGTGTCCATGCTGGTCCCGAAGGTGCTGGGCCTCAAGCTCACCGGCCACCTCAAGGAGGGGGTGACCGCCACGGACCTAGTGCTCACCATCGTGGATCTGCTGCGCAGGCACGGGGTGGTGGGCAAGTTCGTTGAGTTCTACGGGCCCGCCGTGGGCACCCTCGCCATGGGTGAGCGGGCCACCATCGCCAACATGGGGCCAGAGTACGGGGCCACCTGCGGACTCTTCCCCATCGACCAGATCACCCTGGACTATCTGCGGCTCACCGGCCGCTCGGAGGACCAGGTCGCGCTGGTGGAGGCCTACTGCAAGGCCCAGGGGGTTTGGCATACCGCCGACGCTCCAGAGGCCGACTACTCCGAGACCCTGAGTCTTGACCTGGGCTCGGTGGTACCCTCACTTGCCGGGCCGAAGCGACCCCAGGACCGGGTGCCCCTGACCGAGATGGCAGCCCACTTCCCCGAGGCCCTGGCGGCGCTCAAGGCGGAACGCAACCTCCCCGACAAGGGGCCGGTCAAGACCCGAATCGACGGCGAAGAGGTGGAGATCGGCGACGGCTCCATCGTGGTGGCGGCCATCACCTCCTGTACCAACACCTCGAACCCCAGCGTGATGCTGGCCGCCGGACTGGTGGCCAAGAAGGCCGCCGAGCGGGGGCTCAAGCGCGCCCCCTGGGTCAAGACCTCGCTCGGGCCCGGCTCCATGGCGGTGACCCGCTACCTGGAGCGCGCCGGACTGATCGAGCCCCTGAAGCGGCTCGGCTTTCACAACGTGGGCTACGGCTGCACCGTGTGCATCGGAAACACGGGCCCCTTGCCAGCCCCGGTCTCCCAGGCCATCGCGGATCATGACCTCTGTGCCGTCTCCATCCTCTCGGGCAACCGCAACTTCGAGGGGCGGGTCCACGCGGAGGTGCGCATGAACTACCTGGCGAGCCCTCCACTGGTGGTGGCCTATGCCATCGCCGGGCGCATCGACATCGATCCCTACAGTGAGCCCCTGGCCCGGGACGCCGCCGGCCAGGACGTCTATCTCCGGGACCTCTGGCCCACCCAGGAGGAGATCAACCGCGCCATCGCTGAGAATGTCACGGTGGAGGAATTCCGCGCAGCCTACGCGGATGTCTTCGCCGGCGACGCGCGCTGGCGGTCCCTGGAGGCCGCGGGCGGCCAGACGTACGACTGGCCGGAGTCCACGTACATCCGCAAGCCACCCTACTTCGAGGGAATGACCATGGCGGTGGGCGAGGCCGAGGACATCCGTGGCGCCCGTTGCCTGGCGGTGTTGGGTGACTCCATCACCACCGACCACATCTCCCCTGCCGGATCCATCAAGCCCGACTCTCCCGCGGGCAAGTATCTGATCGAGAGGGGAGTCGACAAGAAAGACTTCAACAGCCTGGGCAGCC
>Ga0209254_10002146_pt1 | contig 17915 bp, 19 predicted proteins | sample FrelakmetDIP11DI_FD_187148 | JGI IMG/M metagenome (GOLD analysis project Ga0209254, IMG submission 187148) | Freshwater lake sediment microbial communities from the University of Notre Dame, USA, for methane emissions studies - DIP11 DI (SPAdes)... | ecosystem: Environmental > Aquatic >...
GCGCTTCTTCAACAGTACAGATTGGCATGTATAGATTCCTTCCATTGCTCAAAATTCAAACAACAAAAAGTTGGCAACTTAAATAATTTACTATAACCACCAAAAAAATCAAGTAAATCCATGTTTATTCAAAAAATTATAATCAATTGAGGAAGATTCTCCTTTTTCTTTGGAGATTAACCCTGACTCTTTCAAAAACTTTTCCACGTATTTCCCAATGAGATCGGTCTCAATATTGACCTCATCTCCAACTTTCCTTCTGTCGATGGTGGTGATCTGAGCAGTATGGGGGATAATATTCACCGAAAAAGTATTACCCGTAACTTTGTTAATAGTGAGACTTATTCCATCCAAACCCACCGAACCCTTTTCAATTAAATACGGAGAAATTCCTTTGGGCACCTCGATCGAGACTACGAGGGAATTTTCCTTTTTGTCGATAGATTTAATTGTCCCAACTCCATCTATGTGTCCGGTTACTAAGTGTCCACCTAAACGATCAGAAATTCTCAAGGCCCGCTCGAGATTGACAAAATCTCCCCGTTTCCTTTTCTGCAGGGTAGTTCTTTCCAAAGTTTCCGGCGACACGTCAACCGTAAATTTTTGCTTATCTAATTTCACGACCGTAAGGCAAACCCCATCCACCGAGATGCTTGCCCCAATGTCTTGAGTATCAAAATCAAAATGAGAGGCAATCGTAAGTTGGAAGAAATTTTCCTTTTTCCCAATCTGAACAATTTCCCCTAAATCTTCAATCAAACCGGTAAACATTCTTTATTCCTTTTACGTGGCGCGACGGTTATCTATTCTTATTAGTATTTTTTGACATCTTTTTTAATATACCCCTCAATCATCACGTCATCACCAAACCTTTGGGTGGTGATGTTATGAAGCACGAGAGCATCTTTCACTCTGGCAATTCCTTTACCACCCACCAACAACGGGGCCTGTTTCCCGCCGATTATTTTGGGGGCATAAAAAAATAAAACTTTATCAACGATCCCCGACTGAAGCGCCGAGGTATTGATCTCACTTCCCCCTTCAATCAACACGCTGGTGATCTCCTCTTTGCCCAGGATCTCCATGAGCAGACGGAGGTCAACCCGGTCCTTAGAAGTGATTACTAAAACCCGTGCTCCTTTTTTTTCGATCAGCGCGCGCTTTTGCAGAGAGGCTTTCGGAGTAGTGGCAATAATAGTCAGAGCTTGGGAGTTAAGGTTTAAAACTTTTGCTTTGGGAGAAATGCTTAGAGTTGAGTCAACAACTATGCGAATCGGGTCTTTTCCCTTCCGATTTTTTAATCGGCAGGTAAGTTGAGGGTCGTCTTTTTTGACTGTCCCAATCCCTACCAGCACTGCGTCAACCGTACTCCGTAACTGGTGAACATACTCACGGGATTTTTCATTCGTAATCCATTGTGAATCACCACTCTCTGCCGCGACTCTCCCATCGAGACTAGCGGCTGCCTTCAGGATAACAAAGGGGCGCTTTGTAGTAATGTATTTGATAAATACCTCATTCAGTTTGCGGCATTCTTTTTCTAGAATTCCGGTCGTAACCTCAATTCCCGCTTCTTTTAGTCTTCTTATTCCCTTTCCACGTACTAAAGGGTTAGGATCCACCATTCCCACAAAAACTTTCATTATTTTTTTTTGGATAATAGCATCCACACACGGCGGGGTCCTCCCAAAATGGCTGCACGGCTCTAAGTTCAAATAGAGTTCCGCTCCTTGAGCTTTGTTTACTGCTTCCGTGAGAGCATTTATTTCAGCATGAGAAGTTCCGGCTTGGCAATGGAATCCTCGACCCACTATTGTGCCATTTTTAACGATCAAAGCCCCAACTAAAGGGTTTGGGCTGGTTTGGCCTTGTGCCTTCAAAGCCAGTTTAATGGCCAACCACATGTATTCTTCAGGAGTTTTTTTTAAGGACAAGGTTTTGCAAGCGAGTAGATTAGTTAAGACTTTTTTTCTTTCTCACGGGTTCCGAGTAATTCCTTAACTTCACTCATAAAATCAGTGAGATCTTTAAAAGATCGGTAGACCGAAGCAAAACGGACATACGCAACTTCGTCCAACGCATGTAATTCCTGCATAATTTTTTCGCCAATAACCGAGGAGGGTAGCTCTTTTTCTCCTTTTTCCTGGAGAAATTCCTCAATCCTTGAAACGGTAGCTTCCATATCCTCTGCGCTGATCGGTCTTTTCTGACAGGCTTTTTGAATCCCCCCCAAAATCTTGTTCCGGTCAAAAGGTTCTCGACCCCCATCCTTTTTAATCACCATGGGCATAATCTCTTCGATCCGTTCGTGGGTAGTGAACCTCCGTTGACACGAAAGACACTCTCTGCGCCGGCGAATCACGCTTCCATCCTTACTCATCCGGGAGTCAATTACTTTGTTTTCCAAATGACGGCAAAAAGGACATTTCATGCCATAATCCTTTAAGAAAAATTTGGGTAATGAGGACTATAAAAGATTAAAATATCGAAAAATTTTAATATTGTCAACATGAAAGAAGTTAGACAACATAAAAAAAATTTCCCACCAACCCACCTTGAAGCGAATATATAAAAATCCTTAGATAAAACTAGTGGTTCTTGTCGGGTGCTTCGCGGGACCATTTAAAAAAACCCAAAAGGAAGCAAAATATTTTTTGATAGCTTTAGCTCAAACACGAAAAATGCTTGCATAAAATATTCCAATTTGAGATTTTACCTGTTGACTTTGTTGGCTTTATAGTATAATTTTTAAACAAAAACCCTGTCCTATAGTGATGAAGATTGTCGCAGTAATTCCTGCACGTTATCAGTCAAGCCGTCTCCCAGGCAAACCTCTTGCCGAAATAGCCGGAGAGCCAATGATTCGGTGGGTATACGAACGAGCTCGAAAAGCTCAATTTATAGATGAGGTTTGGGTGGCAACGGATGACGAGCGGATACATAAGGTAGTAAAAAGTTTTGGTGGCAATGCACGGATGACTTCATCCGAACACCAGTCCGGAACCGACCGGATCGCCGAAATAGCCCGGCACATGGATTGGGATTTGGTGATCAATGTCCAGGGAGATGAACCACTCATTGATCCAGATATGATTGATGAAGTAATTTTATGCTTTAAAAATAACCCTTCGGTTTATATGGGTACATTGAAGCGAGAAATAAAAACTACTCATGAAGTCTTAAACCCAAATGTGGTAAAGGTCGTTACCGATAACGAAGGATATGCCCTTTATTTTTCACGTTCTCCTCTTCCTTTTTTGCGAACCCTTTGGAATACTATTCAAGAAATTGAGCACATACCCTTATCTTACCCTATCTTTAAACATATTGGGTTATATGGTTATACGAGGGATTTTCTCCTCCATTTTGCGAGCTTGAAGCCAACCCCATTAGAAAAAATCGAACACTTAGAACAACTGCGAGCCTTAGAACATGGCTATAAAATAAAAGTTGGGATAACCGAAAAAGATTCCCTCGGGATCGACCACCCTGATGATCTGCAACGAGTTAGGACCCTGGTTAAACAGCAGGGGTTATCCTTTAATGTTCCATAGGAGACAGAGGTGATTAAGCCCAAATATATTTTTATTACTGGTGGAGTTCTCTCATCGCTTGGTAAGGGAGTTTCAGCTGCTTCGATCGGTGCCCTTTTGGAAGCGCGGGGCCTTACGGTTACTTTTTTGAAACTTGACCCCTATATCAATGTTGACCCTGGAACCATGAGCCCTTTTCAGCATGGCGAAGTTTTTGTAACTGATGATGGTGCAGAAACTGATTTAGATTTAGGCCATTATGAAAGATATACCTCTGCTCGGATGGGGAAAAAAAATAATTTTACCACCGGCCAAATTTACGATGCAGTAATCAATAAAGAAAGAAGAGGGGAGTATTTAGGGGGCACAGTCCAAGTTATCCCCCATATCACTGATGAAATTAAACAAAAGATCAGGGCAGTAGGTGGAGGAGCTGATATTGCTATTGTTGAGATCGGTGGCACGGTGGGCGATATTGAATCTCTCCCTTTCCTGGAAGCAATACGACAGCTTAAAACCGATCTTGGAAAAGAAAATGTCTTGTATGTGCACCTCACCCTCGTCCCTTATATTGAGACTGCCGGACAACTTAAAACCAAACCCACTCAGCATAGCGTGAAAGAGCTCCTGGAGATCGGGATTCAGCCCGATATTCTTATATGCCGAACCGACCGATTACTTCCGGATGATGTTAAGTCAAAAATTGCCCTTTTCTGCAACATTGATAAAAGCGCGGTAATAACAGCATTAGATGTGGGACACATTTATGAAGTGCCTTTGGTCTTCCATCAGGAAGGGATTGACGAAAAGATTGTTGAATTCCTCAATATCTGGACTGGGATGCCCAACCTGAGCAAGTGGGAAGAAATTGTAAAAAGAATTAATCATCCTGAGTCAGCAACCACCATCGCGGTAATAGGGAAATATGTCAATTTAATTGACTCATATAAAAGTCTCAATGAAGCTCTCCTCCACGGCGGCATTGCTAATAACTGCAGGGTTAACCTTAAATTCGTCGACTCGGAAGAGATTGAAAAAAAAGGAGCAAAAGATTTACTTTCTGGGGTTCAGGGTATTCTAGTACCCGGGGGGTTTGGGAACCGGGGGATTGAGGGAAAAATTGAAGCTATCCGACATGCCCGGGAAAATAAAATACCTTTTTTTGGAATCTGTCTCGGGATGCAACTTGCAGTGATTGAGTTTGCCCGGACTGTTTGTGGCTTAAAGGAAGCCCATAGCGCGGAATTTGTTCCAGATACCCCTTATCCAGTCATTTTTCTTTTAAAAGAATGGATTGATTATAAAAATAATGTAGTGCAAAAGCGGGATGAAACTTCTTATTTGGGCGGGACCATGCGGCTCGGTGAATATCCTTGCAAAGTTCAAAAAGACACCTTCACCTACCAAGCCTATCAAAAAGAACTCATCCATGAGCGTCACCGCCATCGGTATGAATTCAACCAAAAGTATCAAGAAATCCTGGTTAATAATGGTCTTAAACTTGGGGGAACTTCACCAGATGGAAAGTTGGTGGAAATAATCGAGCTCTCTGACCACCCTTGGTTTTTGGGATGCCAGTTCCATCCGGAATTTAAATCCAGACCAAAAGACCCCCACCCCTTGTTTCGAGAATTTATTCGTGCATCCTTAAGGTATAAATCATGACCGGCGAAGTAACCATAAACAACCATGTTAAAATCGGAGGGGGAAATCCTCTCGTATTAATTGCCGGTCCTTGCGTAATCGAAACCGAAAAGAAAACCCTATGGCTCGCTCAGGAGCTTAAGACAATTACCGAAAAACTAAATATCCCCTTTATCTTTAAATCTTCTTATGATAAGGCTAACCGCACCTCGATCAATTCTTACCGGGGACCTGGGTTAAAGGAGGGGTTGAGAATCTTGGCAAAGGTGAAAAAAAATTTGGGCGTCCCTATCCTCTCGGATGTGCATCAACTCTCAGAAATCAACCAAGCAGAAAAAGTTTTGGATATTATCCAAATCCCTGCCTTCTTATGCCGTCAAACTGACCTTATCGTTAAAGCTGCACGTACCGGGAAACCAATCAATATAAAAAAAGGACAATTCCTTTCCCCCTATGAAATCGTGCCGATCACCAAAAAGATAACCACCTGTAATAATCCCCATATTCTTTTAACTGAACGAGGGACATCTTTTGGTTATAACAACTTAGTCGTTGATATGCGATCATTGGTGATCATGCGAAGATTCGGATTTCCCATAATCTTTGATGCCACCCACAGCGTCCAGCTCCCCGGAGGAGAAGGCACTGCTTCTGGTGGGGAACGGGAATTTATCCCTTATCTGACAATGGCTGCAACCGCAGTGGGTGTAGATGGACTATACTTAGAGGTTCATGATAATCCCGAAAAAGCGCTTTGTGATGGTCCCAATTCCTTAAAGATTTCTGAGCTTGCTCCTTTACTTAAAAAAATAAAAAAAATATCCACCATCAGTGAAAAAAGGTAAAACATGATCTTGGAAACTGCCAAGCGGGTTTTAAAAATTGAAGCTGAGTCAATCTTGAACCTAATTGATAAAATCAACGACAGTTTTGTTCGTGCTGTTGATCTCATCTCCACATGCAAAGGCAAAGTGGCCCTAACCGGGATCGGAAAATCCGGGTTTATCAGCAAAAAAATTGCCTCTACCTTGGCAAGCACCGGAACCCCGGCTTTTTTTCTCCACCCTGCTGAGGGTGTTCACGGCGATCTGGGGATGCTTTCTCCCAAGGATGTGGTAATCGTTATTTCCAATAGCGGCGAAACTGATGAAGTCCTTCAATTGATCCCACTCCTTAAGCACATGAACTTAAAAATAATTATCTTTACCGGTAATGCAAATTCCACCTTAGCCTCGCGAGGGGATATCATCATCAATACCAGCGTCAAGGAAGAAGCGTGTCCCTGGGGGTTCGTTCCTACCTCTTCTACCACTGCTGCCTTAGCTATGGGAGATGCCTTGGCGATCGCCGTCCTGAAAAAAAAGGGCTTCAAACAAGAAGATTTTGCCATCCTTCATCCCGGAGGAATGTTAGGGAAAAGGCTTCTTTTAAAGGTTACGGATCTTATGCACCGCGGAAGCTCTGTTCCTTTGGTACGAGAAAATACCATCATGAAAGATGCTTTATTAGAAATGACCTCCAAGCGGCTTGGGTTAACTGGAGTGGTGAATAAAAATAAAATCTTGGTCGGGGTGATTACTGATGGAGACCTGCGCCGAGCTTTGGAAAAACATAGCGATTTACTCAACAAAAAAGCCTTAGAAATCATGACCACCAACCCGAAATGGATCTCCGAGGACGCACTGGCTGTCATTGCCCTCGAAATGATGGAAAAGTATGCCATTACCGCCTTTTTTGTCTATAAAGGGAAAAAACCAAACCGGGTGGTTGGGGTTATCCATTTGCACGATTTGCTCAAAGCAGGAATTGTTTAGGATGATAGAAAAAGCCAAAAAAGTCCGGCTTTTGATTTTAGACGTTGATGGAGTTTTGACCGATGGAACAATAATTTATTCCGATAGAGGAGGAGAATCCAAATCCTTCAATGTCAAGGACGGGCTGGGAATAAAGATGTTAATCCAAGGGGGAATAAAAGTGGCAATCATTTCCGGTCGGAAGTCACGGGCAGTAGAATATCGAGCTAAAGATTTGGGTATCCAAGAAGTTTACCAAGGAATAAAAGACAAGGTGGCGGTATTTGATGAAATCTTAAAAAGGAATAAAATAAATCCTGAGGAGATAGGTTTTATGGGAGATGACTTGATTGACTTACCCCTTTTATACCGTGTGGGGTTTGCCATTGGAGTTTCCGATGCAGTGAAAGAAGTTAAAAAAGCTGTTGATTATGTAACCAGACTCCCGGGGGGAAAAGGAGCGGTTCGAGAAGTTTGTGAGTTACTATTAACATCACAGAAAAAGTGGAGAAGATGTCTGGAACAATTAAAATAGACCTACACGCTTTTTCATTTAGGGTTTGATAACGTGAAACTCATACCAAAAAAAATTACTTTTAAGAGGACAAAACTTTTCTTGGCCGGAATAGGGGTTGCTTCTTTTTTGGGGATAATAATAGTATTAACCCTAACGTTATCAGAAAAAGAACCCCCCAAAACTCCGCCCGTACCTGAAAACCCTCAAGGGGCTGACATCATAATAAATAATTTTGAATATACCTCAACCAATGCGCAGGGAGTTAAGGAGTGGAAGCTTAAGTCTGATGCTGCCAGCTATTTTCAGGACAATAAGATGGTGGGATTCAAAAAAGTAAACGCCACCTTTTATGCTAAGGAAGGCCGAACTTTTACCGTGCAGGGAGATAGGGGCACTTTGAATACCGAATCCAAAGACTTTGAGTTATCAGGAAATGTAGTGGGCACTTCAAGTGACGGCTATACATTTCGAACTGAGACGTTAACCTACGCGGCTGATAAAAACCAAGCCCGTACCACCAAGAAAGTTTATTTGGAAAGCCCTCAGTTTAAGCTGGAAGGAACAGGAATGGTTTTGGACGTAAAAGAACAAAAACTATTTCTGGTAAACAATGTAACGGCTCAGGCAACAAAAGCGAAATAAAAATGTTGTTTAGTTTTGGCGTAATGGGGTGATAAGGGCTTTTTGATTCTCTGCCTTATTCCCATACTCCATTTTTTGACAATCCATAACCTCTAAGTATTGAAAATATTATGATTAGTTACAAAAATACCGATAAACATTTGCAAGGATTCCTTTCCAGAAAAACAGTTTTTAGTGTTTTTCTGGTCTTACTCCTTCTGTTGTGGGTTGGAGGTAAAAACACCCTCTGTGGCAAAAGCACTGCCCAGGTCGGAATCCTTCCCTTTCAAATTTTTAGTGGGGAGAAAGTGGAATATCTCAACGAGGTCATTGCCACTAATTTATCCCAGCAATTAAAAACAAAAGAGGGATTTACCATTATTAACCAAGAAGAGATTAATAACGTATCCAGAAAAAAAGCAGGTTCGGGAGCTTTTTCCCTTCAAGAACTAGGTCTTATCGCAGAGAAAACGGGAGCTCAGTTTCTCATTTATGGCAGCCTAACCAAAATCGAAGATAATTTAAGTATCGATGCCCGAGTATTTACTACTTTGGAGTCCTCGCCCCCGTATAAAGATTTTGTGGAAGGAAAGGATTTGGACATCTTACTGAAAAATTTGGGAGATAAAATTTCTCATCATGTCTCACAGGTAGTGCTTGCATCTCCGCCCTCGGTGGTAATCGCAGAAGCACCCAATGAGCCAACCCCATCCGCTCCCGCAACAGGATCAGAAACAACGCAGGAGAAAGTGCCGTCTTCCTCCGTCATAAAAGAGTCTCCTTTGGGCGAGACCAAATCTCCCCCTCGAGGGAAAGAAGCGGCAACAACTCAAGCGCACGTAATGGAGCAGCCTTCTGAGCCAACGACTGATTCAACAGCCGAAGCTTCTTCCGAACATCCCAAAAAAGCGTCTGACGATAAGGCGCAACTTCTTAAACCTAAAGGCTTAACCTCAGACCAACCCGTAAATATCACATCTGACCGAATGGTGGCGGATAACCGAAATCGGACGGTAAATTTCCTGGGTAGTGTGGTAGCCAAGCGGGAAGATATGATTATTTTTTCTGATCAACTTTCTGCGTTTTATACTGAACAAAGCAAGATCGAAAAGATCATCGCCCGGGGCAATGTAAAGATTAATCAAACTGATCGAACTGCCACCTGTCAAGAGGCAACTTTTTTTCAATTGCCCCAACAGCAGGTTGTCATGACTGGAAAACCCAAAGTCTGGCAAGGCAAAAACATCATAACCGGAGATAAGATCACTATTTTTATCAAAGAAGACCGTGTGGAAGTTGAATCCGACAAGCAAGAAGGCGGAAAACAAGGCCGGGTAAACGCAATAATTTATCCGGGAGGAAAAGGATTTAAACAATAACCGAGTAAAAAACCATGGAAATTATTTCAGAAGGCTTAACCAAATTTTACGGAAAACGAAAAGTAGTTAATGAGGTAAACCTCAACGTTAAAGCTGGTGAGGTCGTGGGGCTTCTCGGCCCAAATGGAGCAGGGAAAACCACTACTTTTTATATGATCGTAGGCCTTATTAAGCCTAATCAAGGAAAGGTCATGCTCAATAATGAAGAAATTACTGATTTCCCCATGTATCTCCGGGCACGCAAGGGAATTAGTTATCTACCCCAGGAACCTTCGGTTTTCAGGAAGCTCACGGTAGAAGAAAATATTATGGCCATCCTTGAGACCCTCGATATAAGTCAAGAAGAACGAGAGCTTCGTTTAAATAAACTTCTTAACGATCTGAATCTTCAGGCTTTGGCAAAAAACAAAGCCTATGCTCTATCCGGAGGAGAACGCCGCCGGGTAGAAATTAGCCGGGCTTTAGTTACCTCACCTTCTTTTCTTCTTTTAGATGAGCCTTTCACCGGTATTGATCCTATTGCGGTTGGAGAAATTCAAGAGATTATTCGCGGCCTCAAGGAAAAAAATATGGGTATCCTTATTTCTGACCATAACTACCAAGAAACCCTGCTCATTTGTGACCGATCATATATTCTTTACAAAGGCCGGATTGTCGAAGAAGGTGATTCGGAAAAAATCTATCGAAGCAAAAAAGCGCGTGAAGCCTATTTAGGAGAAAAGTCCTTACTGGGAATCGGCAAGGTAAAGGCTGAGTTGAAAAAGTTAAGAGATGAATTATCATAAAATGTGTTGATATGGCGCTGGAACTCAAACAAACTTTAAAACTTACCCAACAGCTGGTAATGACCCCTCAGCTCCAGCAGGCCATTAAACTCCTCCAGCTTTCTCGAATAGAACTATTAGATCTCATCCGCCAAGAAATGAAAGAAAATCCCATCTTGGAAGAAGCCCAGGAAAACACCGCGGAGAAAACTGATAAAGAAACCCAAATTACTGAAGAAATAAGTACGTCCGGAGAAGAAAGAGCAGGCTTTAGCAACGGCTCCAAGAACGCTGATTTTGATTGGCGGGATTATCTTTATCACAACGCTAAAACCCCATGGGAACCTTCTTTCTCTGATCGTGAAGAAAATGATGATGAATCGGTTTCCTTTTTTGAAAGGATTCCAGATAAAAAAGACGACCTCCAAGATCATCTTTTCGAACAGCTTGTATTCTCGCCCTTAACCTTGGAAGAAAAAAAACTGGCGCAACTCATCATTGGCAACCTTGATAACAATGGATATTTAACCGCTACCTTAGAAGAGCTGGCCTTATTATCCAGCACCACAATAAATGCAATTGAAACCATTTTGAAGGAGGTTCAAAAATTCGATCCCCCGGGAGTGGCAGCACGAAATTTAAAAGAATGTCTTCTTCTTCAACTGACTAATATTGGAGAAAAAGATAAAATTTTTATCGAAAAAATCCTTGACCGCCACATGAACAACTTGGGCGCCAAAAAATATGATGTTATCGCCAAAGACCTCCAGGTTCGCCGGGAAGATTTAATCAGGGCAGTCAAAATCATTCATTCTTTGGACCCAAAGCCTGGCCGAGCTTTCGATACCGAAGAGCCAAAATATATTACCCCTGATCTTTATGTTTATAAAATCGGAGAAGAATTTGTTGTAGTACTTAACGAGGATGGGTTGCCTCGACTCCATATTAACGCTTTTTACCGGCAAATCCTCGCTAATAACAACCGCATCGCCGAGGATTCTAAAGAATATATTCAGAATAAACTACGCTCAGCGGTATGGCTGATAAAAAGTATTTATCACCGTCAAAATACCTTGCGAAATGTCATGTATAGTATTATTAACTTTCAAAAAGATTTTTTTAACAAAGGGATCGAATGTTTAAAGCCGCTCGTTTTGAGGGATGTAGCGGAAGACATCAACATGCACGAATCAACCGTAAGTCGGGCTACCAATAGTAAATATGTCCATACCTCGCATGGAATTTTTGAGTTAAAATTCTTTTTTAATAGTAGTATAAACTCTCTGGATGGTGACCACTTTGCCTCAAAAAGCGTTAAGGATATGATCAGAAAAATCATCGCCATAGAAAATACAAGCTCCCCTTATAGTGATCAGAAAATTGTGGAAATTTTAAAGGGTAAAAATATTAATATTGCTCGGCGAACGGTAACCAAATACCGTGAAATGATGTCCATCCTCCCCTCCCATATAAGGAAACAAGCATTTTAAAACAAAAAAATCACTATGGTAGACAACGATGAAGTTGTTTGTTTAAAACTAATTAAAGTTGAGGTATAAAAAGCTATGGAAATTTCTGTGACCTTTAGGCATGTGGAACCAAATGACGCCCTAAAAAGATATGCGGAAGAAAAAATCTCCCGGATTAAAAAATTTTTCGATCGGGGGGTAAAAGCCGAGGCAGTGCTTGCAGTAGAAAAAAAAAGGTTTATTGCAGAAGTGAATATCATTGCCGATGGAATTAAGTTCAACAGCAAGGAGACTTCTAACGAAAACCTCTTCGCCGCTATTGACCTTGTCATGGATAAACTTCTGACTCAGGCGAGCCGCTACAAATCAAAGCTTAAAAAGAAAAAAGGAGCTCCAGAATTTACTATCCGCCATAATATTATCTCCTTCGAAAACGGGAGCGATACTCAAAGCCATAAAGTAATCCACACCGAACACTATTTTGTAAAGCCCATGACAGTAGAAGAAGCGGTTATGCAGCTTGACGTGATAAAAAAAGACTTTTTGGTTTTTACTAATGCTCAATCACATCGAGTCAACGTTTTATACCAACGCCGCGATGGAAATTACGGATTAATTGAAACCGAGAATTTGAGCGAATAAAAAAAGACCTTATTGGTTCCGAGAGGATTTATCATGAAAATTACCGAATTAATGAACAAAGACCTTATTATTCCCATGCTTGTCGCCAAAACAAAAAAAGAAGCATTAAAAGAATTGGTGGATTGTGTAGTAAAAAAAGAGTCGAAGGTTGACAGCACCGAACTTCTCCGAGTGCTTTTAGAACGAGAAGAACTCGGCTCAACCGGGATCGGAGATGGGATCGCCATTCCCCACGGAAAAATTAAAAGGATAGAAAATTTGATCGTTTCTTTTGGCCGCAGCCCTGACGGAGTGGATTTTCAATCCATGGATGGCAAACCAACGCACATTATTTTCCTTCTTATTGCTCCAGAAAATTCGGCTGGTATCCATTTAAAAGCTTTAGCACGAATTTCGCGGTTGTTGAAAGACAGCGCCTTTCGAAGGAACATTATGGGAGCCAGCACGTCCCAGGAAATTTATGATATCATCGCCCAGGAAGATGAAAAATATTAAGGTTACCGGTTGTTGCTTACACAAAGCAAAAGAAAAAAAATCACGGGGTTGATCTTCGGACGATCAGCCCTTTTTTTGTGCACATGGTAAGTGAGGGTGAGAATTTAAAAACTGGGTTTACAAAAAAATATTATGGCGGCAAAATATATCAGAATCGTTATTGTTACCGGTCTTTCAGGCTCAGGGAAGACCACGGTTTTAAAAGCTTTAGAAGACCTTGGCTTTTTCTGCGTGGATAACCTTCCCCCTATCCTTTTCCCACGGTTTATCGAATTGTGTGAAGGTTTTACGTGGGAAAAAATTAGTAAAATCGGTCTCGGGATGGATATCCGAGAAGGAGAATTCCTTAACGAATATCCCAGAATCTTTAAAGAGCTTCGCTCGCATGGTTATACTCCTGAGGTTATTTTTTTGGAATCATCCGATGCGGCTTTAGTACGCCGTTTTAGCGAGACCAGGCGCCAGCACCCCCTTGACATCAAAGGCCCTATCTCGGACAGGATAAAGCTGGAAAGGGATCGCTTATCGGAATTAAGGGAAACTGCTTCTATAATTATTGACACCTCAGAGTACACGGTACATGACCTGCAAAAAAAGATCTTCGCAGCTTTTCAAGTGCCCACAAATAAATCGCGACTAACCATTCACGTGGTTTCTTTTGGCTATCGGTTTGGCATTCCGTATGAAGCAGATATTGTGATTGATGTCCGTTTTATTCCCAATCCTTATTTCATAGACGAGCTTCGCCCGTTATCCGGAAACGATGAAAAAGTGAAAAATTTCGTCTCCGAAAAACAAGAAACAAAACTTTTCCTTAAAAAGTTTGAGGAACTGTTAAACTTCTTGATCCCACTCTATGAAAAGGAGGGTAAATCAAACCTTACTATCGCCATTGGTTGCACCGGCGGACGTCATCGTTCCGTCAGTATCGTCAACCTATTAAAAATCTTTTTTGATGAAAATATTTACTCACTTCATATCCGTCATCGAGACGTGGATAAAGTTTAAAAGAAAGAGGTGCCAAACATGATTGGAATCGTTATTGTTGCCCATTTTGGTTTAGCGGAAAAATTTCTCGACGCAGCCGAGAAGATTGTCAGGAAAAAACCAAAAAATACCGTAACCGTTTCGATTGATCCTGGAAAAGACATAAATGAATTCAAACAGGAAATCATTAAAGCGATCAAGAAAGTTGATGAAAAAGAAGGTGTTTTAATTTTTACCGACATGTTTGGTGGAACACCGTGTAACATGAGTCTGGCGTTTCTCAAAGAAGGAAAAGTAGAGGTACTAACCGGACTTAATCTTCCCATGCTCATCGAAGTTTTGGATATTCAGACCAACGGAAGGTCACTGAACGATTTAGCCCAATACATCCAAACATTGGGACAAAAAAATATTTGTCTTGCCAGTGAAATACTTAATAAAAAATCAAATAATACAAAAAATTGACTCAACCCAGTTTCTCATCGAATCTATGGAGGAGAAAGTTATCAGCAGTATCTTTGCAGTGCGAGCGGACAATGATGCCGTCTATCACAATTACAAAAAAAACGCGCTTTTTTGGCACTGAGGTAGTATACCCACGGATACAGGTAAAAGTGGTTTATCGAGGGAACGTGCTTGAAGATTTTTTTACTAACAACGCTTAAAAAGAAAAAATATCGTCGAAAGTTCCATGAAGGATAGTAAAACTAAAATCGTTTTCAATCAAGAGGTAGCCCCTGCTTGTTTTCGCATGGTTTTGTCTGGTCCTTTAGATAATTTTATTATTAAGCCAGGACAGTTTATTATGCTCAGACTTGGGATGAGTTATGATCCCCTTCTTCGCCGCCCTTTCGCTACGCATAGGTTTAAAACTCCTGAAGGAGTTTTTTTAGATATTTTTTACCAAGTTGTTGGTTATGGTACCCACATCATGTCCCACATGCTCCCTGGTACTGAATTGGCGTTATTGGGGCCATTAGGAAAAGGATTTGAATTTTCGGACACGCTGAGCACTGCATTGATTGTGGCTGGAGGCATGGGTATTGTCCCTCTTCGGGGACTGATTTACTCTTTGGTGGAATCGGGTACAAAAAATATCCAGATTTTCGTGGGAGCAAAGTCTACTTCGCAACTCCTCTTTCTAACGGAATTCCAGGGAATGGATATCCCCGTGCATTGTGCAACTGAAGACGGAAGCAGTGGATATCATGGTTTAGTAACTGAACTTTTTCACCGATTTTTAGATAACCATGCTTTTAACGCTGCTAATCATACGATGTGTTTTGCTTGTGGCCCTCGTCCAATGTTAGCTAAGACGGCAAGCCTAAGCGTTAACTACCAATTACCCTGTCAGGTCTCTTTAGAGTCCCGGATGGCCTGCGGCATTGGCGTGTGTCTTGGCTGTGCGGTTAAACTGAAGCGACAAACTCACCACGATCAGGATCAAAAAAAATACGGACGGGTTTGCATCGAGGGTCCAGTTTTTGATGCCAAGGAAATAGAATGGTAAACACAGCAGTCAACATTGGCTGTATACCTCTCAAAAATCCGGTTATTGCTGCTTCCGGAACATTTGGATACGGCCTGGAGTTTTCTCCGTTGTTAGATTTAAATGAGCTGGGGGGTATAGTGGTAAAGGGATTATCCTTAAAACCTTTTCCGGGAAATCCTCCTCCCCGCATCATGGAAACCACCGGAGGCATGCTTAATTCCATCGGACTGCAAAATATCGGAGTAAATTCCTTTATCAAAGAAAAGCTCCCGCTTTTGCGTAACTATGATGTGGCTATCTTCGTTAATATCTTCGGGCACACTATCGAAGAGTATGTACGGATAGCCCGGCGTTTGTCCGAGGCTGAGGGAATAGCGGGACTCGAAGTTAACATCTCCTGCCCCAACATTAAAAAAGGCGGGATGTCCTTTGGCAAAGAGCCCAAACAGGCCGGCCTTTTAACAAAGCGGATTCGCAAGGCAACCTCCTTACCCCTTATGATAAAGCTTACTCCTCAGGCATCTGATATTGCCGACGTTGCCAAAAGAGTTGAAGGAGAAGGAGCAGATAGCATATCCCTGGTGAATACTTTTCTGGGCATGGCAATTGATGTTGACACTGCCACTCCATTACTTTCAACAATAACCGGAGGTCTCTCTGGTCCTGCCATTAAACCTATCGCTCTCCGGATGGTGTGGGAGGTAGCTCAAAAAGTCTCAATACCGGTTGTGGGATTGGGAGGAATTGCTTCCTACCGTGATGCTCTCGAATTCATGATTGCCGGAGCACAAGCAGTTCAAGTGGGAACAGCTAATTTTATTAATCCCACTATGTGTAGGGAAATCATTCACGGCATTAAGGAGTATCTTAAGGCTAAACATATTGACGATATAAAACAACTTATCGGAAGTTTAAACCTATCTGGCCATGAAACGACATCCGACTAAAAGCATTACTATAGGTAACATAAAAGTTGGCGGACGGGCGCTGATATCGGTCCAATCCATGACCAAAACCGACACCCGGGACGCAGCTGCAACGATTAGCCAGATCCATGAACTGGAAGAAGCCGGCTGTGAGATAATACGGGTCGCGGTGCCGGATGAAAACGCTGCTCAACAATTAGAAAAAATAAAAAACCATATCGCTATCCCTTTAATTGCCGATATTCACTTTAACCATAAACTCGCGCTGATGGCCATCGATGCCGGGGTTGATGGCCTCAGAATAAACCCCGGTAATATCGGAGAAAAAAGAAAAGTCGCTGAAGTCGTAAAAAAAGCTTCCACCCGCTCAATCCCTATCCGCATCGGAGTTAATGCCGGGTCATTGGAAAAAGACCTGTTAAAAAAATACGGGCACCCTACTCCCCAAGCGTTAGTCGCAAGCGCCCTTCGCAATATTAAACTCTTGGAAAGCTTTGACTTTGACCTTATTAAGGTCTCCCTGAAGGCTTCTGACGTGCTTTCGACCGTAAAGGCGTATCGCCTGATTGCTTCCAAAACTCATTATCCCCTGCACGTTGGTATTACCGAAGCTGGTCCTTTGCTCAGGGGAGCGATTAAATCTTCATTAGGAATGGGTATACTTTTGGCTGAAGGGATTGGCGATACCATCCGGGTCTCTCTTACTGCGCCTCCGATTGAGGAAGTGAAAGTTGGTTATGCTATTTTGCGGGCATTAAACTTGCGACGCTTTGGTCCGGAGATCATCTCCTGCCCTACCTGCGGCCGCTGTGAAGTAAATATTGAAAGGATCGTTAAAGAATTGGAAAACCGAATTTCACATCTAAAAAAGTCTATCACTATCGCAGTTATGGGCTGCGTGGTCAATGGGCCGGGAGAAGCCCGGGAGGCGGATATTGGGATTGCCGGAGGAAAAAGTTCGGGTTTGCTTTTTAAAAAAGGAAAACCTCTCGGCAAAGTACCCGCACAAAATCTTGTGGACCGGCTCATTGAGGAGATTAATAATTTTTAAGTGACTCATTTTTATCTTTTTTACACACAACCTAAGTTATTTTACCATCGTGCTCAGCAAACCCCGTTAGAAAGCTTTCTCACGGGGCATTTACCCCGTGTTTTCGCACAGGGCTTTTCTAACGGGGTAAAAGCTTTTTTCTCTATCAAGAGCCCTAAAGAGGAATTACCTCTTGTTTATTTCGAATCGTCTTCCCCGAAAAAAAGCCTATAAAATGATAAGGAACGGGGAACCGAAAAAGGAGACAAAATAAATGTTATTTTCAAAAGCGTTGATACCGACATTGAGGGAAACTCCAACCGATGCGGAAGTGATAAGCCATCAACTCATGCTCCGGGCTGGCATGATCAGGAGGTTAGCCGCGGGAATTTATTCATACCTTCCGTTGGCCCAGCGGGTTTTCCAGAAACTTAAAAGCATTATCCGGGAAGAGATGAACCAGATCGGCAGCCAAGAAGTAACTCTTCCAGGAGTTCAGCCCGCGGAGCTTTGGCAAGAAAGCGGCCGCTGGAATTTTTATGGCAAGGAACTTCTCCGACTTAAAGACCGAAGTGAACGAGATTTTTGTTTAGGACCCACACATGAAGAAGTCATTACTGATC
>Ga0209254_10002147_pt1 | contig 17911 bp, 14 predicted proteins | sample FrelakmetDIP11DI_FD_187148 | JGI IMG/M metagenome (GOLD analysis project Ga0209254, IMG submission 187148) | Freshwater lake sediment microbial communities from the University of Notre Dame, USA, for methane emissions studies - DIP11 DI (SPAdes)... | ecosystem: Environmental > Aquatic >...
GTTCGCGGCGGCCGGAACGTACGCGCAGCACCGCTACGAATTCACGCGCAACGTCGAGGGCGGCGAGCACATCGAGCAGGGCAACGACGTGGACACGGCGCCGCGCAGCGTGTACCGGGCCGCCGTCGCGTGGCGGCCGGTCGCCGCCCTGGACACGGAGGCCGAGTGGCAGGTCGTGGGCCCCTATTGGCTCGATGCGGCCAACGAACACCGCTACCCGGGACACGGGGTGCTGAACCTGCGCGCGCGCTGGCAGGCTGCCCCGGCCTGGAGCGTCGCGCTGCGGCTCAGCAACGCACTCGACCGCTACTACGCGGATCGCGCTGACTATGCGTTCGGGGCCTACCGGTACTTTCCGGCGCGGGGGCGTGCGCTGTTCGCGGAGGTGGCCTGGGCGCGCGAGTGACGGCGCTCAGGCGACCCGGCGCAGCGATTCCCAGCGACGCGGCGGCTCCCCGTACCAGTGCAGCGCGCCCGCAAGCGCCGCCACTTCGCCCACGATCACGAGCGCGGGCGGCCGCACGTCCCCCGCCTGGGCGAGCTCGGCGAGCGTGCCGAGCGTCGCGAGGGTGACGCGCTGGTCGGGTCGGGAGCCGCGCTCGATGATCGCGACCGGTTTCGAGGCCTCGCACCCGTGCGCGAGCAACCGCTCGCCGACCGTGCGGAGCGCGGCCACGCCCATGTAGAGCGCGAGTGTCTGACGCGGCAGCGCGAGCGAGGCCCAGTCGAGCCCGTCCGCGCAGTCGCCGCCGTGCGCGGTGGCGAAGCGCACCGACTGGGCGTGGTCGCGGTGTGTGAGCGGCACGCCCGCGTACGCCCCGCAGGCGAGCGCGGCCGTCACGCCGGGCACCACCTCGAAGGAAATGCCGTGCCGGGCGAGGAACTCGAGCTCCTCGCCGCCACGGCCGAACACGAAGGGATCGCCGCCCTTGAGGCGTACGACGCGTCGCCCGGCCCGGGCGTGCTCGAGCATGAGTGCGTGGATACGCTCCTGCGACCCCGATTGCCCGCGCGCCGCCTTGCCGACGCAGACGCGGGTGGCGTCGCGCCGTGCGAGCGCGAGTACCTCGTCGGACACCAGCCGGTCGTGCAGGATCACGTCCGCCTCCTGCAGGGCGCGGAGCGCGTTCAGAGTCAGGAGGCCGGGATCGCCTGGCCCCGCGCCCACCAGCACCACCGAGCCCGAGGCCGCCGGCGCCTGGGCCGCGAGCAGCCGCTCGAGTTCGCGCCCGGCGGCGTCCTCCTGGCGCCGGCGCACCAGCGCGGCCGTGCGGCCGCGCAGCACGGCCTCGTAGAATCGGCGCCGCACCGCGACCTCCGGCAGCGCGCTCTTGATGCGGCCGCGCCAGGCCTCGAGCAGCCGCGCCAGCGCACCGAAGGACTCGTCGAACAGGGACTCGATGCGCTCGCGCGCCAGCCGCGCCAGCACCGGCGCCACGCCACCGCTCGAGATCGCGATCACGAACGGTGAACGGTCCACGATGGCGGGCACGATGAAACCCGATCGTTCCGCGTCGTCCACGACGTTGCAGAGCAGGTGCCGGGCGCACGCCGCTGCGGACACGCGCTCGTTGAGCGCGGCGTCGCTGGCTGCGGCGACCGCCAGGGTCGCGCCGTCCAGCTGGGACTCGTCGAACTCGCGCGCGCGCCAGGCGACCGGGGACCGGTGGCTGCCGGTCTCACCAGCATCCGTGACATGCAACCCCGCCCCGGAGGCGTTGTCCCGTTCCTGGACCCACATGGCAAGCTCCGGAGCCACGATCTCGCGAGCGACGACGTCCACGGTCGCCCCCGCCTCGCGCAGCAGCCGCACCTTGCGCTCCGCGACTTCGCCACCGCCCACGACCAGCACGCGCCTCCCGCGCAGGTCCGCAAACAAAGGGAAATAGCGCAACACCGCCTTACCCCTCCAGGCCGTGCAGACCGCACTCGCGCTTGAGGCCGAAGAAGCGCGTCGCCTCGGCATCGCCCGCCTCGGCGAGCGAGCGCGTCGTATGCCAGTCGCCGATCGAGATGTAGCCCTCGTGCCACAGCGGGTGATACGGGAGCTCGTGGCGGCGCAGGTAGTCGAACACCTGCCGGTCGGTCCAGTCGAAGATCGGGTGCACCTTCCAGCGCCCGTTGCGGTACTCGAGCGGGCGGATGCGGCGCCGCGAGCGGGACTGGTCGCGTCGCAGGCCGGCGAACCACGTTCCGACGCCGAGTTCGGCGAGCGCGCGCTGCATCGGCTCGTTCTTGCGCAGCGCGTTGTAGCGCTCGATGCCCTCGACACCCTGGTCCCAGAGGCGCCCGTGGCGCGCCTCGAGCCAGGCCGGCGACACCGAGGGCTGGAAGACCCTGAGGTTCAGGTCGAGTCGCACGACGAGGTCGTCCACGAAGCGGTAGGTCTCCGGGAACAGGTAGCCCGTGTCCACGAGGATCACCGGGATCGAGGGCAGGGCGCGCGTTACCATGTGCAGCGACACCGCCGCCTGCGCCCCGAAGCTCGAGCTCAGCGCCTGCGCGCCCGGCAGGTGACGGACGGCCCATTCCGTCCGCGCCGCCGGGTCCATGCTCTCGAGCCCGGCATTCAGCTCGTCGAGCACGGCGGGCTCCTGCCGCGCCAGCGCCGGATCCCAGGCGAGCGCCCTCACGCGGTCGCCCTCGCCGCCGCAGGCGCGCTCACGAGCCCCGTTCGCCACGCGAAGTCGCCGAATCGCTCACCGGGCTGGCGCTCCGCTGCCCAGCGCGCGAAAGCCTCGTCCAGTGCCGCGAGGATCGCGGGCTCGTCCACGTTCTCGCGGTGCAGCAGGTTGAGTCGCTGGCCACGCCCGTCGCCGCCCAGATGCAGGTTGTAGCGGCCCGGCGCCTTGCCCACCAGCGCGACCTCGGCGAGATAGGGGCGCGCGCAGCCGTTCGGGCAGCCCGTGATCCTGAGCACGAGCGGCTCGTCGGCGAGTCCGTGCGCAGCGAGCAGCCGCTCGACGCTGCCGCCGAAGCCCGGCAGGTACCGCTCCGCCTCAGCCATCGCGAGCGGGCAGGTGGGCAGCGCCACGCAGGCGAGCGCGTCGCGCCGCACCGGCGCGTGGCGCTGGTGTGCGTCGAGCCCGTAGCGGATCACCAGCGCGTCGATGAACGATCGTGCCGACGGCTCGACGTTGGCGACAATCAGGTTCTGGTTGGGCGTCAGGCGGAAGTCGCCGCGGTGGACCTTCGCGATTTCGCGCAGGCCGGTCAACTTCGATGCGTCGGGCGTGTCGGCCACCCTGCCCGCCTCGATGCGCAGCGTCAGGTGCCGGCGGCCGTCGCAGCCTTCCACCCATCCGAATCGATCCCCGGTGGAGGTGAATTCGAACGGCCGCGGCGCCTCGAGCGCGAAACCCAGGCGGCGGGTGACTTCGGCCACGAACCAGTCGAGCCCGTGGGCGTCGATCGTGTACTTGAGCCGAGCGTGCTTGCGCACGGCGCGGTTGCCGAAGTCGCGCTGCGCGGTGACGACCGCCTCGGCGACGGCGAGCAGTTGCTCGGGCTTCAGGAAGCCGACCACGTCGGCGAGCCGCGGGTAGGTGGTGGGATCACCATGCGTCGCCCCGAGCCCGCCGCCCACCGCGAGGTTGAATCCCGCGAGCTCGCCGTCCTCCACGATGGCGATGAAGCCCAGGTCCTGCGCGAAGATGTCCACGTCGTTCACGGGCGGCACGGCCACCGCCGCCTTGAACTTGCGCGGCAGATACGCGGGCCCGTAGATCGGCTCGACCTCCTCCGTGCCCGCCACCTTCTCACCGTCGAGCCAGATCTCGTGATAGGCGCGGGTCCGGGGCAGCAAGTGCTCGGAGAGGCGCTTCGCCCAGTGGTAGGCATGCGCGTGGGCGCTCGACTCCACCGGGTTGGCGCTCGCGAGCACGTTGCGATTGACGTCCCCGCAGGCGGCGATGGTGTCGATGAGAGTCGCATTGATCGCGGCCATGGTGGCCTTGAGCTCCGTCTTGATCACGCCGTGGAACTGGAACGCCTGACGCGTCGTGAGGCGCAGCGTGCCATTCGCGTGGCGGCGCGCGATGTCGTCGAGGGCGAGCCACTGGCGAGGCGTACACACGCCGCCCGGCAGGCGCGTGCGGATCATGAAGCTGTAGGCGGGCTCGAGCTTCTGGCGGCGGCGCTCCTCGCGCAGGTCGCGGTCGTCCTGCTGGTAGCTGCCGTGGAACTTGATGAGGACGGCGTCGTCCTCGCGGATCGCTGCGGTCAGGGGATCCGTGAGACTCTCGGCCAGAGTGCCGCGCAGCAGGCGGCTGCCACGCTTGATGCGCTCGACGGGCGATTGCTCAGTCATTTCAGTACACGTCCCGGAGATAACGGCGCTCGTCGGCGAGCCGGCGCAGCCAGGCCTCCCCACCGTCGCGATCGAGTCCCCCGTGCCTGGCAGCGATCTCGACCAGCGCGGCATGCACGTCGGGCGCCATGTGCTCGGCGTCGCCGCAGACGTAGAGGTGCGCGCCGCCCTCGAGCCATGCGTGAAGCTCCGCGCCCGCCTCGCGCAGGCGGTCCTGCACGTAGGCCCGCGGCGTTCGGTCGCGCGAGAAGGCAAGGTCCACGCGGTGCAGCAGACCCTTGCGCGCGGCGTCCTGCCATTCCGCCTGGTAGAGGAACTCGCTGTCGAAGTGGCGCGCGCCGAACACCAGCCAGTGGCGGCCGGTGGCGCCCTGCGCCTCGCGCTCCTGCAGGAAGCCGCGGTACGGCGCCACGCCCGTGCCTGGGCCGATCATTATCACGTCGCGCGCGGGATCCTCGGGCAGGCGGAAGCGCCCGTTCGGCTCGATGAACACGCGCACCTTGGCGTCGTCGCCGGTGAGGCTCGCGAGGTGAGCCGAGGCGGCGCCCCACCGGCGCTCGCCGTCGCGCTCGTAGTCCACCACCGCGACCGTGATGTGCGCCTGTTCACCCACCGCCGCCATGCTCGAGGCGATCGAGTACAAGCGCGGCGCGAGCGGCCGCAGTGCGCCCAGCAGGGCCTCGGGCTCCCAGGCCGCCGGGTAGCTGCGCAGCACGTCCACGGGCTGCAGGTCCCTGAGCGTCTCGCGCAGGCGCGCCTCGTTCCCCGGCGCGAGGATCGCGGCGAGTTCGGCACTGCCCGAACGCTCCGCGTGGGCCACGAGGAACGGCTTCGTTAGCCGCGTGATCTCGCGCCCGCGCGCGAGCCAGTCGCCCAGGCTGTTCGTCAGCCCGTCCACGGCCACGGCCTGCCCGGCAGGCGCGCCGATCGCTGCGAGTACGGCCTCGACCACGGCCGACGGGTTGTCGTGCCACACGCCGAGGGCGTCGCCCGGCCGGTACTGGAGGCCCGACCCGGCAAGCGAGAGCTCGAGGTGGCGAACCTCGCGCGTGGCGCCGCGGCCGGTGATGCGGTCGTTGGCGAGTACCGGCGCGCTGAACGGCTGCTCGCGGCTGTGGCGCGGCGCGGCCGGCACGCGGTGCAGGCGCGTCACGTTCGAGGCCGGCGCGGCGCTGCCGAGTTCCTCGTGCACGCCGGCGACGACCTGGTCGAGCCAGGGCCCCGCGAGCCGCTCGACGTCCAGGTCGCAATCCACGCGCGGCAGCAGGCGCTCCCCACCCAGCGCCGCGAGGCGCTCGTCCACCTGGCGCCCTGCCTCGCAGAACTTCGGGTAGCTCGAGTCGCCGAGCGCGAGTACCGAGTACTTCAGGTTCGGAAGTTGCGGCGCGCGCCTGCCCATCAGGTACTCGACGAATCCGCGCGCCTCGTCGGGCGGGTCGCCGTCGCCGTGGGTGCTCATCAAGACCGTGAGCAGCCGCTCCTGCGCGAGGTCCTTCAGGGGATACTCGCGGGCGGTGTACACACGCACCGCAAGGCCCGCGGCCTCCGCGGCGCGACCGAGCCGCTCGGCGATGCGCCGCCCGTTGCCGGTCTGCGACCCGTAGACGACGGCGAGCCGGGCCGCCGACTCGGCGCGCGACGCAGCGAAGGACGGCGGCGCCGCGGGCAAGGGGACGACCGGAACAACAGCCGCCGTGCCCGATGCCCGCGCGTGTGCAATGCCCGCAGCGAAGCCCGCAAGCCACTGCAGCCCGGCGGGATCGAGCCCGTCCACCACCCTGAGCAGGAGTTCACTGAGCTCGGAATCGAGCGGGCCCATGGGCAGCACGGTAGCGGTCGTCGAGGTCATGGCGTCGCCTCCAGCCTATGAGGCTGCAGGGCGATACTAGGGAAGCGCATGCCCGGCGCGGAAAGGCCGGGTTGTTATCTGCTCATGCATCGCCCGTCACCCGCGCCCCGCTGCACGAGGCGAGCGCGAGCCGCCTCGAGGTGACCGACGGGCGGTGGCCTCAGGGCAGGATGGGGTCCGGCGCCGCGACCGAGGCGAGCCGCGGGCCGATCGCGCCGCCGAGCCGCGTGCGCAGCGAGAGCGGCTCGGCGGCGCCCAGTACCGCCGAGTAGTACACGGCGTTCGACAGCACCTTCTGCACGTAGTCGCGCGTCTCGCCGAAGGGAATCGTCTCGGCCCACATCGCAGGATCGAGCTCGGGGCCGTCCCGCCAGCTGCGCGGCCGGCCGGGGCCGGCGTTGTAGGCGGCCGCGGCCAGCGCCTGCGAGCCCTCGAAGTCCGCGAGCAGCATCGCGAGGTACCCGGTGCCGAGGCGCAGGTTGGTGTCGAGGTCCCTGATCATGCCCGGGCCGTAGGGCACGCCGAGCCGCCTCGCCGTCCAGCGCGCCGTCGCCGGCATGACCTGCATGAGGCCCGCGGCGCCGGCGTGGGAACGGGCGTCGATCACGAAGCGCGACTCCTGCCGGATCAGGCCGTACACGAAGGCGAGATCCACGCCGCTGCGCGCGGCCTGCTCGACGACCGCCGCGCGGAACGGCGTCGGGAAGCGCTGCGCGACGTCCACCTCGCCGCGCGTGCGATCGCTGGTATTGATGCAACGATCCCAGACCTGCCCGTCGCAGGCGAGTTGCGCCGCTGCAAGGAGCTGCCGGTCACCCATGCCGCGGAGCGTGAAATTCCACTCGCGCACGCCCTCGCCGCGCAGCCCGAGCGAGATCAGCTGCAGGGCGCGCGCGAGACCCGGCGTGCGTCCGGCGGCCTCGAGCTCCGCGGCCGCGAGGGGCGCCGGACGCGGCGGCAGCCGCAGCTCGCGGCCGAGGTCCTCGGCGGCCAGCTTGCCGTAGAAGTTCATCTGCCCGGCGAGCGACCCGAGCCCGCGCTCGGCCCGGCCCCGCTGCGCGTCGCCGTCGCTGCCTGCGGGCGCGAGGGCGAGATCGGCGCGCGCGGCCCAGTAGGCCCAGGCGGCCTCGGCCTGCGCGGCCGGCGTCATTGCGTCCACGGCTGCGCGCAGCGCACGCCAGTCGGTCGGTGCGGCCCGCAATGCGGCACGCACCTGCCACTCCAGCGTCTCTTCCGAGGACGGCGTGGGGTCGTCGGCGCGCAGCGCATACGCGGCGGCGCGGCGGAAATGCGCGCCCGCATCGGGCTGCAGCCGCATCGCCGCCTGCCGGCCCACCTGCGACCACGCCCATGCCGCCCAGTCGGGCGGGAGCCGCTGCGCGAGGCCGGCATCGAGCCGCTGGGCCGCGAGCGCGGGATCGACCGCAGCCAGCCGCGCCACGGCGAGCGCATCCATCGGGTCCGCGTGGCGACCCGCGGGCGGCCGCGCGAGCGTGCGCGCGGGCTGGCTCCACCACGGCGTCGCGGCACCCGGTACTGCGCCAAGCAGGCCCAATGCGTTGCGCGCGACGGTCGGCCGACCCGACTCGGTCGCGAGCCGTACCTTGCGCCAGACCTCGCGCTCGCCGAACACGCCGTCCGCCAGCAGCGTGCGCGCGAGGAGATGACAGCCGTCGTCGGCGTCGCGCTGCGCGAGCCAGGCCTCGAGCGCGCGCGCGCGCACGGGCCGGCCCTCGGCGTGCTCCGCGAGGATCGCGTAGCAGGTGACCTGCGGGTCGTCGTTCATGCGGAAGCGTGCGTAGTCGCGACGCAACGCCTGCCAGTCGCGCCGCTTGCCGAGCTCGAGCAGCCAGTCGTTGCGCAGCCTGTCCTCGACGTAGCTGCCGCTCCAGCGCGCGTAGAAGGCCTCGATGTCGGCGACGCTCGCGGTGGCCAGCCGCAGGTTCAGGTCCCAGTAGTCCGCCCACTGCCCGAGCGGGTGACCCTCGCCGAGCAGCTGCGCGCGCGCGGCGGCAAGGCGGGCCGCGTCGCGCTTCGCCCAGGCCTCGCGTGCCGAGGTGACGAGCGCGTCGACGCCGACGGACGGCCCGGCCGGGGAACTCGGCACGGAGCTGAACGGATCCGGGGCGGCGCTACCCGCGCCTGGCAGTGCGAGCAGCGTCGCGATCAGCGCCGCCACGAGGCCGCGCGTCGTGCGAAGCGAGGTGCCAGGTCCGTGCGCCATCCCGATCTCCGGCGGTGCCGCCCACACCGGGGCGGCGTGGAAATCACGTATACCGGAGAATCTCCCCTTTGAAAAGTCCAGTTGGGACAGAAGGTTGTAACTTCTTTCTAAAATCTCTGGAGGGCCTGCCGGTGCGCTACCAACGCCTCAGGCCGGAAAGAACTCGATCGGCTTGGTCGTGGTCATGGGCGCCACGTCGCGCGCCTCGAACCGGAACATCTTCACGCGCGCGACCAGCTTGCGTTCGAGCTCGGCGCTACCGAGGTCACTCGAGACGATGTGGCAGTCGGTCACTTCGCCGCTGGCCGCGATCGTCACCTCGAGCACGACCTTGCCCTGCAATGCCGGATTGTCGCGCAGCGCGCGCGCGTAGATCGCGTAGATGGCCGACTTGTTGCGGTCGAAGACGAGTTCGATTTCCTCGCGCGTGCGCGAGGCCTGGCTGCTGCGGCCCGTGCGCTTGGCCTCCGCCGGCGCCGCTGCGGCGCTCGACTCGACCTTGGCGGTCTGGTGGCCCGCGAGCTTGCCCGCGCCACCGCCGCCGAAGCCGCGACTCGACTCGGCGACTGCGATGCCGCCGCTGCCTTCGCCGGTCCGGGCCGTGAGCAGCGCGCGATCGACCTGCACGCGTTCGCCCGCGGCGTTGTCGAGCGACTGCGTGGCCCGGTCGCTCTGGACGTCGAGCTCGCGCAGCTCCGCGAGCTGGTCTGACAGCGCCAGCAGTCCGCTCGCGGCCGCCTTGCGGCGCGCATCTGGTTGCGGCGGCGCCTCGGCCACCGGAGCGGGCACCGTCTGCCGGCGTTCGACCTGCGGCACCGGCTCCTCCTGCGGCTGCGGGCGCGGCACCTCGACCACCGGCGGCGGCTTCGGCGGCGGCGGCTTCGGCCGCTCGAGCAGGAACTCGACCACGCGCTCCGGCACCGGCGGCGCCGTCGCGATCGTGCGCGGGCGCTCCGGCAGCAGCGGGATCACGATGCCGAGCCCGATGAAGATCCCGAGTGCTGCGCCGAGCACGCGCCGTACCCGGCGCTGGTCGGCCTCGGACGGAGTCCAGGGCAGGTCGTAGATGCGATAGGCAACGGCAGTCATGCGCTCGACCTCATCCACCCACGCGCGCCGCGAGCGCCTGCTCGCGCTCGACCACGGCGAGCGAGACCTTGGTGTAGTCCGCCGCAGAGCAGCTCGCCACGATCCTGCGCAGCACCGCGTAGGGCAGCGACTTCTCCGCCATCACGGTGACCTCGCGCGGCTGCTCCGCCCCGCCGAGCATGGGCACGGCCTGCCGCTCGAGCGCCGCGCGCAGGGCCTCGACGACGGGCTCCTGGGAGCTCCCCACCGCGGCGACCGGCACCACCGCCTCGCCGTTCACGTACAGCATGTCGCGCGTCACCGTGACGACGGTGGCCGGCCGCGGCTTCTGCTCGGAGACCGACTGCGGGATCGCGATGTTGCGGGTATTGGGCAGGATCTCGGTGTCCGCCGAGTGCACCAGCAGGTACACGACGAGGATCATGAGCATGTCGATCATGGGAATGAGCGTCAGCGGCCCGTGCCCGCCGCCGCCCGACCTGCCGTGGCGCGCGTGACGTTCCCGGCCGGTGCGGATCATGTCGGCGCGTCCCCGAGCGCGATCTGCGGAAACAGCTCGCGGCGCACCACCTTGCCGCCGTCGGTGCTCTGGCGCACGCGCACCGCGTCCATCACCTGCACGATCGTGTCGTAGTCCACGTCCTGCGCGACGAGCAGCGTGGCGCTGGTCTTGTCGGGGAAGCGCGCCTTCACGCCCTCGAGGTATTGCGACAGCCGCACGACGTCCTGGCCCGACGCCGTGGCCGGCACCGTCTCGAGCACGCCCTGGTTGCGGTTGGCGACCTCGAGCCCGCTCCTGCGCACGATCACCTCGAGTTCGAGCGAGGGCAGCGCCGCGTCGTCCTTGGCTCCCGGTCCCGGCAGGTGCACCTCGAGGACGCTGGTCCTGGAGAACACGGCCGTGAAGATCAGGAAGAACGCGAGGATCACCATCACGTCGAGCATCGGCACGATGTTGAGGTCGTTGCGTCCGCGGTAGCGCGCGTGGTTGCGCGACTGCCGACGGGCGAGCTTCGAATGCCTCATGCGCGCGCGGCCCCGAGGATCTGGTCGGCGACCCTCGCGGCGGCGGCCCCGCTCGCCGGCTGCGGCGTCGCCGGGCGGCGCTCGACGATGCTGTTGAGGAACTTGATCGAGGCCACTTCGAGGCTGTCCACCAGCTCGGTGGTCTTGGTCTCGAGGTACATGTGGCACAGCAGCAGGGTGATCGCGAGGCCGAGGCCGAGCGCGGTGTTGTTCATCGCGACCGAGATGCTCGCCGAGAGCATCGCCGCTTTCTCGGCCGGATTGACGGCGGCCACTGCGGCGAAGGCGTTGATCAGGCCGATCACCGTGCCGAGCAGGCCCATCAGCATGCCGACGTTGGCGAGCGTGGCGAGGTAGTGGGTGCGCTTCTCGAGGCGCGGGATCACCTCGATGAGGCTCTCCTCCATCGCCTTCTCGATGTCCTCGCGGCGGTGCGCGGTCGCGATGCGCGACATGCCGTAACGCATGATGGTGGAGAGCGCGGAGTCGTTCTGCTCGGCGATCGCCATCGCCTTGCGGTAGTCGCCGGCCTGGATGAGCGGCGCCAGCTCCGCCCACAGCCTGCGATTCCCCTTCGCCACGCGGTGCAGGTAGATGAAGCGCTCGACGGCGACGCCGAGGCCGACCGCGAAGACCGCGGCAATCGGGTAGAGGAAAGCTCCACCCTGCTTGAAGAAGTTGACGATCAGGTCGACGGCGTTCATTGGTCTTTGACTCCGGAGGACGTGCGGTCGGAACTTTGCGACGTCAGGTCGCGGAAATACGTGATCTCGCGCCGGAATTCGTCACGATCCACCGGCGCAAGCACCTCTTCGATCAGGCTGCCCAGCGGCCGGTCGGGGCCGGCCGGCGGCTCGGCCGCCTTCCAGGGCACGATGCTCATGACCCTGGGCAGCTCGCGGTTGCCCTTGATGGCGGTCGAGTCGAGCTCGAGTCGGTCGCGGGCGGGCCCGGGCCGGTGCGGCCCCGGCACGTCCGTGGCGAGGACGAGGCCCGCGGCGCCGAACGAGGCCCACGCGACCGCGAGTTGCAGGACTTTCAGGCGGGTCATTCCTTCACCTCCGCAGTGCGCGACACCTGCCCGAGGCGCGTGCGCAGTTCGAGCAGCCAGGCGGCCGCCTCGGCGTCGGCCTCGCCCGCCAGCAGCTGGTAGCGCTCGTAGTGCGGCAGCGCCGCGGCCGGGTCGCCCAGGTACAGGTCGAGCAGCAGCGCCAGGTTGCGCTCCGCTGCGGCGCAGGCCGGATCGGCGGCGATCGCGAGCCCGTAGGCATCCCGCGCCGCGCCGAACCGGCCGAGGCGGCGCTCGGCGACGCCGAGCCGGCTCCAGCCGGCCGCGTTGGCCGGATCACGCTGCAGCGCGGACTCGAGCAACTCCCGCGCCTCGGCGTCGCGTCCCGCCTCGAGCGACCCGCGCGCCATCGCGAACTCGGCTGCGACGTCTGGGGTCGTCGCCGGATAGGAGTCCGGGCCGTCCACGCTCTCGGCGCGCGCGTAGCGCGCGGGCAGCAGCTCGGCCAGGGCCGCGTAGCTGCGCTTCACCCAGTCGTCGTAGACACCCTCGACGGCACGGCGCGCGTTGCGCTCGTGCAGGCCGATCGCCTTCTCCTCGAAGGGGAAGGCCTGCTCCTCCAGCAGCAGGTCGTACTGCTCGAGTTCCTCGGCCGACAGGTCGCGCGGGCGCTCCGACTCCATCAGGGCTCGTCCGAAGTGCCGGTAGAGGTCGGCGGTGGCGTAGCTGGCCTCGGTGGTCACGGCGGCGACGCCGTAGTCCATCGCGCGGCCGTAGGCCGCGAGCGCCAACTCGAACGCCTTCTTCTTGGCGAGCAGCGAGCGGTCGAGCGGCACTGTGAGCCGCAGCACACGTGCCGCGTCGTCCACGGGACGGGCGAGCTCGAGCGAGGCCTGGGCGGCCAGCAGCCGGCTGCGGTCGGTCCGCGCCGTGCCCGCGGCCGCGTCGCTCGCGACGATCTGCTCGAGCCAGCGCTGCCGCTCGCGGGCATCGCCCGCGTCCGCGGCCAGTCGGGCGAGCTCGTGGCGCGCCTCGAGCGCCGGGCCGAACGGCTCGGGGAAGCGTGCGACGTAGTCCCCGTATGCACGACGGGCCGCCGCCGCGTCGCCCGCCTGTGCGTGGAGTTCGGCCGCCTGCCACAGCGAGGTCCTGCGCACCTCCGGCTCCTCGGCACCGGAGGCTGCGACGCGCTCGAGTTCGACGGCGGCCTCGCGCGGGTGTCCGCCTTCAAGATAGGCGACCGCGAGCTTGCGCGTCGCCTCGGCCTCGAGCGCGTGTCCGGGGTGATTGCGACGGAAGTCCTGCAGCACGACGGCCGCCTCGTCCCAGCGCTGCGCCACCACGAGCAGCGTGGCCGCGTCGAACTCCGCGGTCGCGCGCACCGGCGAGTCGGGCGCGACGCTCGCCACGCGCAGGAAGTCGCTCACCGCGCCGGTGACGTCGCCGGCCGCCCGCTTCGCCTCGGCCTGGCGATACACGGAGGCGGCGAGACGCTCGACGGCCTCGACCTGCTTCGGATCGCCGGCCGGGAGCCGCGCGACCAGCTCGCCGTAGGCGCGCTCGGCCTCGGTGTAGCGGCCGGAATCGAACTCGGTGTGCGCGATCACCGTCCACGCCACGAGCTGCTGCCCCGCATCGGCCCGCGACCCCAGCGCGAGCACGCGCTGCGCGACCGCGGCCGCACGCTCGCGATCGCCGGCGTCGAACAGCGACCCGGCCGTGCGCGCCAGCACCCCCGGGACCTCGGAGTTGTCCGGGAAGCCGTCCGCGAAGCGCAGCGACGACTCCACCGCGCGCGCACGGACCGCGGCACGCGCGGCCTCGGGCGCCTGCGCCTCGGCGCGGTCGTAGGCCACCAGCGCCGCATAGCCCGCGCGGCCCGACTGCGGGTTGGCCGGATACGAGTACGCGGCGCGCTCGTACTCCACGGCCGCTGCCTCGAAGTCCGAGCCTTCGAACAGCAGGTCGGCGAGCAGCAGCCGGGTGGCGGGCGCCTCCGGCGCGTCGTCGAAGCCCTCGAGGAACTCGCGGTACCAGCGCACCGCGGCATCGCGCTCGACGGCGCTGCTGCCCTGCTGTGCGAGCGCGTGGTGGTGCCGCGCGAGGTCGAGGAGGCTCGATCGCACGGCCGCGCTCACGGTCGGGTCGAGGTCTGCGCCCTGCGCCTGCCAGAACGCGCTGCGCGGACCGTATTCCTCCACGAGCTGGCGCTTGCCGTCGAGCACCAGCGACTGGAAGCCGCCCCTGGCGTAGGCCTCCATGGCGCCGACGAGCAGCAGCGGCGCGTCCGGGTCGAGCGGCCGGCGGCGTGCGAAGGCGCGATAGGCTTCCGCGCCGTCCTGGTAGCGCTCCTTCTCGACGTACAGCTCGGCGAGCGCGCGATACAGCCGTGACTCGTAGGCGGCCGGTCCGTGCCGTTCGAGCGCGGCCTGCAGCGAGTCGGGACCGTCGCCAGCCGCGAAGGTGATCGCGAGCGCGCGCAGCGAATCGGCGGCGAGTTCCTGCTCCGGGCGCGACAGCTCCGCGGCGGGCCGCAGCCGGCCGTCGGCCGCCAGCAGGCCGTCGAGCAGCCGCAGGAACGACGCGCCGCTGTCCTCGTCGCGCGACTGCTTGAACTGGGACCACGCGAGCTTGTACTGCGCCTGCTGCCCGAACTCGCCGGCCACGTCGCCCGCGAGCACCGCCGAGTAGGCGGTCTCGGCGTCGGGGTAGCGCTGCGCGGCGAACAGCGCCTCGCCGCGGCGGAACTGCGCCTCGGCGTACTGCGTGCTGCCCGGATGCGCCGCCACCAGCTCGTCGAGCCGCGCCATCGCGCGCTCGGGTTCGCCGAGGCCCTCGTGAGCGCGCGCCAGCTGGTACAGGGCGGCGTCGTTGCCGGACGCGGCGGGCTGCTCGGTGAGCAGTTGCTCGTAGGCGGCGATCGCCTCGCGCGTCGCGGCGTCGGCCCGCACCGGCTCCGCGCCATCCTGCGCGCGCAGCGACTCGGCCTCGGCGAGCCGCAGGTCGCCGAGGCGCCGCAGCGCCTCGGCGCGCAGCGCCGGCTCGGCGTCGGGAATCCGGAGGAACTTCAGGTAGCTGTCCGCGGCGAGCCCCAGGTCCGCGGTCACGACCTCGCCGGTGTCTACCGGCGCCGGGCGCGACGCGAGCTCGGCCAGGGTGGCCGGCGCGCGCGAACGCCGCGCGGCTTCGGACGGAACGGGCAGGTGCAGCACGACGGCCGCGAGCGCGGCGACGGCGAGCCGCGCGTTCACGGCGTGGTCCCCGCTGTCGCCCCGTCGTACAGCGCGGCCAGCGCAAACTGCGCCTGCATGGCGTAGCTCGCCAGCCTCCGCTTCTGCGCCTCGAGTTCCTCGACCGCGAGTCGTGCGAGCAGGCCTTCCTGCGCCGCGGCGACCACGTCGATGCGCGGGCCGAGGTCGTCGGCTCGCCGCGCGAGCGCGTCGATGCGACCGGCGAACCCGCTCGTGTCGCGGGGCGCCGTCTCGCCTGCCTGCTCGACCCGCGCGAGTCGCTCGCGGGCTTCCTCGACGCCCGCGCCCGTGTCGCGCAGGCCGGCCCCGAGCCGCTGCAGGCGGACCTTGTACTGGGCGTCCAGCTGCCAAAGCAGCGTGCCGCGCAGCAGCCGCTCGCGCTCGGCGAGCTCGGCACGCTGCGCACCCGCGGGCAGTCGCCCGAGCGACGCCTCGATCTTCGCGAGCGTCGCCCACTGCCGCGCCTCGGTCTCGGTAGCCAGGGCCGCCACGTCGCGGGTGGCGGCGATTCCCTCGACGCGCTCGGCCAGCGCAGCCTGCCGGCGCGCCAGCGCGTCGAGGTCGGTGTTCGCGAGCACCTCGTCGCGGCGCGGCGCGCGTATCTCGGCGACCTGCTCGCGCGCCTCGACCATGTCGCCGAAAGCCGTCAGCGACTCGCGCGAGCGCTCGAGACCGCGCTGCATCAGCCGCAGGTCGCGGTAGTTCTTGAGGCCCTCCTGGAACCCGTGCGAGGCCAGCAGGTGGTAAAGGTAGCGCGTGTGCGGCGCGTCCGGCGCCTGCCCGAGCTGCCAGAACCAGCCGATCGGCGCATCCTGCGGCGCGGCGGCGAGGATCGCATCGAGGAAGCCGCCCTGCCGGATCGCCGCGATGGACTCGTCGATGCGCCCGGCCTCCGCGGCATAGGCGTCCACCGCGAATCGGTACTGGCGCGCCGCCTGGCCATTCGAGGCGAGCTGCGCGTAGGCGTAGGGCACGGCCAGGAACGACTCCTGCACCGCGGCGTCGAGCAGCCTACCCTCGCGCAGCTCGAGCCAGGGGACGATTGCACGCTCCGGACGCCGTACGTCCGCCTCCGCCCAGCCGAGGCCGAGCAGCGCGCGGTTACTGAACGGGCCGTCGAGGCGGACGCGCCCGAGTGCGGCGATCGCCTGGTCTCCCGCCTGCGACTGCAGCAGCGAGTAGCCGAGCGCCAGGTTGGCGCGGTCGCGCAGCGCGCGCTGCTCGTCGTTGCCCACGGGCATGGTGCCGACCGACTCGAGCCAGCGTCGGCCCTCGGCGAGGTCGCCCGCGCGCACCAGCGCCACGCCGAGGTTGAAGCGGGCGAACGGCGTCCAGTCATCGCCGGCCGCGGCCTGCAGCGCGCCGGCGGCCTCCACGAAACGCCGCTGGGCCATCAGCACGTTCGAAGCGAGCAGCCGCCGCTCGGATTCCAGCGCCCCGGGCAGCGGAGCACGGATGCGCTCGAGACTGCGCGTGGCCTCGGCGTAGTAGCCGCGCTGGTAGCCGATGCGCGCGAGGTAGAAGTGCGCGCGGTCGCTCACCGACTGCGGCACCGGCTCGGCGAGTAGCCGGTCGAAGATGCGCAACGCCTCCTCGTGCAGGCCGAGCGAGAGGTAGAGGCCGCCGGACAGCAGCTCTGCCTCCGCGGCATGGTGGTCCATGCGCTGCAGATCGCGCGACACCTCCAGGCGCACGAGCGCGCCGAAGTAGTCGTCCTGAAAGAAATGGAACAGCACGTCGCCGTAGTCGAGGTCGCGGATCTTGCCGGGCGGCGGCAGGTCGCGACCGTCGGCCGCGGCAGACGCCACGGCGGCCGCGAGCGACAGCGCGGCGAGCAGCCGCGCGCAGCGGCGCGCGAGACTCATCGCGGCCATCGCGCGAGAGCTCCCTGCAGGGTCGAGGGCGGTGCTGCGACCGTCACGGCTGCGCCGCCCCTACTCCCACTGGCGCACGACGAACTGCGGCTGCAGGGCAGCTTCGCGGTCGCTGATGCGCAGCTCGAGGTACTTGGCGCCGATGGCCTTCTCGAACTTGAGCGTGGTGCCGCGCCGGTAGTCGCGCTCGTGGGGACCCCTGCCGGTGAACGTCGCGACGATCTCGTGCTCGCCCGCCTTGAGGTTGCCGAGGTAGAGCTTCTGCACGCCGCCGCGGTGCAGCGCCTGCACCTCGCGCTCGGTGTAGAGGTAGCTGGTGACCTCCTTCTCGTCGAGCGTCAGGGTCACCGAGTCGAGCGCGAAGAACGTACCGACATCCACGGAGAGGAACACCGCCACCTGCGTGCTCGCCGGATAGAGCAGCTCCTCCTCGAGCCGGAACAGGTCGCGGTTGAGGTCCACGAGCTGCTTCTTGAGGGCCTGCACGTCCTGGTCCACGCCCTTCAATTCACCGGCCGGCGCCGCGGCGGGCTCGTTCGCCGGCGCGCGCGCGGCGGCCAGCAGGCCGCCGGCCACGAGCAGCGCGCAGGCGCAGAGGCGCCACCGCCGCACGCCGGCGCGGGTCTCGATCGGATGTCTCACGGGTTCAACTCCTCGATGCGACGGACGAGCGCCTCGCCCGGCGGTTCCTTGGACGACCACGCGCCCTGCACGACGCCGTCGCGGTCGAGCAGCAGCGTGAGCGGCAGGCGCTCCACGTCGTAGAGACGGCCGACCGACTGTCGCCCGTCCACCAGTGTCGGGTAGTCGAGTTCGAGGGCGGCCGCGACCGCCGCCGCGCGCCCCGCGTCGCCCTCGACGTTCACGCCGAGCACCACAGGAGCCGCCTCGGCTCCTGTGGCCGGCAGATCGTTGAGCTGGGCGAGGGTCTCGCGGCAGGGGCCGCACCAGCTCGCCCAGAAGGTCAGCACCACGAGATCGCCGCGGTACTCGGAGAGGCGCAGGTTGCGCCCGTCGAGGCCCTTCAGCGCGAAGTCCGGCGCGGCACTGCCCGGCGAAGGGCTCGCCCGCGACACGAGCGGATAGGCGATCACGCCCGCCGCCATCGCGGCGAACAGTGCGATCGTCTCGACGAGCGCCCTGCGACGGGCGCGCAGATACAGATTCCTGCGTTGCATCCTGGCAACCCCGCTGTCATGGGTGAGACCCGAAGACCGGAAGCTTTGCGTCCCCGTCTTTCGACGGGTTTGCCCTTGTCAGTCGAGACCGATCGTCGTCTG
>Ga0209254_10002148_pt1 | contig 17909 bp, 14 predicted proteins | sample FrelakmetDIP11DI_FD_187148 | JGI IMG/M metagenome (GOLD analysis project Ga0209254, IMG submission 187148) | Freshwater lake sediment microbial communities from the University of Notre Dame, USA, for methane emissions studies - DIP11 DI (SPAdes)... | ecosystem: Environmental > Aquatic >...
TGAACAAGAATCGGTGCGAGGCCGAGGGAAGGTTCATCGAACATCATGAGCTTGGGGAGGGACATAAGGCCTCTGCCCACGGCGAGCATCTGCTGCTCACCTCCGGAAAGGGTACCGGCCAGTTGTTTTTTCCTCTCTAGAAGCCGCGGGAAAAGCCCGTAAACGCGCTCCATGGTCTTGAATCGGTTGGCCTTGGCTTCCGGGTAAAGCGTCCCCATGATCAGGTTCTCCTCTACGCTCATCTGGGGAAAGAGCCGCCTGCCTTCGGGCACATGCACGATCCCGTGAGCAATCACGTTGTAGGGGGGTGTCTTGTCCAGCCGGATCCCGTCAAACTCGATGCTTCCCTTTCGCGGGGTGAGGAGGGAAGAAATGGTTCGGATCGTCGTAGATTTCCCTGCTCCGTTGGCGCCGACAAGCACCAGGATTTCCGTCTCCTTCACTTCAAAGGAGACGTCCCAGAGCACCTGAAGATCGCCGTAAAAGACGTCAATGCCGTTAACCTTGAGCATATTCCTCTCCCAAATAGGCTTCGATCACTGCACGGTTGTTTGCCACTTCCTTAGGTGTGCCCTGCGCAATGGTTTGCCCGAAATTAATGGCGTGGATACGATCGGAAATGGTCATGATGACTTTCATGATGTGCTCGACGATCAGGATGGTCACGCCGCTGTCCCTGATTTTCTTGATGAGATCAATCGCCTCGTCCAGTTCAGAGGGATTGAGACCGGCTGCGGTTTCATCCAGAAGGATGAGTTCGGGTTTCGTGGCCATCGCTCTGGCAATTTCCAGCCTTTTTCTCCCTGCGATGGGAAGGCTCTTTGCCTGCTTGTCTTTTTCGCTGAGAAGGTTGCAAAAACCCAGCACCCGGTGAGCCTCCTCTTTCGCTTCTTTGATGGTGTTGACCCTGCAGAAGGCAGAAGCGGTCACATTGTCAAGCACACTCATCCTGGCCAGGGGCTTCACCACCTGGAACGTGCGGCCGATGCCCAAGTGGCAAACCTGATGCGTCTTGAGGCCTTTGATGCTTCGGTCTTTGAAAACGATATCTCCTGCGGTGATGGGGAAGAAATTGCCGATGCAGTTGAAGATGGTCGTCTTGCCCGAACCGTTCGGTCCGATGAGGCCGAAGATCTCCCCTTTTTCCACCTGGAAAGTGACATCGTTCACGGCCAGGAGGCCTCCGAAGGCTTTCACCAATTTTTTTAATTCTAGGAGTGCCATGGTTTATCCCTTTCCCATCACGCCTTCATCCTGAAGACATGTTTTTTGATCTTTGCCCAGTCCCCCACAACACCGTTTGCCATAAAAAGGATCACGAAAATAACGATCAGGCCAAAAACCAGCGCATGTCCTTGGCTGACCCATTTGGGGGCCAGACCGAAAAGGGCACTTCTAAAAGTCTCCTGAACCCCAACCATGATAAAGGCGCCCACCGCAGGACCCATGTGGGTTGCCACGCCGCCGACAATGCCCACGAGAATGGCCATGATGGAAATGTAGTGGAGCGAGAAAACCACGTGGGGATCAATGAATGCCATGTAGTTCATGTAAAAGGCTCCTGCCATCCCGGTGAAAAAGGCACTGATCAGGAGAGAGATATTCTTGTAGAGCGTGGTGTTGATTCCCAGAGACTCGGCCGCATCCTGGTCTTCCCGGATGGAAACAAAGTAGTAGCCCCACTTGCTTCTCATGACCGTGTGGATCACGAAGATGCACAGAGCCGCAAGACCCAGAGCGATATAGTAATAAGGGACTTTGCTCCTGAAGCTCTGGATGAGAAGAATGCCGACCATGCCGTCGGTCAGGCTTTCCCAGTTGGTTGCCACGAGCCTGATGATTTCACCGCCTGCAAGGGTGGCCAGGGCAAAATAGGGGCCTCTGAGCCGAAAACAGACCCACCCTACGAAGAGGGCGAAAAGCATGGCCGCAGGACCTCCCAACAGCATCCCCCACCAGGCAGAGACCTGAAGCTTTGTCGCAAGAATCCCCGCCGCGTAGGCGCCGACCCCGAAAAACATGGCGTGTCCGAATGAAACCTGGCCCGTATACCCTGCCAGAAGATTCCACGCGGAGCCGATGACCACCCACATGAGAGCAATGATGACGAGATGCCGGTAGTAATCGGAGGGCACGAGGAGAGGAAAGAGGAGAGCGACAATACCGACGATGATCAGAGAAAGATGTTTTGTCTTCATGGCTTCCTCTATATCTTGGTCAAACGTTTGAGACCCCCGGGCAGAAACACCAGGACGAGCACGAAGATGACAAACCCGACCATCTCTTTGTAACCCATGCCGATGTAAGAGGCCCCGAGAGATTCAGCAATCCCTAAGACAAGCCCGCCCACAATGGCTCCAACCGTGCTCCCCAGTCCACCCAGAATGGTGATGACAAAAGCTTTCAGAGTGAAAGGCCCGCCGATATCAGGAAAAAGATAGAAAATCGGTATCAACAAGCTTCCCGCTGCGGCCACCAGAGCAGAGCCGAGCCCGAAGGTGATCACCGTGATGCGGGCCGTGTTAACCCCCATCAGGGTTGCCGCATCCTTGTCCTGTGCGGTGGCGCGGATGGAACGACCGATGTCCGTTTTCAAGAGAAACCAGAACAGCAGCGCGGTAAAACCAAGGGCGAAGAGAAAGGCGATGCACATGGGGACATTGAACGAAATGCCTCCAACAAAAAAGACAGAGGAGCTGTAGGAGGTCTTCACCGATTTGTAGTCTGATGAAAAGATGAATCGCGCAACCTCCGTGAGCACCATGCCGATGCCGACCGTCATCAAGACCTGGTTCTCGGGCAGAATGGACTCGATTTTCATCAGAGGATTGAGGAAAAACCTCTGCAGAAAGACTCCCAGGAGAAACAGGGCCGGCATGGCCACAAGAAGGGAAAAGTAGGGATCCAAATGAAAATAACTGGACAAGACAAAGGTGATGTACATGGCCACCATCATGAGTTGACCGTGCGCCAAGTTGATGATTCCCATGACACCCATGATCAAGGTCATCCCGATCCCGATCAGGCTATAGATGCCGCCAATGAGAACACCGGCTACAAGCGTTTGAAGGAGACGATCCATGTCACGCTCCTTTCAGAAGGGGCTTTGAAAAGGTGGCAGGAGCGAACAGCCGCCCACCTTGTGGGCGGCTGTTCGATTCTTTCAGGGAAAGGCCTAGTAGCCCCAGGCCTTCAGCCAATCGACCGGGAAGACAAACTTCTTGGTGCTGAGGTCAGCAGGCCACACCAGTTCCAGTTTTCCGTCGATCCACTGGACCACATAGGTGGGCAGTTTGTTCTGGTTCTTATGTTTGTCGTAGGAGACGAATTTTACCGGCCCGAAAACGGTCATGATGTTCGTATCCGAAAGGGCCTGTTTGATATCCGCGCTGCTGAACGACTTGGCCCTTTTCAGCACATCGGCAATGACATAAGCCGCCGAATAGGCTTCGGCGCCATGATACTCCGTGGGCTTCCCAAATTTGGCCACATACTTTTTGTAATAGTCCATGGCTCCCGGGTAGGGGAGGACTTCATGCCACAGGGTTGCGGAGATGACTTTTTCGGAAGCGACACCTGCATTCTGCTGAAATTCCGGGAGAGTGAAACCGGCTGCGCCGCCGATGAACATTTTGGGTGTCAGCTTCAGTTCTTTCGCCTGCTTCATCAGAAGAGAGGCATCCATGATGTAGGAGACCATGTAGATGATGTCCGGGTTGAGTTGTTTGACCTTCATCAGAACCGGCTTATAGTCAATACCGCCCGCTTCATAGCCTTCCTTCAGGAGGACTTTGATTTGCATGGCTTCGCAGGTTTTCTCAAACTCCTTGGCGCCCGATGTGCCGAAGAGAGAGTTTTCGTGGAGGATCGCAACGCTCGTCGGCTTTATGACGGCCGTGAGCAGGGACTCCACGGAGCTTGCGTATTCACTGACAGGAGGGTTGAGGCGGAAAATGTAATCCCAGCCCGAGGTCGTGATATTGTCCGCGGCACCGGTGTTGACGAGGAAAGGCATCTGGTTTTGCTGGCAAACGCCGGCCACCGCATACGTGACCGAGCTGCTGTACCCGCCCCCCAGCATGATGACCTTATCCTTCGTAATCAGCTTCTCAACGACGGAGCGTCCTACTTCGGGTCGACCGGTATCATCCTCAATGATGAATTCCAGCTTTTTCCCCTTCACACCGCCTGCGGCATTGATCTCCCCCAAAGCCAGATCAAAGGACTGTTTTTCGATCTCTCCGAACTTCGCCTGATCGCCGGTCAGGGGAAGAACAATCCCAACCTTGATCGTGTCCTGGGCAATGGAATAAGAAAGACCAAGACAAAGGGTGACCACGAAAATGAGTCCTGCCAGTATGAATCCTTTTTTCATTGCTGTCTCCTCCAAAACTTGAATGAATGTTGCTGATGAACCCTGTCCAACCACATCTCAGGCAGCCCCGTGAGGCAGCCGATGTTTCATGGAGATCAAATGACCAAAAGATGAAACTCAAGCTTGGAAACGAAGGTTTTCTCGGGAACCAGAGTCCCGGATGAAGATTGGAGAATGCGAATAAATAGCTTCATGAGGAAAAAGGATTTCCTCCCACAGTCTGCGTTGATCATGGGCGGAGCCGTCGGAATTTGAGATGGAACGTCTTCAGCAGAATGCTCCGCAACACGCAGCTCAGGAGTAAGCGTAGGAAGTAGCCTATTGTTCACAAAATTTCAAGGAAAAAAAGAATAGGCTTCTGTTTTCCTCAAAAATAGCAAATGTTTTGACGACGGCATTTCATAGATTGCCTGTCCCAGAGTATTCTGGTAATCTAGTGCTCATCCGGAGTAGAATTCAGGACAATCTATGCCCATTTACGAATACGAGTGCCTCTCCTGCGAGTGGCGGTTTCAGAGCCTGGTGATGAAGGAGGCCGAGGAGAAGAAGCTTCTTTGTCCAAAGTGTGGAAAGGGCAAAAAGAAGCGTTTGATTTCCCGTGTGGCCTACCATGTGTCTGAGCAGGATCGTCTGGCTGGTTTCAATGCCACGGATGCCAAGGAGGATGTTTTTTTCAAAGACAGCCGCAACATTGGACTGGCCGCGAAAAAGAGGGCGAAAAAAATGGGCGTGGACCTGGGAGCCGGTTTTGAAGAGAAACTGGAAAAACTGAGAACAGACCCTGGAAGTGTCATCAGGGATAGTGAATAGCCGGCGTTCATCCATGACCGATGAGAGTGCTGTCAACAGGGAAGGGGATGTGGTTCTGATCCATTATCAGGAAAAGCCCGCGGCTTACGCGCGAATCGAAGGGATCAACCCGGATGTCAAAAAAGAGTGGTACCAGGTGACCTTGCTGCTCTTGACCATTCCTGCTCAGTCGGTCACATGGATCTTGAGGGAAGAATACATCAACGGGGCCTCCTTCACCATGGGAAGCCAGTCCATGAGACTGGAGAAAGTGAAGAGAGTTTCCACTGGGGGAGCGCCCGAAGACGGTGGCCGGCCGCAGGGCCCGAAGTCTACGGAGAAGGCTTCCAAGGTGATTGCGTTTAAGAAACAACACTGATGAGCGCTCTATTCACCCCTTTCTGATGCAGCCGAAAGGTGCTGAGGAAAAAATAATACAGGAGGACGATATGGTTTCCAGCAGCATGTATGTTTACAACTTTGAGGAAGGGGACGGAAAGAACAAGAAGCTCCTGGGTGGAAAAGGGGCGAATCTCTGTGAAATGACGCGAATCGGCCTTCCCGTGCCTCCGGGCTTTGTCATTTCCACGGAGGCATGTTTGTCGTATCTGGCGCAAAAGAAAGAAGGGCTTCAGCCGGACCTAATGAATCAGGTGAGGGAGGCCATGGCCTACCTTGAAAAGAAGACAGGCAGGGGGTTCGGCAGTCCGGAGCAACCTCTCCTTGTTTCTGTGAGATCAGGGGCTGCCATGTCCATGCCGGGCATGATGGACACGATCCTGAATCTGGGTCTCAACAGCAAAACCCTTCCGGGTCTCATCAAGATGACCCAGAACGAGCGTTTCGCTTACGACTCCTATCGCCGGTTCATCCAGCTCTTCGGTTCTGTGGCGCTGGGAATGCCGGACGAGGACTTTGATCACATTTTCAACCGGATTAAGGAGAAAACCGGGGCAAAGGATGACACGCAACTGGATGCTGCGGCGTTGAAAGAGGCTACAGAGGCGTTTGTGGGTCTTGTGAGCGAGAAGATGCAGAAGCCCTTTCCGGAGGATCCCTACGTTCAGATGGAGCTTGCCATAGAGGCGGTCTTCAGATCCTGGATGGGGAAGCGGGCCGTGGACTACCGCAAGGAATTTCACATCACCCCGGAGATGGCGCTTGGAACAGCCGTCAACGTGTGTACCATGGTTTTCGGGAACCTCGGGAACGACAGCGCCACGGGCGTTGCCTTTACCCGGAATCCCGGAACCGGGGAGAACCGCCTTTTCGGAGAATACATGATCAATGCCCAGGGCGAGGACGTGGTAGCGGGAATAAGAACTCCCAAGCCGATCAGCGAACTTCGCAGGGATATGCCGGAAGTCTACAAACAGCTGGAGGGATTGCGCCATACCCTGGAGATGCATTACCGGGAGGTGCAGGATTTCGAGTTCACCATTGAAAAGGGAAAGCTCTGGTGCCTTCAGACCCGGAACGGCAAAATGAATGCCTCGGCCTTCATCAAGACATCGATTGACATGGTCAATGAGGGCCTGATCTCCGAGCAGCAGGCGATCCTTCGGATTCAACCCGAGATGCTCGCTCAACTGCTTCACCCCCGATTGGATCCCAAGGCCAAGGTCCGGGTTCTGGCCCAGGGGCTCCCTGCATCGCCCGGTGCGGCATCAGGAAAGATCGTCTTTAATGCGGACAGGGCGGAGAGCAAGGGCAAGCTGGGCGAGAAAGTGATTCTGGTCAGGGAAGAAACCAAGCCCGACGATATTCACGGTTTCTTTGCCTCTCAGGGGATCCTCACTAGCCGAGGAGGCAAAACATCGCACGCCGCCGTGGTGGCAAGAAGCATGGGCAAGCCCTGTGTCTCGGGATGTGAAGCCATCCGGGTCAATGATCTCTCAAAGGAGGCCGTCATCTCCGGGGTGACCCTCAGGGAAGGAGACGTGATCACCATAGACGGAAGCACGGGCAATGTCTACCAGGGTGTTGTTCCTACGATTGAGCCCGAGTTCGTGGAGGATCTGCTCGTTCTCCTCGAGTGGGCGGATGATATTGCCGAGCTGAAGGTGATGGCCAATGCAGACACTCCCGATTCAGTGACCAAGGCGAAGAACTACGGTGCGAAGGGAATTGGTCTGTGTCGGACCGAGAGGATGTTCAACCAGCAAGACCGGTTGCCTATCGTGCGGCAGATGATCCTTGCTGAAAACACGGAGGAAAGGGCCAAGTGTGTCGCCAAGCTCCTTCCCTTCCAGCGCGAAGACCTCAAGGAGATCCTCAGAGTCATGGACGGAATGCCGGTCACCATCCGGCTCCTGGATCCTCCGATCCATGAATTCCTGCCCTCCGAGGAGGAGCTGGTTGATGAGATCGAGCATCTGAGAGAATTGAAGCACACCGTGCAGCTCATGGCGGATTTGCCGGATACCTTGCGGCTCCTCGATCCCGATCTTCACAATAAGTATTCCGCAAACCTGGAGACCATTACGTTTGGTCTGGAGGAATTGAAGCACAAACACCTGGACGAGGAGCTCATCATGGCAAAGGAGACCATGCTCCAGAAAGTGAGAGCTCTTTCCGAGACCAACCCCATGCTCGGGCACAGAGGAGTCAGGCTGGGCATTACCTATCCGGAAATCTATTCCATGCAGATCCAGGCGATCCTGGAAGCGGCTGCAGAGTGCGTCAAAGAGGGCGTCCCGGTTGCGCCGGAAATCATGGTTCCCCAGGTGTGCACGCTCCAGGAACTTGTGTTTGTGCGGGACCATGTGACCAGGATCCATCAAGAGGTGGAAAAGAAATTCGGGATAAAGGTTCCTTTCAAATTCGGAACCATGATCGAAGTCGTGCGGGCGTGCATGCGGGCCGGTCGACTTGCGGAACTGGCGGAGTTCATGTCCTTCGGGACCAATGACCTCACCCAGGCGACTTTTTCTTTTTCACGGGAAGATGCGGAAAACAAGTTCCTCCCCCTCTACAACGAGCGGGGAATCCTGCAGCACAATCCCTTTGAGATCTTGGACATCAAGGGGGTGGGACGCCTCATGATGATGACCGTGGAGTGGGCGAGGAAGGCAAGGGCGGATATGAAAGTCGGAATCTGCGGGGAACACGGAGGCCATCCGGACGCCATCCGGTTCTGTCACCACATCCAGCTCAACTATGTCTCCTGTTCGCCGTTGAGGGTTCCCATTGCACGGCTGGCTGCGGCCCATGCGAAGCTCAAAGAGGCGGAGTTCAAGTTCGTGTAAGGAAAAAGGATAAAGGTTAAAGGAAAAAGGGAAAGAGAACAACATCCGACGCGGAGCGTCTATTCGTCCGCTTTGCTCTTTTTGTTTTTATCCTTTAACCTTTGCCCTTTAACCTTTAACCTATTCTTTTATTGCCCATGTCGGGAGAGCTCGTAGATTCTCTGGCTGAGCTGGGAGAGGGCCTCCAGAGGTTCTTGTTCTTTTCGCGGGCGCCGTCGCAGGAAGTCTCTTTTGATCACGGCAATGGCATTCGTGAAATTCAGCCTTGACAGAGCCCCCACGTGGTCCACAACGCCCAGCTTGTGAAACCTTCTTCCCAGGTAGCTCATCTTTTTGAGGAGGGCGTCCTCTTTGAGCCCAAGGTTCTTTTGGTGGCCCATAGCCTTGGTGGCGATCCAGTAGGATTCCATAAAGGTTTTGGTCAGGCTGGCCCAGGTGGGCAACTTGTCAAAACCCATTTTGGTGATCTTGAAAGCGTCGTTTTCCGCTGAAGCACTGACAAAGGAGGCTTCCAGAAAATAGTCCAGGATGGATCGAACCTTCTCTCGCTCGTTTTCGTCTTCATCGAAAAGAAATTCGTTTTTGAGAAGGGTCTTCATGAAGGTGTAGTCCGTGAGAATGGAGTCGAGCTTCTTTTCTTCCTCCCTTCCTGCCAACAAGGATGTGGCCACGAGGGCATGGGGGATGAAGAAATGTATAATGTTGTTCTTGTAATATTCGAGCTCAATTTTCTTCTCGTCTTCCACGAAATAAAACGTCTCTTCTTCTTGGTCCACGTCTTCCAGCACTTCCACGATCTTCCAGTTTAGCAAAAGAGAAAGGGTTTCCTGTGTGGCTCTACTGGAATCACCGAGACTGGCGGCCATTGGAATGCTGAAGGTTTTCAGAAAGCGGATCAGGGTCTCCGCCGTTTCGAAAAGTTCCGAGTAAAGGAAGCCACGTCGGTGAGCCCCCAGGATAGCCGTTGCCACAAGGGTCAGAGGGGTGACCAGGGTCACGTCGTTGATCGCCTTGACCAGGTGAAACGCAAAGCGCCGGGGAAGCTCCTGTGGGCTCAGTTTTGTTTCTTGGAGGTACTCATTGAGCGAGACGGGTGGACTGAAGCGGATGTAAACCTTTCCGTACTTCCGCTTCAGGAGTCTTCTTGCGCCGATAATGTGTTTGAGTTTCTCCTGCTCTTTCACCCCTCCCTCGAGTTCTTTTCGGTAAGACTTCCCTTCCAGGATTCGGTCATAGACCATGGAAGTGGGCACAAACACGAGATCCTTGCAGAAGCCCTCGGCGTGCGCGTGAAGAAGGATTGAGAGAAAACCTGTTTTCGGAAGAACCAGTTTCCCGTTGCGGCTTCGGCCCCCTTCGATGAAGACCTCGAGGGGATGCCCTTCCTGCAAGAGCGCCTTGATATATCGGTTAACGACCTCCACATAGAGTCGTGGCTGCCGGAAGGAGCGGCGTATGAAGAAGGCGCCGGCCTTTCTGAAGATGTATCCGATGGGCCAGAAGGCCAGGTTCTTCCCCGCAGCGACTCGGGGAATGTGCATGTGGGATGCATGAAGCACATAATTAAGGATCAGGTAATCAAGGTGGCTCTTGTGGGAGGGGATGAAGATGAGAGGCCCTTTTCGCGCCCATTCCTTCACCATGCCCAGGACCGAAGTATCCACATCAAGCCCTTCAAAGAGCTTCTTCCAAAGCCATCTGAGACCAATGTCAAAAAGGTGAAGATAGGTGATATTGAAATCCGCGGCAACTTCATCAAAGTACTCGCCCGCTTTTTTTCGGGCATAGCTCAGGCTCTTTTTCTCAGAGGCGGCGGTGCTCTCTATTTTCTCGCTCACCCTGGGGTCCATGAGGACCATTTCCTTGAGCTGTTGCCGCGACTTCATGATCGGGCCGAGGATCACTCGCTTTCTGCTGTCGATGCTCTCGATGAGCGCGTCCCTGATCTCGGTGACCATGGCATGGAGAGGTCGGTCAGGGGGCTGAGACTGCAGATAGGCCTTGAGATCCAGCGGTTGACCGAAGTCGATGAAGGCCTCGCCCCGGTGTTTGGCGAACATCAAGATCTTCCTTGCCACGCTGGGATAGTCCCTGTACCCGAAAAGAAGGTCCGTGAGCGTTTCGTAATCTTTCTCCACGGAGGTATCATAGAGGATGAGCTGAGGGACGATGAAGATGGGACGGTCCAGATCTTTCTGTGTTTCCAGAAGAAACTGGAGATGATCTTTTTCAGCGTGAATGAATCGGCTGATAAAGCGTTTCGGGTCGATGAGGAAGATGAGGGAGGGCGTGCCTTCCCGTATCGCCTTGCCGTAGAAGCCGGTTTGATAAGGGCTGGGCAGTTTTCCTGACCGGTAGAAATAGGACAGCTGAGAGAAGAGGACCTTGAAGAAGCGAGTGAAGGGCAGAAGCAACGACATGTTGAGATCGAAAGCGATTTTCGGATAAGGAAGACGTCTTCTTCTGAGGTTGTAGTGATAGAGGAGGTAATCCAGGTGGCCTCGGTACTTGGTTGCGTAGACCACCGTGCCTTCTTTCTGAAGTTGCTTCAAGCCTTCTTTCGCGTTCTCGTCGACCTTGGCTCTTCTGAAGAGGGCATAAAGAATCCAGCCCAGCAGAAACCTCGGCTTGTCGTCAAGGACGTAGGGATATAAGATCTCTTTGTCAGAAGTATCCATGGATGGTTCACGGTGAATGTGAAGCGTATGGAACTATAGATAATTCGGTTTGATCCTGCAAATCAAGCTTTTTATACGCCTTCAGACAATCAATCCCTCCATCATGAAAAACGTCACGGCTCTGAGAAACTTATGTTGACAAAAGGAATTTCTTGTTCCTAAGATAGCTTAAAAGATTCCATTGGAGGTAATCATGCTCAGACCCATGGTCATTGCAGGACTGACTGTCGATCCTCTGACCAACAGCCCCATTGTGATTCTGAAAGAGATAGGTGGTGAGAGAACCCTTCCGATCTGGATTGGTTTGCTTGAGGCTACAGCCATCGCCAGTGAACTGGAGGGGATCAAGTTTTCAAGACCCATGACCCATGACCTTCTTAAGAATATCATGTCCCTCATGGACGTGAAAGTAAACAAAATCGAAGTGTCCGACCTGAAAAACAACACCTATTTTGCGTTAATCTATCTGGATCACAAGGGCAAGGAGATCTCCATTGACGCCAGACCGAGCGATGCCCTTGCCCTTTCCCTGAGGATGGGCGCTCCCATTTTTGTTTCCGAAGATGTCATCAAAAAATCGTCCCAGATTGATTTGAAGGCCGAACCCGACGATAAAACCGAGCAGGGCAAGAAGTGGCAGGAGATCCTGGAGAAATTGAACCCGGACGATTTCGGAAAGTACAAGATGTAGGAACAAAGGGACAGAGGCACAAAGGCACAAAGCAGAAAAACCACTGTATCCGGCTATCCCTTTGTGCCTCTGTGCCTTTGTCCCTTTTTATTTGGAGTTCACCCATGATCGATCTACACACCCATTCTTTGTTCAGTGACGGCGCCTTAATTCCTTCGGAACTGGTTCGAAGACTTGAGGCCATGGGCTACCTTGCCGTGGCGATTACCGACCACGTGGACACCTCCAACCTGGATCACGTGGTCCCGAGAATGGTGCGCGTGGCCGAGGAGTTGAACCACGCCCAGTCCGTCAAAGTTATTCCGGGGGTTGAGTTGACCCATGTGCCGCCTGTGTTTATCCCATCTCTGGTCAGAAGAGCCAGGGAGATGGGAGCCAGGCTGGTGGTGATTCACGGGGAGACGATCGTTGAGCCGGTGGCCCCCGGAACCAACAGGGCAGGGATCGAAGCCGGAGCAGATGTCATCGCCCACCCCGGTCTGATCAGGCCGGAGGAGGTGAAGCTCGCGGTGAGCAAAGGGGTGTTCCTTGAAATCACCGCGAGAAAAGGGCACAGCCTTACCAACGGGCATGTTGCAAAACTGGCGACTGAAGCCGGGGCGCGTCTGATCCTTAACTCAGACAGCCATGCTCCAGGGGACTTCATGACTGAAGTTTTTGCGCGCAAGGTGGTTCAAGGAGCAGGTCTCCCCTCAGAGTCCCTTCAAGAGTTCCTGTCTAATTCGCGTCTTCTTCTCGGAGGGATCGGATTCCCGCTTTGACGCGCTGTTTTTTCCAGGACCCTTTCCTGGCAGACCCTAACGCACACCCTTTGAACCGACATCCATGACTAGAGGAAGACTTGTTTTTCACCTATTCGGGATTATCCTGGTCGGCGCCTGGCTGATCCTGATGGTCCTTCTCGTTCACAGAACGGAGTTCTCTGAAAACAAAGAGGAGAGCAGCGGCGAATTCACAGCGAAGACCATTGAAACCCAAGACAAGGAGTGGCGAGAGATCTATCTCAAGGATCGAAAAGTTGGTTACACCGTCAGCCTGATCCGGGCTTTCAAGGAAGGATACTTTATCCAGGAAGAACTCTTTTTGAAGCTCAACCTCATGGGGCTCGGAAGAAATCTTTACTCGCTGACCCAGGCCCAGGTGGATGAGAAACTCTTGCTGAAAAGTTTTCAGTTCCTGATGACCTCCGGCGTCGTGCGTTTCCGAATGTCCGGGAAAGTAGAGGAGGATGTCCTTGTTCTGAGTTCAGGGAGCCAGAGCGCGAAGAGAATCAAGCTCGCTCAAACCCCTATGGTCGGATCAAGCATGACGTACTTCTTCCGATCCCGAAAGCTCAAGGTGGGTGACGTCTTTCATTTACCGTTCTTCGATCCCTCCACCATGATGCAGAAGGAACTGGTCATCAAGGTGGCGGGAAAAGAAACGCTGACCCTTCACCGGGTGGCCTACGAGGCTTTCCGGCTCGAGACAGACCTGTTTGGAAAGCCGATCTTTTTCTGGATCGATGAAAACGGAGAGACCTTGAAGGAAGAAGGGTTCATGGGGCTCACGACGGTGAAGTCGAACGCCCTCAGGGCGCCTCAAAATGTCGAAGGAGGGACTGATCTTTATGAGATGACTGCCGTGGTGCCGGACCGCCCTCTGAAAGATTCAGCCAGGGTGAGCTATCTGAAGATGAAAGTGGAGGGAGTGGACAAGATGGACCCCGTGCTGAACCGCGGCCGCCAGAGACTGCACGAGGGTGTTCTTGAGGTCGAAAAGGAAAAGATACCTGTCCAATCCCTCTATTCTCTAGGGCAGCAGGAGTTTCCTTCGGAATGGAAGGCGTCCCTCGAGGCCGAGTTCAACATCGAGAGCGGGGACAAGGAAATCCTGGAGGCGGTGCAGCGAATCGCAGGAGATGACCGAAATCCCGTGTCTGTGGCAAAGAAAATCCTTAAATGGGTCTACCGTAACGTAGAGAAAAAGCCGGTTCTCTCTATTCCGAGTGCCTTGGAAGTGCTCCGAACCAGGGCAGGGGATTGCAACGAGCACGCGACCCTTCTCACGGCGCTTCTCAGGGCGGCAGGAATCCCTGCGCGGCTGAGCATCGGTCTGGTTTACACCCGGGATAAGTTCTACTATCATGCGTGGACAGAAGCGTACCTGGGCGAATGGATCTCCATGGATGCAACTTTGGACCAGATGCCTGCGGATGCAAGTCACATCAAGCTCATCGAGGGTAATCTTGACAAACAGGTTCAGGTTGCCGGACTGATCGGCGAGCTCAAGGTGCAGATCCTGGACTATCGATATGATTAAGCTCATTCATTTGACGAAGACCTATAAAGAGCTTCGCGCTGTCGACGATCTCAACCTGGAGGTGAGGGAAGGGACCCTCTTCGGTTTTCTTGGGCCGAACGGAGCAGGAAAAACCACGACCATCAAGATGATGGCCGGCGTTTTAAAACCGACCTCGGGGAGAATCCTGATCAACGGGATGGATCTCGCCGAGGAGCCTGAGAAGGTCAAGAAGTGCATCGGGTTCATCCCTGACCGTCCCTATTTGTACGAGAAGCTGACCGGCATGGAGTTCCTGCACTTTATCGCAGGACTCTACGGCATGGATCATGCGTCTTCCCTCCAGTCAAGAATTCACGATCTTCTCGATCTGTTCGATCTGACGCACTGGGGTGATGAACTGATCGAGAGTTACTCCCACGGCATGAAACAGAGACTGGTCATGTGCTCTGCCCTGCTCCCGCAGCCAAAGGTCCTCATCGTCGATGAACCCATGGTCGGGCTTGACCCGAGAGGTTCACGGCTGGTCAAAGACATCTTCCTGGAGGAATCCCGCAAAAAAACCACGATCTTCATGTCCACCCATTCTCTCGAAGTGGCCGCAGAACTCTGCCAGGAAATCGCCATTATCCAGGCCGGGAAGATCATCGCCCTGGGAAGCGCAGAAGAACTGAAGAAAGCAGCGGGGGTTGACGGCAGTTTGGAGAGTGTCTTCTTGAAGCTCACGGAGGGAAAGAGGATCGCCCATGCGACGCCTTTGTCTGCTTCTTAGTCCGAGAATCCGGGGTTTCAGGAACGGCCTTTCGAATGCCACAGGAAAGGGAAGAAAGAGAACCTTCATCATGCTTCTGGTGGGGCTCTGTTTCTGGGCTCTGATGTTCGGCCTTTCCTTTCGCGTCTTGAAGTACTTCCAGTCCGTAGAAGTCATTGGTGATCTGCTGGCCCATCACCTTCTGGGCATGATTCTTATGGTCTTTTTTTCTCTCCTCATGTTCAGCCACATCATTACCGCTCTTTCAAACCTCTACTTGTCATCGGACCTTGAGCTCTGCCATGCCTCGCCTGCCTATGTGGAAGAGGTTTTCCTGAGCCGCGCCGTCTACACCCTGGTCGACAGCTCCTGGATGGTCATCGTCTTCGGCCTTCCGGTCATGATGGCCTATGCCTTTGTGTTCAAGCCCGGTTTCGGCTTCTACTTTTCCCTCGTGCACATGGGGTTCGGCGTGGTTCTCATCGCGGGAGGCGTCGGCATTCTGATCACCATGATCCTCGTTCGCATCTTTCCTGCTCAAAGGACCAGGGATATCATCATGCTCCTGGGGATCTGCGGGCTTGGTGCTCTCTACTTGATGTTCCGGCTGCTGAGACCGGAACGACTCGTGGATCCTGAAGCCTTTTTCAGCATCGCCCAGTACATGGCCGCGCTTCAGGGCCCGGATTCCCCCTACCTGCCCACTCACTGGATGACCGAGACTCTCTGGGCCACCCTGAGTCGGTCCCCAGGCAAAGACGTCCTTTTGTACTCCGCTTTCCTTTGGAGCACAGCCGGCGCCATCACGGTCATCAACGTGTGGGTGGCTCAGGCGATCTACTTCTCCGGGTTTTCCAAATCTCAAGAGGCGAAGACAAGGCGGGCAGGGAAGAGGGTTCTTGATTTTTTTGTTGCTCTGATCAAGCGGCCTTTCAAACCCCAGCTTGGTGCGATCATCGACAAAGACCTTCGTGCCTTTTTCCGCGATAATACGCAGTGGTCGCAGTTGCTGCTTCTCGGCGCGCTGGTGGTTGTTTATGTTTACAATTTCTCGGTTCTTCCTCTGGACAAAAGCCCCATTCGCATCGAGTTTCTTCAGAACGAGATCGCATTTCTCAATGTGGGGCTGGCCGGGTTTGTGCTTTCCGCGGTCTCTGTTCGTTTCATCTTTCCGGCAGTGAGTTCAGAAGGGGCTGCATTCTGGATCGTCCAATCTTCACCGGTACCTTTAAAACGCTTTCTCTGGACCAAGTTCGCCTTTTACCTTCCTCCCATGCTTATCCTGGGGGAAGTGCTAATTCTTTTGACCAACCATCTTCTGGAAGTGACTCCTTTCATGATGGTTCTTTCCTCGCTCACCATGTTTCTCGCTGTTTTCGGGATCGTGGCTCTTGGAGTCGGGATGGGAGCCATGTACCCAAATTTCAATCACCAGAATATTGCGCAGGTGGCCACCGGTTTCGGCGGGCTGATGTTTATGATCCTCAGCGCGGCTTTTGTGGCTCTGGTCGTTATCCTGGAGGCAGGGCCTGTCTATGTCCTGGTCATGGCTGACCTCAGGGGATTACCTGTGGCCATGTGGCAGTGGTTTCTGATTGTCTTGTCCTTTGCGGCGGTCTTGTTCATCATGGCCGCTGCAGTGTACAAGCCGATGAAAATGGGCTTGAAAGCGCTGAGCCAGTATGAGTAGAACCCTCTTCACCGCAAAGACGCTGAGAGCGCAAAGAAACATTTTTGTTTTATTATTGATGGCCTCGTAAAGACTCATGAGCCACATATTGCTCGCCCCCAGACATGAAAATTGTCCCCTCTCCACCCATTTGGGGGGAGAGGGCAAGGGTGAGGGGGGTGTATTTTCACGGCAAAAACTCAGAAAGCGGCATTTTCTGTCATTCCGGTGAAAGCCGGAATCCAGTATTCTAAAAGGCATTGCGGACTTCCAGCTTCCCCCTTTGTAAAGGGGGACGGGAGGCGGATTTTCTGAGTGAAATAAATAGACTTTCCTTTTCGAAAACTGGCATAATCCCCGCTTCGAATCATGACGGAGAGAAATCGCCACCATGTTTGACTTCGAGTACATCGGCAACCTTCATATCCACTCAGTTCACTCGGACGGAAAAGGAACCGTTCAGCAGATTGCTGAATCCGCCGCAAAGGTGGGGCTCGATTTCATCATTCTCAACGATCACTCCTACATGACAGACGTTCTCTATTTGAACGAAGAGGGATTCTACGGCAAAGTGCTCGTGCTTGTCGGTTCTGAGCTCGGCGTTCGCTTTCACCACTATCTTGCCTTTGATTTGAAGCAGCGCATTGCAGAGCACAACCTCGCCCCACAGAAATTGATCGATGAGGTTAAGGCTCAGGGAGGATTCGGATTTCTCGCCCACCCTTTTGAAAAGGGCATGCCCTTTGTGGAAAAATCGGTTGCTTACAAATGGAAGGATCTGTCCGTGACAGGCTACCAGGGGATTTGTCTCTGGAACTTCTCTTCACGATGGAAAGAGCGCATCCGAACCATTCTCCACGGCTTCTTCTTTCTGGCCTTCAAGACACAGCTCCTCAAAGGGCCCAGCCGGGAGACTCTGTCCTTCTGGGATCAGGAGTGCCGGAAGCGAAGAATGGCGGTTATTGGCGGGTCTGACGCCCATGGGACTGATTTCAAATGGGGACCCTTGAACCTTATCCCTTTTACCTATGAGTACCTGCTCAACAGTATCACGGTGCACATCTTCCTCAAGAAGCGGATCCCGAAGGTCCTCGACGAGGCGAAGAAAGAAGTGTATGGCGCCCTCAAAGAGGGACGTCTCTTTATCGCCCATGACAACCTCTGCCCTGCGAAAGGCTTTCGCTTTGATTTCATCTCCAATGATGGCTCTGACCTGTACATGGGGGAAGAGGGGGACTTCAGGGAAGGAAGCTTCGTGATCGAAATTCCTTCAGAAGGGGAAATCAGGCTGGTCAAAGACGGTCAGGTCGTGAAAAAATGGCGGGGAAGAGAAGTCATGTACGAGCCGAAAGAAAAAGGCGTGTACCGGGTTGAAGTGTATCGACGCCTGTTTCCTTTCGGCTGGCGCCCCTGGATCTTCTCCAATCC
>Ga0209254_10002149_pt1 | contig 17893 bp, 13 predicted proteins | sample FrelakmetDIP11DI_FD_187148 | JGI IMG/M metagenome (GOLD analysis project Ga0209254, IMG submission 187148) | Freshwater lake sediment microbial communities from the University of Notre Dame, USA, for methane emissions studies - DIP11 DI (SPAdes)... | ecosystem: Environmental > Aquatic >...
GCTGGCGCAAGCATTGTATGAAGGCAAGACGCTGGGCGACGAAGGCTCGATCGGGTTGATTACGTACATGCGCACCGACTCGACCAACGTGGCTGAAAGCGCGCAGCGAGAAGCTCGATCGTATATCGCCGATCGCTTCGGGCCGGAGTTCTTGCCGGAAGAACCGCCGCAGTACAAGACGCGATCGAAGAATGCGCAGGAAGCGCACGAAGCGATCCGGCCTACGTCGGTGCGGCGCACGCCGGAGTCGATCAAGCACCATCTCGAGCCGGCGGAATTCAAGTTGTACGACCTGATCTGGAAGCGCTTCGTCGCGTCACAGATGAATCCGGCAGTGTACGATACGGTGTCGGTGGATATTGCGGCGGGTGAAGCTAAGGCAATCGCGGAGCTGATCCCGTTGAATGGCACGGCGGTGTATCCGTATCTGTTCCGCGCCACCGGATCGACTTTGAAGTTTGCCGGTTACCTGGCCGTGTACGAAGAGGCGCAGGAAGAAGACGCGAAGCGCGAAGAAGAAAATGTGCGTATTCCGCCGTTGACTGCGCAAGAGCTGCTGGACTTGATCAAGCTGCTGCCCGAGCAGCACTTCACCGAGCCGCCGCCGCGTTACACGGAAGCATCGCTGGTCAAGGCGCTGGAAGAAGACGGCATCGGGCGGCCCAGCACCTATGCGTCGATCCTCAGCGTAATCGATCGGCGCGGCTACGTGGAGAAAATGGACAAGCGGCTGTATCCCACCGAGATCGGCTTTGCGGTGAACGATCTGCTGGTGGAATACTTCGGCGACGTGGTCGATGTGAAGTTTACCGCGTGGATGGAAGACGAACTCGACGAGATCGCCGAGGGCCACAAGGAATGGGTGCCCGTCATCCGCGAATTCTACGAGCCGTTCCAGAAGGACATCGAGCACGCCGACGCGAACATCGAGAAAGTGGATATGGTGGAGCAATTTGGCGAGCCGTGCCCGACGTGCGGCAAGCCTCTGCTAATCCGCTACGGGCGCTACGGCAAGTTCATCGGCTGCAGCGACTTCCCGAACTGCCGTTACACCGCGCCGTTCCTGGTGAAGGTGGGAGTCAGATGCCCGCAGTGCGGCACGGGCGACATCGTGGAGAAGAAGACCAAGCGCAGCCGCATGTTCTACGGTTGCTCGAACTACAAGAACGGCGATGATCCGGCATCGTGCGACTTCACGAGTTGGAACCGGCCCATTCCGCAGCCGTGCCCCAACTGCGGCGGACTGCTGGCCATGAAGGGTCGAGACGCGGCCAAGTGCATCAAATGCGAGAATGAATACTCGCTGGCCGATTTGCCTGAGGCACAGCTGGTGACAGGCTAAGCTGATCCACCAATCTCACGAATCCTCGCGAAGGGTTCGTGAGATTTGTCTTACTACACGGTAAGTATGGAACGCTTCATATGGAGTCAGTTTATGCAGGTTTGGTGGGAAGAAGTGATTGTTATTGCACGCAAAGAAGCCGAGAAGCACGATTGGCCCTGGCTGGAGCCGATTCATGTTGCAGCAAAAGGTCCCAACTGGGTTATTCACTCTAATTACAATGCACGAGGCGCAAATGTCATAGTTACGGTGCACAGAGACTCAGGCGAGGTAACCTCATTAAAGCATTGGCCGCGCTGATCTCGTGGCGAAGTTGATACGTCCAACGTGCCCATCGAATGAATTTGATGGCTGGTCATGAAAGTCGGCTGAAGCCGACTGAGTGGCACGCGTTGATTTTGTTGGCAAGCACAATCATCCTGCTTACTGACGGGTCTCTGGCGCGCGATGTATAATAGGATTAGATTTGCAAGGAGGTGCGCAGATATGGACGCTTACCGCGTGGAAACTGTGCTCAAGCAGGATGGGACGCTGCAATTGAACGGGCTTCCCTGGCAGGCGGGCGCGCCGGTGGAAGTCATCGTGCTAGGCCAATCCTCTATTCCGCGCTCTGACAACCCGTATCCTTTGCGCGGAACGCCCGTCACGTATGTTAGCCCGTTCGAGCCTGTCGCCGAAGACGACTGGGATGCCGCGCAATGATCATTCTAGACATGCATGTCTGGGTTTGGTGGGTGCATGATGATGCGCGCCTGCCTGAACCGCAGCGCGAATATATTCGTGCTCATGAGCAGACCGGACTGGGAATCAGCATCATCTCCTGTTGGGAAGTCGCCAAACTGGTCGAGCGTGGCCGCTTGACCTTACCGCGAGCGGTGCTTGAGTGGCTCGATCTCGCTTTGGCTTATCCCGGCGTGCAATTACTTGATCTGACGCCTCGGATTGTTGTTGAGTCAACGCAATTGCCTGAGGTCTTTCACCGCGATCCTGCCGATCAGTTGATCGTCGCCACGGCACGTGTGCTTGGCATTCCGTTAGTGACGTTGGATGACCGGATTCGTGACTATCCACATGTGCAGGTTCAACCTTGAGGCGTTAACCATTGACTCGCAAGACACGGATGTGTAATTGCATCCGTGTTTTCGTGTCTAGCTAAAAAATCATTCGTGTCGATTCGTGTCAACGAGAGCACTGCATCGCACACCGCACTGCGCCCGCGCGTGAGTGCAAGTGTGTGTTCGTGGAGAAAGAAAATGACCCAAACCCAACATCGTCTCGCCGAAGTGCGCCGTGTGCTGGAAGGCCCAGCGATTGAAATCGATGGCTGATAAGGAAAGTCGGCTGAAGCCGACTGAGGCAGCAACCGCCATTATCAATGCATTGACTCATTCGTGAAGATTCGCGTCGATTCGCGGAGAAAGAAAATGACCCAAACCCAAGATCGTCTCGCCGAAGTGCGCCGTGTGCTGGAAGAGAAGAACCTCCCTGCGCTGTTGGTGATGCAGGCCGAGAACCGTCGGTATCTGTCGGGATTTACGGGCAGCGCGGGGCAGCTGCTCATCACGCCGATGCATGCCATCCTCGCGACGGATTTCCGGTATTGGGAGCAGAGTGCCAAGCAGGCACCGGACTTCACGGTGTATCAAGCGAAGGGTGGCTTGAAAGATCTTCTGCCCAGTCTCATCGCCGAGGCGAGCAATCCGGCGCACATCGGTTTTGAGTGTAACACCGTCACTGTGGCGCAGTATCAGGACATGCAGAAGGCCGCGCCGCAGATAGAATGGAGCGGCGTCAACGGGTTGATCGAGAATGTGCGCGCGGTGAAAGATGCCGACGAACTGGCGCTGACGCAGAAGACAATCGATCTGGCGGAAGATGGCTTGCGCTATCTGCTCTCTATCCTCAAGCCGGGCATGACTGAGAAGCAGGCGGCATGGGAACTGGAGAAGTACCTGCGTGAGCATGGCGCGGATGGCTTGAGTTTCGACACGATTGTCGCGTCGGGGCCGAACGCGGCGCTGCCGCATCATCATCCGGGCGGGCGCGTGATCCAGGCTGGCGAGCCGATCACCGTAGATTGGGGCGCGGAGATCGACGGGTACCGATCGGATCTCACCCGCACGATCGTCCTTGGCGAGTCTGACGCGAAGTTCCGCGAGGTTTACGGCATCGTGTTGAAGGCGCAGTTGAACGCCATCGCCAACATCAAAGCGGGGCAGACCGGCAAAGAAGCCGACGCCTTTGCGCGCGATGTGATCGTCGCGGCAGGGTACGGTGACAACTTCGGGCATGGGCTGGGACACGGCGTCGGCCTGGCCGTGCACGAGCAGCCGCGCGCGAGTTTCACCGTGGAAGACGAGCGCCTGCCCGCCAATTCGCTGCTCACCGTCGAGCCGGGGATCTACCTGCCGGGCTGGGGGGGTGTGCGGATCGAGGATATGATTCTGGTGAAAGACGGTGGGAACGAACTGCTAAGCCACTTTGAAAAGTGAAGAGTGAATCATGACCGATCAAGTTATCTATTCCATGGTGCGGGTGGGCAAGATCCATCCGCCTAACAAGCAGGTGCTGCGCGATATTTCGCTGGGCTTTTTCTACGGCGCGAAGATCGGCGTGCTGGGTCTCAACGGCGCGGGCAAAAGCACGCTGCTGAAGATCATGGCCGGCGTCGACGAGGATTACCTCGGCGAGACGATGCTCAGTAAAGGCTATACGCGCGGCCTGCTGGAACAAGAGCCGCAGCTCGACGCGTCAAAGACCGTGCAGGAAGTCGTGGAAGAAGCGGTGCAGCCGATCGTGGATGCCATGAAACAATTCGATGAAGTCAGCGCCAAGTTCGGCGAACCCGACGCCGATTACGATGCGCTCATCGAGGAGCAGGGCCGCCTGCAGGAATACCTCGACAAGCACGATGCGTGGACGCTGGACAATCGCCTCGAGCTGGCGATGGATGCGCTGCGCTGTCCGCCGCCCGATACGTCGATTGCCGTTCTCTCCGGCGGCGAACGTCGCCGTGTGGCCTTGTGCCGCTTGCTGCTGACCGAACCGGACATCCTGCTGCTCGACGAACCGACGAATCACCTCGATGCCGAATCGGTACAGTGGCTGGAGAAACATCTGCAGGATTACAAAGGCACCGTCATCGCCGTGACACACGATCGGTATTTTCTGGACAACGTGGCGGGCTGGATCCTGGAACTCGATCGCGGCTACGGCATCCCGTGGAAAGGCAACTACTCGTCGTGGCTCGCGCAGAAGAAGCAGCGGCTTGAGCTGGAAGAGAAAGGCGATGTCAAACGCCAGAAGACGCTGGAGCGCGAACTCGAATGGATTCACATGTCGCCCAAGGCGCGGCAGGCCAAAGGCAAGGCGCGCATCACCGCGTATGAAAAGCTGCTCAGCCAGGAGGCCGAGGAATACCGCGACCAGATGCAGATCTACATCCCGCCCGGCCCGCGTTTGGGCGAGGTGGTGATCGAGGCGCAGGGCGTGAGCAAGGCCTACAGCGATCACGTGCTGTTTGAAGACCTGAACGTTTCGCTGCCGCCCGGCGGCATCGTGGGGATTATTGGCCCGAATGGCGCGGGCAAAACGACGTTGCTGAGGATGATCATCGGCATGGCGGAACCGGACACCGGCACGTTCAAGATCGGTGAGACGGTAAAACTGGGCTACGTCGATCAGAGCCGCGAATCGCTCGATCCCGACAAGAACGTGTGGGAAGAAATATCCGGCGGCGAAGACACCTTGACATTAGGCAGTCGCAAGATGAATTCGCGGGCCTATGTAGCGGGCTTCAACTTCCTCGGATCGGATCAGCAAAAGAAAGTGGGGGCGTTATCCGGTGGCGAGCGCAATCGCGTGCAGCTGGCCAAGATGCTGAAATCCGGCGCGAATGTGCTCCTGCTCGACGAGCCGACCAACGATCTGGATGTGAACACGCTGCGGGCGCTGGAAGAAGCGCTGGAGGAATTCGGCGGCTGCGCGGTGGTGGTCAGCCACGATCGCTGGTTCCTCGATCGCGTGGCGACGCACATTTTGGCGTTCGAGGGCGACTCGCAAGTGCGCTGGTACGAAGGCAGCTTCTCGGACTACGAAGCGGATCGCAAGAAGCGGTTGGGCCTTGAGGCAGAGACGCCGCATCGGATCAAGTACAAGCCGCTGACAAGATAGTGGATAACAAGTCATGGGCTTACGTATGGCTCGTTACTCGTTATTCCTTAACTCTTTGCTTTCTCATAATGGCGCTTCGCTTTAGCGCGGCACACCCTGTAGCATCGGCAAACGCTGAGTCATGCACTGTAGCAATTTCCACGTTCATGCACGATCGGGAGTCGAGCCTTCAGCCGGAAACCGCGTGAAGGCTCGACTCCGGGGATCGTAAACCAACATGAAATTTTCTCTAGGAGGTTGAGCATGAGCGATCGAATGACGGTTGCCCAATTGCTCGCCGCGATGCACGCCGCCCGATCGAACTGGGAAGCCCTGTTGGCCGAAATTGGCGAAGCGCGGCTGATCGAACCCGGTGTCGAGGGCGAATGGTCGCTCAAGGATATCATCGCGCACATCACGTACTTTGAAACGTGGGCCGCGGACAATGTGCTGGCCTTCTGTGCGGGAAAGCCGCAGCCGCAAGCGGAGTACAAAGGGCTGGAGGTGGATGAGGAGAATGCGCTCATTTATGAGCGTTTTCATTCCAAATCGCTGGCCCAGGTCTTGCAGGACTCGCGCGCGTCATTTCAGCGCAGCATCCAGGCCGTGCAGGGATTGCGAGATGCAGACCTGTACGATCCGGAATTTACGCGCATCCCGAACGCCGATTTTACCGTCTTCGATCTCATCGAGGGCGATACGTTTGGGCACTACACCGATCACAGCACGTCGGTGCGGGCGTGGCTCGATCGGGTAGCCGCACCCTGAACGGAAAGAAAGGATCTCCAGCTGATGCTACATCCCCTCGTCGCGCAATTGCGCTTCACTCGCAGTGAATTCCGCCGGGCGCTGGTGGGCTTGACCGAAGAGGAGGCCGGCCAGCGCTTTATGCCCATGAATTGCATCAGTTGGAATGTGGGGCATCTGGCCTGGCAGGAACAGCGCTACTTCGTCTATTTCACGCAGGGCAAGTTGCCGCAACCGGCGCTCAACGAATTGTTTGCTTATGGTGCGCCGGCCAGCATTCCGTCATTGCAAGGGATGTGGGTTGCCTGGACGGCGATCACACGGGCCGCCGATGTCTGGCTGGCCACGGTGATCAGCGACACTTTGCAACAGCATGTCGTCATCGACGGGCAAGCCACGCCCTATGTGTTCGGCTCGCTGCTGCAGCGCGTGATCTATCACTACTGGTATCACAACGGCGAAAACCTGGCGATTCGGCAGCTGCTGGGGCATGCGAATTTGCCGGAGTTTGTGGGCGATCTTGACGGGGAAGCGCCGTATCGACCGGAACCGAAATGAAATCTTTGCCATGCTTGATTGGGCAGTTCAGACAGGTCGAGAAATGATTGGAAGGGACATGTTCAAATTCAATATTTCGATGATCTCGCTGCACTGGCGCATTGTGCTGGCCTTTGCCGCCGTTTACCTGATCTGGGGATCAACCTACCTCGCCATCCGCTTTGCCATCGAGACGATTCCGCCGTACCTCATGGGCGGGGCGCGCTTCTTGATCGCGGGCAGTGTGTTGTATGCCGTGCTGCGTTGGCGCGGCGTAAAGACTCCCACACGTTTGAACTGGCGCGCCGCGGCCATTGCCGGCGGTTTGCTGTTGTGGGGCGGCAATGGTGGCGTGATGCTGGCCGAGCAATATGTGCCGTCAAGCCTGGCAGCCCTCATCGTGGCGATGGTGCCGCTGTGGATGGTCTTGTTGAACTGGCGCTGGGGCGATCGCGCACGGCCAAATGCCGGTACGGCGCTGGGCGTGGGGCTGGGATTGGTGGGGATTGTCTTGATCGCCGCGCCGGGCCAGGCGGCGGCGGAGGGTGCCGTCAATCCGATCGGGTTACTGATCCTCATCGGGGCTTCGCTCTCGTGGTCGATCGGTTCATTGTACTCGCGAAAGGCAGCGTTGCCTTCCAACGCCTTACTGTCCACTGCGATGGAGATGCTGGCGGGCGGTGGAATGATGCTGATGGCTGGCTTGCTGCTGGGGCAGGGCGCGCAGATTCGCTTCGATCAGATCAGCGTGCTTTCGCTGTCGGCGCTGGGCTACTTGGTGGTCTTCGGATCGCTGATCGGGTTCACGGCCTACGTGTGGCTGCTCAAGGTCAGCACTCCGGCGCGCGTCTCGACGTATGCCTTTGTCAATCCGGTCGTCGCCGTATTTCTGGGCTGGGCATTTGCGGGTGAAGAGTTGAGCCTGCGCGTGATGGCTGCTGCTGCCGTCATCATCGTCGCGGTGATGTTGATCACGCTTAATCAGACGACGCGCCCAGCGCGGGCTGAGCCTGCGCGGGAAGTTGTGGAGGTGTCACCGCGCGTCCAATATGAGTCCGTAACGAGTAATGAGTGACGAGTCAGTGAAGGTCATTGTTGCTCGTTGCTTTGTTGACAGACCCCCCAAAACCAGATACAATTTTTCGCGGTAAGGGGAAGTGCGATGATTCACAGATCGACGGCTCAGGTTTGCATGTGTCGCTGCTCCTGTCGAATGCGGAGGCGGTGGACTGCGCCTGCGTCACAGGATCGTGCCTGCTGACCGATTAAGTTAATGGTGTGCCCGCCGCTTTCCGCCTTCCCATCGAGCGGAGATCCGGCCGGTGTTATTGATCAAGATCGCTGTTATTCAACAACGGCGTCGCCGGATATCGCGGTGACGCCGTTTTGTATCGAACCAAATTCCACAGGGAGAGACCGAAATGAAAATTGCAAATGATGTTACCGAGTTGATTGGCAACACGCCGCTGGTCAAGCTGCGCCGCGTGACCGAAGGTGCCAGAGCCGAGGTCGTAGCGAAGTTGGAATTCTTCAATCCCGCGCACAGTGTCAAAGATCGCATCGGCGTGTCGATGATCGATGCGGCGGAGCAAGCCGGCTTAATCAAGCCCGATACGATCCTTGTCGAACCGACGAGCGGCAATACCGGTATCGCGTTGGCCATGGTCTGCGCAGCGCGCGGCTACCAGCTCGTGCTCACCATGCCGGAGACAATGAGCAAGGAACGCCGCATGCTGCTGCGCGCTTACGGCGCGGAATTGATCCTGACGCCCGGCCCCGATGGCATGGGCGGCGCGATCCGGAAAGCTGAAGAACTGGCAGAGTCTGATCCACGCTATATCATTCCGCAGCAGTTCAAGAATCCTGCGAATCCGGAAATCCATCGCAAGACTACTGCAGAAGAGATCTGGCGCGACACCGACGGTAAGGTCGATATTCTGGTGTCGGGCATTGGCACCGGCGGCACCATTACGGGCGTAGGCGAAGTGATCAAGGCGCGCAAGCCGTCATTCAAGGTGATCGCCGTCGAGCCGGACGCCTCGCCGGTCTTGTCTGGCGGGCCGAAGGGACCGCATCCCATTCAGGGCATCGGCGCAGGCTTCGTGCCGGCCATACTCAACACGCAGATCTACGATGAGATCATCCGCGTGAAAGCTGACGATGCGTTCGACATCGCGCGGCGCATGGCGAAGGAAGAAGGCCTGCTGGTGGGTATTTCGTCCGGCGCGGCGACGTGGGCAGCGCTGCAAGTGGCCCAGCGTGACGAGAACGCCGGCAAGCTGATCGTCGTCATCATTCCGTCGTTTGGCGAGCGCTATCTCAGCACGGCGTTGTTTGCGAGTTTGGCAGATTGACGTCATTGCGAGGAGCCGCAAAGCGGCGACGAAGCAATCTCCATATTGAGTTGCGGGAGATTGCTTCGCCGCTCGCCTTTCCCGCCGCAATATGCGGCGCGGCTCGCAATGACGGAGGGTATGAACATGTTTAACACTCTTCGCCGCGATGTTCAATCCGTGTTCGATCGCGATCCGGCGGCGCGCAGTTTGCCGGAGGTGCTGCTGTGCTATCCGGGGCTGTATGCCGTGTGGGGCTATCGCTTGTCGCACTGGCTGTGGACGCATCATCTCAAGTTGCTCGGCCGCTACGTCTCGCAGATCATGCGTTTCTTCACCGGCATCGAGATTCATCCCGGCGCGAAGATCGGGCATGGGCTGTTCATCGATCACGGCATGGGCGTGGTGATTGGCGAAACGGCGGAACTGGGCGAAGAGGTGACGCTGTATCACACGGTCACGCTGGGCGGCACGAGCTGGCACAAGGGCAAGCGCCATCCCACGCTGGGCGATCGGGTCACGGTGGGCGCGGGCGCGAAGATCCTCGGCCCGATCGAGATCGGCTGCGACAGCCGCATCGGCGCGAATGCCGTCGTCGTCAAATCGGCGCCGTCCAATTCGGTCATCGTCGGCGTGCCGGGGCAGATCATCGCGCGCAGCAAGCCGCACACGGCCAAAGATCGCCCCGACCTCGAACACACGCAGTTGCCTGATCTGGTCGGCGTGACACTGCAATCCCTCATCGCGCGCGTCGATGAATTAGAGCGGCTCATCGACGGTCATGTGGAGCATGAAGATGTTCATCTGCCCACGGCGGGCGTGTGGCACGGCGAAGATTTCGCGATTTGAATGAAAACCACCGATGGACTCGGAATGAAGCGCTAGCTGCTCGTCGCCTTGTCCCTGCCCATCACATCACCACCTACATCCACGGCGCTGGCCTCGATGTCTGTGCCGCCGCTGCGGACGTTGCTCACGCTGTGCCCGCTGCCGCCAATGACGATTGTCCCCTTGTTGTCGCCAATCTTCACGTTGTGATCGCCGACGAAGACATCGCCTGTACTCGTGTGCGCGATGTTGGATATCGCTGCCTGCCTGTAATCGCTCAGCAGCGCCTTTAGCTCTGCCGCAAAAGGCGGATCGGCCTTCAGCGCTTCATCTACGGCATCGGCGATCGGCGCGGCATAACCAGCCGGGTTGTTCTCAAACCGCCCGGCATTCCTGGCCTCGGCCGGATCCTGCTTCAACCGATCGAGTACTCTGCGGAACAGCCTGGCAGCGACGTCGACGGCGGCCTGTCCGGCTTCTTTAGCTAGACTCACGCCCTTGTCAATTGCGTATTTAGCGAGGACATCAACAATCTGCTGAGTCAAAGGATCCATACCGCTCCTTTGCTGGTCGTCGTCTGCGGTGCAACTCTTCCAGCTTCGTGCGACGAGTCTCTACACCCCTGCGCTCGATCGCGACGGACACGTTGATGTAGCGGTCCGATGTCACGATCGCGCCGGGTACAATGATTATACTATCGACTGGCTGGAATATTACCGTCAGCGAGTTGGCTTAGCCGAAGCAATACCGCACAATGACGCTGCGCATCCCGCTGGAGCTCACCTTCCCTGCCTTATCGACGGCGACGATCTGATATTCAACTTTGCCATCAAAGCCATTCAAGTAGGTGCTGCCCTCTGCATTAACAGGTACTGGCGCGCCATAGATGTCTGAATTCAGCATTTTGACCATTTTCGGTTCTAGCCAGGCCTTGGGGTTTTTGCCGTCTGGCACGTACCGATAGCGCAGGTGTACTGAGCTGATGCCAGAAGCATCCGTGACTGCGGCGTAAACGTTGAAACTCGTCGGTCCACAATCTGGGGATGCATAATAGACCTGATTTTCCGTGGACTGAATCAGAGAGATGGCGGGAGTCTTCGTATCCTGCACGATTACTCGAAACTGGCCTTCTCGCGTGTTGTAGCAAGCGTCCGTCGCCTTACACTTGACCGTAGTGGTCCCTCGCTTAAAAGTTGAACCGGTGGGATAGTTACAACTCACACTCGCCGGCTGGCCCAGATCTGTGGCGGATACCGAATAGAACGCTACACTTCCCTCCGGGCTGGTGGCTTCGAGGGTCATCTCCCCAGGAACATCTAGCTGGGGCAGCGTGGTGTCTTGTACCGTAATCGAGAAGCCTGCTTGGCTGTAATTGTCGTGAAAGTCTTTGGCCGTGCAGGTCACCGCCGTCGTTTTGCACGCTGGGAAGGTCGAACCAGAAGATGGCTGGCATGTAGCTTCGAACTTGCCATCCACCACGTCACTGGCGGACGTCGTGAAATATGCCAGGCTCCCGGCCGAACTGGTGGCTTCGAGAATCATATCCTTGGGAACGTCGACTTGCGGTCCGGTGGTGTCTTGCACCATGATCGAGAAACTTGCCTGACCGGTATTGGTGTGAGAATCTTTGGCTGCGCAGTTGACGGTCGTCGTGCCCAGCGCAAAGGCCGAACCGGAAGGCGGCTGGCAGGTGGCTTCGACCTTGCCATCCACCACGTCACTGGCGGCCGCCGTGAAATATGCCAGGCCCCCGGCCGGACTGGTGGCTTCGAGGAACATATCCTTGGGGACGTCTACCTGCGGTCCGGTAGTGTCTTGCACTGTGATCGAGAAGTCTGCTTGGCCAGTATTGCCGTGTAAGTCTTTGGCCGTGCAGGTCACAGTGGTCATCTTATCCAGCGGAAAGGCCAAACCAGAAGTCGGCTGGCATGTAGCTTCGACCTTGCCGTCCACCAAGTCGCTGGCGGACGCCGTGAAATCGGCCACACTTCCGTCTGGGCTGGTAGCTTCGAGGATCATATCCTTGAGAACGTCGACCTGCGGCCCGGTGGTGTCTTGCACCATGATCGAGAAACTCGCCTGATCGGTATTGCCATGCGCATCTTTGGCTGTGCAGGTCACAGTGGTCATCTTATCCAGCGGAAAGGCCAAACCAGAAGACGGCTGGCATGTAGCTTCGACCTTGCCGTCCACCCAGTCGCTGGCGGACGCCGTGAAATCGGCCACACTTCCGTCTGGGCTGGTAGCTTCGAGGATCATATCCTTGGGAACGTCGACCTGCGGCCCGGTGGTGTCTTGCACCATGATGGAGAAACTCGCCTGATCGGTATTGCCATGCGTATCTTTGGCCGTGCAGATCACAGTCGTCGTCTTGTCTAACGGGAAGATCGAACCGGAAGACGGTTGGCAGATGACTTCAACCTTGTCGTCCACCAAGTCGCTGGCAGACGCCGTGAAATCGGCCACACGCCCTTCTGGGCTGGTGGCTTCGAGGATCATATCCTTGGGAACGTCGACCTGCGGCCGCGTGGTGTCTTGTACTGTGATCAAAAAACTTGCTTGGCCGGTGTTACCATGAGTGTCTTCGGCAGTGCAAGTTACAATCGTCTTGTCTGCCGGGAAGATCGAGCCGGAAGGTGGCAGGCAGACGACTTCAACGCGATCCACCAAGTCGTTGACGGACGCCGTGAAATCTACCACACGTCCCTCTGGGCTGGCGGCTTCGAGGATTGTATCCTTGGGAACATCGATCTGTGGCTCGGTGGTGTCGTGAATCGTGACGTGAAAACTGCCGCGCGCGGTGAAACCGAAATGATTGCGCGCTTCACAATTCACAGTAGTCTGTCCCAACGCAAAGGTCGAACCGGATGATGGTTGACAGGTGACGGGCAGCGGCCCATCCGAGCGATCTTGTGCCGTGGCGGCAAAGTCGACGATCGCGCCGCTCGGCCCACTCGCCTCCTGCGAGATGTCACGCGGCAGTACCAGACTGGGGACAAGCAGGGCCTGCCACAAAAGATAGCCGGCCACGGCCATCACTCCGACGACGGCGACGACCAGGATCGCTTTCATTGCACCGCTCATCCCGGTCGGCCCGATCGATCCCTCGCCGCTCTTCGGCGGAACGATCGGTGGGATCAGCACATCGAGGTTGTGCTGCGTGTAAGCTGCGGCCGTCGTCTCGCCGATCGTATGACGCAGGCTCAACGCCTGCGTCAGCAGATCGATCGCCTGCGCCTTGTCCGATCCGATCGCGCGCGTACCGAGTTGATGCAACGCCCACGCCTCTACCGATCGATCACCGGCGGCTCGCGCGCTCTGCCAGACCCGATCAGCGATCTGCCTCCACGCGTTCCACAAGCCGTGCAGCATCACGTAGCGATCGATCGCGCGGCTTAGCGTGATGGCTGCCGACCAGTGTTGGCGCTGAACCGCCCAATCGATCGCGCCGAGAACGTGACCGAGTTCCGCGGCGCAGTATGCATCATCATCGAAGCGGCCTTCAAGCCGATCACTCAACAGCCGCGCGAGCAGCCGATCGCCTATCGATTCTTCGTCGGCCGGCCCACGCAGTAAATCACGAAAGGCCGGATCGAGTCTGAGGCGCGGGCTGCTCGCTTGCAGCAGCCCCAGGGTCTTCAGGTGCGCGATAGCGGCCTCGATCGCTTCTCGCACAGGTGTTGACTCAACCGTGTCGAATGCTTCAGCGTCCTGGCCGACGTGCCTCGACAGACGCACTCCGTCGATATCGACCCAGTCTGGGCCGACTTTGATTTGTGCGCTCGCGCCGGATGGTGTAGATCCACACATGATGTCGACGATCATCTGTGGATCGATCGAGAACCCTGGCAGCCATGCGCCGATGTTCAACACCTGCTTCTCCAACGGTGTGAGCATAGCTTGAATCAGTGTCAGGGCGCGGCGTAAACCAATCGAGACGGGATCACCGCCCGCAGGCGGAATCGCGGCCAGGCATTGCCGCACTTGATCGACCGGCAGTTTCATCACGCAGATCGCGCTCGCCACGCGGACGATGGCCAGGGGCACATCGTTGAGCAGCGCGCAGATCGCGTCAAGGGTGGGCCGCTCGGCGCCGTCGGGTCGCAGCCCACTGTTGGCCGCCAAGACCTCGATTGCATCGTCGTGTGGCAGTGGGCCGATCGGGATCGGGCGAGCAAGGCCAGGCAGCGCTGCGGAACACGCGACCAGGAGCGGGCTCTCTGGAAACAGATCGAATAGCGACCGCAGCTGATCGGCATTGAGCGTGACGTGATCGAGCACGAGCAGCGCATGCAGTTGGCTCAGATGCGGTTGCGCGCTGACCACGTTGACCCGCAAGGGCGGATCGCTCAGGTAAAACGTGTCGAACAGGCGTTGAGCGATATCGTCCGGTTGCAGCCATTCACCTTGCCCATTCAGCCCTTCGACCAAGATCACGCCGTCGGGCATGGCGCGTGCGTCGGGCGTGTTGGCCGCCTGGCGCAGCAGTGTGGATTTGCCCACACCGTTTGCTCCGCACAGGGCAACGGCTTTGCCATGCTTGATGACTTGTTCAATCTGTGCCAGTTCGGCGGCTCGATCGTGAAAATCCGACGGCGCTCGTGGTGGATGCGGCCGGGCAACGTGCCGTCGCAGGGTGGGTGCCTTGGGTGCGTGATAGACGATGCTGCCGTAGTTGTTGTTGATTTTGAAGTTGTAGTTGCCGAAGAAAACATCACCGGCGACGTCGCTGGCCACGGTGGCCGAGGGCTTCGCCTGGACAGTGGGAGTGACAGACATGACACACCTCCCTTGATGTCTGAAACGTTGTCCAGGGAGCGGGTAATGCCGCTGCGCACAGGCGTTAGAACATCTCTCAATTTCATTATACTACCGTCGTCAACACCCGCCGATCTCACCCACATCTGCCAACTCTTGTGAGGTACTTCTGGCGACAGTGGGTGCGTAGCATGCAATGATTCTGCGATTTGATTTCGTCCCGCTCGACCCGTCGCCGCCATATGAGCGACGACCGAGTACGGGTAATCAACCCTCACTTCCCGCGAATCTCCATGATCCACTGCGGCCCGGGGGGCGCATCGATGCGGGTGACGATGTAGTTCCTGCCCATAATCTCACGCGCGCGCTGCATCAGGCCCAGCTGCTCGATCAAGAAGTTCGGCACGGCCAGCCACCCGATCGCACCGCCGGTATCGATGGCGCGCACGGCTAGCCCTTCGAGTTGATACGGTTGGTCGACATTGGTCTGAATGCGCACCTTCGCCGCAATCGGCGCATTGCCTGCCGGCGGATAAATCCCGCAGATCATCACCACGCCGGGTTCGACAAAACGCGCCGCGCCGTCGACCAGATCACGACTGTGCGACGTGTATTGCTGCACATACGAACTCAACATCACTTCCGAGAATTCCAGTGACCTGCGCTCGCCCGGTTGCATGCGCTGCGCGGCCTGAATCTGCTCACTCAACTGCGCGGCCTGCTCCGGCTCGAACGGCACGAAGCGCTCACACGGCTGCGGGCCGACCAGCACGCTGCCCGAGAACAGTACGACAACGGTCGCCAATAGCAGCACGCCGGCGACGATCAGCAGCTTGGTGATCGCGCCGCCGCCTGCGGCGGGCGCCGGGCTTGGTTCGGCGGGTGGCCTCGGCCTTTCGCGCGGCGGGGCAGGCGGCGGGATCAGCACGTCTAGGTTGTGCTGCGTGTAAGCCGCGGCTGTCGTCTCGCCGATGGCCTGCCGCACGCTTAACGCCTGCTTCAGCAGATCGATCGCCTGCGCTTTGTCCGACTCGATCGCGCGCGTGCCAAGTTGATGCAGCGCCCACGCTTCAACCGATTGATCGCCGGCAGCCTGCGCGCTCTGCAAGGCCCGATTGGCGATCTGCCCCCAGGCGTCCCACAGACCGTGCAGCGTCACATAGCGATCGATGGCGCGGCTCAGCGTGATGGCCGCAGTCCACTGTTGCGTCTGCGCCGCATATTCGATCGCACCCAGCACCTGGCCAAGTTCATTCGCGCAATAAGCATCGTCGTTAAAGCGGCCGTTGATCTGATCGAACAACAACTGCGCCAGCAAGCGATCTTTGATCTCATCTGCATCCCCTGTGCCACGCAGCAGGTCGCGCAAGCCCGCATCCAGCCGCACGCGCGGGCTGTTGGCGTGCAGCAAGCCCAACGCTTTGAGATGTTCGATGGCCGCTGCATATTCTCCCTCTCCCTTCCAGGGAGAGGGTTGGGGTGAGGGTTCTGCCGCCGCGCCCTCGCGCCGCTTGAGTCGCACACCATCGATGATGACCCATTCCCCGTCGACTTGAACTTGTCCGCCTGTCTGTGCCGCGAGTTGGCCGCTGAGGATGCCCGCAACCGTCTGCGGATCGATCGAAAGGCCCGGCAGGTTCGCCGCCACGCCAAGGATCTGTTCTTCCAGCGGCGTCAGCACCGATCGAATCAACGCCACGGCGCGGCTCAGGCCGATCGCGATGTTATCACCTTCCGCCGCAGGCACGGCGGCCAGGCGAGCCTGCGCCTGATCGAGCGGCAGGTTCATCTCGCGGATCACATCGGCAGCGCGCACGATCGCCAGCGGCCCATCGTTGAGCAGCGCGCAGATCGCATCCGCCATCGATCGATTCATATCGTCGATCAACACGCCGCTCGTCGCACTGAACAACTCGATTGCATCGGGGCGCGGCAAAGCGCCGAGTTTGATCGGGCGAGCCAATCCCGGCAGCGCAGAGGGACGCGCGATCAGCGCCGGACTGTTGGGGAAGAGATCGAGCAGTAGGCGGAGTTGATCAGCGTCGAGCGTAAGTTGATCCAGCAGCACCAGTGGGCGCAATTGGCTCAGGTACGGCAGCGCCGTGGCCGAGGTCACTTTCAGCGGCGGCTCGCTGAGGTAGAACGCATCGAACCAGCGCTGAATCACATCGCCGGGTTGTAACGTGTGGCCGTGCTCGTCCAGTCCTTCGAGCAGGAGCGCACCATCGGGCAGCGTATGCGCGGCGCTGCCATTGGCCGCCTGGCGCAGCAGCGCCGACTTGCCCGCGCCGTCCGATCCGCAGATGGCGACCGGCTTGCTTTGCGTGATGAGCGCTTCCACCTGCGCCAGTTCGCCCGTGCGATCGAAAAAGTCCAGCGGCGCGCGCGGCGGCTGCGGCTTCGCGTCGCGGCGTTTGATCATCGGCGCGCGTGCTTCGTTGATGACCGCGCCGTAAATGGTGGTATGAATGACCTTGTCGCGGCCAACCACATCGCCGCCGATGGTGATGTTCTCGCCTCGCAGATCGACTCCACCGCTGATGGTTGTGCTGGACATGACGTTCCCCCGTTGTCGAATATGCCTTCGCGAGCCGCTGTTCCCCTCACGCTGAGGCTGCTTGCTTCAACTGTCCGCACCCCGCGTGGATGTCGATGCCGCGCCGCACGCGCAGCGAATTGGCGATGTGCGCTTCGTCGAGGATGGTGCGGAAGGTGGCGATGCGCTCGCGCGTGGAGGCCGCGCCGTCATAGCCGTGGGTAGGATTGAGCGGAATCAAGTTGATGTGACACAGCATGCCTTTGATCAACTGCCCCAGCGCGCGCGCCTGCGCAGGCGTGTCGTTGATGCCCGCGATCAGGGCCCATTCAAAACTCATGCGGCGATGCGTGATTTCCGTGTAGGCGCGGCAGGCCGGAATCAGCACTTCCAGCGGATAGCGTTGGTTGATCGGCAGCATGGAGGCGCGCAAGTCGTTGGTGGCGGCGTGCAGCGAGACGGCCAGATTCACCTGCGAGCGTTCCTGCGTGAAACGTTCGATCATTGGCACGAGGCCGACGGTGCTCACGGTGATGCGCCGCGCACCAAAGTTGTACCCGATCGGATCACTCAGCCGATTGAGTGCGCCCATTAACGCCGAGTAGTTGGCAAACGGCTCGCCCATGCCCATAAGCACGACGTTAGTTAATCGGTGATCAG
>Ga0209254_10002150_pt1 | contig 17893 bp, 12 predicted proteins | sample FrelakmetDIP11DI_FD_187148 | JGI IMG/M metagenome (GOLD analysis project Ga0209254, IMG submission 187148) | Freshwater lake sediment microbial communities from the University of Notre Dame, USA, for methane emissions studies - DIP11 DI (SPAdes)... | ecosystem: Environmental > Aquatic >...
CTGGAGCGCGTCCGGGTGCGATCGTCATAATGCACGTCGGTTCCGAGTCAGCCGACGCGGCGGCATTGCCGCAGATCATCCAGGGCTTGCGGGCAATGGGATATCAGTTCGGAACTGTGGCAGACCTGCTTCGCTGATCTGCGAAGCTTACCAGGTTATGAGGGACCTTCTTCATATGAGCGCCGATGAAATGCATCTTGTTTTTAAGGAATGGAATAAAGGAGAGCTTGATAGTTACCTGATAGAAATAACAAGGGATATCCTGACATTTAAGGATACTGACGGGAAACCTCTTGTTGACAAGATACTTGACACTGCCGGACAAAAAGGTACCGGCAAATGGACAGCTGTTACAGCGCTCGACCTGGGGATTCCCCTTACTCTGATAGGAGAAGCAGTATTTTCAAGATGCCTCTCAGCAGTCAAGGAAGAAAGGGTTAAAGCTTCGAAAGTGCTCCATGGACCCTCTCCTGCTTTATCATCAGACAAAACAAAATTCATAAATGATCTTAAAGATGCTTTATATGCTTCAAAAATAGTTTCCTATGCCCAGGGTTATGCACTGATGAGATCAGCAGCAACAGAGTACAAATGGGACTTGAATTATGGGGGGATTGCTCTGATGTGGAGGGGAGGCTGTATCATAAGGTCTGCTTTCCTCGGGAAAATTAAAGAAGCTTTTGATAAAAATCACTCCCTCACCAACCTGCTACTTGATCCGTTTTTTAAAGACAAGGTCGAAAAATCTCAGGCAGGCTGGAGAAATCTTGTTGCGGCAGCAGCGCTAAATGGCATTCCGGTTCCTGCAATATCCTCTGCACTGGGTTATTTCGACGGTTACCGCTGCGAAAAGCTCCCTGCAAATCTGCTGCAGGCCCAGCGCGATTATTTTGGCGCTCACACCTATGAACGGACTGACAAACCCAGAGGAGAATTCTTCCACACCAACTGGACAGGAAGAGGAGGCACAACAGCTTCATCGACCTATAATGTATAAAAAATGATCATTAACATAGGAACATATGCCAGAAACAAAGAAATTTAGCAATTACAGATGGACTATCTGTGCTCTGATCTTTTTTGCCACAACAATTAACTACCTCGACAGGCAGGTTATAGGAATATTGAAACCCCTGCTGGATTCTGATCTTGGAATCGGAGAAAAAGATTATTCGCACATCATAATGGCCTTCCAGCTTTGTTACGGTGTTGGAATGGTAATTGCCGGAAGGCTGATCGATAAGTTCGGAACCAAGCTGGGATATGGTGTTTCAGTAATATTATGGAGTTTTGCCGCAATGGGCCACGCCCTGGCAAAAGGAACACTTGGTTTCGGAATTTGGAGAGGTTTTCTCGGAGTAACCGAAGCAGGCAACTTCCCTGCTGCTATAAAGGCGGTAGCTGAATGGTTCCCTAAAAAAGAGCGTGCTCTGGCAACAGGGATTTTCAACTCGGGAACAAACGTAGGGGCAATAGTGGCGCCACTGGCTATCCCTGCCATGGTAGTTTTATGGGGATGGCAGTCGGCATTTATTGTCACAGGAGCAATAGGCTTCCTCTGGGTGATCGTGTGGTTCCTATTCTATGAAATTCCTGAAAAACATAAAAAGGTAACTGCAAATGAACTGGCTTATATAAACAGTGATGTTGATGAACAGGCAGAAACCAAGGAAAAAGTACCGTGGCTGAAGCTTCTTAAATATCGCCAGACATGGCTTTTCTTCATTGGAAAAGGTCTTACTGACCCAATATGGTGGTTTTACCTGTTCTGGATTCCCGGCTGGCTGGCAACTGTAAGGGGTGCAGGCCTCGATGTTAAATCATTTGGATTGCCGCTTGCCTTCATATACACAATGACCACGGTCGGAAGCATAGGTGGGGGTTGGGTCTCAGGCTACATGATTAAAAAGGGAATGTCACCATTCAAGGCAAGGAAGTACACAATGCTCATCTTTGCATTGCTTGTCATACCCATAATATTTGCCCAGTCACCGTCAATTGGTAACTGGGGAGCTGTTTGTCTGATTGCCCTTGCTGCATCATCACATCAGGCATGGTCAGCAAACATTTTTACCACTGTCTCCGATGCATTCCCCAAAAAAGCAGTGAGCTCAGTTACTGGAATCGGTGGAATGGCAGGTGCAGTGGGTGGTGCTTTTATCTCGTATGTTGCCGGGGGTATTCTGGAACATTTTAAAGGACTGGGACATATTGAAACAGGTTATGTAATAATGTTTGGTATTGCCGGCAGCGCTTACCTGCTTGCATGGATTATAATGCAGGTATTTGCTCCGAAGGTTAAGAAGGTAACACTGGAATGAAAAAATTAGGAAAATATTCCATGGGGTTAGGTGACCGGTTTGGACATCAGGGCCACGCACAGCTTAAGGCAATAATTGAGGCTGGCAAAAAAGGTGTCGAAATCACACCCGTCTGGAACAAGTCGAACAGGGAACATATGATCATCGGGACCAATCCCCAGGATGTCCGGATCGAAGCTGACACTGTGACAAAAAATGCCGGATTTAAAAAACCTTATTATGTCGATGCCGACCACATAAATCTTGATACTGTCGATAAATTTACAGGAAGTTCAGATTTCTTCACAATGGATGTTGCTTCCTATATCGGGAAGCGGGCTGATGAGTCTGAGATAAACAGGTTTCTTGAAGCGGCGGGAAAGTATACGGGAAAACTTGAAGTACCGGGAGTAAAGAAGCCCATAAAATGTTCAATGGTTCAGCTACATAATATTGCTGAAATTTACCTGTTCGCAGCAAGAAAAGCAGGGGAGATTTACAGAAAAATAGAAAATTCGAAAGGCGCCGGGAACTTTGTTACAGAAGTATCGATGGACGAAGTGGCAAAGCCGCAGACACCTGTTGAACTCTTTTTTATACTCGGGATGCTTGGAATTGAGGGAATTCCGATTCAGACAATCGCCCCTAAGTTTTCCGGAAGATTTAACAAGGGCGTGGATTATGCTGGCGATCCCCTGAAATTTGCCAATGAGTTTGAAGAGGATCTGATGGTAGTTACCCATGCAATTAAGGAATTCGGACTGCCCGAAAACCTTAAAATAAGCGTGCATTCCGGTTCAGATAAATTTGCGCTGTATCATCATATTGGTTCAATAATCAGGAAATATGATAAGGGGATCCATCTGAAAACTGCCGGAACAACCTGGCTTGAGGAGGTGATTGGACTGGCTGAAGCAGGCGGCGAAGCTCTGGACTTTGTAAAGGAGATCTATGTAAAATCGCTTGAGAAAATCGATGAATTGTGCGCCCCATACGCCGATGTGATTGACATTAATATAGATTCACTCCCATCGGGGTCAGAAGTTGCGGGCTGGAACAGTAAGAAATTTGCAGGATCGCTGAGGCATATAACGGGAAATCCGGAATATAATCCGAATATCCGACAGCTGATACATGTGGCTTACAAACTTGCAGCACAGGAAATGGATACCTGGTTCATGCTCCTTGAGGAACACGAGGAGGTTGTCGGAGGGTGTGTTTATGATAACATATATAAACGACACATCAGCAGGTTATTCGATATAAGATAATTATAAAGGAAAACACCTCAATACCTGTTAGCATGAAACAGATTTGTATTATTTTTATCTTCTGATTTCTACAAATAGAAACAATCAGTTAATTCATAATAATTTATTATCAGAACTATGAAAAAATCACAATCCAGACGGGAATTCCTCAGAGTATCAGCTGCTGGTACTTTAGGAGCATTTGTTGTATCACAATATGGCTGCGGTACCACCAAACCGGCATCTAAGGCTGCTGCATCTGTTAAAGTTGATCCCAAATCATTCGGCATCGGGCTTCAACTCTATACTATAAGGGATGCCATGAGCATTGACGTTCCGGGATCGCTGAAAAAGGTTTCTGATACCGGATTCAAATATGTTGAACTGGCAAGCTATGGTAACGGCAAATTTTATGGGTATGAACCAGTTGCTTTTAAAAAACTGGTGAATGACCTGGGCATGGAAATCCTGAGCAGCCATACACAGGTTGAGGCTGCAGGTATAACCCTTGATAATGCTCAGAAGATGGCTGAGGACCATGCAAAGATCGGTGTCAAATACTGCATTCAGCCATGGATTGTTGAAGAGGCCCGTACAACACTCGACAGCTATAAAAAAATGGCTGCTGACTGGAATAAGGTCGGGGGTATTATGAAACAGAATGGTATCCAGTTCGGATATCATAACCATAATTTTGAGTTTGATAAAGTGGAAGGCAAAATCCCATATTTTGATATAATGCTGGCCGATCTGGACAAAGATCTTGTAACAATGGAGATTGACCTCTTCTGGACAACCAAAGCCGGACAGAATCCAATCGAAATATTCAAGAAATATCCGGGCAGGTTCCAATTATTCCATATGAAAGACATGTTTACAAAGGAAGCTCCCTATTTTACAACCGTTGGGGAAGACGATTTTGCACCAGTGGGAGCCGGCGTTATTAATTTCAAAGAGATCCTGGCAGCTAAGGATATAGCCGGAATGAAATATATGGTTGTGGAGCAGGATGCAACAAAGGACGGGTTACCGTTTGAAGCTATAAAGACAAGTATTACAAATCTTACAACAAAAATACTGGTTTAAAAATACAGGTCTGCCCCCCACCCCCCAGGGGGGCTGTAGAAACAACAAAAGGAGCTGTATCAAGAGTGTTATTTTGGATACTTTTCCCTTTGTGCAACTTAGTGTTGTACTTCGTGATCCTTTGTGGTATTGGTTTAAAACTTAACCACAAAGGTCCTCAAAGGTCATCACAAAGGGGCCACTAAGGACTTTTGATACACCCTCTTTTTATATTTACCGTCACTCTATTCCTGAGTTTTAAAGCCCACTGCTATCTGTGCTTCTGTCTGGAGAAGATCAAAAGCGATCATCTCATTTGTCCCCTTTTTCGTGTACGAAGCGGGACAATAGAGCCTTTTCTGCGGCCCGATATCCCAATACCGGCCAAGATTATGGCCATTTACCCAGACAATTCCCTTTTTGAAATTTGACATATCAATAAAAGTATCTGTTGGACCAGTAATGAAAAAGTTGCCTTTAAAAAAGACACCTTTCTTCCCTGGATTCCTTCCGGAGGATCTCAAACCATAAATATACTTTTCATCCATCGGAAGATTATAGACTTTCCAGTTCATCAAAGTCATTCCGTTAAGGGTTACCCTGTCGGTAATCCCCTTTCTGTCGATAAGGTGCTCAGCAAAGTTTATCCGGCCCATCCCTTCCACCAGAATCTCAAGGAGAGGTTTTTCAGCTTTGGTTTCCGGCAAATTGATTGAATTAATTCCTTCCCTCCTGTCGAGTGTTCCTATAAAAACCCCGTTCAAAAAGACAGTAGCATAATCATGCAGGTCTGTAACAGTAAGCTTGCCTTTTTTGTGACCTATCAGTTCAGTAGTGTAAAGAATAAAGCCGTAATCCTGGTTATAGCCCTCAAAAGGTTTTGGTTGAACAGAATTCACAGGTTGTGGGAGATTATCCCAAACAGAGGTAAAGGATTGCATACCTATTGATGGGATTTCATTAGAGGCGATCGGATCCGGCACCGGAGGAAGTTTTTTACCTTTTGGCAGGTATGAACCTAAAAGCTTCCGCAAGGCCATATATTTGGATGTAGGTTTTCCCTGCTCATCGATTGGTGCATCATAATCATAACTTGTCACATCTGGCTCGTAACCTTTGCCGCCCGAATTAGCTCCGGCAGTGTAACCGAAATTGGTGCCACCATGAATCACATACAGATTAAAGGATCTCTTGTTGTCCATTAAAAATTTTACCTCTTTCAATAATTCAGCTGTGTCGGGCTTAGCCCATTTTTCACCCCAGTGGGTAAGCCAGCCTGGGTAAGTTTCGCTGCTGAAAACAGGTACTCCGGGGTTTATTTTGGCAGCCAGTTCAAAATCCTCCGGTCTGCTTCCGGAATCGAGACCAACGGCGCATCCGGGAAGCGACCCTGCTTCAAGCATATAAGCTGTTGGACCATCTCCGGTAAAAAACGGAACATCGATCCCGTTTTCCACCCATATATCCTTAAGCCTGGTCATATAATTCCTGTCATTTCCAAAACTTCCGTATTCATTTTCAACCTGTAGCATCAGAACGGGACCCCCATTCGTAATTAGGTAGGGCTTTATCTCAGAAGAAAGCTTCACCATATATCTTTCAGCTGCCGCCATATATCGTGGATCCATGCATCGAAGCTTTATATCAGGTATCCTCAGGAGGTATGGAGGTATTCCACCAAGTTCCCATTCCGCACAGACGTAAGGACCAGGACGAACTATCAGAAATAGGTCTTCCTCCTGAACCATTCTGAAAAACTCTCCAAGATTATGATTTTCGCTTGTGAAATCAAAAACTCCCTCTTCCGATTCGTGGTAGTTCCAGAAAATATATACACTTATAGTATTGCATCCCATCGCCTTTGCCATCTGGATCCTGTGCCGCCAGTACATAGACGGGATTCTTGCAGGATGCATTTCACCGCTGATTATCCGGAAAGGAGTGCCGTCGAGAAGAAACTCTGAATTACCCAGAACAAACGTATGCTTAGGCCTCTGTTTCTGTGAAGAACCTGTTGCTGTGAAAATAATAACAGCTAAAAGGGTTAAAATGAATTGTTTATACATAGTTTCTTGTTTTATTTTATTATTTTGTCACTATTACCATGGTCCGGGAGGAATATTTTAATGAATTGACTTTAATAATATAAACACCCGCAGGCAGACCGGAGGCAGAAAAATCAAATAATCCCGGATTTCCTATTTTAGCATGTTTGATTATTCTGCCAGTCGTAGAGTATATTGACAGGTCCATGGTTTCATCATCTGAAATAAGCTGTATGGTTATCAGTCCGCTTGTCGGATTTGGATAGACTACGAGCGATCCATTATCATCAGGGGGAGGATTTTCATCATCAGTAAGAAGATTATCTGCAAAAGGCGTTCCGTCTTTTTTCACTGACAGAGTCCAGTAGGAATAGTTGCCGGGATCGCCTGACGGATTTATTTCAGCCGACGAAAGTGAAAAGCCTTCACCGTCGGCAGCAGTTGGCCATGGAGATGAATCCTGGTAGCTAAAGTTAATGACTGTTGTCGCTGATGGACGGCTTAACAATATTTCCTCTCCTCCGTTCGATAAATTTCCCTGGAAATTGCCCGATGCCTGTAAGCCATAATAGTCGTAAAACTTTGAGGGTTTTGATACTACCACCCAGAATTTCCGCGGAGGCAGTAATATGTTTTCAGGGAAAGTGTAACGAACCGCTGAGTCAAGAACCAATCCACCAAGGTTTATGGAATTGTTCCCTGTATTTTTAAATTCCATAAACTCCAGGTCTTTCCCTTCTGTTGTGTCTGAACCTGCTATATAATCGGGCGGATGATAATGAACCTCAGTGACCTTCAGATTAGAATAATCTTCCTGCTGATTTATAAAATTAACCTGTTGAATTGCACTCCATCGGCCATCTGATAAAATTCTGGCTTTTATCTGGGTCGATGATGATATAGATAGCTTGATTGTACTCAGGGAGAAGGATACCCCTGTGTTAATGCCTCCACCTGTTTTTCGTGGATCTGAACCGTTAAGTGTGTAATAGATCGTGCCTGAAGGATTTGGATTTTCGATATCAATTGGAACAGAAGAGGTTAACAGGACATCATCTGAAACCGGATTGCCTGACTGGGTTTTTATGACCGGGGCTTTTACCTGTGGATAAAGATTTGCCCTTTTCAGTTGACTGATCAGGATTTCTGTCCTTTCTGGAACGAAATTATTTCTTATCTTATTTACTTCCGGTAACCATTGTCCGTTTTTTGTATACGGAGCGCCTGTACGTTTGGAATCGCCCCACCGTGCTGATTCGGCAATAATTGCAGGATCGGCTTCGCTTATTCGCTTATTGACCCGCTCTAGGGATTTATCCGGCGAAAGAGCTCCTCCGTCAGAAAGGTGTTTCCAGGCCCTGTCTGCAAATCTTGTACGATATTCAGGGTTCTCTGATAGCCTGAAATGCAGCCATTGGGGATGAAATACTGTTAAATCGCTGACTTCCATCTTCATATTGTCGGTTCTCTCACCAATACTTACTCTGTCTTCATACAGACCTATGCCTGGACCATGGGGTTCATCGAAGAGAGAGTGTTCAGCATCGTGAATATAGAAAGTAAAACCTTCCGAGTTGTCAATTCTGTTATCGATCGCATAAAAATTGTTGGCACGTTTGTTCATCATGAATGATGCTGTCGGGGCATCAAAATTTCCGGTATAAAATATTACAAGCATGAAATCAATCAGGTTATCAAGATCAACCATTATTTCTCCTCCTTTTGCAGGATTCCCTGACTGGTCTTTCCCGTCAATCCTGAAATAATCGGCATTTGATGTAAATCCTTTCTGACACATGTTATAAAGATCCTGCCATGAGTCAAGAGTTCCGTCAGTTGCCTCTACGGTATAACCGTTTTCCGTATTTACTTTGACCACATCATATTCCTCTTCATTTCCCCCAAAATAGGTTTCCGCATACCTGGCTTCAGATCTTTCCTGGCTTTGAAAAAGTCCCCAGTACATCCCGTTAAGGTAAAGATGATAATATCTGCTTCTGGTATATGGCTGACCCATGTCGCGTTGTGTATCGCGTGAAAAAACCTCCCTGACTATGGAATTATATATATCACCATTACTCCATGCATAATTCTGATCGGCCCTGAGATCAATTTTATCAAAAACCTCCACTCCTTCATCACCGAAAAGAGGGTAACGCAGTTTATCATTCCCGTATTTCTCCCTGAAGAAGAGCCTGAAAGCGTGCTTTGGAAAACCATCTGCCCGGCTCCACCCTCCTCTTATCCTTAAGCCTGCATTGACATTAAACCCCTCAGTTCCATCAGGAAAAATAAGTTCTGTACTGCACTCCCTTTCCCATTCGAGTCCATGACCGGTTGCATTTACATATATTCCTTTGACCGGATCAAACAGGTTTTTGAGATCGGTAATAATTGATATTGATGGAATTCCCAGCAGGCTGCCGGTAACCTGGTTTGCATAAACCGGATCATTGACTACTTCATTATCCATGTTAAGATCAATCACCTGGCCATTGACATCGTAAGAAGGCCAGTCTCCTCCGGGCCACGACTGCGTTTTAACTTTTTCAGTAAAAATATAAGTTCGTGCTGCCGGTTTTGACGGTTTATAACCTGATTTACCCAGAGATGCCCTGACAGTCACTGCAGGAGTGGCTGGCCGGCCGGTGGTGCTTTCAGGGTCAATCGTTATAGTTGCGGGTGAATTGACAATAAACCCTGTTGATGAATTCTGAGGATTGCTTCCATCGAGGGTGTACACAATATGGCAGGCCGGATCGGGAGATGTAAGAACAACGCCGAAAGGATTTTCAAAAAAGCCTGAACTCACTGAATATCCGATGCCGGTAGTGTCAACTATTTCAGGAAGGTTAGTTTCGGCCTGAATTTCAAAGTCTAAATAGAAATCAGAGCTATTAATACTTACATTGAAACCCTGGACAGCAATATAATTTGTACCATTAACCAGGTTAAGCGATCCGGAACTTACAGTATATGAGACTCCTGTGCCTGATTCGTGATTTAAGGTAGCGACTCCGTTATACACCGGAACAGATGGTGCATTTACACTGAGTGCAGGAACACCATTTATCCAGATGATAAATCCGTCATCGTAATCAGCATTTACAGTCAGCTCATTTATAAGATCCTTGTTTAAACAATCAAAAGTTGACCTCAGGTATACCGATGTATAATTATTTAGCATATCTGCAAGTTCAGTACCACCTGCTCCGTCTCCATATCTGTAAGGTGCCTTGCCTTTTGTCCATCCTGAATAATCAAATCCCGGGGTCATCCATACCGATGACAGCGATACTGCATCCTTGCCTTTAAGAAATGAGTACTCCGACTGGTAGCTGAAATCTATCTGAGCCGACAGGCTGCCAGAAAGAATAAACAGTAAAATAATTGAATTGATGATTGTTTTATTTCTTCCAGATCCGGTCATTTCTGTCGATTCAAGTTACAATTCCCTGTTATTAAATTGCCTGATAGCCGTGGAGCTTTCGGTAATATCCTTCATTATTCTGCATAAGTTCGGCATGTGTACCGGTTTCGACAATTCTTCCTTCATCAATAACTACAATCAAGTCAGAATGTTGTATTGTGGAAAGTCTGTGTGCAATAACAACGGAGGTCCTGTTCTTCATAAGGTTGAGAATTGCATCCTGAACAAGTCTTTCCGATTCTGTATCGAGAGCTGAGGTGGCTTCATCAAGTATAAGAACAGGAGGATTGGCCATTATTGCCCGTGCAATGCTCACCCTCTGTCTCTGACCTCCGCTCAGCTTATTACCCGATTCTCCCACACTGTTTTCATAACCCTTTTCTGTCTCAAGTATAAAATCATGAGCGTTTGCAATTTTTGCTGCATATTCAACCTTATCAGACTCAGGTTCGTCAACTCCAAAAGCAATATTTTCCCTGAATGTTGTATTAAAAAGAATTGGCGTTTGGGTGACGATACCCATAAGATTTCTTAAGTCCTTAATCCTGTAATTGCGTATATCAGTTCCATCGATCAGGATTTCTCCCTTATCAACATCCATAAACCGGGGAAGGAGATCAGCAATGGTGGATTTACCTGCACCCGATTTTCCCACAATTGCAACAGTTTGTCCTTTGGATATTTTAAGGTTTATGTCTTTCAGGACAGGTTCATTGTTATACCCGTACCAAACACCCTTAAATTCAATCGATTCCTTGAATCCGGATATTGTCAGAGCGTCTTCTTTTTCCCTGATCTTCTCTTCGGCTTCAAGTATCTGATCGATCCTGTCAATCGATGCCATTCCTTTCTGGATGCTGAACCAGGCTGTTGTAATGTTCTTGGCTGGCTGGATTATCTGGGAGAAGACCACAAGGAAGGCGATAAGCGTTTCCTGGCCCATATTCCCAGCACCCTTCAAAGCAAGAGTGCTTCCAAAATATAAAAGTATCATCATGACAATTGTTGAAAGAAATTCACTTATCGGCGATGCCAGGTATGCTTTGCGGGTGACTCTCTTAAAGACTTTGGAGTAACGTTCATTGGTATCGGAGAACTGTCTGGTCATCTTTTCCTCAGCATTGAACCCCTTTACAATTCTAAGGCCTCCAAGCGTTTCCTCGACCACTGAAAGAAGCCTTCCAAGGTATTGTTGTCCCATAAAGGATGAGGATCTTAATGTCCGGCTTGCCCTTCCTATCAGCCATCCGCTTAACGGAAGAAGGAGAAGTGCGAATAGCGTCAGCTGAAAGCTTGTAACGAATAGGTAAACTACAAATATCAGGATATAAAGTGGATCACGGAAAAGCATTGTAAGCGATGACATTACTGAAATCTCAATTTCCTGGACGTCATTAGATATCCTGGTCATTACGTCTCCTTTACGTGCATCTGAGAAAAATGAAAGGGGGAGTTTCAGGACCTTATCGTACATTTTCTTCCTGAGATCCCTTACAGTACAGGCTCTTATATATGCCATACTGTTATTTGCAAGGAAAATAAAAACATTTTTAAACAAGCTTGCAACCACCACCACAAGACAGACAAGCATAAGGGCACCGGTTTCTCCCTGTTTCTCAATGAATTCAGATAAAAAATATGTACCTGCGGAACTGAGATAATCGATTGTGAGCCTGAATTCACCAGGATCCGGCGGAACTGTTTCAAAACGGTTAAAGAGGATTTTCAGGAATGGGATTACCAGTGTATAAGAAACAAGTGCAAATACAGCGCTGAGAATGTTATAAATGACATTCATGACAGCTGACCATTTGTAAGGTCGAATGTATTTCAGAAGCAGCCTGGCTTTATTCATAAGGGCCCTAATGTACTAAAAACCCGTGTAATTAAAAGGAGTGATGTCCTTCAGCTCCGATTTCAGGGTTTGGCTTACTTCAAGATTTTCGATAAAATCAAATATTGCTTCCTTTGTGATCTTTTGATTTGAACGGGTAAGATCGAGAAGAGCCTCATATGGTTTATGAAATCCTTCGCGTCGAAGAATTGTCTGCAATGCCTCAGCTACCACTGCCCAGTTATTCCCGAGGTCGCTGTTTATTTTTTCCATGTTAACTATCAACTTGTTCAGACCTTTAAGAAGAGAGTTAAATGCAACAATAGTATGACCGATTGGAACTCCTATATTACGTAAGACAGTTGAGTCGGAAAGATCCCGCTGAAGCCTTGATACAGGAAGCTTAAATGAAAAGTGGTCGAAAATGGCATTAGCATAACCGAGGTTTCCCTCGCTGTTTTCAAAATCGATCGGGTTCACCTTATGAGGCATTGCCGATGATCCTATTTCACCTTTCCTGATTTTTTGCCTGAAATAATCCATTGAAATGTAAAGCCACATATCCCGTGCCAGATCAATTAGAATTACATTAATCCGCCTCATATTATCGAACAATGCTGAAAGGTTATCGTAATGTTCAATCTGGGTTGTTGGAAATGATCGCTGCAATCCGAGAATCTCATTCACAAAATTGTTGGCAAATGATATCCAGTCAATATCAGGATATGCAACCTTATGAGCATTAAGGTTTCCGGTGGCCCCGCCGAACTTGGCTGAATATGGTATCTGTCCGAAATATTTTGATTGCTCATCAATCCGGGCAATGAATACAGAAATCTCTTTACCCAGTCTTGTCGGAGAGGCCGGCTGACCATGGGTCCTGGCAAGCATAGGAATATCTTTCCACTCATCTGCAAAACCTGCAAGCATTTCCCTCAGTTCAAAAAGCAGGGGAAAATAAACATCAGTCATTGCATCTTTTAATGAAAGGGGAATTGCCGTATTGTTTATGTCCTGCGATGTTAATCCAAAGTGTATAAATTCTGACCATTTCCCCCAACCAGCCAGAAAGAACTTCTCTTTGAGGAAATACTCAACAGCCTTAACATCATGATTTGTGTTTTTTTCTGTTTCCTTGATCTTTTCAGCTTCCTTAACATTAAAATCCTCATAAAATGCCCGGAGGGCGTTATAGTTCTCTTTTCTGAAATCGGTAAGCTGTGGCAATGGAATATCGCATAGAGCGATGAAATACTCTATTTCAACCATCAACCTGTATCTGATGAGGCCAAATTCGGAAAAATAAATATCGAGATCACCAACTTTTTGTCTGTATCTCCCGTCGAGAGGAGAAATGGCTGTCAGGTTATTTAATTCCATTGTTTACCCTTTTTGAAGGTTCATTTTTTAATACCATGTACACAAAAATAGTATTTTAGATGCAGTAAAAAACATGTAATGGAGAAAATCAGGATATCGGCAGTAAGATATGCCAATACCTATCCTTTTATTTTTGGACTGACAGAGTGCGGTTTTACCAAAAAAGCAGTTCTTGAGACAGACCACCCTGCGGATTGCGCACTTAAACTTATAGATGGCAGATCAGATCTGGGACTTATGCCTGTGGCTGCAATCCCGTTTTTGAAAGAACCCACTATCATTGGTGATTATTGCATTGGAGCAAATGGTAAGGTAAGAACTGTCCAGATAATGAGCAATACGCCTTTCGAAGATGTTAAAACAGTTTACCTCGATTACAGGTCAAGAACATCTGTCGCACTCATAAAAGTAATTGCAGCCAGTTTCTGGAAAAAGGAATTCAAATGGGTTGATACTGCGTCGGGTTTCAATTTTGAAATGATACTCAATAGGGAAGCTGTTGTTCTTATCGGAGACCAGTGCTTTGAATTAGAAGGCAAATTCATCTATAAATGTGATCTGGCAGAGGAATGGAAAAAATTTACCGGCCTTCCGTTTGTTTTTGCATGCTGGGTTGCCAATAAACCTCTTCCTGATAAATTTACAGAGGATTTCAACAATGCACTTTATTATGGCGTAAATAATATTGACCTGGTTCTTGAAAGGTTTGGCAAAACCGGAGCCATTACAGGGACGGATCTCAGGAAATACCTGACAGAGAATATTGATTTTATCCTTGATACCAATAAAAGGACGGCAATGAATTTATTTCTTGATTTACAGAAGAGTATATGAAGAGATCTGTAAAGGGCGTCGGTTTTATTAGTATTTATCACACGGGATTTAGAGAAATTGTAAATCTGAATTTATATAGTTTGATATTTTATCATTAACTTTGAACTATATATTTGAGACAACATTAAGGTATTAACGAAAATCACAGTATCATGGCAAAAACAATCACCTTCAATGAGCTCCGGAAGATAAAAGATCAGTTACCCTCCGGTAGTATGAGAAAGATTGCTGATAAACTTGATCTGCATGAAGAAACTGTCAGAAACTACTTCGGAGGGACAAACTTTGACAAGGGACAGAGTGTTGGTATCCATTTTGAACAGGGACCGGGAGGTGGCATTGTGACCTTTGATGATACAACAATCCTTGATCTGGCTGAAAGTATGATTAAAGACTGAGAAAATATCTGAAGCCTGTTCAAAAGCAAAAGGCTTCGTCTTTTGCTTTTGTTATTTTTATAACAATGAATCTTTCCGTAAAAATAGAATCTGCAGAAGAGAAATACAGGCAGATCCTTGAAGAATACTTCATAAAAACGTGGGGAGATACGGCTCTCTTCTCTCATGATATTGATCACCACCGCAGAGTCTGGCATTATGCAAAGGAACTTCTTTCAGAAGCCGGTAAAAATAACAATAACAAAATCCTCTTTTCCCCTGATAAGCTTTTATCTGCCTGCTACCTGCACGACCTTGGAATGGCGATAGACTCCGGAGACAGTCATGGAATGCAAAGCAGCAACCTTTTCAGGGAGTATATTGCCGAAAACGGATTATCAGAGTCTGAATTCGCCGACACACTCACAGCCATCAGGGATCATGACAATAAGGAAAATATTTCTACTGACAGGTTTCCTGATCTGATCAGCTTTCTCACAATTGCAGATGACCTTGATGCATACGGGTATATTGGAATTTCAAGGTATCTGGAGATCTACTTTTTGCGGGGAATCAGCCCTTCTGAAATCGGATATAAGGTAAGGGACAACGCGACAAAGAGGTTCGCGAATTTCAGATCGGTTTTTGGAAATAATGCCAGGTTGTTTAAAAAACACGCAGTAAGGTTCAAAATCCTGGACGATTTTTTTTACAGCTATAATCTCCAGGTTGAAAGCCCTTCATATAACAGTAAAAATTTCTATGGAAATGCATGTGTGGTTGAACTTTATTCTGAAATGACAAAAAATCATATTTCTTCAGCCAATATCCTGAGTCTTCCACACAGATTTTCAGATGATAACATTGTAAAGAATTTCACAGAAAAACTCAATTCAGAATTAACTTCGTCCGGAACAAGATAGGTTGTGCACAATCAAAGTAGTCTGGTTAGCACTTTTTAGCTTATTGCAGCTATTTCTGCAGATCTCTGGTTCATGAAATTCCTGATAAAAAATCCAGTCAGGATCAGAATATCTTCTTTTGAATATGAAACTATAGAACCTTTGAATCCGTGTGAATGAAATTTTATCAGATTCCCGTTTTCATTGCCAAGGCTCCATTTTGATCTGAAGAAATTATCAAACTGCCATTGATACTCCCTGTCATCATAAACAATCGTTGATTTTGCTTTCCATTTATGATAAATGACCTGACCTACTATTGAGTTATCCTGCAGATTGATAATCTGTGTAGTATATTTGAAAACTCCTTTAGTCTCGAACATTATTTTTCTGTCATTCAGCTCTCCCCTGACTCTCCTTGACCAGCCTTCCTTTTTTAGTTCACCTGCTAAGGTTTCATGCCGGTAAATCCCGAACCGATTGCTGAAAAGCTTTGTTTTCCAACTGTATTGTGTTTCCATGACCTATTTATTTAAATAACAAGAGTTAAAGTAATAAAGTTAATCAAAATCACTAATATCGCCTTTAACCCTTTGCACCTTTAGTTTCAATCCATGCTACCTTTTGCACAGACTTATGTTCTTTACCGATTATTTCCCTGTAAAGTTCCGGCCTTCGCGCCATAGTGTACCTGTATCCTCCTGCCAGGGTAAGTTTATCGGGAGATATGTCTGCCGAAACAAAATCATTCCCGAGTTTCCTGCACTCTGCAATAATCTCCCCGAAAGGATCAATGATCATTGAACAGCCATTCTTCAACTGGTCGTCGTCCATTCCAACCGGATTCGAAAATACAGCATAAATACCATTGTCGTGAGCCCGTGAAGGCAGCCACTTCATAAGCCATTCTCTTCCTTTTGGACCATCAAACTCCATGCGCAACGATAACGGATCCTTTTCCCTGTTTTTCCAGAGCTCCGGATCGACAAATCCTGCTCCGGGCCGCGGAGAAGGGGTGCACATGGTTACATGAGGCATGAAAATTATCTGAGCACCAAGAAGAGCAGTGGCTCTTACATTTTCGATAACATTGTTATCATAGCAGATCAGGATACCGCACTTCCATCCATCAAGGTCAAAAACAGTGTACTGGTTACCTGGCCTGATATATTGATTTATAAAAGGATGCAATTTCCTGTGTTTTGCAATTAATCCCTTCCCGTTGACACAGACATATGCTTTATAAATTTCTCCATTTTCATCCTTTTCAAAAAGCCCTGCCAGAATTGCAATTTTATTTTTGCGGGCAATTCCGGTTAATATTCCTGTACTCGGACCTTCCGGAATTAATTCTGCCAGATTGAGCATCTGCTCTTTATCGAGTTTCTGAGCGAATGTGTATCCTGTTACTGAACATTCATGAAAAGCAATGAACTGAGAACCTTCCGATGCTGCCAAACCTGAAAGTTCATCCATTACCGACAGGTTATAAGCCTTATCATTGCAGTGATGTTCAAACTGTGCGGTTGAGATTTTTATTTTATCCATCTTTTTACTCATTAAAAAGGCCGGCTAATAAACAGCCGGCCTTACAAATTTATGAATTAATTTTCTAGTAGTCCTCCCGTTCCACATAATGAGTATGTAACAACTCATGAGCTTTGTGGCTGTTGGGTTTATCAAGAAATTCTTTATAAAGAGCCATAACTTCCGGATTTTCGTGTGATTTCCGGAGAACCATATGTTCGTCTTCAGAATAAATTGCCTTGATCCGGTTTTCGCGTATTTCCACGCTTGTCGGAATCGGCTGGCCTCCGCCGCCAATACATCCGCCCGGGCATGCCATTATTTCGATAAAATGATAGGGAGCCTTGCCCGCTTTTACCATCTTCATTATCTTATTGGCATTTACAAGTCCGTGTGCAATGGCAACTTTAACCTCAACACCCTCAAGGAATTGCCACTCCTGGGCACATCCTTCAAGCTTGATAGTCGCTTCCTTAACTCCATCCAGCCCGCGGACAGCAGTAATGTTCAGATTATTGAATGGAACCTCACGTCCTGTAACAACTTCATAGACGGTACGCAATGCTGCTTCCATAACCCCGCCGGTAGCTCCGAAAATAGCACCAGCGCCTGTCGATTCACCCATAATAGAATCATAATTCGATGGTTTCAGTATCCTGAAATCTATGCCAGCCTGTTTTATCATAACTGCCAGTTCGCGCGTAGTAAGAACATAATCGATATCTTTATATCCGCTGGCCCGCATCTCCGGCCTGTCGGCTTCAAATTTCTTTGCAGTGCAGGGCATTACTGAAACTGATACTATTTTAGAAGGATCGAGTTTACGCTTTTTAGCAAAGTACGTTTTTGCCAGCACTCCGAACATCTGCTGTGGCGATTTGCAGGTTGAGAGATTGGGAAGAAACTCAGGATATTTATGCTCAATAAATTTTATCCATCCCGGAGAACA
>Ga0209254_10002151_pt1 | contig 17884 bp, 14 predicted proteins | sample FrelakmetDIP11DI_FD_187148 | JGI IMG/M metagenome (GOLD analysis project Ga0209254, IMG submission 187148) | Freshwater lake sediment microbial communities from the University of Notre Dame, USA, for methane emissions studies - DIP11 DI (SPAdes)... | ecosystem: Environmental > Aquatic >...
CCGGCCTGGTGTGGACGCTGGCGGTTTCGGCCATCGCCTGGGTCATCGCGATGACGGTGGGTGCGCTGATCGGCACGATCCGCACCACCGACAGGCCCTGGATGGTCCGGCTGGGCAATGCCTGGGTCGAGCTCTTCCGGAACATCCCGCTGCTGGTGCAGATGTTCCTCTGGTACTTCGTGATCCCCGAGTTCATCCCTCCGCTCAAGCGCTGGATGATCGAGGCGGAACCCGCCCATGCGCAGTTTCTCGCCGCGGTCCTGTGCCTCGGCCTGTTCACGTCGGCGCGGATCGCCGAGCAGGTGCGCGCGGGCATCCAGTCGCTGTCGCGCGGGCAGCGCAACGCCGGCCTCGCGGTCGGGCTCACGCAGGTGCAGGTCTACCGCTACGTCCTGCTGCCGATGGCCTTCCGCATCATCATCCCGCCGCTGACCAGCGAGACGATGAACCTGATCAAGAACTCGTCGATCGCGCTCACGATCGGCCTGGCTGAGCTGACCTTCCGCTCGCGCGAGATGGGCGAGTACACGTTCAATTTCTTCGAGGCCTTCACCGCTGCCACGCTGATCTACATCACGATCGCGATGACGGCCAACCGGGTGATGGCCTACATCGAACGCCGCCTGGCGGTGCCCGGCTACATCGGCGGCGGCAAGTGAACTTCGACTTCTCCGTCATCGTCAATTCGCTGCCCTACCTCTGGAAGGGCATGCAGTACACGCTGCAGCTCACCGCCACTTCGGCGATCGGCGGCCTGTTCTTCGGCACGCTGCTCGCGCTGGCCCGGCTGTCGTCGATCAGGTGGCTCTCGAACACCGCCGCGGGCTACGTGAACCTGATGCGGTCGATCCCGCTGGTGCTGGTGATCTTCTGGTTCTTCTTCCTGGTGCCCCTGATCCTGCAGGGCATCACCGGCGCCGAGCGGCCGCCGCAGGTCGGCGCGGAGCGCACCGCGATGATCACCTTCATCCTGTTCGAGGCGGCCTACTTCTGCGAGATCATGCGCGCGGGCATCCAGTCGATCCCGCGCGGGCAGGTGTACTCGGCCTATGCGCTCGGGCTGACGTACGGCCAGTCGATGCGGCTCGTGATCCTGCCGCAGGCGTTCCGCAACATGCTGCCGGTGCTGCTGACGCAGACCATCATCCTGTTCCAGGACACCTCGCTCGTGTACGTGATCTCGGCGACGGACTTCGTGGGCGCCGCCTCGAAGATCGCGCAGCGCGACTCGCGCCTCGTCGAGATGTACCTCTTTGTCGCGATCGTCTACTTCGTGCTCTGCTACGCGCTGTCCTTCATGGTGAAGCGGTTGCAGAGAAAGATCGCAGTGATTCGCTAGGGAGCCGGCAACGCGATGGCAATGATCGAGATGAAAGGCGTCTCGAAGTGGTACGGAACCTTCAAGGTCCTGTCCAACTGCTCCACGAAGGTCGAGAAGGGCGAGGTCGTGGTCGTGTGCGGCCCGTCCGGCTCCGGCAAGTCGACGCTGATCAAGTGCGTCAACGCGCTCGAGCCCTTCCAGGAAGGCGTCGTGCACGTCGACGGCATCTCGGTGGGCGATCCGAAGACCGACCTGCCGAAGCTGCGTTCGCGCGTCGGCATGGTGTTCCAGCACTTCGAGCTCTTCCCGCACCTGACGATCACCGAGAACCTGACGCTCGCGCAGGTCAAGGTGCTGGGCCGCAGCCGGGACGAGGCGAACGAGCGCGGCATGAAGCTGCTCGATCGCGTCGGGCTGAATTCGCAGGCGGAAAAGTTTCCCGGCCAGTTGTCGGGTGGCCAGCAGCAGCGCGTGGCGATCGCGCGCGCGCTGTCGATGGACCCGATCTGCATGCTGTTCGACGAGCCCACCTCGGCACTCGATCCCGAGATGATCAACGAGGTGCTGGACGTCATGGTGCAGCTTGCGAAGGAAGGCATGACCATGATGGTCGTGACCCACGAGATGGGCTTCGCGCACAAGGTGGCGCACCGCGTGGTCTTCATGGACCAGGGCGAGATCGTCGAGGACGCGACCAAGGCCGAGTTCTTCGGCAAGCCCCGCTCGGAACGCGCGCAGCTCTTCCTGTCCAAGATCCTGCACCACTGAGGCATCGGCGCGGGGCGCCGGCCTTGCCGCCGCTGCTCCCGCCAGCGCCCGAATGACCGACCTCGAGACCACCGGCTTCTGGGCGACCGTGTTCGTCGTCAGCGACTGGGCAATCCGCCTGGCGATGCTGCCGATCGTGCCGACGCGGCGCTCGCCGGAGGCCGCGAAGGGCTGGCTGCTCTTCATCTTCTTCCTGCCGTGGCTCGGGCTGGTCCTGTACCTGCTCATCGGCCGGCCGCGGGTTCCGCGCTGGCGCACCGAGCGATTCCGGCGGTTCATGCACGCCATCGAGCCGATCCGGCAGAAGATGCGGGCGCTGCCGCTGCTCGCGCCGCCCGCGGTGACTCCGCAGTACGCGCCGAGCGTGCAGCTCGCGACCGACCTCGGCCTGCTTCCCAACTTCGGCGGCAATGCGGTCGAGCTGCTGACCGATTACTCGGGAACGCTGGCGCGCATCGCCGCCGACATCGACACGGCGCAGGGCAGCGTCCACCTGTGCTTCTACATCTTTGCCAGCGACGAGCGAACGGCTCCGGTGATCGAGGCGCTGGGCCGCGCGGCAGCGCGCGGGGTCAGGTGCCGCGTGCTCGTCGACGCGTTCGGCTCGCGCCCGCGACTGCCCGTGCTCGTGCCGCAGCTGCGCGCGCTCGGCGTCGATGTCCGCATCGCGCTGCCGGTCCGCGTGGGACGCAAGGCGGCGCGCTTCGACCTGCGCAACCATCGCAAGCTGGCAGTCGTCGACGGACGCGTCGGCTACACCGGCTCGCAGAACATGATCGCCGCGGACTTCAGGCCGGGCCTGACGTACAGCGAACTGATGGTGCGCATCGAAGGGCCGTCCGCGCTGCAGTTGCAGGCGGTGTTCGCGTCGGACTGGTATGTCGAAACGGCTGAATACGTCGGCGACGACTGTTTCCCGGTGCCGCGGGCGGCCGGCGACGTGCCGGCGCAGGTGCTGCCGAACGGCCCGTCGTCGTCGATCCAGCCGGCGCAGCGCATGGTCGTGAACCTGATTCACCTGGCGACCAGGCGCGTCGTCGTGACGACCCCGTACTTCATCCCGGGCCAGTCGTTCCAGAACGCGCTCGAGACCGCGGTGCTGCGCGGGGCCGAGGTGCACCTCATCGTCGACGACCACATGGACCAGTTCCTGGTGGGAAATGCGCAGCGTTCGTACTACGAGGAGCTGCTCGCGGCCGGCGTCCGGATCCACGCGTACACCGAGGCCTTCCTGCACACCAAGTCCGTGTCGATCGACGGGCAGGTCGCGTGGATCGGCACCTGCAACATGGACATGCGCTCATTCGAACTGAACGAGGAAGTGGTGGCGCTCTTCTTCGACCGGCGGATCGCGGCGCAACTGGCGGCGCTCGAGGAGCGCTACATGCAGGGCGCGCGCCGCATCACGCTCGACGCGTGGCGCCGCCGGCCCTTCGCGCAGGAACTGGCCCAGAACCTCGCGCGGCTCGTCAGTCCGCTGCTGTAGCCGGCCGACTCCGGTGGATCGGGTGGATAATCGCGCGCTTTGGCCTGCAGGTCCCGTCGCATGTCCTCCACCGCCGCCGTCGGCACTTCCGAGCGGCCTTCCGTGCTGCCGTACGCGCTGACGATCTTCCTGTCGGCGTTCCTGCTGTTCCTGGTCCAGCCGATCATCGCGAAGCAGATCCTGCCTTGGTTCGGCGGATCGTCCGGCGTGTGGACCACCGCGCTGGTGTTCTTCCAGTCGACGCTGCTCGCCGGTTACGCCTACGCGGACTGGACGACCCGGCTCGGCGTCCGGCGCCAGACGACGCTGCATGTCGTGCTGCTCGCCGTGTCGCTGCTGTCGCTGCCGATCCTCGCTTCAACGAGCTGGAAACCGCACGGGGACGAAGAGCCCACGCTGCGCATCCTGCTGCTGCTGACCGCGACGATCGGCCTGCCGTACTTCCTGCTGTCGACGACGACGCCGCTGCTGCAGTCCTGGTACTGGCGGCGCTTCCGCAGCGCCGTGCCGTACCGGCTGTTCGCGCTGTCGAACTTCGCTTCGCTGCTCGCGCTGCTGGGCTTTCCGTTCCTGCTCGAGCCGTGGTTCGACCTCGTGGAACTCGGCTGGGGCTGGTCGGCGCTGTACGTCGTCTTCGTCGGCGTGTGCACGGCCACCGGGTGGGCATCGATGCGCGCCGCCGCCGCTACCGAAGGCGATTTGGTGCAGGCGGCGGCCCGCGCGCCGACGTCGGCTGCGCCTCCGCCTCCGGCGGTGCGCACGCAGTTGACCTGGCTCGCGCTGTCGGCGATGGGCTCCGTGATGCTGCTCGCGGTCACCAACCACGTGACGCAGAACATCGCCAGCGTGCCCTTCCTCTGGGTTCTGCCGCTGTCGATCTACCTGCTGACGTTCATCCTGACCTTCGACCATCCGCGCTGGTACCAGCGCTGGTTCTTCGTCGTCGCGCTGGCGGGCCTGGTGCCGGCGATGGCCTGGCTCATCCCGTCGCTCGACCTCAAGCTCGCGGTCACGGTGTTCTTCGTGGGGCTGTTCGCCGCCTGCATGTTCTGCCACGGCGAGCTGGCGCGGATGAAGCCGGATCCGCGCTACCTGACCCGCTTCTACCTGATGCTGTCGGTCGGCGGCGCACTCGGTGCGGTGCTGGTTGCCATCGTCGCGCCGCTCACGCTGCCCGGCTACTTCGAGGTCAACGTCGCGCTCGTGCTGCTCGCGCTGCTGTTGCTGGTCCAGCTCGGCGGATGGACGCGCCTGGTGGGCGTGGCCGTCGTCGCGGCGACCGGCTGGTTCGCGGTGCAAGGCGCGCAGGAGTACACGCGCGACATGCGTGTCATGTGGCGCGACTTCTACGGCGTCGTGCGGACGCGCGATCGCAACGAGCCGGTGCCGTACCGCTCGATGCTCCACGGCGGCATCGTGCACGGCGGCCAGCTGCTGGGCGAGCAATTCAGGAACACGCCGAGCGACTACTTCGGCCCCGGCTCGGGCTACGGGCGCCTGTTCGCCGCGCTGGACGATCTGCGGCCGGGGCCGCGCAACGTCGGGATCATCGGGCTGGGCGCCGGCGTGGTCGCGTCGTACGGCCGCGCCGGCGACACCTTCGTCTTCTACGAGATCAGCCCGCGCGTGGTCGATGTGGCGAGCGCCGAGTTCACCTTCCTGAAGGACACGCAGGCAAAGACCGGAGTCGTCCTAGGCGATGGTCGCCTCAGCCTCGAGCGCGAGGCGCCCCGCAGGTACGACGTGCTCGGCATCGATGCGTTCGCGGGCGACTCGATCCCGATGCACCTGGTGACGCGCGAGGCAATGGCGCTCTACGTGCGTCACCTTGCCGACGACGGCGTGATCGTGTTCCAGGCCACCAACCGCTACATCGACCTGCTGCCGGTGGTGAAGCGCCTCGCAAGCGAGTTCGGGCTCGATGCGGTGGTCGTGTCCGACCAGCCCAATTTCACCAGCGGCGCCGAGTACTGGCTGTCCTCGACCGACCAGATCCTCGTGACGCGCGACAGGAAGCTGCTCGATCATCCGGCTCTGCGCGACGTGGCCAGCCCGATCGCCGACCGGCCGGGCCTGCCGACCTTCACCGACGCGCACCACAACCTGTTCCGCATCCTCAAGTAGCGATGACCGCCGACCCGATTGCGCTGATGCGCGCGAGCTTCGATGCGGCAGTTGCCGCCGCGGATCCGCTGAAGATCCTCGGCGAGCACCTGCCGCCGCGTCCGCGTGGCAAGGTGATCGTGGTCGGCGCGGGCAAGGCGGCGGCGAGCATGGCGGTCGCGGTCGAGCGCGCGTGGGCCGACGTGCCGATGGAGGGCGTCGTCATCACCCGCTACGCGCACGGACTGCCGACGCAGCGCATCCGCGTGGTCGAGGCGGGGCATCCCGTGCCGGACGAGGCCGGCGAGGCCGCGGCGCACGAGATCCTGCGGCGCGCGCAGCAGGCGGGACCGGACGACCTGCTGCTCGTCCTCGTCTCCGGAGGCGGGTCCAGCCTGCTGAGCCTGCCTGTGCCGGCCGTGCCGATGGCCGACCTGAAGGCGATGACCCGGCAGCTGCTCGCCAGCGGGGCGCCGATCGAGCAGATGAACGTCGTGCGCAAGCACCTGTCACGGATCGCGGGCGGCTGGCTTGCCGAGGCGGCCGCCGGCCGCGGCGCGCACGTCGTGGCGCTGATCGTGTCCGACGTCACCGGCGACGCGCCGAGCGACATCGCGTCCGGGCCGTGCGCGCCCGATCCCACCACGTACGAGGACGCGCTCGCGGTGCTGCGTCGCTGGAATGTGGCGCCGCCGGCGACGATTGCCGGCTGGCTGGCGCGCGGAGCGCGCGGTGACACTCCAGAGACGCCGAAGGCCGGCGCGCCGTTCTTCGAGCGCGTCGAGAACCGCGTGATCGCGACCGCCCACCGCAGCCTCGAGGCCGCCGGCGAGGTGTTCCGGCGCGCCGGCATCCGGCCGGTGATCCTCGGCGACACGGTGACCGGCGAGGCGCGCGAAGTGGCGAAGGTGTACGCGGCGCTCGTGCACGAAATCCGCGCGCACGGGGCGCCGTTCGCCCCGCCGGTCGCGCTGATATCCGGGGGCGAGTGCACCGTCACGCTGCCCGCCGGGACCAATGGTCGCGGCGGGCGATGCAGCGAGTTCCTCCTGTCGCTCGCCGTTGAACTCGACGGCGCGCCCGATGTCCATGCGCTAGCCGCGGACACCGACGGCATCGACGGCAGCGAAACCAATGCCGGCGCCTGGCTCGACCCCGGTGCCGGCGCACGCGCGGCCGCGAACGGCGTGACCGGGCGCGCGGCGCTGGACGCGCACGATGCGTATGGATTCTTCGCCGCGGCGGGCACGCTGCTCGAGACGGGGCCGACACGCACCAACGTCAATGATTTCCGGGTAATCCTTACCTTATGACGCAACAGGCTGCGATCGACGCAGGAGTAAAGTTCGCGCGCTTCGGCGGTACTGCCCGGTCAGCGCCCCGCCGCCCTTCACCAGGAGTGAACATGGTTGTCACCAGGATCGTCCTTGCCGCCGTGCTGTCCGGCGCGGCCATCGGCGCCGCAGCGCAGGCGCAGCCGAGTCCTTCCGTGCAGTTCCCGAAGACGGAAGTGGTCGCGCCACCGCCGCTGTCGGTCAAGGACTTCGTGCGCTATCCGGACATCGCCGGTCCGGTGCTGTCGAACAACGGCAAGTACTTCGCGGCCACCGCGCCGATCAACGGCCGGATGAACCTCGTAGTCATCGACCTCGAGACGCGCAAGGGAAACGCGCTCACGAACTTCTCGAACTTCGACGTGATCTCGGTGAACTGGGTCGGCAACGACCGCATCCTCTACACGCTGGGACAGTTCAACACGCCGACCGGGCCGGGCCAGGCCGACGGCGGCGGCCTGTTCGTGGTTTCGCGCGAAGGCAAGGAACCGCGGACGCTTTCACCGACCACACGCGAGTGCCGCAACCGCGGCGAGCGGGTGTGCCGAGGCTACGACCTGATCCGCACGCTGCCGAACAACGACGATGAGGTCATCGCCTCGGGCAACATGCGCTCGGCCGACTCCAGCGACGTCTATCGCCTGAACGTGCGCACCGGACGCGGCACGCTACTCACGGAAACGCGCCCGTCGAACGTGGAGTCGTGGGTGCTCGACCGCAACCAGGTCCCGCGGGTTGCGCGGGCCTGGATCAAGGACACGCAGACGTATGCGATTCACTACCGCAAGTCCGACTCCGCGCCGTGGGAGGAGATCGCGCGTTACGACGCGACCATCGGCCCCGCGTTCGTGCCGCTTGCGTTCGAGGCCGACAACGAGACGTTGCTGGTGGCAACCAACGAAGGCCGGGACACGATGGCGGTGTTCAAGTACGACCCCAACAACCGGAAGCTGGGCGAAGTGGTGGCGCAGCATCCGCGGTTCGACATGGGCGCCAACGCGCAGGGCGATCGCGTGCCCGGCGTGCTGCGCGACCCGGCTAACGACAACATCGTCGGCTACCAGGTGCAGGGTGACAAGCCCGAAGTCGTCTGGACCGACGCCAACTACACGCGCCTGCAGCGCATGCTCGACGGCGCGCTGCCCGGAACGGTCAACCGGTTCGCGCGGACGCCCGATGGCGATCGCCTGCTCGTCACGTCCCTTTCCGACCGCCAGCCGGTCAAGTGGTTCTTCCTCGACGAGAAGAAGAAGACGCTCGAAGAGGTGCTGTCGAGCCGGCCGTGGATCAAGCCCGAGAACCTCGTCGAGATGCGTCCGTTCCTCCTGAAAACGCGCGACGGGCTGGAGATTCCCTCGTACTACTTCCTGCCGCGCGACCACAAGCCCGGCCAGAAGCTTCCCACCGTGCTTCACATCCACGGCGGGCCGACCGTGCGCGCCGACCGCTGGGGCGAGTTCACCTACGGCGTCCGGGAGGCGCAGATCCTTGCTTCGCGCGGCTACGCGGTCGTCGTTCCCAACTTCCGCGGCACCCCGGGCCTGGGTTCGAAGGTCTACTACGGCGGGTTCGGCGCGGTCGGCCGGCAGATGCAGGAGGACCACGAGGACGCCGCGAAGTGGGCGATCGAGCAGGGCTTCGCGGATCCGGCCCGCATCTGCATCGTGGGCGCGAGCTACGGCGGCTACGCGACGTTGATGGCGCTGGCGAAGACCCCCGAGCTGTTCAAGTGCGGCGTGGCCGGACTGTCGGTCAGCGACTGGGAACTCATCACGAACTCGACGGCCGGTGACACGGCGTACAGCCCGGCCGCCGCGGCGTTCGCGCGCAAGCTGACCGGCGCAGACAAGAATCCCGCCGCTTCGCGCGAGGTGTCGCCGGTGAACATGGCGTCGCGCATGAAGGGCGCGCTGTTCATGTGGGCCGGCGCGGACGACATCCGCACGCCGATCGAGCAGACGCGCAACATGCAGAGTGCGCTCGAGCGCGCCGGGAATCCGCCGAAGGGCGTGCTGATCAAGCCCGGTGAAGGACACGGCTACGGCTCGGTCGACAACAACGTCGAGCTGTACGACCAGATGCTCAAGTTCCTCGAGACGCAGATCGGTCCGAAGCAGCCCTGATCGTTCGTCCCGCGAATCTGGAAGGCCCGCGCAAGCGGGCCTTTTCACTTCAGCATCGCCAGGGTGGCAGGGGACTCGCCGGTGCGTCCACGGGACGGCCGAGCGCGTGAAGCGCGGCACCGGCGATCGCGTGGCGATCGACCTCGAAGAACGCGCGCAGCGCGGCTCGCGTGTCCGACCGGCCGAACCCGTCGGTGCCGAGGGCGACATAGCGGTCCGCGACATACGGCCGGATCAGGTCCGCCACCGCGCGAACGTAGTCGCTCGCCGCGACGATCGGCGTGCCGTTGGCGGGCAGCTGCTGCTCGACCCACGCGCTGCCGGTGGCCATGCCGAACCGGCGCGCGCGCTCGATCTCCATCGCCTCGCGCCGCAGCTCGGTGAAGCTCGTGACCGAATACACGTCGGCCGCGACGCCGTGCTCGCGTTCGAGCAACTCGGCGGCCGCGATCGCCTCGCGCAGGATGGTGCCGGCGCCGAGCAGGCGCACCTTCGCGTCGTCGACGGCCCGCACACGATGCATTCCGCGCAGCACGGCTTCGCGCGCGCCCTCCGGCGCCGACGGCTGGGGATAGTTCTCGTTCATCACCGTGACGTAGTAGAACGCGTCTTCCTGCTCCTTCAGCAGGCGCCGCATGCCGTCCTCGACGATGAACGCGAGTTCATAGGCGTAGCACGGGTCGTAGGCGCGGCAGTTCGGGATCGTGCTCGCCGCGAGGTGGCTGGTGCCGTCCTGGTGCTGCAGGCCTTCGCCGGCGAGCGTGGTGCGGCCGGCGGTCGCTCCGAGCAGGAAGCCGCGCGTGCGCGAATCGCCCGCGGCCCACAGCAGGTCGCCGACGCGCTGGAAGCCGAACATCGAATAGAAGATGTAGAACGGCAGCATCGGCAGGCCGTTCGTCGAGTAGCTCGTGCCCGCCGCCACCCACGACGCGATCGCGCCGGCCTCGTTGATGCCTTCCTCGAGGATCTGGCCGTCGGTTGCTTCCCGGTAGAAGCTGATCTGCGTGCTGTCCTCCGGCTGGTAGAGCTGGCCGACCGGCGAGTAGATGCCGATCTGCCGGAACAGGTCGGCCATGCCGAAGGTGCGCGCTTCGTCGGCGATGATCGGCACGACCCGCGGGCCGAGTTCGCGGTCCTTCAGCAGCGCGGACAGCATCCGCACGAAGGCCATCGTCGTCGACATCTCCTTGCCGGCCGCTTCCAGCGCGAAGCGGCCGAACGCATCGGCCGTCGGCGGCACGAGGGGCTCGGCGGTCGCGTTGCGACTCGGCAAATAGCCGCCGAGCTTCGAGCGGCAGCCGTGGAGGTACTTCATCTCCGCGCTGTCGGGCGGCGGCCGCAGGAACTCGACGTTCTCGACCTGGCTGTCTGTCAGCGGCAACGCGAAGCGGTCGCGGAAGTCGAGCAGCGCCGCGGTGTCGAACTTCTTCTGCTGGTGGGTCGTCATCCGGCCCTGGGCGCTGCCCATGCCGTAGCCCTTCTTGGTCTTGGCCAGGATCACCGTCGGCTGGCCGCGGTGCCGCGAGGCCGCGTGGTAGGCGGCGTAGATCTTCGCCGGGTCATGGCCGCCGCGCCGCAGGCGATCGATGTCGTCGTCGGACAGGTGGGCCGTCAACTGCGCGAGTTCCGGGTACTTGTTGAAGAAGTGCTCCCGGTTGAAGCGGCCGTCGGTCGCCGACAGCGTCTGGAACTCGCCGTCGACCGTCTCGTGGAACGCGCGCTGCAGCAGCATGTTCTTGTCGCGCGCGAACAGCGGATCCCAGTCGCCGCCCCACAGCAGCTTGATGACGTTCCAGCCGGCGCCCGCGAACAGTCCCTCGAGCTCCTGGATGATCGATCCGTTGCCGCGGACGGGACCGTCCAGCCGCTGCAGGTTGCAGTTGACGACGAAGATCAGGTTGTCGAGCCCTTCGCGCGCGGCGAGGCTGAGGCCGGCGAGCGACTCGGGTTCGTCCATTTCACCGTCGCCGACGAACGCCCAGACCTTGCGGCCGCTCGCCTGCGCGAGGCCGCGATGCCCGAGGTACCTGAGGAAGCGCGCGTTGTAGATCGCCATCAGCGGACCGAGGCCCATCGAGCCCGTCGGGAACTGCCAGAAGTTCGGCATCAGCCACGGATGCGGATACGACGACAGCCCGGGGCCCTCGTGCGCCCGCGTCGCATCGCCGTCGCGCGGCGCCGCGCCCGCAGGGCGTGCCTCGCGGCGGTAGTTGTCGAGCTGCTCGATGCCGAGGCGGCCCTCGAGGAAGGCGCGGGCGTAGACGCCGGGCGCGGAGTGCGGCTGGAAGTAGATGAGGTCTCCGCGCTGGCCGTCGCCCGCGCGGAAGAAGTGATTGAAGCCGACCTCGAACAGGTCCGCGGCCGATGCGTAGCTCGCGATGTGGCCGCCGAGTTCGGCGCTGGCCGCGTTCGCGCGGACCACCATCGCCAGCGCGTTCCACCGGACCAGCGCGCCAAGGCGGGCTTCGAGGTCGAGGTTGCCGGGGAAGGGCGCCTGGTCCCCGAGCGAGATCGTGTTCAGGTAGGGCGTGTTCAGCACCTGCGGCAGCGGTACGCGCCGGTTGCGCGCGTGCTGCAGCAGATGCTTGAGCACGAACGTCGCGCGCTCCGGCCCGCCGGCCGCGATCACCGCGTCGAGCGCGTCGAGCCACTCCTGCGTTTCCTGCGGATCGCCGTCGTCCTCCGGCAGTCGCCACGAGGCGCTCGGAATCAGCTTGGCAAGGTCATCGAGGTTCAAGGGACCCCCGGGGAGGCGAGGAGCGAGGCCGAGGATTATCCGCCCGCGAACGGTGTCGCATCCGCTGGGATAATGCGGGCATGGACACCCTGACGATCACACGGCCCGACGACTGGCACCTGCACCTGCGCGATGGTGCGGCGCTCGCTGCCGTCCTGCCGCACTCGGCGCGCCAGTTCGCGCGGGCCATCGTGATGCCGAACCTCCGGCCCCCGGTCACGACCACCGCGCAGGCGCGCGAGTACCGCGGGCGCATCCTCGCCGCCTTGCCCGGCGGCATGGCGTTCGAGCCGCTGATGACGCTGTACCTGACCGACGCCACGGCGCCGGACGAGATCGTGCGCGCCAGGGCGAGCGGCATCGTGCACGGCGTGAAGCTCTACCCGGCCGGCGCGACGACGAATTCGGATTCCGGCGTGACCGATGTCCGGCGCTGCGCACCGGCGCTGGAGGCGATGCAGCGGGAAGGAGTTCCGCTGCTCGTGCACGGCGAGGTCACGCACGGCGAAGTGGACGTGTTCGACCGTGAACGTGTCTTCCTCGACAAGGTGATGCAGCCGCTGCGGCGCGACTTCCCGGCGCTGAAGGTGGTGTTCGAGCACATCACGACGAAGGAGGCCGCCGAATACGTGCGCGACGCGAGCGGGCCGATCGCCGCGACGATCACCGCGCATCACCTGCGCTACAACCGCAACGCGCTCTTCATGACGGCCGAAGGCAGGACCGGCGCGCGGCCGCACTACTACTGCCTGCCGATCCTCAAGCGCGAAGTTCACCGGCGGGCGCTGGTCGCGGCGGCCACCGGCGGCAATCCGCGCTTCTTCCTCGGCACCGACTCCGCCCCTCACTCCAGGGGCGACAAGGAAAACGCGTGCGGCTGCGCGGGCTGCTACACGGCGGCGTTCGCGCTCGAACTGTATGCGGAGGCGTTCGACACCGCCGGCGCGATCGATCGCTTCGAGGCCTTCGCTTCCTTCCATGGCCCGGCCTTCTACGGCCTGCCGCGCAACGCCGGCACGGTCACGCTGAGACGCCGGCCCTGTGCGGTGCCGGAGGCGTTCCCGTTCGGCGACCAGACGATCGTGCCGCTCGGCGCCGGGGAAACGCTCGCGTGGTCGCTGACCGACTAGCGCCCGCGCGCGTCGTCGACTGGGACGCGCCGTGGTTCCGCGCGGTGGCCGAACGCGGCCGCGCCGTCGAAGGCGCGCGCGATGCGCGCGGCGCGCTCGGTGCCGCCGCATCGCGGATGGGACTCCGCAACGCGGGCGGACGGCCGATCCGCTTCGCCCCGCCCGAGGCGGCCGGCGAGTCTGCTTACGAAGAGCACATCCACCGCACGGGAGAAGTGCCGACGCGGGACAACCTGCACGACCTCTTCAACGCGCTGGTGTGGTTGACATTCCCGCGCACCAAGGCCGCACTGAATGCCTTGCAGGCGGCGGCCATCGCACGGGATGGTGTCGGACCCCGGCGCGGAGCGCTGCGCGACGCCGCGACGCTGGTCGACGAGAACTCGGTGCTGCTGGTCACGCAGCGCGACGACCTCGTCGATGCGCTGGCCGCGCACGACTGGCGCAGGCTGTTCGTGGTCCACCGCGCAGCGTGGCACTCCGAGGTGCGGGCGATCGTCTTCGGCCACGCGTTGATGGAGAAACTGACGGCGCCCTACCGCGGGGTGACCGCGCACGCCCTGCACGTGAGGCTGGACCCGGACGCTCCGCTCGCGGCCATCGACGCGGCCGTCGCCGCCGCCCTGGATGACGGACTGGCTCCGGGCCGGTTGCGGCCGTTGCCGGTGCTCGGGATTCCCGGCTGGGCGGACAACGCCGACGCGGCGTACTACGACGACGCGTCGGTGTTTCGACCGGCGCGCAGGGCGCGAACGGCGGAGGATCGATTGTCGGAGAGCAGGCCATGAAGGTCGTCGTCACCGGCGGCGCCGGTTTCCTGGGCCAGCGACTGATCGGCGAACTGCTGCAGCGGGGGGCGCTGGCGAACGCGGCAGGCGAGCGCCGCCAGATCGCTGAAATCGTCGCGGTCGATCAGGTTGCCGCACCGGCGATGGAGCGTGTGCGAAGCGCCGTTGGCGATGTCGGCGACCCGGCATTCATGGCGCGTGCCGTGGCCGGCGCCGACAGCGTGTTTCACCTCGCGGCCGTCGTATCCGGCGCCGCCGAGGCCGACTTCGATCTCGGCATGCACGTGAACCTCGATGGCACCCGCGCGCTCCTGGACACGCTGCGCGCCGAGGGCCGCCGACCGAAGCTCGTGTTCGCGAGTTCGGTCGCCGTCTTTGGCGGGACGTTGCCCGCGGTGGTGACCGACGAGACGACGCCGAGCCCGCAGTCGAGCTACGGCGTGCAGAAGCTGATCGGCGAACTGCTGGTCGGCGACTGCGCGCGAAAGGGCTTCATCGATGGCCGCGCCGTGCGCCTGCCGACCATCGTGGTGCGTCCGGGCAAACCGAACGCCGCGGCGTCGAGCTTCGCGAGCGGAATCATCCGCGAGCCGCTGGCCGGGGTCGAAGCGGTCTGTCCCGTCGATCCGCGCGCTTCGATGTGGTTGATGTCTCCGCGGGCCGCGATCGCCAATCTCGTCCATGCGCACGAACTGCCGGCCGGGCGCTGGACCGGGCTGCGTTCGCTGAGCCTGCCCGGCATCACCGTCTCGATCGCGTCGATGCTGGACGCCCTCGCCCGGGTGGGCGGCGAAGCCGCGCGTGGACGCGTGACGATGCAGCCCGACCCGCGCATCCAGGCGATCGTCCAGGGCTGGCCGGCGCGCTTCGACACCGCACGGGCGGACGCCATGGGTTTTATCCGCGACGGCGACTTCGAGTCGATCGTCCGCGACTACGCGAAGGAGTACGTGCGGTGACGATGAAGAGCAGCGAACTGGAAAAGCGCAAGGGGCTCAGGCTTTCGAACGAGATGCGCCGCGCCGGCAATCCGTATGGACGCGCCGCCGAGACCGAGACGGATCGCCGCGCGCAACGCGAACGCGATCGGGCGCTGGGACTGGTGCCGTTCGCCGTGAAGCTGCCGCACGATCTCGTGCGGCAGATGCAGGCGGAAGCGCAGTCGCGCGGCGCGCGGCTCGACGATCTCGTCGCCGAGTGGCTGCGCAAGGGGCTGGCTGGCTGACGATCGTCAGTGCGCGAGGCGCGCGGTCGCGCGGATCGCCGTCAGCGTGGCGTTGGGCGTGATTACTTCCGGGTCCGTCCTGAGTTCCACCACCGCCGGCAGGTGCTTCTCCCGCATGAACGCGAGCGCCTGCGACAGCGCGATGGCGAACCCGTCGGTGGTGTCCGCCGTGGCCCCGAAGGCTCCGTAGGCCTCGGCCAACCTGGCGAAGTCCGGATTGACCAGGCGCGTGCCGTGTTCCCGGCCGGGGAACTCGCGCTCCTGGTGCATGCGGATAGTGCCGTACATGCCGTTGTTGAACACGAGGAACAGGACGCCGGCGCCGTACTGGATCGCGGTGCCGAGTTCCTGGCCGGTCATCTGGAAGTCGCCGTCGCCCGCGAAGCAGACGACGCAGCGCTCCGGCGCGGCGATCTTCGCGGCAATCGCCGCCGGCACGCCGTAGCCCATCGAGCCGGCGGTGGGCGCGAGCTGCGTCCGCATGCCCGTGTAACGCCAGAACCGGTGGGCCCAGACCGAAAAGTTGCCGGCGCCGTTCGTGATGATCGCGTCCTCGGGCACCGCGCGCGCGAGGATCCGCACCACCTCCCACAGGTCGAGCCGGGGCTCGGCGTGCGCGTACACCGCCGGGCGCTGCTGCCAGGCCTCGTAGTCGCTCCTCGCCTGCCCGACCGACTCGCGCCAGGGCGCATCCTCGATCGGCATCATCATTGCGAGCCGCGACGCGAACTGCTGCATGCCGGCGTTGATCATCAGCTGCGCCTGATACACGCGCCCGAGTTCCTCGGCGCTCGCATGCACGTGGACCAGCGACTGCGCCGGCAGTGGCGCATCGAGGAGCGTGTAACCCGAGGTCGTCATCTCGCCCAGGCGCGCGCCGACGGCAATGACGAGGTCGGCGTCCTTGATGCGTTGCGCGAGTTTCGGATTGATGCCGATGCCGGCGTCGCCGATGTAGTTGGGGTGCCGGTTGTCGAACAGGTCCTGGTAGCGGAACGCGCAGGCGACCGGAAGGTAGTTCGCTTCGGCGAAGCGCTTGAAGTTGTCGCACGCGGCGGCGGTCCAGCCCGTTCCTCCGAGGATCACCACAGGGCGCTGGGAGCGGCCCATCAGCCGGCGCAGCGCGGCGATCTGCATGTCGCTCGGCGCCGCGTGGACCGGCTGATGGCACAGCGCGTCCTGCACTTCCGCGGTCTGCGACAGCATGTCCTCGGGCAGCGCCAGGACGACGGGCCCGGGCCGCCCGCTCGTCGCGGTCTGGAACGCGCGGGCGACCAGTTCAGCCACGCGGTCCGCGCGATCGATCTGGGCAACCCACTTGGTCATCTGGCCGAACATCCGCCGGTAGTCGACTTCCTGGAACGCCTCGCGCTCGACGAAGTTGCTGCCGACCTGTCCGACGAACACGACCAGCGGCGTCGAGTCCTGGAAGGCGGTGTGGATCCCGATCGCCGCGTTGCAGGCGCCGGGTCCGCGGGTGACGAAGGCCACCCCGGGCTGGCCGGTGAGCTTCGCGTAGGCGTCTGCCATGAAGGTCGCGCCGGATTCGTGGCGGTTGACGACCAGCTTGATCATCTCCCGCGAGTCGAACAGCGCGTCGAGGACGGCCAGGTAGCTTTCCCCGGGCACGCAGAACGCGTGGTTCACGCCCTGGATCAGCAGTTGATCGACGAGAATCCGGGCGCCGGAGCGGGTCGGGGGCATGGCGATTCCTGGGAAGGCATCGAGTTTACGGCGTGTCGATGCCGCCGGCCCGTCGGGGGCCGGCTCAGACAGACGGCCGGCGGGGCGGGAGATAGGTGTCCTGGCGGTACGTGAGGACGGCCTGCGGCAGGAAGACCACGAGCGCCGAGAAGATCATTCCGGACACCAGGGCCTCGCCCCAGGCCAGCAGCAGCGTGTACGCGATGTGTTCGTCCAGCTGCCGCGGCACGGCCTGCGCGCCGGTAGCGGCGGCGGCGAGCAGCAGGGCGCCTGCCAGCGCCGTGGTTGCCATCGTCACGAAGAGGCCGTTGCCGATGATGAACACGAAGATGTTCCTCGGCAGCCAGCGCTCGATGAGCCGCTGCAGCACGCTGGCGGAGCAGGCCGGGACGATCGCGAGCAGCACGCCGTTGATGCCGAAGTTGAGCCACGAACCGCCGGCCATCACCGTGTGCAACGCGAGCGCCGCGAGGAGGCCGAGGACGGCGCGCGCCCGGCCGAACACCAGCGCGAACAGCGCACCGCCGAGCAGGCCGAAGTCGAGCCCGACCGGCGAACGTACGTGCAGCTGCCACAGGAAGGCAGTGGCGACGATGGCCCCGAGCCAGGCATGCTGCGCGAGCGGCGATGGCAGAAACTGCCTGCGCACCGCGACCGCGGAACGCACGGCCCACGGGATCACGACGATCCAGCCGAGGATGACCAGGGCCAGGGGCGCGTTGTCGTGCAGCAGATTCATCGTCATTGAATTTACCGCAAGATCCCCGCGCCTCCAGGCGGCGGACCGCGGCGTAGACTGGCTTCGTCGCAGCAGGAGGATTGCCATGGCCACACCCAACGGCCGCCCGGTCGACCTCGACGAAGTCGGCCAACTGGTGGAGCAGCTCGAACGTGACCTCGAGCGCGCGCGTACCGGCGGCGCGAGCGTCGAGACCTTGCAGGCCGAGGTCGAGCAGCTGCGCGCTGCGCTGGCCTCGGACGCGCCGTCCCAGGCCGCGGTCAGCCAGGGACTTGCCGGCGTGCGCGGCCGGCTGCAGGGCCTGGGCGACGAGCTCGAAACCGACGCCTTCATCGGGGCGGACTACCTGACGCGAATCGGTCGCCTGCTCGGTCTTGGCTGACGGGTTGCCGTAACCGGAGTCACCCGGCCGCGCCCGTGGACGGA
>Ga0209254_10002152_pt1 | contig 17882 bp, 20 predicted proteins | sample FrelakmetDIP11DI_FD_187148 | JGI IMG/M metagenome (GOLD analysis project Ga0209254, IMG submission 187148) | Freshwater lake sediment microbial communities from the University of Notre Dame, USA, for methane emissions studies - DIP11 DI (SPAdes)... | ecosystem: Environmental > Aquatic >...
GCCACCCGTGGTTTTGCGGGGCTTTTGTCCACTTTTACGGGTGGATGTGCTTCCTGGTGGTCTGCCGCGTTTCGAAGTACTTCGTCTATAGGAAGTGTTGCGGCTTGTTTTTGCATATTGGCGGGTACCATTTTTTCCACCCTGCCTGCTTTTCTGGGTCCTGGTTTTCTCAGTCATCTTTGGCATTATAGCACAATGGTCTTATTCACTTCCAGTGGTCATCTATCAGCAAAATAAGGTACAATTCTACCGTTCCGACGCTTCCTGTTACTGACATATTGAGGTTATCTTGTTCGAAATCATCTTCCTTGGTACCTCCGCTTCTGCTCCTTCCGTCCACCGCGGGCTGTCCAGCCAGGTGGTTATCCATGACGAATTCCGCTTTCTGATCGATTGTGGGGAGGGCACACAGCGCCAGATCTTGCAATCCGGCCTGGGATTCAAGCGCTTGAATCGTGTGCTGATCACCCATGGGCACCTGGATCATATCCTTGGACTGGCTGGATTGCTTTCAACATTTATGCGTTGGGAGACGATCGATAAGCTGGAGATTTACGGTGGGCAGTGGGCACTTGACCGTATCTCTGACCTGATCTACGGGATTGTGCTGCGGGGCACCAAACCACCCATGGACTTACAGCTGCTGCAGATCAAAACCGGCCCAATCTTCGATGATGACGATTTTACCGTAACTGCCTTCCCTGTCTGGCACCGCGGTCCTGATTGCTTTGGCTACTTATTTGAAGAAAAAACACGCCGTCCCTTCCTGCCTGAAAAAGCTGATGAGCTGATTATCCCACCTGGTCCATGGCGCCGCAAGCTGGTGAACGGCGAATCCGTCACCCTGCCAGATGGTCGGGTTATCCACCCCGACCAGGTGCTTGGCGATGAGAGACCAGGCACTCGCCTGGCACATGTGGGTGATGTGGGTCGCACCGATGAACTGATCCAGTACGTCCGGGATGTGGATGCATTAATTATTGAAGCCACGTATATGCATGAGGAGGCGGAGATGGCTGAGCAGTTCGCTCATCTGACCGCCAGGCAAGCTGCTGAACTCGCAGCTGGTGTGGGGGTTAAATTTCTAATCCTGACCCATATATCACGCCGCTACCGCGAGCGGGACGTCCTCGCAGAAGCGCAGGCAATTTTCCCCAATACCTTCGTGGCACGCGATTTTGATGCCTTCCAGGTACGGCGCGGCGAATGCGTAAAAAACGAACAATCCAAGGAAACAAACCATTCAAAATAAAAACGTTACATGCCCTAAAGCTTGAGCATGTAACGTCCTAGCACTCAAAGTAGATTAATTCGTTACACTGTACTCCCTGTGAAATTAAAACCCTGGACCTTTAATGCAGGGACGCGTACGCTGATCCCGACAAATTCACCTACCAATATATGGGTGGCTTTCCCTACAGCCTCCACGTTCGCCAGTGCCTGGACGTAAGGCATCGTGAACCGTAAATTTTTAACCGGATATGCCAGTTCACCTTCTTCAATCATGAATACCCCGTCGCGGGTCATGCCGGTCATAACACAATCCCGTGGGTGAACAAGCCGGGTATACCAAAAACGGTTGATATACAAGCCTTTCTTGGTGGAGGCGATCATTTCAGGTACAGTAGCATCTCCGGGCGACACGAACAAATTTAACGCCAATGGTCCAAAACCTCGGAAGTTAATCGGCGTGGCATGTCCGGTACTGGACTTACCCATTTTTGCCCCGGAATAACGATCATACACTGGTCCCATCACCACGCCTTGCTGCACAATATCCACCCGCTGTTTTGGAACACCCTCGAAATCGAATGGCAGCGGTGTGCCATTTGGGTCCAAACCATCATCCCAGATGCTCACGTTCGAGCTCATCACTTTCATACCAAGCCGCTCGTTCATCCATGAACGACCTTCCTCCAATGCCTGGGCACCCATGCCATAAAAATTAAGGCTGTTGATTAAATCTTCTGTGACATAATGCTGAAGGACCACCGTATATTCACCGGGATCAATCTTACGTGGATTGTGACCCTGAACAGCTGTTTCGATCGCTTCCTTTCCAAGTGCCTCCACGTTCAATTCGTTAACTTTCCAGGCAGATTCTTGGGAGCGACCAGAAGAATCCTCGCTCATTACAACGGTTTGGAAATCTGCAGCAGTCTGAGCGTGGTAGGTGAACACTCCCCGGGTGTTGGCAACCGCCAGGACAATGGATCCAGTCGAAAAAGCACCAGAAGCGTTCAGGCTTTTTCCTTCTGCCATCTGGCAAACCATGCCAACCGCCCTGGCACGGGATTTGGGTGAATAATCAGCCGTGTTTGTATCCCATGCTGTCACATGTTGACAAGCTACTGGCTCCGGCAGGCCAGGGTAATTGGGGTCTGCGGGGCTGGCATGTGCATTGGCTTTGGCACGCTTGACAAGCTCATCTAATCCAGCAGTGTCTGTGCGGTTGGTGGAGGCCGTGCCAATCTGCTTGCCAATGAAGTAACGCAAGGTTACGTCTGCATCACGCTCAGCAACGTTTTGATGGATGATATTGTTGGCAAAACGGGTTAATTCCGCATCGTTATATTGTAGGGTGACTTCTGCTGGGTTACCTTTACAGCGCAACAGGATGGATTCACATACTTCACGTGCAACTTTTTCTTCGATCATAGTATCTCCTTTCATTTTCTCACCCTATTTCAATACCCCAACCTTCACGTTGCGAAAACGGGCGGGAGCTGTTCCATGGCCAGTGTGGGCCACCTGCCCTGGTTGGCCTTTTCCACAGTTAGGTGTTCCCCACATTACCCAATGATCAGCATTGCAGACCGCATCGCAGCTGTTCCAAAACTCAGGTGTGATACCCATATAGGTGCAGTTGCGCAGCATGCGACCCATCTTGCCATTTTTGATCTCATATCCAATTTCAGTGCCAAATTGGAAGTTATAGCGTTTATCATCGATCGACCAGGAGCGGTTGGATTCCATGTAAATGCCATCGTCTGTATCAGCAATCAGATCGTCGAATTTCCAACTGCCTGGTTCCAGGCTGACATTGACCATGCGAATGATCGGTATTCGGTTCCAACCAGAGGCACGCATGCATGCGTTTGATTTTCGACCCAGCTTCGAGGCAGATTCGCGAGACATTAAATATCCGACAAAAAGCCCATCCTTCACCAGTGGTGAAGATTGGGCAGGGACGCCTTCGTCATCCCAACCAAAAGTTCCCAGACCCAAAGGTCGCACACTGTCCGCAGTCAGGTTAACCACCGGAGAACCATATTTAAAGGTATCCAATTTTTCTGTGGTCAGGAATGATGTACCAGCGTAAGCCGCTTCGCTTCCATAGACTCGGTCCAGCTCGGTGGGGTGACCGCAAGATTCATGGACCTGGAGCGCAAGTTGTGAGCCTCCCAAAATGAGCGATGTCGTGATATTGGATGGGCATGGGTCTGCAGTCAGTAATTCGACTGCCTCACTAGCAATGCGCTGGGCATTGCCTGGCAAATCCCAGCTTAACATAGCCTCCCAGCCACCCGTAACCTGCTGGCGTGCAAAGGCATTTGGATAAGATCGAATCTGGATCTCATTTCCACCAACCGCTGTGGCTTGAATGCCTCCACCCGTTTCAATCAGCGTTTGCTCGGTGAAAGCACCTTCGGTGCTGGCGAAGTACTTGTGTTCTTTAAGCATGGTCGCGTGCGATTGACGGGTTCTCACACCTTGCACCTTACTCAGCTCAACATCGGCATGCATCAACAAGGCAAGCTTGTCTTCCATTGAAACGTTGAATGGATCGATCTGGACAGGTGTCTGGTAAGTACCCTGGCTGGTAACTTTAGGACCCAGATCCACCTTTTCTCCACTCACCAATCCGGATGCATGAGCAATTTCTAACGCCTGGGCGGTTATTCGGCTTATCTCAGCATTGGTTAGGTCACGGCTGGAAGCAAAGCCCCAAGCACCATTAACCAACACGCGTATACCCACGCCCTCCGTCTCGGAAGAGCTCAGGTTTTCGACTATTCCATCCTTAACCGAAAGGCTTTCTTCGCGATGGTTGACAACCCTGACATCTGCATATTGAGCTCCACGCAGATTAGCTGTATCAAGGGCACGCATCATTATTTCCTTCAATTTAGCCTCCTATATTTTTAAAATAAAATCTTCAAGCTGGAATTGGGAACATATCCCTTACCTGCCATAGGTTGTAGTAAAAAGTGGGGTATTTATATAAAACTTGCCTATCCCTATATCAATTTCTAAGATTGATAACTGATCATCCAAATCGTTCTTCCTTCCAGATATCAGCTTCATTGTGATAACCAGCCTGTTCCCAAAAGCCAGGTCGATCCTTCTCCATGAATTCCATGCCTCGCAACCATTTAGCGCCTTTCCAGAAATAGGGTGTTTTCAGGTCTTCACGGCTAGGGATATACCCAACGACCCCTCTCAATGGAGCTCCATGGTCAGGGGAAATTGGCTGACCGTTGAAATGGGTAGCCAGCAGAAAATTATCCGCCAGAACAATTTCCAGGGGGAGATTAACCGAAAAACCAAACTCGGCATGTTGCAATACATACCTGGCGGCCGGTTTGAGTTTGATCACTCCCTGGTCAAGCAGGGTTCGCACTGACACGCCTTCCCATGTTGTATCCAACTTGCTCCAGCGGGTCACACAATGAATATCCATCGTCAGAGCGGTGCGGGGTAATTCGTTAAACGCATCCCAGGTCCATGATTTATCTTCCTCAACCTCACCCCAGATCCGAAAATCCCAGGTTGCTGGGTTGAAGGTCGGTACTGGACCATAATGAAGTACCGGAAACTTTTGGGTTAACGACTGTCCTGGCGGTAAACGTCCTGCTTTTCTGTTCTCATCTTCTATTTCTTTGCGTTTAAATAATCCATTGAACATAATATCCTCGAATACACCTATAATGTCAGGCTTTCACCCGGGTTCAGCACGTGCACATAAGCCCCTAACCCCCGAACGCGTTCGGACCATTTTTCAGCATCCTGAGCGATCAGCCCCCAGGTATTATAGTGGATTGGAATTACATGTCTGGGATTGAGCATCTCAACCGCTTTGTATGCATCATCGGGTCCCATCGTGAAATTATCTCCAATGGGGATGAAAGCCAGGTCAATCCCTTCCTGTCCGATCAGCTTCATATCACCAAATAAACCAGTATCCCCAGGGATATAGAATTTCTCCCCTCCCGTTGTGGAGAGCAAGAAACCGACTGGGTTTCCTCCATTGCTGCCATCTGGCAGCATGGATCCGTGCAGGGCGTGGGTAAGCTTGAGGTATCCAAACGGATGCTGGTAACCACCTCCAATATGCTGTCCATGCGTTTTCTGGACACCCTGCTTTTCCAGCCAGGTAACAATCTCAAAATTACTGATTACCAATGCCCCTGTACGCCTGGCAATGGAAACAACATCCCCAATATGATCCGCATGGCCATGGGTGATCAGGATGAAATCTGGATTAACTTGCTCAGCAGTCATGGATGTTGCTGGATTTCCGGTAAAGTATGGATCCACAATGATCTTAAAATTGCTGAATTCCAAGCCCAGGGTTGAGTGACCGAACCAGGTAATTTTAGTGTCCATATTCTCCTCCACCAAATTTAGAAACAATGACCAACATGTATATTAAATAAAACCATGGTTGGATATCTACAATAGATTTACTACCCATAATCGGTGGTCGGTACAAGTATACACCTTGATTATAGTAGATTTCTGTGAACGTTTGCTGGAAGAGACTGCATGCTATAATCATCCGCAGCTATTGTGATTTTACTTCACAGGAGTACGTACGCTTCATGTTTGAAGAGCTCTTGGAAAGATCGACTGACCACTGGCTCAATTTTATGCAATTGTGTAAGAATTGTCAGGAGACTTGTATGGAATTATCGGAATTGATACATCCAGGGATGACCCGAGAAGACACTTTCCCGATTACCCTTGAAAATAGTGCCATTCACCTGGGTAGTGGATCTTCACGCGTATTGGCTACCCCGTGGATGATTGCCTTCATGGAACGTGTATCGCATCGCCTGCTGACCTGTTGCCTACCGGAGGGATTTTCGAGTGTGGGTACCCACCTGGATGTGCACCATCTGGCTCCCACGCCTGTAGGTGCAACGATTCGGGTTAAGGCTGAAGTGCTCTCATTGGACGGAAATCGGATTTATTTTTCAGTTGAAGCCTGGGATGACCTGGAAAAGATTGGTGAAGGCAAACATGAGCGGGTTGTTATAGATGAAGCGCGTTTTTTACGCCGTGTAGAGAAAAAGATTACCAGCGTGTAAGGTTTTAAGGCTTCGGGCTACTGGTTGTAGATCCTCCAGCACGACGAAGCAAGGTAGCATAAATTCCCAATCCGATTCCGGCAACGAGTAGAATCCCACCAAGGATACCCATCAGGGGGCTTTTTCCTGGGGATTCTGGGATAAGGGCTGTTTCAGCTGCCAGAACGGAATTTACTTGAGCGCCAAAGGCAAGCTGCGTAGTTTGACCCGCTTCCAGCTTTAAGGTCTGATTCAGAACCGTGGTTCGATTATAGCCTTCTGGGGCAGCGACACTGATCAAGTAATCACCCTGTAAAAGTTGATCAAAACAGGTATAACCTCTTTCCTGCGGTGTCGAATCTACAATATTCGTAGCCACCCCTCCAGACAGAGTCTCTGCAGTCAGTGAGACTGTCCCTTGTCGGTTGCTTACACTTATCTCTCCCCCAGGGATAGAAGCTTCAGTTTCCTGGCGCATCGAATCACCATTGATGTCGTTGTACAGTAAGACACAGAGTATTCCCCAACCCGGCGAGGAAGTTGGCGAAGGAGTTACAACTGCCTGGGTAGGTGCCGGACCTATCGTGGGAGCCCCTCCAGACGGACCAGCATATCCAAGCAAATACGCCTGGCCGGGAATAATAATATCATTTATCATCAAAGGGTTCAATTTTCGAAATTCGTCCATGGAAATACCATACTTAGCTGCTATTACCCATACACTATCATTTTCTTGAGCGATATACATGATTCTCCCATCTGGTCCTGGAGTAGGCGTAGGAGGATAGGTATATTGTGCCTGAGGGGCAGCCAAAATATGGTTGTTTTGTGCTGAAAGAATCAGCACCAGCCCAATGATGAAGGCAGCCGTGAGAATGCGTTTATTCATAACGATTGAGAATTATACATGATATGGGTTATTCCTGCCGATAAGTGCCTGAGTTTAGGACACCCCTTCGATATCTTGTTTACTCCTAAACATTCGTAAAAGTTATAATTAAAAGACTATTTCACGATTAATCCATTGGGTCTGATGGATTTTTTTTGCCTCAGATGTGCTGAGTTCCCGAGAAATGGCAATTAATATCTTATGAAACGTAATGATTATTCTAATAAGAATATTTATGTTTTTAGCTCATTATCTGATGTGGATTGATATAATATTGATTAATACATTCACTCGTATCGTTTATGATTTGATATAAATCTGAGCCATTTAAAAACCGATTCGATCACTACTTAAGAAAGGAGAATGAATTATGCTTTACGGCTATACTGGAAAAATTTTACATGTCGACTTGAGTAAGGCAAAAATCACGATCGAAGAGCCAGCTGAGGAATTCTATAAAACCTATGTTGGCGGTAGCGCCATGGGAACCTATTACTTATTCAAAAATACCCCAGCTGGCGCTGATCCCCTGGGACCGGAGAACACCCTCACCATCATGCTCTCTGCCTCCACAGGAGTTTCTATCAGTGGTCAGAGCCGCATGACTGCCACCGCGAAAAGTCCACTAACAGGATTGGTCGGTGATAGCCAGGTGGGCGGTTTCTTCCCTGCTGAAATGAAATTTGCTGGTTTTGATGGCATTGTGTTCACTGGGAGAGCCCCCAAGCCCGTCTATTTATGGATCCATGACGGCTTAGCGGAGCTTAAGGACGCATCTCACCTGTGGGGAAAGATCACCGGTGATGTTGAGAAGACTATCAGGGAAGAACTCGGTGACCCAAAGATCGAAGTGGCACAAATTGGTCCTTCAGGTGAAAACCTGACCCGCTTTGCGGCTATCATGAATATGTCAAATCGCGCGAATGGTCGTACAGGCATGGGTACAGTGATGGGCAGCAAACACCTCAAGGCAATTGCCGTACGTGGACATCAGAAAGTTAAAACTGCTGATCCTGCTGCTATCACCAGGCTTGCACGTATGGCTCCCAAAAGGGTAGTGGAAATCCCTGACATGAAAGGTCTGCAGGATTTCGGTACCGGCTCTGTGCTGAATTATCAAAATACCTCCGGGGGTCTGCCGACCCGAAACTATACCAGTGGAACATTCGAACTGGCAGAAGACATCTCCGGTGAAACCATGGCTGAAACTATCCTGAAGGAGAATGACACCTGCTATGCTTGTGTGGTTCGGTGTAAGCGCGTGGTTGAAACAGAATTTATGAACAAGCACGTTGATACTTACTACGGTGGACCGGAATATGAAACCCTTTCCACATTTGGATCATATTGTGGTATAGGAGATTTGAGTGCAGTAGCTTTAGCCAACCAGATCTGTAATCAGTTTGGTCTCGATACCATTGCCTGTGGAGCAACGATCGCGTTTGCCATGGATTGCTTCGAGCATGGATATCTGGGTTTGAAAGATACAGGTGGGATTGACTTACACTTTGGTAATGCAGATGCCATGATTGCAATCCTTGAAAAGATTACCCGGCGCGAAGGCTTAGGCGATTTATTAGCCAATGGGTCTGCTTTTGCAAGCGAAAAGATCGGCCATGGAGCAAAGGACCTGTTGGTGGCAGTTAAGAACCATGAACTACCCGCCCATATGCCACAGGTTAAACGCAGCCTTGCATTGATCTATGCGGTCAATCCATTCGGTGCTGACCACCAATCACACGAACATGACCCGGGCTATACACCGGATACTGCTTCCTACAACCTGGAGCACTTTGCTGAGATCGGTTTGACAAACCCACAATCTGATCGGGTGCTCAATCACGAAAAGGTCAAAATGGCATTATATTCAGAGTGGAACTATTGCTACATGGACACAGCTGATTTATGCCAATTTGTATATGGTCCTGCCTGGCAGGTATATAGTCCGAACGAACAAGCTGAATTAATGAAAGCCACCACCGGCTGGGATTGGAATATCAACGACGTTCAGAGGGTTGGTGAGCGCCGTTTGAATATGCTGCGGCAGTTTAATGCCCGTGAAGGTGCAGGTCGTGAGCGCGATACTCTTCCAAAACGTATCTATGATGAACCACTTAAGGGCGGCGCTTCAGATGGTGTTGCGGTCACACGCCAGGAAGTGGAAGAAGCACTGGATATATATTATGAAATGTGCGGGTGGGATGTTGCTACCGGTAAGCCCACACCCGCTAAATTAGAGGAGCTCGGTCTCGGCTGGATGGTATGAATTTGAGATCATTTTGAAAAATACCAGCCTGGAGGAACACGAACGAATGATCCTTCAGGCTGGTTTTGATATCAACATACACGCACGGGTTCCATAACGGAGATGCTTATGCAGGTAAAGCTTTACGCCTCATTACGTCAGGCAGCTGGTGTTAAAATGATGGATGTGGATGTTCAACCAGGATCAACCATCCATGAGGTCCTCCTGGAAGTGACACGGCGTTATCCGGTCTTAGAAAAAAACGTTTGGAAAGCTCAGGGAGAATTAACTGAATTTGTGCACGTCTTTATTAATGGCGAGAATATTCGTCACCTGGCTGGTCTTGAGACAGTCCTAAAACCTGAAGACCATGTAGATATTTTTCCACCGCTTGTAGGGGGCTAGTCCATCTTTTCTTGCTGCACTTCTGTATGCGGGAGTTTTACCCAGAAGAGACAAAATAAAGCCAGCAAATTTAAACCGATGGCAGCCAACGCATTGGCGCTGATCCCTGGCACCACGGTTTGGGTATACAAGGATGGTGCCAGCAAATCACCAATGGAACGCCCCAATGCAATTAAAGCCATGTGGGCTGCCATCATGGTTGCGCGTGCAGATGGAAGGATTTCGGTCATCAGGGGAATGCCACTGACCAGGGTGAATTCAAAGGTGAGATAGAAAAGGAATAAACTGAACATGGCTCCAACCATCCAATGTCCAAATAAAGGCAATGCCAGGGCAGCTAAACAGTTTCCGATAATTCCAATCATGATCGCCCTGCGCTTACCAATTTTATCGGTGAACAGGGTGACGAGAACTTCGCCACCAAATTCCGAAATACCGATCGCCAGGGCGGTTGCTGCAAGCGAAGCGATGCTAAGGGCGAAAGTTTGCTCAACCCAAACGCCATATACTAACGTGACGGTTTCGTTGGCAGCAGTATAGAGAGCTGCCATCGCTAATGCGGCAATCGCCGGTGGATATGAAAATACTTTCCCTAGATTTTTTAAAAAACCGGTTTCCCCTTGCTTGGGAGCTGTATCCTTGGGTAACATCCAGGCAAGCAGAAGAAAAGACAAAGCTCCTAATAACAAGATTAGAGGAAAGGGTGCCAGCCAACCGTTTTGGGCAATAATAAATCCAACCACAGGTATTCCAATGATTGCACTTAAAGACCAGGCGAACTCAGTGATACCCAGGACCCTGCCCCGTTTTTCGTAAGGCACCCGGTCACCAAGATAAGCTTGCATGGATGGTATAAAAATCAGGTACCCGATGGACGCCAGGCTGAGAGCAATGAAAAAAGCTGGAAAGGTTGGCAAAATTACAACAAAGCTGATTGCAAGGGTATAAATAATCATACCAATCAACATGCCAGTCTTTCGACCACGGCTATCAGCAACTGAGGCAAAAAACGGGCTGATCAAACCCATCAGCGAACGGGTGGTGACAGCATAGGAGAATGTCCGCAGGTCAACACCCATTCCCCTGGCAAAAATAGATAGAAAGGGATATATCATCCGGAATGTGGTGGTGATAACCACCCGGACAACTACAAATACTGTGACCTGGAAATTTAGGTTACTTTTTAATTCGGGTTTATTGAGAGGTGCAATTTGGCTCACGTATATACCACCCTCTCGCTATTTGTAAGGCAGCTAACAAAGTCAACAGCACAAGACCACCAAAGAAGACCTGAATTTTCCAGGCATCACTATTCAAGATAGGCGATGCTGGATGCATCACAGAGGAAGTATTTTGTAATGCGGCAACCAGGGAAATAAAATAGACAATATTAAGGAGCGATGTCAGCACCGGCTTATTTGCCAGGCTCAAGCCGATCTGTAGCAACACCCCACTGATGGCAAACACCAGGGCAAGTCTCCAGCGTGGTTCTGCCAGAAATAATCCATTCCAATTGGATAGCATCGCCCATAGTGAGAGAGGAAGATAGGTGATCCACAGAAACAGCCCTGTCCGCCCGAACGCGTTTGACCAGCAGTGAAAGGTATTCCGGCGTGTTATCAATCCCATTCCCCCACATAGCGCTGAAAGAAAAAATATTGTAATCGAAGCCCACACCCACGCGCCATGCAGGTAAACAATCCGAATATGCGTACCCAGGCTGTGCTCAGCTGGACCCAAATTTGTGAAAAATGCAATCGCGAAGATGGTTAAAAATAACCAAAACCAGGAGGAAAAAGGCGATTTGAAAAATTTTGAAAGGCTTGCTATCGCAGTTTGCATGCTCAACCCTTAAAATCTACCGATAAAAGTTTGATAACTAACTTGCCGCTTCCTTACAATCGCCTACTGCCAGGGGCAACCAGACGCAGAATGTGGTCCCTTGTCCCAATGTGGAGTTAACCTCGATCCTACCTCCATGGTTACGCACAATCCAATAAGCAATGGACAATCCCAATCCAAAACCTTTACCATCCTTCTGCCTGGTCCGTGATTTTTCACTCCTGTAAAAACGTTCAAATATGTGAGGCATATCTTCAGGAGCAATCCCTGGACCATTATCCGTCACAGTAAGCTGGGCGCGATCAGAAACCTTGCCCAATCCAACAATAATCTCTCCACCTTTGGGAGTGTAATTGATCGCGTTTCCAACCAGGTTCACCATTACCTGCTTAAGACGATCGCGATCTCCGCACACCAACACTTGATCAATGCTGCCAAGATTAAGTTGGACTCGATCATGGGTCAAAACCCGCATCTGATTCAACACCTCCAGCAACAAGGTGTCCAATTCGACCAGCTCATGAGCAAGAGGGATTTTCCCGGATTCAGCCTGGGCAAGGAGCAATAGGTCCCCAACCATCCTTGTCAGGCGGTCTACTTCGTCATCAATGGTCACCAGCGATTCTTCATCAAAATCCTTGATCTTACGGATCAAACCTACGTTGCCTTTGATCACGGTGAGCGGGGTTCGTAGTTCGTGACCCACATCCGCCAAAAAGCGTCGTTGCGTATAAAACAGATTTTCCAAGCGGCTCAGCGTCTGGTTAAAGGCAGCTACAAGCTGCCCAACTTCATCCTTTGGGGAACCGGAATATGGGATTCGACGGGATAAGTCATCAGCACTGGTAATCTGTAAAGCGGTTTTTGTCACATTATCTAATGCGCGGAGCGCCTGGCGAGTGCTGAACCAGGCTGCCAATCCTGCTGCAAGGATCGCAATTGTCGTTCCAAGCAACAAAACCTCCAACAGGGTTTGTTGGGTTGCATCCACCACATCCATTCGGGTACCGACTTGCAGAATCCCTTCCAAGCGATCTCCAGAAACCAATGGTACAGTTAGCACCCTAAGGCGGGCACCACCCCGGTTCACATCCCTATATATGGGGATTGAGCTATTTATACCGTCAGTATCCAGTGGGTTCTTTATTATTGAGATATTCTGGGAAGCCGATATCAGGTTATTATCTCTCCCCCAAACCTGAACAAAAACATCCTCTGGCAGATCAAGTTGGGGTAAAGCAACATTCAGGTGCCCTTCAGCATCGATGTTGGTATTCAAGTATACCGTCTCTGCCCGGATCCTTAGGGTATCATCGAGTTCATGGGTAACCGTCAGGCTAACCGAATAATAAACGGCTAATCCAAACAACAGCAAGATACCCCCTACTATAGCAGTATATAGTAAGGTGAGTCGACTCCGCAGGGACATGAAATTTTACTTAAGATGGTTCGCGCAGAACGTATCCCATACCGCGCACAGTGTGAAGGAGGCGTTGCTCTCCTTGAATTTCAAGTTTCTGTCGCAGGTACCGAATATATACTTCAATAATATTGCTCTCGCCACCAAAATCGTACCCCCAGACCCGATCGAATATCATCTCTCTGGTCAACACCTGGCGGGGATGCCGCAGGAAAAGCTCAAGCAGCTCATATTCTTTAGCAGTCAGGGAAATGACGCGCTCTCCTCGTGAGGCTTGCCGTGTGCCCGTATCCAGGATCAGGTCAGCAAAACGGAGCACCTGTGGTCGGCTTGGTTGTGCTCGTCGGAGTAACGCTCGAATGCGTGCCAACAGCTCATCCAGGTTGAACGGCTTCACCATGTAATCATCAGCACCCACATCCAACCCCATCACCCTGTCATTCACAGAATCTTTTGCGGTGAGGATAAGAATGGGTACAGGACCACCTGCTCTTAAGCGCCGGCAGACTTCCAAACCGTCTATGCCAGGGAGCATGATGTCTAAGACAACCAGATCTGGTGGGTTATCGCGAGCCAACCCCAAGCCCGAATGCCCGTCTATCGCAGTGTCGACTTGATAACCTTCGTAGGCCAGACCGCGGCGCAAGAACCGAAGGATGGCCTCATCATCTTCTATAATTAGTATTCGTGCGCTCATAAGCCCTCCGCAATTAAACTATACCACAGGGCGGCTAAAAACACAAAAGGAGAAAATAGCTTACCCGGCTGCTGTTAGCAGTCGGGTAAGCTATTGAAGAATTACTGGACCTCAACCACTGCACCAGCAGTTTCAAGCTTGCTTTTGGCATCTGTTGCGGCTTCTTTGCTAACCGCTTCAAGCACCTTGGAACCAGAAGTCTCAGCAACATCCTTCGCCTCTTTAAGACCCAGGCTGGTCAATTGGCGGATAACTTTGATGACTTCGATCTTCTTTGCGCCAGCGTCCTTGATCACGACATCGAACTCGGTCTTTTCTTCAACCGGTTCAGCTGAAGCAGAGGCAGCACTCGGAGAAGCAGCTACTGCAACAGGGGCAGCTGCGGAAACGCCCCATTTTTCTTCTAATTTCTTAACGAGCTCAGCAGCTTCTAGAACAGAGAGGGTGCTCAATTCCTCAACCAGTTTATTTAAATCAGACATTTTAAGATACTCCTTATTTTTTCAAAATGATTAAATCACGGTTTAGATTGGTAAAGATGAATATGTTGTTCAATCAACAACAAGATATAAATGATAATTGTCCTATGCAGGCGCTGATTCAGGTTCCGCATGGGCTTTTATGACAGCTGCAATCATTCTTCCAGGTTCAGCCAACGTCCGTACCAGCTTGCTTGCCGGTGCGAGCAGGGTACCCAGTAATTGAGCCCGTACAACAGGTAATGGCGGTAATTCTGCCAATGCTTTTACGCCTTCAGGCGTCAAGGATTGCTTTTCCAAGAAGCCACCTTTAACCTTTAAAAACTCGGAAGTCTTAGCAAAGTCCATTACTGTTTTCGCCATTACCGGTGCATCCGTATAAGCAAATACGACTGCTGTGCTTCCCTCTAACTGCCCTTCAGGGACAGTAAAACCAGCCTGCTCAAAAGCTAGTTTGGCCAGGGTATTCTTGATGATATGGAATTCGCCACCATTATCCCGAACTTTTACGCGCAGGTTATCGATGTCCTTCATGGTTAAACCTACATATTGGGTTAAAACAAGCGCTTTGCTGCGTCCTAACCACTCAGAATATTGGGCAACCAATTCATTCTTGCGTTCCTTTGTTATTGCCAAGGTATTTTCACCTCCTTCCTAATAAAAAGTCTTTGCCTCGCAACCATCGCCTGGCAAAGACTCTCCGAGATTACATGTGCAACCCGCCTGATGCAGGTTAACTTTGTTGGGAGATATCCTCACCTCGGCAGGAAATTAAGCGTGATTTACGCACCTGCTGTCTTGGGCGAAGCGTTATTTTCGTTTTGGAATTATTACAATAATACTATTCCTGTACTACCATATTCTGGGCCTGATTGGGATCCAGCTTGATCCCAGGACCCATTGTGGATGTAATTGTGATCCGCTTGATGAATGAACCTTTTACCGAGGCTGGTCTGGCCTTCTTGATTGCTTCCATCAATGCTGCCAGGTTTTCAAAAAGCTGTTTTTCGCCAAAAGAAGTCTTTCCGATTGGAATATGCAGATTGGCGGTTTTATCCACCCGAAATTCCACACGCCCGGCTTTGGATTCATTGATCACACGCGGTAGGTCTTCAGCGGGAACAACTGTCCCTGCTTTGGGATTAGGCATCAATCCTCGAGGACCTAATACACGGCCTAAACGACCTACTTTACCCATCATGTCAGGGGTTGCGATGGATACATCAAAATCAGTCCAGCCTGCCTGGATTTTTGCAATGGTTTCGTCATCATCTGCAACGAAATCTGCACCAGCTTCGCGTGCCAGAACAGCACCATCGCCTTGTGCGAAGACGAGTACACGCACCGATTTGCCCAACCCATGTGGTAAGACCACCACATCGCGGACCTGCTGGTCGGCATGGCGCGGATCAACTCCCAGGCGCATATGCACCTCGACAGTTGAATCAAAATTTACGAAATGTGTTTCTTTTACCAGTGCAACCGCTTCTTCTGGTGTATACCAGTGGTCCGTATCAATTTTAGCCAGTGCAGCTAAATACTTCTTTCCATGCTTTGCCATAAATTCTCCTTCGTGGTGCAAGCGGGTGGCTACCACCCTCCCACAGGGTTATTCTTCAACGATTGTCAAGCCCATATTCCGGGCAGTGCCTTCAATCTGACGCATGGCACCTTCCAAATCCACTGCATTCAGATCTTTCATCTTCACTTCAGCGATCTCACGCACCTGCTTGCGGGTAACTTTACCCACTTTTTCGCGATTCGGGACAGCTGATCCTTTATCAACACCTGCTGCTTTCTTTAGAAGAACTGCCGCAGGGGGTGTTTTTAAAATAAATGTGAATGAGCCATCGGTAAAAATGCTGATCTCAGCAGGTAAGATCTCGCCCATGCGATTGTTGGTTCGGGCATTATATTCCTTACAAAAAGCCATCAGGTTTATGCCATGACCAGCCAATGCCGGACCAATCGGAGGTGCAGGGTTGGCTTTTCCAGCCTGTATCTGCAGACGAACAATTGCTTTTAGTTTCTTTGCCACTTTTTTCTCCTTTCGCCATTTATCTCTCTAGGAGCAACGGCGCGTGGTTTTAGCGGGTGATTATTGGGGACACCCTCCCACTTCTACAGCCACAAAAACAGGCTGCTGCTTACGCTTTCTCTACCTGCAAAAAGTCCAATTCTACGGGTGTTTCACGGCCAAAGAAGTTTACCATTACCCGCACTTTTGCTCTTTCCATGTCGATCTCTGCAACAGTACCCCGAAAATCATTAAATGGACCATCCACGATACGCACTCGTTCACCTGAGCGAAAGGTTACTTTGATATGCGGCGCTTCCGCTTCCATACGCTTGATGATCTGGGCAACTTCCTCAGGCCGTAATGGGGTTGGTTGTGTACCCATGCCGACAAATCCAGTCACACCGGGGGTATTACGCACAACGTACCATGATTCTTCCGACATAATCATATTGACCAGAATATAACCCGGAAATACACGGCGCTCTACTGTACGGCGCTTGCCTTCCTTTACTTCGATCTCCTCTTCCGTGGGGACAACGACATCGAAGATTCGATCCTTCAACCCCATGGACTCGATACGCTGCTCAAGATTATGACGAACTTTGTTCTCGTATCCGGAATAACAATGGACAACATACCAAGCGCGACCATCCTCCTGGGCTAGTTCATCAGGCTGACCAGGGTATTCTTCAGTCACGGTGTCACCAGACAATTGAGGAATTTCAATATTCGCCAAACCATCAGGCGTGGTATCCATTGTCTGATCCTCTAGAGGCACTTGGTTTTCTTCTTCCCGGTCTAATTCGCTCATAATATCCGCTTAAAAGAGTAGTTTTGTTATTCGTAAGACTGATTAATAATTAGCGAGCCAGGATTAACCCAAAAATCTTTGAGTATAGATAATCCAATCCACCCAAGAAGATCGACATAACGAAGATTACGATGATTACAATCTCAGTTAATCGGATTGCTTCTTTGCGCGTTGGCCAAGAGACCTTTCGTAATTCACTAATGGTTTCTTGGAAATATCTCTGGATTTTAAACCAGAAACGCTGGAAAAAGTTCATCTCTTGTCGAGCAGATTTTAGATCAGGCACAGTTAATCCTCCAATCATGGTTAAAACGCCGCCTCTTGTAGACGGCGTTATCCAGAAAAGCACCAAACATCTTCTTCAGGCAGGCCAGGCAGGAATTGAACCCACAACCCCCGCTTTTGGAGAGCGGTGCTCTGCCAATTGAGCTACTGGCCTTAATGGAGCGGGCTAATAGCCTGCTCCTATTTCGTCTCGCGATGAACCGTATGTTTACGACAGCGCGGGCAAAATTTATTTAGTTCAATACGCCCCGGATCATTACGTCTATTTTTCTCCGTGGTGTAATTGCGTTCTTTACATTCCGAACAAGCCAGGGTAATCACCGGTCGTACGTCTTTTTTAGAGGCCATTCTTTTCCTTTACTCACCGCGCAGAAATTGCGCGGTATCACTCCTTTAAGCAATAATCTTGGTGATCACACCAGCACCGACGGTAAGACCGCCTTCGCGGATGGCGAACTTGGAGCCTTGCTCCAATGCCACCGGTACGATCAATTCA
>Ga0209254_10002153_pt1 | contig 17878 bp, 13 predicted proteins | sample FrelakmetDIP11DI_FD_187148 | JGI IMG/M metagenome (GOLD analysis project Ga0209254, IMG submission 187148) | Freshwater lake sediment microbial communities from the University of Notre Dame, USA, for methane emissions studies - DIP11 DI (SPAdes)... | ecosystem: Environmental > Aquatic >...
CTCACACCTGAACACCGACGGCCACGTAGAGATGGATGCCGGGTTCATGGACGGCGCCACGCGGCGCGTCGGCGCGGTGGCGGCGGTGCAGTTTGTCCAGAATCCAATCCGGCTGGCCCGGGCGGTGATGGACCAATCGGAGCACATCCTGCTGGTGGCCGACGGCGCGCAGCGTTTTGCCCAAAAGATGGGCATCCCCCAATGCACCCTGACCGATCTGGTGGTAGCCCGCGAGCTCGAGCGCTGGCAGGCCTTTGTGCGCCAGCAGGATCAGGCGGCCGATACGGTGGGATGCGTGGCCCTCGACCGGCGCGGCCACGTCGCAGCCGGCACGTCGACAGGCGGGACGCCGAACAAGGCGCCCGGCCGGGTGGGCGATGTGCCGATGGTCGGCTGCGGTTTTTACGCCGACGACGAGATGGGCGGCGCGTCGAGCACCGGCTGGGGGGAGAGCATCGCCAAGGTGATCCTGGCCAGGATGGCGCTGCACCACCTGGAAGTGTTGGGCGATCCCCAGGCGGCGGCCCGAGCCGCCATCCAGCTGCTGATCGATAAGGTCAAGGGCCGGGGCGGCATCATCCTGCTGTCGCCAGACGGCCGGCCCGGCTGGCATCACAACACCCCGCACATGGCCCACGCCTATCGTACGGCGGGAATGGACGCACCCGCGGTCGGGCTATAGCACGGGCGAGGCATCCCAGGGAACCGGTTCCGGATTGAACCTGGTTCGGCCAGAGGCAGATCTTGGCTGCACAGGTAACTGCGCGGGATGCCTCGTCTCTACTTGGCGTTCTGGCTGACTTGTGGTACAATCGGAACAGGTCGAGAAGGAGCCGGCCGAAGCCGCGGCCGAAAAAGAGACCGGGAAAAAGAAACAGGAAAGGTCATGAGCGTCGTTGACGAGGTCAAAGACCGCCTGGACATCGTCGAGGTGATCCAGAGCTACGTGCCGCTGAAAAAGGCAGGGCGCAGCTATAAGGGGTTGTGCCCGTTCCACGCCGAAAAGACGCCGTCGTTCGTCGTCTTTCCCGACTCGGGCACGTGGCACTGTTTCGGCGCGTGCGCTGCGGGCGGCGACGTTTTCACCTTTGTGATGAAGCGGGAGAACCTCGATTTCGGCGAGGCGCTGACGATGCTGGCCAGGCGGGCTGGTGTGGAGCTGACGCCGCGCAGCCCCCAGGCGGCCGAGGCCGATCAACGGCTGAATCTGCTGCGCGAGATCAATCAGGCGACGGCGCTCTACTACCACCATCTGCTGCTCAACGGCGCCGAAACGACGCGGGCGCTGGCCTATCTGGAAGGGCGGGGGTTCAACCGCGACACGCTGGAACGGTTTCAGGTAGGCTATGCCCTCGACCGGCGGGACGGGCTGCTGCGCTATCTGACCGGCAAGGGCTATGCCGTGGCCGACCTGGCCGAGGCAGGGGTGATCAGCGAGCGGGACGACCGCGGAGGCTATCATGACCGGTTCCGGCGGCGGATCATCTTTCCCATCCGCGACCAGCAGGGACGGACGATCGGCTTTGGGGGACGGATCCTGGACGAGGGGATACCCAAGTACCTGAATTCACCCCAGACGCCGCTGTTCGACAAGAGCAGTGTGCTGTACGGGCTGGACCTGGCGCGGCAGGGGATCCGCACCAGCGGCGTAGCGGTGATCGTCGAAGGCTACACCGACGTGCTGATGGCCCACCAGTACGGCCTCGACAACGTGGTGGCCCAGATGGGCACGGCGCTGACCGAGCCCCAGCTCAAGCTGCTAAAGAGGTATACCGGCCGCTTTGTATTGGCCCTCGATCCCGACGCAGCCGGCGACCAGGCGACGCTCAGGGGCCTGGACATGGCCCGCCAGGTGATGGACCGCGACGTCGTGCCGGTGCGGACGGCCAACGAGATGCTCCGCTTTGGGGATCGATTGGCGGCAGATATCCAGATCATGGCCCTGCCGCCCGGCCGCGATCCCGATGAAGTGATCCGTGACGATCCGGCCGAGTGGGTGCGGTTGGTGGCCCAGGCCAAGCCGATCATGGACTATTATTTCCAGGCACTCACCGCCAACCTGGCGCTGACCACCGCCGAAGGCAAACGCGAGGCCGTCCGCCGGCTCGATCCGCTTCTGGCCGAGCTGGGCGACTGGACGCTGAGAATGCACTATGTGCAGCAGTTGGCCCGCATGATCCAGGTGGACGACCGGGTGTTGTGGGAGCAGATCCGGAGGGGCGCCGCCGGTCAGAAACCCCAACCCCGGCCGGCGCAGTCCGACACGCCGGCCAGGAAAGCAGAGAAGGCGGTGCTGGGGGTAGATGAGTACTGCCTGGCGTCGTTGTTGGCCTACCCGTATCTGTTGGCCCCGGTCGACGAGGCGCTGCGAGCCGGCGGCGAGGCCGGGGTGCTGGCCGAGGATCTGGGCCAGGCCCAAGATCGGACCATCTTTGCTGCCTGGCGCCGCTGGCTGGAGGAGGGCGGTGCGCCCAGCGCCCGCGCCGGGTTTGGCGAAACGCTGGACGAGCAGTTGCAGGACCGGGTCGACTATTTGCTGGACGCCCTGTCCAGGCAGCCCCAGGCTCCCGACGACCTGATGCGGGACAAGGTGATCGGCGCAGTGATCCGGCTGCGGGTGCAGAACCTGCGCCGCAAGAACGAGGAGCTGCGTTTTCTGCGACAGGATGCCCAGGTGTCCGGAGATCGCCAGGGGGCCATGGCCTTTCACGGATCGACCCAGGAGATGACCGCGCGCATCGGACGGTTGGAGAAGGCGTTGGACGAGCGTACCATGATGGGCCGCCGGCGGCGGGAGGATGCAGCCGTGCGCGTGTTTACACCTGATGAATAGCCTGTGTGATCTTGCAAGGAATGATGACCGAAGAGACGACCGCGGAACCCACTGAAAAGCGCCGCCGCCAGAGGCGCAAGCCAGACGTCACCGAGCCTGAGTCTGTGAACCTGGCTCTGGTTGGGCGCCCCGCGGCGCCCGGCCAAGGGTCTGCCGGGCCAGACTCGCAGCCTGACGTCGCGCCCGAAGGCGCCGCTCTGCCGCAACTGCTGGTGGACCTGGAGATACCATCGCCCGCAGCCGAAGCGCTGGAGGAAGTGGAGCCGCCGCCGCACGAGCTGAGCGCGCTCGAAGAAGAGATCGAGCAGGTCATAGCCGAGGACCTGTCACTCGAAGATCTGGACGCTGTTTTCGAAGGCAGCAACGACCCCGTGCGCATGTACCTGCGCGAGATCGGACAAGTGCCGCTGCTGCTGTCAGAGGACGAGGTCAAGCTGGCACAGGCGATCCTCGACGGCAAGGACGCTAAAGAGCGGCTGGCTGCCGACGGCGACCTGCCGCCAGAGGTCAAGGCCACCTATCAAGCCCAGGCCGAGCGGGGCTACCTGGCCACCCGGCGCCTGGCCGAGGCCAACCTGCGGCTGGTGGTCAGCGTCGCCAAGCGCTACATGGGCCGCGGGATGTCGCTCCTGGACCTGATCCAGGAGGGCAACATCGGGCTGCTGAGGGCGGTGGACAAGTTCGACCACACCATGGGCTACAAGTTCTCGACCTATGCGACCTGGTGGATCCGGCAGTCGATCAGCCGCGCCATTGCCGACCAGGCGCGGACGATCCGCATCCCGGTGCACATGGTCGAGACGATCAACCACCTGCTCCGGATCCAGCGGCGCTTGCAGCAGGAGCTGGGCCGCGACCCGACACCGGAGGATGTGGCCCTCGACTCGGAGATGAACCTGTTGGAAGAGGAGGAGCGCGAGTCGATCCTGGCCGCGCTGGCCGAAGGCGAGCGGGTGGACCCGGTGTTGAACCGCAAGCTGCGGCGGGCGGCAAAGCGGGTGCAGCAGATCATGCGCATTTCGCAAGAGCCGATGTCGTTGGAGACGCCGGTGGGCAGCGAGGAGGACAGCCTCCTGGGCGATTTCATCAAGGACGAGTCGGCGCTGGGCCCCGACGACGCGGCCTCGAAGCAGTTGCTGCGCGAGCAGATGCGGACGATTCTCGGCTCGCTCAACCGCCGCGAACGGCAGGTGCTCGAGATGCGATTTGGCCTCAAAGACGGCCAGGGCCACACCCTCGAGGAGGTCGGCCAGGCGTTCGGCGTCACCCGCGAGCGGATCCGGCAGATCGAGGCCAAGGCGCTGCGCAAGCTGCGGCACCCCATCCGCAGCCGCAAGCTGCGCGATTACCTGGCGTAGAGCAGACCCTCCCGCAGGCATACCCGCAGGAGGGTCTTTTGCAGGCCCCTTTCTTGACACTTTGGAGTGGCTCAAGTATAATGGATTTACAGCGTTCCTCGGTAGCTCAACAGGTAGAGCGGCCGGCTGTTAACCGGTTGGTTGTAGGTTCGAGTCCTTCCCGAGGAGCCTGTCGTTCGTAAGCCGCTGGCCTGACAAGACCAGCGGCTTTTTCTTTGTGGGCCACGCCGTCCCGGCGTTGACCGGAGCGGGCAATTGTGATACAATAGCTGCGGGGTCTGGACCACGAGAGCCTTTCGTGATTTTCGTGGCCTCTGCGATCCAAGTGTTGGGAGGATAGCGCATGGCACGGCGGGTTCTGATCATCGAGGACGATCCAGATATCATCCAGTTGTTGCACTATGTGGTGGCGCGGGCAGGGTGCGAGTCGGTGTTGGCGTCCGGAGGGAGGCAGGGACTGCGGCTGGCGCACAAGGGTGGGGTGGATCTGGTTCTGCTCGATCTGATGATGGATGACATGGATGGCTGGAGCACGTTGGAGGCCCTCAAGGCCGATGAAGAGCTGAGGCCCATCCCGGTGATCATTGTCACGGTCAAACAGGAGGTGGAGGACTATGACCAGATCGATGCCCACGCCGACATGTTCGAGTACTGGGTGGCCAAGCCTTTTCAGGTGGATGAGCTGGTGAACCGGATCCAGGAGGTCTTGAAATAGCAACCCTGGTCGCACCTGAAACATGACCCTCTCCTTGCTCCCGCGCCTGGCCCCGCTCCCCCTTTCCGAATCGGATCGGCTCCACCAACGGTCGGTTGAGCTGCTGTGGCAGCCGGGCGTCCGCTTGGGCTCCGGCGAGGCGCTGGCTCTGCTCGAAGCGCACGGCTGCACGGTGGACCGCGACCGGCTGATTGCCCACATGCCGGCCGGCGCCGTGGATCAGGCGCTCGCCACCGTGCCGCGCGTGGTCAAGCTGGCAGCGCGGAACCCGGCCGACGACCTGGTGCTCGACGGCACCGGCGTCCATTTTGCCTTCGGCAGCCCGCACATGCCCCCCGCCAGCCCGGAAGCCATACAATTGGCCGACGCGCTGGCCGGGATCGAAGTGGTGTGTCCCGGCACGAGCGGCCTGGATCACCTGTCCGCTGCCTGGGCCAACACCGGCAAGCACCTGCGCCTGCCCGCACCGCAGCCGGTGCAGGTGCCGCTCATCCTGGAGATGGCCAACGCAGTGTCCGGGGGCCAGGCAGTAACCGAGCGGGGAGCCATACTGTCGGTGCAGGTTCCTGCGTCGCTCAATGAAGTGGAGGCGGCGATGGTACTGGCCGGGCGTGGCATCCCGATCGTGAGCTGTTGTGCCACGAACGGACGCTCGGCGGCAGAGGCCAACGCCGGGTTTCTGGCGTTGCTGGTGCTATGCCAGTGCGTGCGGCCCGGCGCGCCGCTGATCTATGGTAAAGACCTGTCCGGTTTTCGAAACCTGACAGGTCTGCTGCTGGCGCTGAGTCTGACCCGGCGCTATGGCGTGCCGATCTGCGTGGACGCCCTGTCGACGGCCGCCGGCCACCTGGGGCCGCAGTGCGGCGGGGAGGGAGCGCTGGCGGCGACACTGGCCGTGCTGGCCGGCGTCGACGAAGTGCAGGGCGCCGGTCTGCTGGCCGGCGGGCAGATGATCAGCCTCGAAAAGCTGGTTCACGACGGCGAGCAGGCGCGGCAACTGCGGCGGCTGGCCCAGGGCATCGCCTTTGACGATGAGCGGTTGATGGCGGCCACCATTGAGCGGGTGGGCGCCGGCGGTCATTACCTGCTGGAGCGTGAGACGCGCAAGCTGATGCGCGCTGAGGTCTATACCTGGCAGATACGCGACGACCGGACGCAGGCAGAGTGGCTGGCGTCTGGGCGGGACGAGCGAGGACGGCTGGCCGGAGAGGCGGATCGCCTGCTGGCCGGCCACCAGCCGCTTCTTTGGCCTGAAGGGGCTGAGGCGGCGGTGGGGCGTATGGCTGGCGGCCCGGTGGAGGGTGACTCTGCGGAGGGCGACCGCACAGCGGGCGACCATGTGGGGGACGACTATACGATTCCCAAAGGGATCGAGTCGCCCCTGCGGATGCTCGATGGGCAGGCCTGTGAACGGCTGCATGGGCTGAGCTTGGCGGCGTTGGAACGGACCGGCGTCCGCTACCCATCGCGGCGCGCGCTCCACCTGCTGGCCGAGGCGGGCTGCCGCGTGAACTATGATGCCCTCACGGCGTGGATCCCGCCCGCCCTGGTCGAGCGCTGCCTGGCGTCGACGCCGCGCAAAGTGGCGCTGGCCAGCCGCAACGGCCGCTGGGACCTGGTCTACCATCCAGGCAGGACACGCCCAGGAGCCGGAGGGCGCGTCATGCTCAGCTCGCAGGGCCAACGGGCTATTGACCTCGACAGCGGGGAGGAGCGGGCGTCACTGGCCGATGACCTGCGCCACGCGATCCGTCTGGCCGATGCGCTGGACCAGGTGGACGTTGTGACCGAGATCGTGAACGCCAACGACCGCGACCTGGCCATCGGAGCGAACTTGAACCGGGCCGACATCCTGGCCAACAGCGCCAAGCATTTCCGGGTCATGCCCGAAAGCCCGGCCGAGGCGCGGGCGGTGCTGGAGATGGGGACGGCGGTCGCCGGCTCGTCGCGGTCGCTGGCCGAGCGGCCGATCCTGTCAGGGTTGGTGTGCGCCGTCAGCCCGCTGTCGCACCACGGGCCGGTGCTCGAGGCCGGGCTGATCCTGGCCGAGGCCGGCGTGCCGCTGCTGATCTACAGCATGCCGCTGGCCGGGGCGACGGGGCCGATTACGGTGGCGGGCATGGCCTTGCTGAGCAACGTCGAGGTGCTGAGCCAGGTGGTGTTGTACCAGGTCGCCCGGCCCGGCCTGCCTCTGATCTACGGCGCGGGCGGGACGTTCGTCGACTTACGGACTGCCGTCTTTCGCGGCCACACTCAGGAGACCGACCTGCTGGGGCTGGCTCTGTGCGATCTGGCGCACTGGTACGGGCTGCCGGCCAACGTCAATGGGCTGAGCACCGGGGCGCATCACCTGGGGCTGGAGGCGTACGCCAACGGCGCCCGCTCTGGCCTGGTGTACACCCTGGCCGGGGCCGACGAGCTGTTCGGCATCGGCCTGCTGAACGGAGCGCAGACGCTGTCGCTGGAGAAACTGTTTCTGGACGCCGAGATGGTGCGTGCGATGCGTGCGATTGTGGGCGGCGCCGCCAGTGACGTGCGGCACAGGGAATCGGGGGGCGGCCCTGGGGAGTGGCACAGGGGAGAGATGCCGGAGTATGAATGGGCGGCGCAACGGGTGCGGCAGATTCTGGCCACTCACCGGCCCGATCCGCTGCCTGATGGGCTGCCGGACGAGCTGTGCCGCATCGCGGCTGCGTACCCTATCTAGCTGGTTATCAACCGGGGAGGTTACATGCCGACCAAGTACATTTTCTGCACCGGCGGGGTGGTGTCGTCGGTGGGCAAGGGGGTGACGGCGGCGTCGATCGGCCGCATCCTCAAAAGCCGGGGTATCCGGGTGTCGATCCAGAAGCTAGACCCCTATCTGAACGTGGACCCCGGCACCATGTCGCCCTACCAGCACGGCGAGGTGTTTGTCCTGGACGATGGTGCCGAGACCGACCTGGACCTGGGCCACTATGAGCGCTTTATCGACGAGAACCTGACGCGGGCCAGCAATGTCACCTCCGGGCAGGTGTACGCCGAAGTGATCGCCAAGGAGCGGCGGGGCGACTATCTGGGCGGCACGATCCAGGTCATTCCCCATGTGACCAACGAGATCAAGCGGCGTATTGCCCGTGCGGCCCGCGAGATGCCCGGCGGGCCATCCGACGTGGTGATCGTTGAAGTGGGCGGCACAGTGGGCGACATCGAGAGCCTGCCGTTCCTGGAGGCGATCCGCCAGATGCGGGTCGACATAGGCCGCGAGAACACGGTCTATATTCATATCACCCTCTTGCCCTATATTTCGTCCACCAGCGAGCTCAAGACCAAGCCGACCCAGCACAGTGTGGCCGAACTGCGGGGCATCGGCATCCAACCTGACATCATCGTCGCCCGCTCCGATTATCCGGTCGACGACGACGTGCGGGCCAAGATCGCCCTCTTTTGCGACGTGGAGAAGCGAGGGGTCATTCCGCTGGTCACCACACCGGTGATCTATGAGGTGCCGCTGGTCCTGGAAGAGGCCAGCCTGGGCGATTTCCTGGTCGAGCGGCTGGGATTGGCCCAGGCTCACTCGCCCGACCTGGAAGGCTGGCGGGCAGTCGTATCTGATATCCGCCGGCCCAAGCGGCCGGTGCGGGTGGGGCTGGTGGGCAAGTATGTGGAGCTGCACGACGCCTATCTGAGCGTGCGCGAGGCGTTGTACCACGCCGGCCTGCGCTACGACGTGGCGGTCGAGATCGAGTGGATCGATGCCGAGGAGGTCGAGCACCACGGGGTAGAACGGCTGTCAAGCTCGGACGGCATCCTGGTGCCGGGTGGGTTCGGCGAGCGGGGCATTGAGGGCAAGATCGCCGCCGCCCGCTACGCCCGCGAGCGGCAGGTGCCCTACCTGGGGCTGTGCCTGGGGATGCAGGTGATGGTCATCGATCTGGCCCGCCAGGTGCTGGGCAGCGACGAGCCCAACTCGACCGAGTTTGACCTCAACACCAAGTACCCGGTGATCGACCTGATGCCCGACCAGCGCGACATTGCCGAGATGGGCGGCACGATGCGCCTAGGGCTGTATCCCTGCCGGTTGTTGCCGGGCACGCAGGCGGCGGCGGCTTATGGCCAGGATCTGATCCAGGAGCGGCACCGCCACCGCTTCGAGGTGAACAACGCCTACCGCGACCTGCTGACCGGCGCGGGCCTGGTCCTGTCGGGGGTGTCGCCCGACGGGCGCCTGGTGGAGATCGGCGAGCTGGCCGGGCATCCCTTTATGCTGGGCTGCCAGTTTCACCCCGAATTCAAATCGCGGCCCACGCGCCCACATCCTTTGTTTCAGGCTTTTGTCAAGGCGGTGGTTGACCATTCGTGATGATTTGCCATCCGGTGCAAAGCCTGGTATAATACCTGACACCGGCCTGGTCCCGGTCGGGCGCCACCCTAGCTCAATCGGAAGAGCAGACGCTTCGTAAGCGCCAGGTTAAGGGTTCGATTCCCTTGGGTGGCTTGGCGGCGGCTGATGGGCCCCAACGGGTTGTAGTTGGGGCCTTTTGTGTGTAACTGAAAGCTGACAACTTGAAGGATGACGGAGCAAGTACCAGCAACTGGGTCACGGCCTGAGCCTCTGAGCGTCGTGTGGCGCTTTTTCGCCGCGCCGGCCACGTTGCTGATTCTGTTGGCGTTGCTGGCTGCGGCTCTCGTCGTGAGCACGTTGGTTCCCCAGATTCCACCGGACGTCTCCACCAATCCTCAGCTCTGGCTGGCGCTCCAGCCGGAACTCCAGAGTCCGAGCAATGACCTGGCTCAAGCCCTGGGCCTATACGGCATCTACGACGCCTTCTGGTTCCGCCTGTTGTTGGTCCTGACCGGCCTGGCCCTATTCGTCTGGATGGTCGAGTCGGCCGAGCTGGCCTGGCGCGCCAGCCGAGGGCGTTGGACGCCGTCTACTCTGGCTCTGTGGGGCAGCCATCCGCTTCGGCATCGCCTGGCGATGTCCCGCGCTCCGGCCCAGATCGAGGGGCAACTGGGCGCCTGGCTGGCCGGCCGCGGCTATCGAACGGTTCCAGTGGCCCGATCCCACGGAATCGAGACGGCCCCCAATTGGGTCGCCAGCCGGCGCGGCGCCCTGCTCTGGGCGCGGCCGCTGGCCTTTGCCGGCTTGTTGCTGGCGCTGTTGGGCCTGGCGATGGCGGTTATCTGGGGCTGGCAGGGCAGCCAGTGGCAGCCGGCTGTTGGCGAACGGCTGGCGGTGGGTCATGGCACGGGCTATGCGATCCGCCTGGACGCCTTTGAGCCGCTCACCGGCGGTGAGGTTGAGCCCGACGGCGGGCGTTACGAGAGCCGGATAACCTGGCTGGTGGGCGATCAGCCAGTCGGGCAGGGACTGGCCGGCATCGGGCGGCCGGCCACGCGGGGTGGATTGGCCGTGCGCCAGGTTGGCTATGTGCCCGATGTCACGCTCCGCGGCGTGGACCAGGCGGGCAAGCCGGTGCTTTTTCAGCCGGGAGTGGTGACGTCAAAGGCGACCGAGCAGGTCAGCCTGGCCTTTGGCTCGTCGGAGACTCAGCAGGTGATCGTGCTGCCCGACCAGGGTTTTTTCCTGCTGCTGGACCTCGAGCCGGCTTCTGGCGGCGCCGATCCCCTGCTCCGCCTGGCGCTGCTGCGCAGCGCCGAGGCCGAACAACAATCGCTGGCAGTCCTGCGCCAGAGCGGCGCTGTCAGCTTTGACGGCTTACATCTCGAGGTTGACCTGGGCTACCGGCCCGTCTTGCAGGTGGACTATCGCCCGGGCATGGTCCTGGTGATTGCCGGGATCGCCCTGGCCGCGGTGACCGTGGCCGTTGGCTGGCTGGCCGGCCCCCGCTTGGTGTGGATGGCTGTGGCGCCGGATCAGGACCAGGCCATGGTTCACCTTTTGGCCTTGGGCGGTGCCGGGGAAAGCGGCTGGCTTTCGCGGCTGGCGGCCCAACTGCAGCAGGAGCTGACCGATGTCGCCTGAGGCATGGGCCCTGGCCGTGGCAGCCGTGTTGCTCGCGGTGGCATGCGTCGTGGAGGCGGCAGCCCTGGCGGGCGGTCCGGCAGGCGCAGGGCGGTGGCGGTTGCCCGGCCTGCTGCTGGCCGCTGCTGCCGCTGCTGCCCTGGTCGTGGCTCTGGCTTTGGCGGTGGCTGCCCGGCAGGCGTGGTCGCCTTTCGACCTGAAGCAGACGGCTATCGCCCTGGCGGCGGCGACGCTGGCCATCTACCTGGTGCTGGCTGTTGGTCTGGGGGCTGGCGGTGGGGGCCTGCTGGCCGGCATGGTCGACCTGGTTGTGCTGGCGCTCACCCTGTTCGGCTGGCTTGCCGTCGAGCCGGGCGGATCCGCACCGGATGCCGTCCAGCGCGGCCTGGCCGTACAGGTCCAGTGGGCCTGTTTTATCGTGGGGTCAGGTGGAGCGGTGGTCGCCGGCTGTGCAGGACTGGCGCTGGCGGTCCGGGCCAGGCTGATCGGGCGCGGCCGCGAGCTGGCCTGTCCGCGCCGGACCGATCTGCACCATCTATCGAGCTGGTCGGCGGGCCTGGCGGCGGTGGCGCTGGCGGCAGGGCTGGCTGTGGGGACATGGTGGGCCTGGCAGGCGACCGGCTCGCCGGGGACAGGCGATCCGCGAACGGCCTGGCTGGTCGCCGCCTGGCTGGTGGCGCTGATGGTCGTGTGGACCTATCGCCTCGGCGAGCGCTCGGGCCGCTGGGCTGCCGGCTTGTCTGTCGTGGCGGCGGCATTGGCCGTCACCGGACTGCTGGCCGTGCCCGACCTGCGCCTGATCTTGGGGCTGTAGCGCAAATCCGAATACCATAACAGGAGGAGAGGATGGAACCGGTCATCATTGGCGTAGCGGGCGGCACCGGCTCGGGCAAGACGACGATTGCCCACGCGGTCCTGGAGCGGGCGGGCGCCCGGCCGGAGGGCCGCGTCTCGCTGATCCAGCACGATGCCTATTACCGAGACCTGGGCAATCTACCCCTGGCGCAGCGGGCGGCGCAGAACTTTGACCACCCCGACTCGCTGGAGAACGAGCTGCTGATCGCCCACCTGAAAAAGCTCAAGCAGGGGCGGGCCGTCGACGTGCCGGTCTATGACTTTACGACCCACACCCGCACCAGCGAGACGCGGCGCATCGGGCCCAACCCGGTCATTATCGTCGAGGGGATCTTGATCTTTGCCGACGAGGCGCTGCGCCGCATGATGGACGTCAAGATCTATGTCGATACCGACGCCGACATCCGCTTCATCCGCCGCCTGGAACGGGACGTCGCCGAGCGGGGCCGGACTGTCGAATCGGTCATCCGCCAGTACATGGCCACGGTGCGGCCCATGCACCAGGAGTTTGTCGAGCCGAGCAAGCGGTACGCCGACATTATCATCCCCGAGGGGGGCTTTAACGAGGTCGCCATCGACATGGTAGCTTCGCGGATCAAATCACTGCTGGAGGCAGCCAAATGATTGTCCTGGGGCAGGTAGGGCTGGGCTATTGGGGCCCCAACCTATTGCGCAACTTCCAGGCCCTGCCGGGCGCTAGGGTCAAGACCCTGTGCGACCTCAATGCCGAGGCGCTGGCCCGCGTCGGCGAGCGCTATCCCGAGCTGCTGCGGACCACCGAGTATGCCGACCTGCTCCGCGACCCTGAGATCGGGGCGGTGGTGGTCAGCTCGTCGGCGACGACCCATTACCGACTGGCGCGGGCCGCCCTGGAGGCCGGCAAGCACGTCTTTGTCGAGAAGCCGATCGCCCTCTGCGAAGACGAGGCCGAGACACTGATCCGGCTGGCCCTCGAGCGCAACCTGGTGCTGATGGTCGGCCACCTGCTGCTCTACCACCCGGCCGTCGCCCGGCTCAAAGAGCTGTTGGACGGCGGCCAACTGGGCGACGTCTATTACCTGTACAGCGAGCGGCGCAACCTGGGCAAGGTACGCCACGACGAGAACGCGATGTGGAGCCTGGCGCCCCACGACATCGCCGTGGCGCTGCACCTGTTGGGCGAGATGCCGGCAGCGGTCAGCGCTCACGGGCAGGCCTATTTGCAGCCGGGCATTGAGGACACGGTGTTTTTGACACTGCGCTTTGCCGACGGCCGCCTGGCCCACAGCCACGTAAGCTGGCTGGACCCGCACAAGGTGCGGCGCCTGACGGTGGTCGGCAGCCGGCAGATGGCTGTGTTCGACGACGTGGAGCCGTCGGAAAAACTGCGCATCTACGACAAGGGTGTGGACCGCACGCCAGAGTATGACTCGTACGGCGACGCGCTGACGCTGCGCTTTGGCGACATCTATGTCCCACACCTGGAGATGCAGGAGCCGCTGCGGCTGGAATGCCAGCATTTCGTCGACTGTGTGGCCCACGGCCGCCGGCCGCTGTCGGATGGGTGGAACGGCCTGGCGGTGCTGCGCGTGCTCGAATGCCTGCAGCGATCACTCGACAGTGAAGGGAGCCTGGTACGGCTATGACCTCAGACAGAGTTGGCATCGATCCCGGCGCCGAGATCGGCGCGGGCTGTGAATTTGGACGCAACGCCGTCGTCGAGGCCGGCGCCCGCCTCGGCCCGCGGTGCGTCGTGGGGCACAACGCCGTCATCCACGCCGGCACGGTCCTGGGTGAGGGGGTGGTGGTCGGCGACAACGCCGTCGTCGGCCGGCAGCCGCGCCCTAGCCCAACCAGCACGGTCAAGATCGGCGAGCCGCTGCCCGGCCTGGTGGTGGGCGACGGCTCGACCATCGGGGCCGGGGCGATCGTCTACGCCGGCACCACCGTCGGCCGCCAGACGATGATCGCCGACCAGGCCTTTGTCCGCGAGCGGTGCGCCATCGGCGATTATGTGATCGTCGGCCACGGTGTGACGGTGGAGAACGAGACGACGATCGGCGATTACACCAAGATCCAGACCGGGGCCTACATCACCGCCTACATGACCGTCGAGGACCACGTCTTTATCGCGCCGGGGGTGTATACCACCAACGACAACTTTATGGGGCGCACGCCTGAGCGGTTCAAGTTCCGCAAGGGGCCGACGATCCGCTCTAGAGCGCGGGTGGGCGCCAACACCACCCTGCTGCCGGGCGTCGAGATCGGGCGCGAGGCGTTCGTCGCCGCCGGGGCGGTGGTCACCCGCGACGTGCCGCCGGCCACCCTGGTCATGGGCGTGCCGGCCCGAGCGGTGCGGGCTGTGCCTGAGCGGGAGTGGGCTGAGAATCAGTAGGTGAATGATCACCCTCGCCTATGTCATTATCGCCGGCTTGACGCTCCTGCTGCTCTACCCGGCGCTGGGTTGGTTGGTCGCGTCGTGGCTGAGCAACCCCTATTATAGCCACGGCTTTCTGATCCCCCCGGTGGCGGCGCTGCTGGCCTGGCGCCAATGGCCCCGCCTGCGGTCTGAGCCACGGCGGGGTGAGACCTGGATCGGGCTGGGCCTGACCGCCGCCAGCCTGGCCGCGATCGTGTGGGCCATGCGCTGGCAGAACTATGTCGCTGTTTGGCTGGCCGTGGTGGCGCTGCTGACCGGCATCCTCCTCTACCTGGAGGGCTGGCTCCGGCTCAGGCATTGGCTCTTTCCTCTCCTGTTTCTGGGGTTGATGGTGCCCCTGCCGTTCATCGACCGGCTCAGCCCCTGGTTCGAGTCGCTGACCGCCCGCTGGGCCACGGCGCTGGCCAGCCTGGCCGGCATCGCCGCGACTCAGCAGGGCGGCGAGATCGCCCTGCCCGGGACGACGATCGTCGTCGGAGCGCCGTGCAGCGGGCTGCGGTCGCTGCTGGCGATGGTTACCGTTGGTCTGATCTGGATCTACCTGGTGCAGGGGCGGCCGGCCGCCAAAGCGCTGATGGTGGCCGCCATCGCGCCGCTGGCGATCGCCAGCAATGTGCTGCGCATCGCCCTGTTGCTGGTGATTGCCGTCTGGTGGGGGCCCGAGCCGGCCCTGACCTACTACCACGACTGGTCGGGCCTGGTCCTGTTCCTGGCAGCGCTGGGATCGCTGCTGGCGTTGGGAAGGGTGCTGGGATGTTACCGGCTGCGCGACGACATCTTCTAGTCATCGCCCTGCTGCTGGTCGCGGTGATCCTCACCTGGGGCCAGCGCTGGATTGCGGCGGCCAACCCCATCCCCGCCTCGGGCGGGGACGGACCGGCGGCTGCGCCCGCGCTGCCGTACACCTATTTTGTAGACGTGGAGGGCTGGTACCGGATCACCCCCTACGAAACGGTGGTCCGTAGCGCCTACGACCTGACCGCCGGCAGCAGCGAGGCCATGGCGGCGGCCCTGCCTGCGGCAGTGGGCGACTGGCGCCAGGTTGGTGAGGATGACTATGTTGGCGACGATCCGGGCGTCGTTTTTTACCTGGGCCAGCCCACGGTGGCCCTGCAGCGGACCTACCAGGACGGGTCGGGACGGCGCCTGGCGCTGACCATTCTGGGCAACAGCGGCAAGGACAGCTTTTTGCTGTTCAGCCACACGCCCGAGACCTGTTATCCCGGCCGCCTGTGGCAGGCGCTCGCCGGCCGCCGCGAGTCGGCGCTGCTGGACGACCGGGCGATGTCGGCCCAGTACCTGCTCAGCCAGCAGGCCCAGACCGGGGAGAGGCTGATCGTGCTGTACTGGTACCTGTGGGACACCCCCCGGCGCGATCCTGAGGAGGGCGTGCTGTCGATGCGGGTCAACCTGTTCGTGCCGCCCGGCGAGAGCGAAGAAGCGGTCCTGGCCTGGGGCTGGGATTTCATCCGGTCGCTCTTTCCCCAGACGGTGCCCTGGGAGCGGTTCTGAGCATGCCAGCCAAGGCCAAGCTGGCCCTGTGGGCGCTGCCTGCGCTGGCGCTGATCGGGGCGATAGGGGTAGTCATGCTGGCGCGAGACGCCGGCGAGCCGCAGACCATCCCCTACACCGACGTCAACCCCTACGGCGCCAACTTTTTTCTCGAGCGCGAGGTGGAGGGCTGGAAACAGGACAGGACTTTGGAGATGGCCAAGGCCGCCGGCATCGGCTGGATCAAGCAGCAGTTCCCGTGGGCCGAGATCGAGCCGCAGCACAAGGGCGAGTTCGAGTGGGCCAAGTACGACCGGATCGTCGATCTGGCCGGCGAGTATGGCATGGAGATCATCGCTCGGCTGGACCGCCCGCCCAACTGGACGCGGCAGGACAACCGCTTTGAAACGCTGCCCCCCGACGACCTGGCCGATTATGGCGATTTTGTGTACGCCTTTGTCCGCCACTACCTGGGGCGGGTGCGCTACATCCAGATCTGGAACGAGCCGAACCTGACCGCCGAGTGGGGCTTTCAGCGGGTCGATGCCGTGGCCTATGCCCGCCTGCTTCAGGAGGCCTACCGCCGGGCCAAGGAAGCCGATCCGGGCGTGGTGGTTCTCAGCGCGCCGCTGGCCATCACCCTGGAGGACGCCTCGATGCGGGGCAACCACGACGACCTGGTTTTCCTGGAGCAGATGTATCAGGCCGGCGCCGGCGACTATTTCGACATCCTGTCGGCCAACGCCTTTGGCCTCGACCGTCCGCCGGAGGATCCGCCCGATCCGGAGGTGCTCAACTTTCGCCGGGTGGAGCTGCAACGGGCGATCATGGAAAGGTATGGCGACGGGGACAAGCCGGTGTGGATCAACGAATATGGCTGGAACGCGGCCCCGGCCTTTTTTCCGGAAGAGCTGCTTACCTGGGAGCGGGTGACCGACGCCCAGCAGGCCGACTATACGGTCCGGGGCATCGCCTGGGCGCGGGCGCACTGGCCGTGGCTGGGCGTGGTCAATGTCTGGTACTTTCGCCAGGTGGGCGACATCCCCCCCGACCGCCCGGCCTACTATTTCGGCCTGGTCGATCCAGATTTCACCCCCCGGCCGGTCTACGACGCCTTGCGCCGGGCTAACCAATAGCTAGACTTCCGGTGTCGTCCAGACACCGGAAGTCTATCGTGCGATTATTGCCGTTTTCTCGCCCGCCACTGCAGCGCCGCGTACCCCGCCAACCCGCCCAGGCCCGCCAGCAGCAGGGTGACCGTTGCCGGCTCGGGGACGACCGGCGGCACGTCTGGGATGGGGGTGGGAGTGGGACTCTGCTCAAGCGGGCAGCGGTTCGTGGCCTGGTAGCGGAGCCCTTCAGCGCACGATACCTCGCTGGTGATGGTCAACGGGCTCGGCGGCGCAACCATGTGCAGGGTAAAGGTCACATCGCCGGAATCGACGGGATCCAGATTGCCCAGGTGCCAGGTGATCACGCCGCCCGAGTGGGTGCCGCCGTCACTGGCGCCGACAAAGGTCGTTCCGGACGGGACCTGGGCGGTCAAGACCACGTCGCTGGCGCCCTGCGCTGCCGAAGCGGGAATGCCATAGTCCAGGGCAAAGGTCGCGTCCTGCCCGACGACGATCGGCGCCTGCGGGCAGAGGACTGTCAGGTCCAGGCCGAGCACCAGGGTCGCCACCACCTGGTCGTCTGACACCCGGTCGTTGTTATCGCCGACCTGGGCCGATAGCCACAACTGCTGGCACATCGATCCTGGGGGGAACAGGACGTCGCGGTCAAAGCCAAACTCGACGACGCCGGGCACCGTGGTGCCATACACCCCGTGGCCGGCCACCCCCGCCGTCGTCGGGGACAACACGCCGGGCAGGATACTCTCACCCGGCCCCAGGTCGGCCGTCGATCCCGCGCCGCCGCTGGCACACTGGAAGCCAAGCTTGTACGACTCGGAGTTGCCCAGGCCGACGCCGTCTTGGAAGGGTGGGACCACCAGCGGTCCTTGGTCGGGTCCGTGGGTGCCGACGCCCGGGTTGCCGGCCGTCCCGGTCTGGCTGTCCGAGTCGCCGCCCCGCCCGTCGACGTCGAGGCGAAAGTACCAGCGCACGTCGGCGGTCTGGTAGCGGGCCCACAGGCCGATGGCGTCATAGCCGCTGCGGGCATAGATCGGGGCATCGTGGGGGTGGCTGCCCAGATCGGTGAGATAGACGTCCAGATCGTCGGTGGTCACCTGCCAGGCCGG
>Ga0209254_10002154_pt1 | contig 17874 bp, 14 predicted proteins | sample FrelakmetDIP11DI_FD_187148 | JGI IMG/M metagenome (GOLD analysis project Ga0209254, IMG submission 187148) | Freshwater lake sediment microbial communities from the University of Notre Dame, USA, for methane emissions studies - DIP11 DI (SPAdes)... | ecosystem: Environmental > Aquatic >...
CCTGAGACTCGAAACAGGGATCCTGAGTTCAAGGGACCATCCGCTTGAATCCTGTTTTGTGAGGACATCCCAGAAAGTATTCCAGTTCAGGTTAAGTGGCATCTGGCCGGGGAAATTAACAACTGCATCTTTCTGGACAGCTGCATCCATCCTCAAACCGTCGGGTGTGGTAAAGAAAGCCAAAGCATTCTCCTTGTCATTATATGTATCGAATAAAATGCCAAACCAGTCTGTTCCCGCTCCCAGAAAATCCCTTTTAAGACTGGCTGACCGGATCATCGACGGATCTTTGTAATAAAGCCGGGCACCTGCGTACATGTACTTGTCATCATATGCTATCCGGATGTCCGATTCTTCGGTAGGTTCCTTGCCGAAGACAGGTGTATGCATAATAAGGTTTATCCTGTGAATAGAGTTCCAGGCCTCTTCATCAGGTATTCCGTCAAAGGTGACGGCTGATTTAAACTTTTCAATAACGACCGGCATGGTTCTTAAAGTTAAAGAATCAGGCTGGCAAAATGTTGACAAATTTTGGACCACCAGCAATATCACGCAAATTAAATGTGCTTTCAGGGTTTCAGATTTTTTCTAATGTAATATCTTCGCCTTCATCCACCGTGTCACCGTCGTTATTGAGATCGCGGATCAGCTTCAGAGTAGTACCGCTGACGTCAAATTCTCCTGCAACAGTCTGTTCGAAAAATTCAATATTATCATTAAAATAACTGGTTCCAGGGCCAAACCACTGAACGACGTTTGTACATGCATCCTGTTCGTCCAAAACACATGTTCCAAGCTCTTCAAGCTTGAAAATCAGATTGGAGTGAGATGTTTCCAGGGTGCCCGCGGTGCCGATAGCAGCCGTAATGGAAGTTGAGTTTTCACGTTTTATGACGTAGATCTCCTCGTATGTGTTCCTTGTGAGAACTAACGATCTTATATTAGAATAGACAATTCCGTCGGCTGTTAATACCTCAGACATCTGCCATTCTCCGATATATTCAGGATCATTCTTAAGATTTTCACATGAAGGTATTAATATTGCTGTAAAGAGACCTGCAATTGCTAACCCGGGGAAAATACGTTTATTCATTTTTGCATAGGTTTTACTGACTAAAGATATAAAAATAACTCCTTTTTATATTGTAATAAATTCTTAATCAGGAATCGGCAAATAATATTTCTCTTTTAAGGGCAAAACCAATATGCATCTCTTTATATTAAGGAGTTCCGACATGGCCCCCTATTATATCATGTAAATCCTTGACAAATAGCCTGTTTTTAATCAGCTGCTTTCAGGAATTCCTCGGAATAGAATTCTGTTTTCCGGGGAACCATGGAATGAAGGCACTTGTCCTTTTCATGTATTCCCTGTATTGGGGTTTTTGTTCTTTAAGGCTCTTTTCAAGCAATACAACCCCCGATACTTTTATTATCAGCAGTGTCATTGCCAGTGATCCGAGAGCGGGCAGGTAACTTCCGGCAGCAATACAGATAAATCCATAGCCCCACCATATTGCTGAATCGCCAAAATAATTAGGATGACGTGTATATCGCCAGAATCCTTTGTCAAGAACTTTTCCCCTGTTTTCAGGCTTTGCTTTAAAAGCTGAAAGCTGAAAATCACCTCCTGCTTCAAAGAGAATACCTGTTATCCAGAAAATGATTCCGGTGAGATCAAGAATATTAAATGCTTTGGTCTGTCCATAAAACTGAGCCCCGAGAAGTGGGGCTGAAATAAGCCACATAAGTACTCCCTGTAAAAGAAAAGTCTGGAAAAAACTTATCCACCAGTAACGCTCCTCACCATATCTTTTTCGGAATTCCCGGTATCTGAAATCCTCTCCCTTGTCATAATTGCGCCATAACAGATAACCAGATAACCGAAGACCCCAGATTGTGACCAGCGACATCAGGATTAGTTTTCTGGTCATTGATCCTTCCGTATTCAGGAAATAATATCCTGCAGTGAGAACAAACCCGAAACCCCAGAACAGATCTACAATGCTGACATTTCTTAAAATAATGCTGATAATCCATAAAGTGGTCATCATGATCATTATGACAATTAAGGCCTGGAAGTAAATATGCAGAAAGGTCATCGGTCACGGTGTTTTAATCATCATAAAGCAAAGCTACTGAAGCGGCTCCGATACCGGCATTTGCACCAATAACTGGAGATATATTTACTACAGAAACCGGCTTTTTAAGTGTGAGCCTTTCCATTTTCTCAGAATACCATATGGCAGCATCATTGTTGTTGGCGTGGAGTACAATGTAATTCCATATCTTTTTGTCAAGGTTGATCTTGCTAATGTGAACCATGACTTTTTCCATATTAGCTTTCTGATTAAATGCCTTGTCAAAGACAAATGCTTTTCCCGTCTCATCAATAGACACAATAGGATTTATATTCAGGATTTTCGCTATGAGTCCTTTTGCGGCTGACACCCGCCCTCCGCGCACCATGTATTTCAGGGTTCTTACACTAACAAATATGCGGACATTTCTGATCCATTTTTCTGCCAGGGCAACAACCTTATCGTGTGAATAACCCTCCTCAATTGCCTGCGCAACCCGTAATACAATTAAACCAAGTGAACCTGAGAGGTTTTTGGAGTTTAATACTGTAATCGGTTTATTGAATTCCCGCATGATAGTCTGAGCCGCTTTCTGACTGTTGAAAAAGGTACCACTCAATTTATCACTTACATGAATTGCTATTATGGAATCATAGTGTGAAGCCAGGTGAGAATACAGATTGGTAAAAGTCTTTTCATTTATAAGAGAAGATTTAGGGTAATGAGGACTTTCATCGAGCAGTACATAAAACTGCTCAGGTTGTATAGTAACCTTATCAAGGTAATGGTTCTCGCCGAAGTTGATGTTTATCGGGAGCATATTAATCTGGTAATTATCAATCAGCTCCTGATCGAGATCACATGTTGAATCTGTAACAAGTGCAATTTTCCATTTTCTGTTGTAAACCGCCTGGCTCTGGCGGATCATATCATCAGCTTTCTGAAAGGTAATTGTTCCGGCATGCCTGAGATTCTTAAACAAAACAGCCGGATTATTTGTATGAAGATGAAATCTCTTTACTTTATCTGATCCTGCAACAACAATGGAATCTCCATATGCTTCAAGGGTTTGGATAAGAGATTTGCTATCAATTATGCAATTTTTAATAATTGCTTCGGTGCAATATCTGAAATCTATTTTCTCAGCCAGTACCTCTTCAATTTTGGGAAATGAGGTTGTTTCATTTCTGGCAACCATCAGCTCCTTAATATTTCTGGTTTTAATAAACTCAATAATACCTTCAATGAATAGGACAAAGCCTTTTGCTCCTGCATCCACCACGTTGTTTTTTGTCAGTATTTCCAGCCTGGTTCTTGTTTCAAGAAGGGATCTTTTCAGAATTTCATAGGAATTCATTAGCAGATTATTGAAATCAGCATACTTATTCCGGCTTGTATAAATAAACTCGGCCCATTCTTTTATGACAGTAAGCATTGTTCCTTCAACAGGATGAGCAACAGCTTCATATATATACCTTACAGATCTCTGGATACTCTCTGCAAACTGAACAGGATTAATAGTTTTATGATTTCCGGTTTCGGTACTAAGTCCGTAAAAAAACTGTGCGAATATGATACCTGAATTTCCCCTTGCATTCATCAGTGTTGCTTCTGCAATCCTGTCGGCAGTTATTTTATACGACCTGTGAGGGTGAAGTGACTCAATAACAGACCTGATTGTTGCTGCAAGGTTCGTACCGGTATCGCCATCGTTTACCGGGAATACATTGATTTTATTAAGTTCAACCTGGTGTTCTATCACATTTTTAGCTCCTGCTATGAAAGTATAATAAAGATCACGACCATCCATGTTAACTAGAGGAACAAATGTGACTGGCGTCATTTTGACAGGATTTGAGTCTGCTAAGTTAATAAAATAAGAAAACAAAGATTATTATCAAAAGTTCAGCTATCCAGCCAGCTTTCCGGAATTTAATGCTTTAAAATTTATTGTTTCTGATATACCCGCACCCAGTCGACCTCATATTTGATCGGGAATTGAGATTTTGAGGGATCTCCGCCATTTGAACCAATGGCAAGATTAAGGAGGATATAATGGGGTTGTGAAAATGGATTAAAACCATCAGGATTGTTCGTTTTGTCAAGAAAAATGGTGTTCATTAACAGATCATCGAGGTAAATATTTATATAGCTGGTATTCCAGTCCATCCTCCAGATATGGAATTTTTTTGCCCAGTCCCGGTCAGTTGATGTAAAATCAGACAGAGGCTTTTTAAGATCATCCCATTTTGCAACACCAGTACTGGCTGTTCCCCATGCAAAATTTGCCAGGATTGTGGGAACATCCTTTATCCTGTAGAACTCCATAATATCAATTTCTCCTCCCGAAGGCCATTCCCGCGATAGACCAAGAGTCCAGATTGCTGGCCATGCACCATGTGCCGTGTCAATTCTTGCACGTATTTCGAAGCGTCCGAATTTCCATTGCCTGAGTCCTTTTGTATTGATGCTTGCCGATGTGTATTCTGAGTACTCCCTTGAAGATACCCAGCTTTTGGAGCCAGGAACATATCCATGGTTTATGACTTTTTCTTTTCTCCCTTCTATAATCAGGACACCACCACTGCAGTTTGCATTATCCTGCTGATACCATTGAAGTTCGTTGTTTCTGACAAAACCATATTCGTATTTCCACGACAAAGGATCAGGTTTACCATCAACGTTGAATTCATCATTCCATACAAGTGTCATTCCGGGTATGACCGGAGGTAAACTGAAGTCAGGTTTAAAGTAATCCGGATCTTGTCCAGACAGATTGGCATGTAAAACAAATGCCAAAACAAGGATGGGTTGATTTATAATCTTCATGGATTTTCTAAGTGATACTTTGAGTAATCCCCGGTGTCCTTAGTGGTAAAAAAAGTATTTAACCACGAAGCCCGCCCGGCTGAAGCCAGTCGGACGGGAACCACAAAGGTAATCACAAAGGTGCACAAAGGCGTTGATATCAGATTATTCTTTTCCTGATACCAGCTTTATAAACCGCTAATGCCCTTTGCCTGGCAAATTCATGATCCACGATCTTTTCGGGATAATCCGGCTTGCCTGGGTTTTCGATCCATCTCATTATATATAGCTGCCATGGATCAAATTTCTTCTCCTGTATCCCAGGATTAAAAACCCGGAAATATGGAGCCGCATCACACCCGGTTCCTGATGCCCACTGCCAGTTACCGTTATTTGATGACAATTCATAATCAAGTAGTTTCCGGGCAAAATAAGCCTCTCCCCACCTCCAGTCGGTAAGCAGATGTTTGCAAAGAAATCCTGCAGTTATCATCCTGACTCTGTTATGCATGTATCCCGTACTGTTGAGCTGCCTCATTCCTGCATCAACAATAGGATACCCGGTTTCACCCTGACACCATCTCTGAAACTCCTTTTCATTATTTCTCCAGTTAATATCATCATAAACCGACCTGAAATTAACTGTTACCACATCCGGAAAGTTGTAAAGGATCTGCATAAAGAATTCCCGCCAGATAAGCTCGTTGAGGAATGGCATATTTTCGCGGAAGGCTTTTTTAATAATCTTTCTTATGCTGATGGTACCGAATCTGAGGTGAGGTGAAAGATAACTGGTCTTATCGGCTGAAGGTATATCACGGTATTTATGATAATCGGGAATTACCGACAAATCAAAAGGTCTGATCCTGATTGTGCTTTTTCTGAATCCGAATTCCTCTAAAAGTTGAAAATTATAAACGTATGAATGGTAATTAATTTTATTCTCAGTTTTGGAATTTAAGATCTCATTCTGATGTTCGGTAAATTCTTTCAGCCACCTGTTTTTATACGGTGTGAAAACGGTATACGCAGTGTTATCATGTTTAAGAATTTCTCGTTCTTCATAGATTACCTGGTCTTTAAATCTGAAAAAGCTTATCCCTTTTCTTTCAAGTAATTTTTCAATCGTATTGTCGCGTTGAATTGAATAGGGCTCGTAATCCTTATTTGTATAAACCGCATTAATATCATATAATTCCATCAGTTCTTTCCAGGTTTCTGCAGGGTCGCCTTTACGAATCAATACCGAGCTCCCTGTTTTGTTAAGCTCAGCATTAATTCTGGCCAATGATTCATATATAAAATTGATCCTGGGATCATCAGGCTGAAGTTCCTCAATGATATTGGTGTCAAAAATAAAGACAGGCAATACAGGCAACCCTGAGCTTAATGCTTTGTCAAGAGCTGTATTATCATCAAGCCTTAAATCCCTCCTGAACCAAAAAATATTGATCTTCATTTTACCTGTTTGAGCTCCCCGGGAGGAGAGTTGGTCTCCACTCCTTTCATCAAAACACTTTTTGTACCAGCCTGATTCTCCATTTCTATTAATATTCGGGGATATAAGTCATCCTTTACATATAAGAATCCTGGTTCAATCTTAAGAATCTCCTCATATGACTTTTTTGCAGAAGCATAATCTTTCAGGAAAGTATATGTCTGCCCGATAAGTGTCAGAAGGCTCAGATAGTTCCAGTCGTCTGAAAGAGATTCAGGATCCTTTTCCATTAAAATCCTTGCTTTCAGGTAGTACTCAAGTGCTTCTTCCTTTGATCCTCCGAAGGCTGCAGGCAGGTGAAACTCTATATTGCCAAGCTGCACATAGACAAAATGATATTCCGGGTCAAGCTCCAAAGCCTCTTTGGCGCAATCCATACTCTTGGGAGCATTGATAAGGGCGGATATCGGGTTCAGTCCGATTCTGAAACCATAAAATGCGGCTTTGTAAGAGCTGACAGCTGCAGGATGATAGCTGCGTTTTTCCAGGATCTCAAGATTCTTCTGGGCTGTGTTCAGGTAGTTCCTTGCTTCATCCTTCATGCCAAACTCCATACAATAACCTATATATCCATACTGGTAGTTAATAAGTTCCAGAAGTAATTCATCGCTCTTTTCCTGAATAGTATCAATCCTTTCAATTACATTCCTCCAGTTATTCATCTGGTTATTAACATATGCGGAATATATCTCCGACCTGTAGCTGGCCTTAATCTGAGAGGAGAGCAACAGAAGGATAAATAATATTAATCTAAATTCAGATCTTTCCATTATCAGCTTGTTTCTCAAGATCTGATATAAACAAATAGACTTTCTCATATATTTCCTTGAACCAGTATGTATAGTCTGATGGATTCTTAAGTACGTCACTATGAAGATCTTCATAGGAGACCGCTTCCCACTCTTCAACTTCGGCACTATTTATTACGGGATCTTTACCGGAGATGCCAAAAAAAACATGATCTAATTCATTTTCTGTCAGGTCATTGTCAAGTTTTTCCATATAGGTGAAGGTGAATAATTCTGTCAGGTCGCATTCAATTCCCATTTCTTCTCTCAGCCTGCGTTGAGCTGACCCTATATTTGATTCCCCTGGAACCGGATGGGTACAGCAAGTGTTTGTCCAGAGACCTTTTGAATGATATTTGTCAAACGCTCTTCGCTGCAAAATCCATTTTCCGCCAGGGTTCACAATAAAAACTGAAACAGCCCTGTGAAGCAGGCCTTTTTTATGTGCCTCCAATTTTCTGGCTATGCCTGTCTGCCTGTCCCTATCATTAACCAGTATCACAAAAGGTTCTTTCATTCAGTTCAAGTTTGATTTCAGTTTTGGCAAAAATCGCATAAATTGAGAACTGTTCCAAATTACAGTTACTATTAATTTTATAACAATCAAACAAGAAATTCTTCTTAAATTAGGATTGAATTAATTTTAAATCCTATGAAAAGAAGAAAGACCTTCCGGATCCTGATATTTTCCACACTGGCAGTTGGCACAATACTTTTCCTGACTGCTTTCACTGTCAGGATAATGGCACTGCAGGAGAATCTAAAAAGCAAATATTCCTATAAGGATTTTGAATCAGCGAAAAAATGCAGATCATGTCATCCCGGCATTTATGAACAGTGGTCACAGGCGATGATGTCACAAGCTTATACGCACCACTGGGATGAGATAGAGTATTTCGACCTTGCAGTAGGACATTCTGATGCCAGGCCTGAAATCAAGGATGTCGTTGATGGCTGCAATGGATGTCATACTCCATTGGCTTTTATGGGGGGTGGCCAGTTCCCTCCGCCCCGGCCATCCGAAAATAGTATGGCCAACGAATCGGTTTCATGCGAAGTTTGTCATCTTACACAGTCAGCACAAACTGATCCGCCCTTCAACTTCAGCTATCTTATAAAACCAGGGATGACCAAATATGCCGGACGAACCCCGACTGTCGAATCACCAGCCCATAAAATAGTCACAAACGAGTTTTTCAGAACAACGGAATTCTGTGGTAATTGCCATAACGAAAAGAATCCTTTTGGGATTTGGGTTAAAAGTACCCAGCTGGAATGGAAGGAGGGGCCCTATTCAAAGGAAGGAGTTAGATGCCAGGATTGCCATATGCCGAAAGGCGGACCTTACCTGAATGCTTTGATGGCAAAGCCATATGACGACTCAAGACTTCATCTGTTTCACGGTGCTCATGATCCGGGAAAGGTAAGAGGAACTATTGAGGTGAGGATCGAGCCTGATATACGCGAAGCTGAACCAGGTGAATCAATAATTTTTACAGTTGCCCTTTTCAATCAGAAAACCGGGCATAAGTTTCCTACGGGTTCTGTCGAGGATCGTATAGCATGGCTTAACGTTGAGGCCACTGATGTAAAAGGCAAAGTCTATCATCTTACTGTCGATAAAAAAGGATTTGAAGGGGAAGAATACACAATATCAGGAGATTATCTTGCTTACCAGGATATGGGTCTGCCTCTTGGTCTGCCCGATTTCAAAGGCGTCCAGCGCGACGGGATCCCTCACGGGAACAGGATTTTCAGAATGCCCTATTTTGATCCTGAAGGGAGGATGACAATAATGCAGTGGAATACCGCCAGACAGGGGCCGGACTACCGTATTGGCCCAAGGGAGACAAAAGTGGAAAGATTCACATTCCGGATACCATTTGATGCTGCCCCAGGAGAAATGAAGGTCAAGGCGGTACTTAATTATCAGCTTCTGGTGAAACCAGTGGCCGACTTTCTTAAAGTTCCTGAGGATGAGTCTGAAATAAAATTAGTCAATGAGCACTCAACCAGTGTTCAGATATTACCGTGAACAACATTTTAAGACTTTCAATTAATAAATACGCAATGAAAAATTGTCAATATTTTAAAGCTGCAATTGCTGCAATCATCTTATTCCTGTTAATGCCGCCTCATGATATCAGTGGCATCCCCGCCTTTGCCCGGAAATACCAGATAAGTTGCCAGGTATGTCATTCCCCTGCTATGCCAAGGCTTAAACCATTCGGTGATGATTTCGCCGGGAATGGATTCAGACTTAAAGAATATGAATCACCAAGGTATTTCATTCCAACCGGTGATGAAAAGCTGTCGCTCTTCCGGGAACTTCCGCTTGCGATCAGGTTTGATGGATTTGCTTCATATAATTTCGGAAATGAAGGAGAAACAGATTTTGCTGCTCCATTTGTTCTGAAGATTCTTTCCGGAGGTGAGATTTCAGATAAGCTTTCATATTATTTTTATTTTCTGCTTAACGAAACAGGTTCTGTTGCCGGTGTGGAGGATGCCTTTGTTATTTATAACGATTTCATGGGATCAGGAGTAAATTTCTATCTTGGCCAGTTCCAGGTATCCGATCCGCTGTTCAAAGGTGAGCTGAGGTACACTCTTGAACCATACAGGATATATGGTACAAGGCCCGGCACCTCTTCAGCCAACCTTAAATATGACAGAGGGATCATTTTTGACAAGAGCTTCAGTACAGGGACCACTGTTGTCGGGGAAATAGTTAACGGATGCGGAATCGGTGAAGCAGGAGAGGGTTACCTGTTTGATAAGGATAAGTATAAGAACTTTATGCTCAGGGTAAGCCAGTCGATAGGTAAAATCATAAGTGTCGGATTCTTCGGTTATACTGGTAAGGAGGCACTTTATGATCCCGGAATGATTTACGAAAACATAACAAATCATTTAAACATGTATGGTCCTGACCTTACATTGAATTTCGATGAAAAGCTTATAATGAATTTTCAGTATGTCTGGCGGACTGATTCAGAGATATATCCTGTTAATGGCGGTTTGCCTCAGGCGGATATAATAACAAACGGAGGATTTGCAGAGATTATTTATGCTCCCCGTGGAGATAAGAGTAAGTGGTATCTTACAGGACTTTTCAACTTTGTCGAATCTGATTATGAAGATGAAGATCTGGATTACACCTCGGCAACGTTACATTTCGGATACCTTCTGAGGCGTAATATGAGGATAGTAGGGGAATATACCCAGCAGCTTAATGGCTCTTCCTATGGAAGGGCAAATGTAGGGGTCGTTACTGCGTTTTAGGAATACCCCCTCTGAAAGGGGACTGATTCCACAAAACAACAAACCCCCTTTCGCAAAGGAAAGGGGGCGATAATCAGTTGTGAAAAATCAAAAACTATTTCCTGCGGGAAGTACCTGATTTTTCGTGTTCTTTGCTGTTACTGCTTTTCCTTGCAGCAGTTTCAGTATTGCTCTTTTCACTGATTCTCCGAACAGAAGAGCTTGCACTTGCTGATAACTGTTTGGCTGCTTTGGATTTTTCTATTCTCTGACCTGATTCAGTTTTGGAAACAGGTCTCGAATTTACAGCCTCAGATGATCTTCTGTTATTGTCTGAATTTTGATGCGCGGAATATTGAGTTCTGGCTGCATCGTTCCTTGCCGTACCTGACCGGGATTCACTACCTGTTTTTTGAGTTACAGAAGAACTTTTTCCGGCTCTGTCGTTCCCTGTCGTGTTTGACCTGGATGCAGTACCTGTGTTTTGCCTTGAGGATGAATTTGTTCCGGCTCTGTCGTTTACAGATGTTGTTGACCGGTGTACACTAACTGAAGTGTGTCCTGAAGATGAATTCTCTGTCTTTTGTCCATTGGAAGCTGATGTTGACCTTCTGTTTGTATTATTATGAGATGCTTCAGTTTGCCTGGAAGCAGATAACTGAGAATCGGACCTTCTGCCCTGACTGTTACCGGTTGAAAGGCTGGATACCCTCTCAGGATGCACCTTTGCATACATTTTTTCCCCTTCCCTACGCTGTTCAGGATGTGAATAGGTGGCTTTGTAATGACCGGTATTTATCCTCATACTTACGTTGTTGGAGCATACCCGTTTACTGTAATAATAATTTTCGTCCCAGTGTGAATACCTGTGATAGTCACAGTGGTGGTAGTGTCCGTAATAAAGGGGGTACCAGTTATAATGATATCCGTAATAGTAATGCCAGTAGAATGGACGCCACGGATGCCAGTAGGAAGGGTAATAACCCCAGTACCATGAAGAGCGCCATATTACATAGTCCGGAACAAATATAAACCTAATTAGAGGCCAGGCTGAAACTTCAACATAGGTGGTCCTGACCACAGTCTCATTATATCTGTTTGAAGCACCTGCATAACCAGGATTAGGGGTCTCATTACTTATTGGTTCAATAATGTAGTTCCTGCCGTACAATGCTTCATCGCCTGTGAGTTGTATCTGAACAGATCCGTTCCGGAACTTCTGAACAGTAAATACAGCAACATCCTGGCTTTCCTTCCGGTTTAAAACAGCCTGCAATACTATTGTATGGACATCCCTGTCGACATAGTCGATTACCTTAATATAATCAATCAGATTATCACTGTTCAGATCCAGGTTATTGATCCTGGTGTTTTCATCATTCAGGCTTCTCTCAAAACCTTCAAGGGTTTCTGATTCCTGGAAGAGCTTCATCACCGCATAAAGATTTAAATTATCTCCCGGGAGACCCAGATATTCATCAGGGTAGTTCTGAGCCATTAACGTTGTCCCGGATGCAACCATTGCTGCAAGTATCGGGATTATGAAGAACTTTTTCATGACATTAATTATTTAATTATATTCTTACAAAATATATATGGCAAATCTGATGCCAATTCAATTTATTGACTTTGGTTTTTGGAAACATTGATCATTTTGCAATAGATTCGGGAAATTTTAGGCAGAATCATTGTTTTATTATAAGTTTGATCTCACAGGATTTAAGTAGTAAAATCAGGAATTCAAATGGCTAAAACTGATTGTTTCACCACTCATAATCACTTCTTTTATGAAATACATTAATCTTTTCCTGTTTGCCGGAACACTTGTGATGAACTATCTGTCCAATGCTCTTCCGCTGAACAATAAAACAACCGGGGAGCTTTCTGATTCTTTTCCAAATCTTTTTGTTCCTGCAGGCATAACTTTTTCAATATGGGGTGTTATCTATCTCCTGCTTATAGCTTACTGTGTGGTTCAATTTACCGGATCAGAAAAGCAGGTAATTTCGGAAATCGGCTGGTTATTTGGCCTCTCATGCATTTTAAATGCTTTATGGATAGTGTTCTGGCATTATGGGAGACTTCCTTTATCACTTCTGGTTATGGCGGGATTGCTTGTAACCTTGATCTGTATGAATATTCTGATACGCGGTTTACCCCAGGGCATAATTAAAGCATCTTTTGGGATTTACCTGGGTTGGATCTGTATTGCCACAATAGCAAATGTTACAGCATTACTGGTGAACAGTGGCTGGAACAGATTTAATATTTCTGAAGAAGTCTGGACAATAATCATGATCTTTACAGGAGCCATGATCGTTGCTCTGGCTGTTTACCGGTTTAGAAATCCTTTTATAGGATTATCGGTTGTATGGGCTTTCATCGGTATTGCTGTCAAAAGGCAGGATGATTACAGGTCTGTTTTTATATCGGCAATAATTGCCCTGGGGTTGATCGGACTCATTACAATATGGGGATTCTTCAGAAAAAGCATCCCCGGAATTGCCTTGCACCTATAATAATCTGCAGATACCTGCGTAACAATCAGTTTCAGGTTCTCCACGCTTCTGTAACGAATTGGCTGGCAGTAAATTCCATGGAATGAATTCTTTGGAAGTGAAGATGTGAAATAATCCGTTAGCGATCAGGCATTGGAGATTATAAAAATCAGACTGGAGCGGCTGCCTGTATTCAATTGCCGGCGTTACCTCATCTTTCAGTATCATTGCTCTTGCAAGTCCCATTTCGGCAAGGCTGATGCTTGATGGAACAGGATGATCAAATAGTGCTGCACTGACACAAGGAAAATCATCCGCCCTGGACTCTATCCAGACTTCTTCATCTTTAAAGGATCTGACATAAATCAGAAAGGTATTCATTATCTCACCCCATGATTTGTCATTCTCATACAGCATGGTTATTGCGACAAGCATCGCTGAGGAGTCGAACAGGAAACTCTGTTTCTGAAGAATTCCTTTAAAGAGGGAATGCCCCAGTGATTTCCCATCCCAGAATAATCTGATAAGGTTGTGGATAAGTGTGGCTGCTTTTTCTTCCAGGTCTGGCCGGGCAAGATAACGCCCTGCATTAATGAATGATATCGCAGTTAATGCATTAATACCGCAGAGGATCTTGTTATCGTGCGAAGGCTGCAACCTGCCCTTACGTATCACAAGCAACTTGTTCTCAATATCCTTTACCTGGTTATCATTCTTTCGTATCAGATGGTTACTTCCCTCGAAATTGCCTCTTTTTCCTACAATGTATGTTTCACTGAACGAGATTAATTCATCAGGTGTCAAAGCCTTTTCAAGCTCTTCATAACTCCATAGGTAAGTAGCTCCTTCTTTATGTCCCGTATCAGCATCATGCGCTGAAATATAAACTCCGTTCTCCATAAAAGAGTCCTCAAGACAGAGCAGAAAATCTTCGGACATCTGTTTATACCTTTGACTCCCTGTTATCCTGAAGGCAAGTGAATAGACCCATAGCGCCATTGCCTGATCGTAGAGCATTTTTTCGAAATGGGGAACAGTCCACTCAGAATCGACACAATACCTGAAAATGCCGCCCTGAAGGTGATCATTCAGTCCCTTCAGCCGCATAGTATCAAGTGTATTTATACATATCTCTTTTACAATGTTATTCTCTTCAACGGATAGAAGATATAGAAGATACAACAATGTAGAATGTGACGGGAATTTCTGACCTCTTCCGAAACCTGCGTTTTCCGGATCATAGTACCTGCAGATTATACTGATCATGTCAGCTTCCTGCGACTTCGGCGGAAAATTTACATCAGGATGGAACTGAGGGATATCAGCTTTATGCTCTTCGATGAACTCAAATACCTTCTGTGCTACCGATAAAAAAGATGGGTATGAATTCCGGGATTTAACCGGGGCATATGTCAGTGCATATACCGGTCTGAGATCGCCAGTGAGAAATACATTGAGCGGCCAGCCTCCGCTTCCGTTCTGACTGCTTATGAAATCCATTAGGAACTGATCGATGTCAGGCCGTTGCTCACGGTCGATCTTTATGCATACATAATGATTGTTGAGAAAATCTGCAATCTCTTCGTCCGAAAATGCCTCCGCGGCCATTACATGGCACCAGTGGCAGGTTGAATAGCCAGACGAGACAAATAAGGGTTTCTTTTCATGCACAGCATATTCAACAACCTCTTTGCTCCATTCCTGCCACCATACCGGATTTGTTCCATGTTGCAGAAGATAAGGTGAAGATGATTTTATAAGATTATTTCTGTTGAATTTCATTTAATGACAAGACTTGAGTTTTATTTAATAACAAAAAATATTGGCAGACAGAGCGCCATGTGGCGGAGGTAATGAAAAGAAATCAAGAATTCCTGCTTATTTAATTAGCATTCGTAATTCCTTATTATTGATCAGCCCGGGTACAATATGGGGATTCTTCAGAAAAAGTATAGCTGGAATTGCCTGAAACCTCTTTCTCCGCCATGTCGTCAGAGGGGGAATTTCATGATTGTCTCATAAACCCTTTTCCTGGTCTCTTCAGGTGTGGGATTTAACTCGAATGATGTGAAATTACCCTTCTCCACATTAATTCTTTCAAACACCATCAGGTACAGGCTGAAAATAATTTCAAGGCTTAACTGATATCTTGGTTCCATCAAAGGCCTGATCTGCTTTATAATATCACCGGTTTTCTTCCTGAATCCGTCTGCAGTTGAATAATATTCCCTGATAAGGTTGCGGAATCCATCAGTAACAGGAGCACCATGGGCAATATCGTTAAGATGTTGCCTGGTAAGTCCGTTCTTTTTTAACAGGTCGTCAGCAAAATAATTCAGGTTATTGAACTGGTCTTTTTGAAAATCACGTATTATGTGCACCAGGTAACTGAAAAGAGCACAAGGTGTTGCAGCGTCTTTTAAATTAAATGAGGGTTCACCGTACTGACCATTCTTTTGTGTAAGACCGCTCAGATGAACAAAGATTGAAGCCGGTGCTACTGAAGCTCCCTGGGCATACTCAAGGAAAGTCTCAAGAGTAGGGAATCCGTCATTATTTATATCATAAATCATCGATTTTGCGAAATCTTCCAGCGGCCAGAGAGGTATTTTAAATCTTTCTATCGTTTTGTACATTTCCACATGCTCCGGATTGCAATCTTCAGAAATAATTATCATCCTGAGCCATTTATTGACATCTGCAACAAAGTCTGTCCTTTCTTCTTCGGCGATCTTCCTGTTGTTTGCCTTGTGATTATCGATAAGGTCATCGATCTTCCGCATGAATTTATAGAAGGTCTTTGCTGCACAATATCTCTCTTCATCCCAGAAATTTGCGGCAACAAGAATATTTGGATGATCAAGTATCTTATTGAAATCGATCGAGTTTAAAATCTCTATGAATTGGTTCCTGTGTGAATTTGTTAACACTTCTCAGTCCGGTTAATTAATATTCATGTTTTCCTTCAAAATTCGTTCCGATACAAGTTTTGCGGATAAGAGCACATTGGGAATTCCATTTCCCGGATGTGTGCTTCCGCCTACAAAATAAAGGTTTTTATACTTATCATGGCGGTTATGAGGACGAAAATAACCCATTTGTAAGATATTATGGGCAAGGCTGCCAAAAACAGACCCTCTGGAAATATTGCATACCTCCTCCCAGCTCTCCGGTAAAAAGCATATTTCAAATTTAATATGATCCTCAAAGTCCTCCAGTCCCAGCCGTTTAAGACGATCTATTACTGCTTTCCTTGTTCTTTCTTTTATCTTGTCCCATTCCTGTTTGTACATCTTATCAATATGCCCTGCTGCAACGATTACCGAGATGGTTTCATGATTCTGAGGGGCAGCTGTGATATCAGTTCTTACCGGCGCATGAACATAAAAGCTTGGATCCTCGCTCACTGATTTATCCCTGAAGATAGTGTCGAGACCTTTTCGGAACCCGTCAGAAAGAAAAACATTATGGTGTTCCAGTTGAGGATATACCTTATCAAGACCCCAATGAAAGCAGATGGCCGAGCATGAGTATTTTAATTTGTCAAGATGAACTGACCTTTTCTTATCGGGAAGGAGGTTACGGTAAACGTAAGGAAGATCAGCATTTGCGATTACAATATCTGCTTTGATCTCAGTCCCGTCACCGATGATAACTCCACATGCCTTTCCACCTTCAACAATTATTTTTCTGACAGGTTTATTATAGTGTATCTTAACCCCCTCTCTGCCTGCTGCCTCAAGTAATTTTTCAACTACCTTAAACATTCCGCCTCCTGAAGGGAAAAATGACCCTTCCGTAAGTTCGGCTGCCGGCACCATTGAAAAAAGCGCTGGAGCCTCAAAAGGGCTCTGTCCGACATATATATTCTGAAAAGTATATGCCATAAGAAGATGCGGGTGTTTAAAATAGTTACCGGCAAACTTAAAATGTGGAGTAAATGCCTTTATTTTAAACAAAAACGGGATATTCTTAAGATTTATAAGCTGAAAAACATTGTAGAAATTCCGGTCGATAAGCTTTGTCATACTTGACCTGAAGATCTCATATCCCTTTGAGATATATCTCCGGGAGCTTTCATAGCTTCCGGGCTCTATTTTTTCAAGCTGCTGCTTCATCTTTTCCTTATCAGTTGTAAAGGTGAGATGACTGCCATCGTCAAAATAGATTTTATATAGATTTTCCAGTGGAACTATATCACGTCCTTCTTCGATGCTGATGCCAAGAGAATTAAAAACATGATGATAGATTCCGGGCATAAGGAGCATGGTAGCCCCCAGATCGAACCGGTGTCCATTGCGGATTATCTGTCCGCAACGTCCTCCGGCCGATGAATTCTTTTCATACAGAGTAACACTGTATCCGTTCTTTGCCAGGTAAACGGCAGTAGTAATGCCTCCGATACCAGCCCCTATAATGACTGCATGCCTTCCTGTACCCATATTGCTTTTCTCCTTTGCATTAACTGGTATTACTGTCAAAGACGGGCAAAAATCTGAAATGTTTCCCGGATCACGGCAGCAAATTTAAATTTTCTTTTGTTTTATAATATGGTCCACCCTGTTTTGCTCACTAAATCGTATAATCATTTGTAAATTTGACTTTCTGCCTTAATTCACCAACTTTGTATTATTGAATTTTAATAATAACGAAAAATGAAAAAAATCCTGAAGTTTACAGGGGCTTTATTCCTCCTCATAATCATTGGCTTGATTTTCTGGTTCTTTACCAACATGAAAGACCAGAATCCCGGATACAAAGCAGATTTGAAAATTCTCAGTGATAAATCTTCCGCGCTGAATGCAGGATTTTCTAAGGTAGCTATTACACCTGAGGTCCCCGACCGGTGGACCGATATTAACAATGATGCAAAATACAGTCCAAAAGACGGAGATACATTTACCGATGGGAACGGTAACGGAAAGTTTGATCCTGTC
>Ga0209254_10002155_pt1 | contig 17874 bp, 22 predicted proteins | sample FrelakmetDIP11DI_FD_187148 | JGI IMG/M metagenome (GOLD analysis project Ga0209254, IMG submission 187148) | Freshwater lake sediment microbial communities from the University of Notre Dame, USA, for methane emissions studies - DIP11 DI (SPAdes)... | ecosystem: Environmental > Aquatic >...
GCTTTCGGGCTTCCTTTTCCGCTTGGGAATCGCGCTCGAGCCATCTCAGGCGGTAACCACGCTATTGTCCTTGGCACAGGTCCCGCTCGACCCGCGTGTCGACCGGGCCAGTTCTTTGGCCTGAGCCAAAGCCCTCTCCAGGACGCGCATGTCGCAGCTGCGGCACTCATGACGAAGGTTGAGGCTCTTAGCAAATCCCTCGGACTTACCCTTATACTGCTCTTCGTTCTCCACGCCAGTATAGATGTACAGGCAACGGGAGTAACCTTCGAAAAGCATCTTCATGAAGTACATGGGGTCGTAGCCTTGGTCCTTCATCGAATCCAAGTGGAGCTCCTTTATCGCGCCCTCCGCGCCCAGCTCCGCCCAGCCTGGCGAAGAGAACCAGGTGCCAGTGCACTTCCTCTTCTCCTTCTCGTACTCCATCGGGGTGATGAAGGCGCCGATGCAATCATCGGATTCGAGCATGGCGGTGGGAACGTCGACCTCCTTGGTGATGTCCCTTAGTGATTGACATATGGCATACCCCAGGAAAACGGCGTCCACCTTGCCCTTGAGCGAGTTCACCTTGTCCTTCACGGTGGTCTTGAGGTAGGCGGAGTCTATGTGCAGAGCGAACTCCAGGTACTCGCGATGCACTATGTCTGGATCGTCCTTCGTCATTAGCTCGATCTCACGCTTGAGTATGTCACAGGCGACTATCCCGATGCGAAGATTGCCATTTTCCTTGGTCATGCGCCAACCGGCTGCTGTCGCAAAGGGCGCCAACCCAATTTAAAACTAATGCCGCAGGCTCCTGCTGTGTTGGACTACAGGTACCGGTAGCGGTCGTCATTCGTCTTCGTCCGCTTAGGGGCACTGGCCTTGAAGGCGGTCTTCTTCATACTGGTGGGGAGCGGGAAGGGCAATGAGGACGAGCCCTCGATATCGGTGCTGAGCCGGGCCGGGCTGGGCTCATACGCGTCCAGCGTCCAGGAGCTCTTCGCCCCTGGGCCGAGGTGGTGTGGTGCTTTGATCTTCTTTGCGCTGGCCGTCATCAAGGCCAGCATGGCCACGAGGTATCCCGCGCAGACCCCCAGCGAGAGCCACCATTCATAGGGGAACACGAAGGTGATCAGTAGTATGGCAAGTAACCCCAGGAAAATAATATACGATATGAGGTGCGCTATGGCCCTACCATCCCTTGCCACCGCCCCCAAGTTCTCGTAGTTGATGTGGCGGACGATGGGGACGAGCTCCTCCTCGATCATGTACAGGATCCAAATGGTGAGGGCTAAAGCCCCAGCGAACAAAGCTATGTGCAATAAGCCATCCGTGAATGCGACGGCCATGAGCAGGACGAAGTAGGCAGTCAATCCATACTCGATGCGCCTTCCGCGCTTGAAGAGCTTGAACGAATTGGGGAGCACGATCTTGCTCATGGTGCGCGACATCACCGCCGCGCTCTGCTTGATCGAGGATGGAAGTAAGCGAGCGAAGGCACGGTAGATGCTGTCGCTGACGCGCATGAATACAGGGGTCAATACGCTCATGATGAAGCAGAAGATGCCAGCGAACGCGTTGAGCTCGGCCCCCTTGGTGGCGTTGGCCGCGCTTGAGCCGACGCTCGCGTACATGATCGATTCGGCCCCACGACCGCACATAGACGAGCTCATGAAGGTTGCCGCCCTTCCAGAGAAGCCCAATAAGTAGGCGATGGCGCCAGTGGTTATCATGTCTCCCAGGATGACCAAGGGTACCGCCATGAGGACGATGGTGATGACCGAGCCGAACATGGCTGGGTCGATGAGCATTCCAAAGAAGACGAAGAATATTGCCACGAAGACGTCCCGCAGCGGTCCCAACTTGACATCGAACCGCTCGGCGAGCTTGGTCTCGGCAAACACCATGCCCAGGAAGAAGGCGCCGATAATAGCGGGCACTCCGCATACTATGGCCAACCAGCCCGATATGAACACTAAGCCTAGAGCGAATAGGATGAAGAGCTCGTCGTTCTTGATCCTCTGGAAATAGACTGCGGTCTTGGGGACCACCCATATAGCAAGGAATATGAAGAAGACGTAGAAGGCCACCACCCCGACCAACATCATGGCGAAGCTGTTTGCCCCCAGGCCTACGTTGCCGCTGGGGATGACGAGGCTCCCGACCACGGTCAGCACTATCATTGAAATGAAGTCCTCGACCACCACCATGCCCAACAAGAACTCGGTCTCGGGAGAGGAGAGCTTCTGTAACTCCATGAGCGATTTCCCAGTGATGGCGGCGCTGCCCATGGCCACCACTCCTGCCAGGAAGATGGTGTCCACCATTGGCCATCCAAGGATCAGGCCAATCATGACCCCCAGGAAGAAATCGATTCCGGTGTTTACCATTGCAAGTATGATCGCCGGGCCCTTGGTCTTCTTCAACTTGGAAATGGAGAACTCGAGCCCAACGAAGAACATCAGCAGAATCAGGCCAATCTGGGACATGTAGGCGATGAAAGTCGTGTCCGTTACCAGGCCGTCGTACTCATAACCGAAGAGGGTGACGTGGATGAACGGGCCGATCACTATGCCCGCCAAAATGTATCCGATGATCACGCTCTGCTTGAACCGGGCTGCCAGCCCTGCGCCGATGAAGGCGAAGAGCATAATGATCCCTATCTCCATCATGACCTGCAGCGTCTCGACCATTTCTGTCTCTCTTCCCCTGTTCTCTGCCCGTTCTTCCGCCCGTGACGGCTGGGAGAGTGCACTGGCCTACTGGTTTTCGCGGCTTTGATATACCCTTGTCTGACGGCGTCGCTGGTCTAATCGGAACTTTTATTCCATTTTTTTCCGTATCCAGATTGCCATTTTTTCGTTAACCGTTGTTCCTCGCGAAAGGAACAGTCAGCTAGTGCATCCCGCTTCCCATAATGTGAGTGTTTAATACAAATATCTTTCTAGCCAGTAAATATGATGCATTCTTAAAAAGATTCGAACATCTGGCTTGTCTGACGAATGGCCGACGCATAATTTGAATCGGGCCCGTTCCTGGGAGAGACGTCCTCGGCGAGCTTAAATCGAGGATGTATTATGTGAAGAGGGCCGATGAGCAATCGGACGGATTGCGATAACCTACTAGGAGATGCTCGCTTTGATCGAGATTGACGGCTCAGAGGGGGAGGGAGGAGGGCAAATTCTGCGTACGGCCGTCGCGCTATCAGCCCTTACCGGAAACGAGGTGGCGGTGCATGGCATTCGCTCCAAACGTGACCAACCCGGCCTCCAAGCCCAGCACCTCTGCGCCATGAACGGCGTTGCTAGGATATGCGACGCCAGGGTAAAGGGGGCGGTGGTGGGCTCCAGCGAGATAGTGTTCTCCCCGGGGAAGGTGAAAGGTGGGAGGCAGCATCTTAGCGTAGGAACGGCAGGAAGCGTGACACTAGTGCTGCAAGCATGCATGCTGGCCAGCGCAAGAAGCCCGGAAGAATCGTGGTTCGAGGTCACCGGTGGCACCAATGTCAGATGGTCCCCTCCCATCGATTTCTACCGACAGATCTTCTTCCCTCATCTAGAGAGGATGGGTGGACGCGCTTCGTTGATAGAGGTCGTCAGGGGCTTTTATCCCGAGGGTGGGGGGAGGGTCGTGGCCGTCTGGCACCCTCCTGCCTCATTTGTCCCGTTGTCGATGTTGGAAAGGGGTGAGTTACAGGAAATCTTTGGCTGCATCTTCGTTCAGGGACTCCCCCAGCACGTCGGTAAAAGGATGGGGGACGTCGTCAGGAAGGCTTTCCTCGATACTCGGGTCCATCTACGAGATGAGATCGCCCAAGGGGCCTCCAAGGGCGCAGGCGTATTTCTCGTGGCTGGTTTCTCCAACTGTCTCCTGAGTGGCGATGGCCTGGGGGAGAAAGGGGTGCCAGCTGAGCTGGTGGGCGAAAAGGCCACGAGCATGCTCAGGGGCGAGCTGGAATCCATTTCCACGATGGACGTCCATTCCGCCGATCAGCTCCTTCCCTACATGTGCCTTGCAGAAACCGCTTCCTCGTTCCTCGTAAAGGAGGTCACTGGCCATCTAGCCGCTCAAGCCGAGCTGTTGAACAAGTTCCTAGGAGCCCGCGTAACCTTAACCACGATCGAAGGTGGGGCGAGGGTGGACGTCCAACCTAGCTGTACATGTAACTAGACTTCTTCTTGGTGACGTCGTCCTCTGTGGTGGCCTTCTTCTGTATGTCTTTGAGAGTGCCCTCGATTAGCGCGGCTTCCTCCAGGAGCGGCTTCAGGTCCAGCTCAACGTGCAATAACATGCGGTCTATGACCGTCATGATCGCTGCTGCAGCCCTGGCGTCTGGATACTCGGCATGAGCCTCTGAGAGCAGGGTGATGACGTCGAAGTCCCGGGCCACTCCCTCGTTCAGCAGGACGCCGGCAAGGCCTGCAATCACGCCGTTCTCGAAGGTTTTAACGTCGATCTGCTTCAACGTCTGCCTCGCCCCGGGGGTGGACCCAACTCCAAGGACGTTGATCCCCTCCCCGGCCAACTTGCTGTTGGGGCTGGGAACCACGTATTCGGCAACCTCCTTGTTCGCCGCCACCGACTGAGCGTAGGCCTCAATCCGCTCGGTGTCCTCCTTGCTCAGCAATCCCTCGGGGGAGATGACCATCTTGCACTTGTGGTCCTCCACCCAGTCCATCATGGTGATGGCCAATGACTTGAGAATGTCCTGGGCCGGCTGGAACTCAGAGACGAAGACCACCACTTTCTCCTGGCCCTTCGTTCCCAGCGAGCCGCCGTATACCCGGACCGGGCTCAATGGTACGCCATCACGAACCAAGGAAATTGACGGGAAATAGATGGAATCGACCACCGCGATCTGCTCGAGATTGAGGAAGCTGACCAGGTAGTTGGCGACGATGGAGCCGACAAGCCCTACCGAAGGGAAGCCATCGATGACGTAGGCCCCTTTTATGTTCTTCTCCTTGATGTCGATGATGTCGATGTCGTTCATCGACCAGCTAATTCACATTTCGTATACTTTAGGATATGCGGGCTCATGGTGCATTTCTGAAAAGCTTTATCTTTCGTCCCTGCCTTGATTGCGTGCAAATGAGGCCGCACGTCATTGTCAACTGCGCCATGACCGCGGACGGTAAGATCGCGGGCAAGTCTAGGAGACAGGTCTGCATCTCCTCGCCCGAGGATATGGAGCGGGTTAAGAAGTTGAGGACGGAGAGCGAGGCCATACTAGTAGGGGTGAACACCATCTTGGCCGACGACCCTCATCTGACCGTGAAGGGGCTCAGCCATGAGATGGGGCCGATCCGCATCGTCTTGGACTCAAATGGCCGCACCCCTGATGGTGCCAAGGTCCTTGATGGCCGCGCTCGCACCTTGATTGTGACCAGTAGGGCTTGCGCCCGCACCTGGCCTGGCGCGGAGGTCCTCCGCCTGGGGGACGGCATGGTGGACTTGCACGAGTTGATGAGGGAGCTCGAGGCGAGGAAAGTGCAGAGGTTGATGGTCGAGGGCGGGGGCGAGACCATCTGGTCCTTCTTCAAGGCCGGGCTGGTCGACGAGTACCGGGTCTTCGTCGGCTCCAAGGTGCTGGGAGGGAGGACCGCCCCCTCGCCGGTGGACGGCGAAGGGTTCGAGGATGATGGGTGCGTTAGACTGCAACTAAAAGGCACCGAGGTCCTTGGGGACGGTGCCCTCCTCTGTTACGAGGTCGTGAGGGATGTCCCCCCAGCCTAGGTTCGCCGCCGATGAGATGCTTGGATCCTTGGCGCGCTGGCTAAGGATCATGGGTTATGACACCACCTATGAGAAGGACCGAGGCGACAACGAGATCCTCCAGTCCTCGAAAGAGGAGGGGCGCGTCCTCCTGACCCGGGACGAGGAACTGGCTGCTCGGGGTGCGCCCTCCTCGCTCTACATTTTGAGCGACGACCTCGACCAACAATTGCGCCAGGTCGCCGATGCCTTTGGACTGGTGGCGGATGAGGGCATGGTCCGCTGCACGGTGTGCAACGGAGAGCTGGAGCTGATGCCTAAGGAGCAATTGACCGGACAGGTCCCGGAGGGGGCTCTGGAGAACCACCAGGAGTTCTTCAAATGCCGAGGTTGCGGGAAGGTCTATTGGAAAGGGTCGCACTGGAACAATATCCGCAAGAGATTGGGCGCCCTCCGCCTTGAGGGCCCTCAGATGCGATAGAAGTCCTCGCTGACGATCTTGCCTGTCCCGGCGTTGATGATCATCACCCCGTGGATGCCCTCGACGCACCAGATCGGGAGATAGAATATGCCCTTGCTCTCAAGATGCACGTCGTCCAGCCTGGGGGCGATCTTCTTCTTCTCGGTGATGGTCACGTGGCCCTCGTCGCGCACCACCTCGCGCTCTGCGCTGTGCAGCCTCACCACCTCCTTCTTGGCCAGCTCGATGGCGACCTGCTCGTCGAAGGTGGGTTTGGCCTTGCGATGGTCCTGCTCCAGGGAATAGACCACCTCTAGCAAGTCGTTCCAAGGCTCCACCCGCTTGGTCAGGGCGTTGACCCCCAGGCGTCCCTTCTCCTCGCCCACCAGCTCGTTCCCCAGATACAAGGGGCAAGAGAAGTCGAAGACGTAATACGGGACCAGCTCCAGCTTCTGGCGGAAACCTCCGACCGAGCGCATGCCTATCTCCTTCACGTCCCTAGGGTCGATGGTGGGCCGGATGATCCTCTCCCCCACCTCCGCGCCTTCAAGCTTCCTGATGTCCGCTTGGGTCATCATCCTGGGGTAATCGTCCGCCACCAGCTCATCCACTAGGCCGTGGTCGGAGTCCCCCACGAGCTTCTCCAGGTGCGTCCGGCCGATCTCCTGCGCCAGAGCCTCCCGGTCCCAGATGATGAGGTTGCTGTCCAGTCTCTCCGGGGGTATCTCAGGCACCGGGACGATGCTGACGACCAGCTTCTTCCCCTTGAACCTCTTGAACCTGTCCAGGAACGCGGGGAGGAGCCTCTCCTCGCCCGCGCCGATCAGACATATGGCGACCTCCACCTCACCCTTTTTCGCGAGCAGGAACGGGTCCTGCTCCGTGACCACGAAGCCCCTGGAAAGCAGTACTTCGGTCACAGAACCCTTGATTGAGGTCACCAGTGCACCCGGGACCCCATTGGGATTGGGCATTAAAAAGCTTAGGCCAGGTAGGTGAAATTGCTCATCCCTTCTCCGAGAGGTCCCTCCATTCGCACGAATCGGTGACCCCGACCTCGAGCAGGCCTTCAGGGAATGGCTTGAAGAAGGTCTGCTTCATCAAGTATGGCTCCTGGAATCTGATGACCCAAGAGCTCATTATCCCCAGGCACACGCTCAGCGGTATGCGCGCATCGCGGTACATTTCCAACTGCTGCAGGAAGAAGTCCCTCTCCCCCTTGCTGAGCCTGTCGCTGACATAGCCTAGGCAATGATGCAGAACGTTGATGGGCGATGTGCACCGGGGAGGCTTGGCTAAGGCTAGATGCAAACCCTCGCCATATTGGGCTTTGAGCTCCTTGAGCCCCAGGCCATCATGGTTCGCCACCAGGTTCCCTAAGGTCCTCATCTCCTTCTGGCTGTACATCATCAGCAGCAGCTTGTTGTTCGCATGCCATTCCACCACCCCCCTCATCCTCCCCTCGACCTCCACCTTCCTCCAGGAGGCGAAAGAGAAGACCCGCGTCAGGAAGTGCTCGGCCAGCTTGATGTTGCGCAGACGGTTCTCATCCTCTATCGCCAGCAGGGGGAAATGGGTCATCGCCGCTTCCCCGAATGCCCCTGCCTCGCGTGTGAGCGCGGCAGCGTTCCCCGCCTTGGGATAGATCTTGGTGTCACGGATGCCACAGGAGGGGGAGCGCGATTTGAGCAGGAAGCCATCGACCTCCTTCAAGGAGGCCATGAAGCCTTCGCTGAATTGCACCGCGAGGTCTGTGACGTCCCTTCCGGTGGTCGGTTGGATCAGGCGCTTCCTTCCGTCCTTCCCCTGGACGATCCGCACCGGATCGCGAGGTACGCCCAGCCCGATCTCCGATTCCATGCACACAGGGATGAATTCGATCGCACCAGATTCCTTTAGCCTCCTCACCAGGTCATTGCCAATCATGTCGCCATTGTAGCGACAGTGGTCGAACTCGATGCACTTGCTAATGACGATCTTGGGTCTCTCGAAGAGCTGCTCAACCATACAAAGGGATCCAACGCAGCCGGGGATTGATATGGTTTGCGCGCAGCGCAGACATTGAATAGTGGTTGCTTGCTCCCAAGGGCAGATGAGGGGCTTTCGCGTTTTGGGCCTGGCGCTTCTCGTGGCAGGGTTCCTCGCCACCGTGCTGGGCGTGCTCACGGGCGACGTCCGAGTGGGCCTGGCGCTCTTCTTCATCCCCTATCTGCAATCCTCGACCTGGCTCGGTGGCATGGCCATCCTGCTGATGTTCGCTGGAATCGCGACCTTGGTTCTGGACGGATTATTCGGCATGAGCCAGGCGCATCAGGTGAAGGAAGTTGGTCCAGAGGGCTCTGGTGATCGTCCCAAGCCTGAGATCGGCGGGGTCTTGCTCATAGGTCCGATACCCATCGTCTTTGGCTCAAGCAACCGGGCGGCGTTATTGGCCTTGATCGCCGTTGCCCTTCTGGTCATGGCCCTGATGCTCGCCTTCCTTTTCCTTTGAGGCCATTAGGACGAGCTGCTGTGCCGCTTCCTCCAACCCCACGTCCTTCTGTTTGGCGAGGTCCCTAACATCGGAAATGAGGCGGATGTAGTAGTCATATGCCAAGCCCTGATTCTTTACTTGGCGAGCCAAGGAGCTTTCGAAGGGCTCATCCTTCCTCTTTTTATCCACAGCATCCCGAAGGGCCTGCTTCTCCTCTGGCGTCATTTTCCCTTCCAGGATCCCACCACCTTGAGGAAGTTCTTGAAGATGTCGTAACCGTGCTCGGTGTTCTCCACCTCGGGGTGGAATTGAAGACCGTAGAAAGGCTTGCCCTCGATCCTGAAGGCTTCGATGGGGCAGTTGTCGGAATGGGCGAGCACCTTGAACCCCTTGGGAAGCACGGACACCTCGTCGTTATGGGACTCCCAGACGGTGAAGCTCTTGGGTAGGTCGAGGAAAAGGTCGTCCTCATCGTCCACGTGCAGCGTGGTCTTCCCGAACTCCGAGACCTTGGCCGGGGCGGTGGCACCTCCGAAATGATTGGTCATGAACTGCATGCCCGCGCATATCCCTAGTATGGGGAAACCGGCCCTATCCAGATATTCACCGTTTCGACCCATGCGCTCGGTCTCCAAAGCGACCCGGGGCGAGCCTCCGGAGAGCACCAGGGCATCCACATCGCCCAGCTCGTCAAAGGGGGTGTTGTTGGGGATGATCTTGGTGTCGACCTTGAGGTACTTGAGCACGCGCCATTCGCGGTGCGTCCATTGCCCACCGTTGTCGACCACGTACACCTTCATGCGGCACAGAATCCGCGCTGGGCTAATTAACCATTGTTGCCACAACTAGACGCATCAACCACGGACGAGCGGTGATGCATAAGGTTTATCTGCAGGGGAAATCTGACAGGGGACTCGATGAAGGCCGTCCTGTTCGATCTGGGCCACACGCTGATCAACTACCACAACGACTGGAGGGAGCCGGAGAGAAGGGCGGTGGCGAACGTGGCGAGCAGGGTGTGCGACGCCTCGCCCGATGGAGTCGACCCCGATCATGTGTCCGAGTACCTCCTGGACCTTTTAGAGCAGGGGAGGAAGGTCAAGCTGGAGGAGCACCTGGAGATCCCGCTGGTCGACGTGCTCGGCAACTGCTTCCACCGCTTCGCCGTGGGGGGCGACGAGGAGCTCATGGAACGCTCCCTGGAGGACTTCTATGCCGTCCTGTTGGAGCACAGGGAGATCGTGCCTGGAACGAGAGAGATGCTTCAATTCGTCAAGGACAACGAATTCAAGATCGGATTGGTCTCGGACGTGGCTTGGGGCCTACCGTCCTACTTCCCCCAGAGGGACATGCAGTTCTACCATTTGGACGAGTACTTCGACGATCTGGTCTTCTCTACGGACGTAGGCCTGAGGAAGCCGAACCCCAAGATATTCAAGATCGCCCTCTCCAACATCGGCGCAAGGGCGGAGTGCGCTTATTTCGTTGGCAACAACCTACAGGCCGATATCCTGGGGGCGTTGAACGTGGGCATGATCACCGTTCTCAAGGAATCGGACTTCTATACGCATGACGACGAGATCGTTCCCCACGCCAAGGTCTCCACCTGGGACCAGTTCGAGGACCTGCTGCGCCAGGCTGGACCCTAGGCGAAGGTTACTCATCCTGCGTCGCCGCTTCTGCATTCGTTGAGACGAAAGGAAGTGTTGGCCTGCGTGCATCGCATCACGGGTGGGGAGGCGAGCTACTGCTTCCTGCAATCCCATCGGATGAGCGATGACGACCCTCGGACCAAAGGCCTGGTTTTCCATGGCGCAAAGGACGGCTGGCCGGTGCGCTGCGACGAGTCGTTATCCTCGTTGTGCCCCTTCCGCGAGGAGGGGGAGGTTGAGGAAGGGAGAGGGGGCTTGGTCCATTGCCCCCATTGCAAGCGGCGTCATAGGACGGGCTCCACGGCCAAGCGCCTTTGTGAGGACTGGCATTCGGTCAAGTCGGTCCTAAAGGAAATGAGGGGGCGAAGCCCAAAGGGGAGAAGGTACATCGAGGAGGGCACCACGCTCCTCCCCTATCGACCGGACACGCCCGATCTGGTGCGCCAGCTCATCTGGATGAGGCTCAAGGGCGCGGTGGCGCGCCGGGACTGCTATACCTGCCAGGACTGCGGCGAGGCTTTCGGGGGGATACGAAGAAAGGTCTTCGACCAGAACCTCAAGAGAGGAAGAGGCGGTTATCGTTGGGAAAGCCTGGAGGTGCACCACATCACCCCCAGGTCGAGGGGGGGCAGCGACCACCCCGGCAACCTGAAGACGTTGTGCCCCAACTGCCATCGCGGCTATACGAGCGAGTTGCGCCTGGACACGACCAAAGCTAGAAGAAGAGAGGGCGAGGTCCTGAGCCGAATGCGGGAGTGCGAGGATGCTGATAACGATTGGGAAGCTCCCACGGACTATTGAATGGCCTTGGTTGGCTCATTCCCATTCGATCGTGGCCGGTGGCTTGTTGGTGATGTCATAGACCACCCGGTTCACGTTCCTCTTCATCTCATTGGTGATCCTGACCGAGATGAGCTCCAGGACCTCGTGTGGCACCTTGGAGTAGGCGGCGCTCATGCCGTCGATGCTTTGCACTGCTCTGATGGCTATCGTCTTTCCGTACACGCGGTTGTCCCCGTGCACCCCTACCGATTGGACGGGCAGCAGGACGGCGAAGTACTGCCATGGAAGCACCATCTTCCCCTGCTCCGCGGCCCTTTCCAGCTCCTCCTCCACGATGGCGCACGCCTCCCTCACGATGTCCGCGTCCTCCCTGGTGACCGGTCCCATGATCCTTATGGCCAGGGCGGGACCGGGGAACGGTTGCCTTTCCGAGACCTCCACGCCCAGGTGGCGCGCGAGCTTGCGCACCTCGTCCTTGTACAGATCCCTTAATGGCTCCACCAGCTTCAGTTGGACGTCCTTGGGCAGCCCGCCGACGTTGTGATGCGACTTTATGGTGTCCCTGGTGGCGTCCCCGCTCTCGATCCAGTCGGGCGCGATCGTCCCTTGGACCAGGTATTCGGCGTGGAAATGCTTGGCCTCGCGCTCGAAGACCCGGATGAACCTCTCCCCGATTATCTTCCTCTTCCTCTCCGGGTCGACCGCGCCCTTGAGGGCATCGAAGAACTCGTTCGAGGCGTCCACGATCTTGTGGTTGACCTTTAGGCGTGAGAGGATCTTGTCCACCGCCTCGGTCTCACCCTTGCGCATCATGCCCGTGTCCACATACACCGTCAGGAGCCGTTCGCCGACGGCCTGGCTGACCATGACGGCCGCGACGGTGCTGTCCACGCCCCCAGAGCAGGCGATTATGGCCTTCCCCTTGATGGTGCTTCGCAGCTCCGGCACCATCTCGTCCATGAACTCCTTGGGATCGAACATCAGCCCTCGACCTCTTTGGAGTCCTTCTCCACCTGGTCCGCCATCTCCTTTCGATAGCTCTTGAGCTCGGAAGTGAGCTTGGCGTCCTTGATGGCCAGGATCTCAAGTGCGAGCAATGCCGCATTCTCGCCTCGATCGATGCCCACGGCCGCCACCGGAATCCCTGGCGGCATCTGAACGATGGAGAGTATGGAATCCAGGTTCACCTTGCCGCTGACCGGCACGCCTATGACCGGTTTGATGGTGAAGGAGGCGATCGCACCTGGGAGGGCCGCGGAAAGGCCGGCGATGGCGATGAACACTTGCGCATCCGAGGACTCGACCATGTGCTTGACGCGGTCGGGCGTGCGATGCGCGGAGGCCACCACTATCTTGGACTCGACCCCGAACTTCTTCAGCATGGCTGCGGCCTTTTGACCTACCTCGAGATCGCTCTTGCTCCCTAGTATCACCAGGACAGCGGGCATGAATGCCTCTCAAATGATGAGAGGATAAAAGCATATCGGAATGGTTGAAAATAAGATAGAAAGGGAAAAGATTGGGTGTCGTTCGGTCGGGCTCAGCTCTTCATGATGGCGAGCAGGAACACGCCGATGGCAATGAGCGCACCGATAACCGCCGCGATGATGTTGAGGAAGGCGGCCCAGACGACGTCGCCTAGCCAGACATCGATAATGTCGGTGAAGCCCGTCAGGTACACCCAGACGATGCCCACGATCAGGCCGACGAGCAGCAGCACGATGCCGATCGTCCTGCTCTTACCGCTACCGAAGTAAGCGGTGAATGCGCCTGCCAAAACCATGAACAGGGCGAATGTCAACAACAGCACGGTCAAGAAATCTTCCACGGACATCTTTCGTTCACCTTTCCTTAGAACTTTATTCCTGTAAGCGTCTTCGTATCGATTACTCCGGGGATCGAGCGTATCTTGTCCACGACCACCTGCCCCAGCAGGTTGAAGTCGTCAGCTTCGATCTTGGCGATCAGGTCGTATTCGCCGAAGAGAGGATGAAGTTCCACTACCTCCTTGACCTTGAGGAGTTCATTGTAGACCTCGTGCTCCTTCGCAGGCGCTGTACTAATCAGTACGAAACCCACCGCCATGCGTTCACCTGCACTGGGTTACGGCTTCATCTCAAATAAAGCTTTCTGTGATGCTGGGATAGTCGTCCAGCCTCTGGGATTGTTTACGCTTTGCGATAATAGAGCGCTCACATGTATTCCGACGCCCTCTCCTCGACCTGAGGCCATGAAGGCATGTTGGTCAGGGATCCCCTCTCCTCGATGACGAAGGAGGAGACGGTCGCGCCTATGATGGCGGATTCGCGAAGCTTGGCGCCTCGGTAGAGCCCGGAAAAGAAACCTGCCCGGAAGGCGTCCCCTGCACCGGTGGTGTCGACGATCTTCTTCGGCCTCACTGCGGGAACATCGATTCTGCCCTCTTTGGTGTAGACGACGCTCCCCTTGGGCCCGATGGTGTTCACCAGCAGATCGACGTTTTCCAGCAGTTCCTCTGGCCCCTTCTTCCCCATGTATTTGAGCGCGGTGCGCAGCTCGTTCTCGTTGCATAGGAACGCATCGGCCATTCCCAGTGCCTGCGAGAACCATTCCCTGCTCCAGACGTGGTGTATCTCCTGAGCCGGGTCGAAGGCGATCTTCTTCCCCAGGCGACGGCACTCCTTCATTAGCTTTAGGTAATAAGGAGGGCGCCCGGTCATCACATGCACCCACTCCGCCTCCCTGGCCGCGTTGAGGAGGAGGGGCTCGTCCTCCATCGCCCCCATAGGGCCTTGGTAGACGAAGGCCACCTGGTTGTGCTCGTGGTCCGACACCACCCAGACGGTGGGCGTCTCATGCCCTTCCACCATGACCAGGTCGCGCAGGTCAAGTCCCTTGGACTCCATGAGCTCCCTGAACTCGAGGGGGAAGTCGGTCCCGACATAGGAGCAGAGGGCGGTGGGCGTGCCCAGCCCGGCGGATATGGTGGCCACGTTGGCCGCGGTGCCCCCGAAGTACGTCCTCTTCGACTCCACGTTCACGGAGGTGTTCAGATCGGGGAACTTGTTGAGCGAGAGGATGTAATCCAGGTTGGTATGGCCATAGACGCAGAGGAAGGGCTTCATCAGGTACCCTCTTGCCACGTGGAAAGGTACTGCACCTGGTCCTTGGTCAGGGCATCGATCTCCACGCCCATGGTACGCAGCTTTATCCGGGCCACAAGCTCGTCCAGCTCCTTGGGGATCTCGTAGACCTGGGGCTTCAGCTCGGCGTGGTGCTTTACCAGGTGCCCCATGGCCAACGCCTGAATGGAGAAGCTCATGTCCATGATCTCCACCGGATGCCCCTGCCCGGCGGCGAGGTTCATCAATCGGCCCTCGCTGAGGAGATAGGCCTTCCTTCCATCTGGTAAGCTATACTCATCCACGAACTCCCGGACCTTCTTCGGGCGACCAGCGTAATCCTCCAACGCCTTCTTGGAGATCTCGTTGTCGAAGTGGCCGGAGTTGCCCATCACGCAGCCGTCCTTCAGAGCTCGCAGGTGCTCCAGCCGGATAATGTCCTTGCAGCCGGTGGCCGAGATGATGATGTCCGCCACCTTGGCCGCCTGGAGCATGGGCATGACCTCGAAGCCGTCCATCTTCGCTTCGATCGCCCTTATCGGGTCCACCTCGGTCACGACCACGTTGGCCCCCAGGCCCTTGGCGCGCATGGCGATGCCCTTTCCGCACCAGCCGTACCCGGCCACGACCAGCTTCTTCCCTGCGACCAGGAGGTTGGTGGCATTCATGAACCCGTCGAAGGTGGATTGCCCCGTTCCGTATCGGTTGTCGAAGAGGTATTTCATTTGGGCGTCGTTGACCGAGATCACTGGAAATCTCAGCTTGCCCTCCTTGGCCATGGACCTAAGGCGGATCACGCCCGTGGTCGTCTCTTCGTTCGCACCCTTGACATCCTTGAGCAGGTTGGTCCGCTTGGTATGCAGGATGGTTATTAGATCCGCACCGTCGTCTATGACGTAGTCCGGGGACATATCCAGTACCGCATTGAGATTGCCGTAGTACTCCTCGGTGGACTCCCACTTCTTGGCATAGGTCTCGATGCCGTATCTCTCCCTGAGCGCCAATGCCACCGAGTCATCGGTGGATAGGGGATTGCATGACGCCAGGCGGACCTTGGCCCCTGCTCTGGCCAGGGTAATGGCGAGCATGCCGGTCTTGGCCTCAACATGAAGCGCCATCCCGATCTTGACGCCGCTCAGAACCTTCTCCTCCACCAGGCGTCGTCCAATCTCTGCTAGCACCCGCATATGCGTTTCCGCCCACTCCAGTCGGCGGACTCCCTTGACCAGGAGGTCCTCGCTCATGCTCATCTAGACAGCATCGCCAAGTCTCGGTTTATTCTTTGCCTTGTGATTGCAAGGAGGAGAGGTTCGCGCGCATTATCCCCATCGCTTCCTCCAGATTGCGCAGGTTGTCAAAGGAATTTACCAATGCCAGGCGCCGTTCCCCGTTCCGCCGTAGCTCCGGCACCATGGCGGTCATGGCCGGAACCGCCCTGGTCACCTCGTCGACTATGGTTATGAGGGCGGCCTTCGCCGTCCTGGACAATGGGTTGAGGTCGATGGCGATGACCTTCTTGCCGAATCGTACCAAGGCCTCTGCCCTGTCGCCATCCTCCAGGGGCACCAACACCACATCGGCGGAATAAATGCCGGCCTTGGTGCACCTCGCTCGGTCAGAGGATACCCCCGGGAGCAGTGCGTCTGGGTTCCTGCCTAGGACCTCCTTCGCGCCCGCATCCTCCAAAAAAGCGCACACCTTCTCGACGCGCTCCTCGGTCCGATGGAAGAGGTTGACCTCGATCCTCGACTTGGTGGCCTCGGCCAACTCGATCAGCTCCTTGGCGCATAGAGCTGCGGTGTTGCCGTTGACCGATATCACTGGCCTAATGCCATCTAGTAAGGTCGCCACGGCCACCATCTCCGCCCTCCGGGCGTTCTCGGTGGTCTTCTCGCCCAAGATGTAGTCGAAGGCCTCCCCCCTTCCATGGGCTATGAGGCCAGTTGGCGCCACTATCCCTTCCTTGACCCTTTCGGCCATCATCTCCCTGACCACGAGCGATTGGTATCGGGGATGGTCCTTGGATATCTGCACGAGGAGTGGAGGCCTTCGCTGTTGAAAAATAGTTCGGTCTAAGAGCGCGAACCTTCGCTTCCACTGGAAATGGAAGGACATAGAAATGCTTTTTAATTAGGGGCCAAAAAGGCTATAAACCTATCCTAAATGTTTATATATTATAATCTATATTGAGGGCAAAAGCGCCGGGGATGACGAGAGGGCTCGGATTAGCATGAAATACCTTGGAGAGGTCCAGGAGGTCAGTTTTGACGGGAAGCTAATCGTCAAGGGCATATGCGCCCCTCAGCCGAGGGAGACGGTGACTGACAACCGGCGAAGACCGATCGGCCGCGTGGTCAGGGTCTTCGGGCCAGTGGCCGCACCGTACGTCTCGGTCGAGGTAACCGGCGACCACAGCCTGCTTGCCGCGGTCGGTAAGCAGGTCTATGTCGAGGGGGTTGAAGAGCTTGGCAAAGGCGGTAAAAGAAGGAGCCGATGAGATCGAACGTTGCCCTGAATGCAACAGCGGGCACCTCGTAAGGGACTACGAGCGCGGAGAGCTCATATGCGAGGAGTGCGGCCTGGTCATCGACGACCAGTTCATCGATCAAGGCCCAGAGTGGAGAGCTTTCGACGTGGAGCAGGGCGAGAAGCGGGCGAGGACCGGTGCGCCCATGACCTATACCATCCACGACAAGGGGCTCTCGACCGAGATCTCCTGGAAGAACAAGGACTCGTACGGAAAGAGCATCCCCACCCGCAACCGTGCGCAGTTGTACCGTTTGAGGAAATGGCAGCGGCGCATCCGCGTCTCCAATGCCACCGAACGCAACTTGGCCTTCGCCCTGAGCGAGCTGGACCGCATGGCCTCCGCCATGGGCCTCCCTCGCAACGTGAGGGAGACCGCGGCCATGGTCTACAGGAAGGCGGTCAATAAGAACCTGATCCGAGGACGGAGCATCGAGGGCGTGGTGGCCGCATCCCTGTACGCAGCGTGCAGGCAATGCAACGTGCCCAGGACCCTTGACGAGGTCGCCAATTCTTCGCGCGTCGGGCGCAAGGAGATCGGGAGGACTTACCGATTCATGACCCGCGAGCTGAAGCTCAAGCTCATGCCGACCAGGCCACAGGACTACGTGCAGAGGTTCTGCTCCGAGCTGAAGCTAAGCGGAGAGGTGCAGGCCAAGGCAGCGGATATCCTCAAGGACGCGAGCAAGAAGGAGCTCACCTCCGGGCGGGGGCCGACTGGAGTCGCGGCGGCAGCCATCTACATCGCCTCGATCCTGTGCAACGAGCGCAGGACGCAGAGGGAGGTGGCGGACATCGCCGGGGTCACAGAGGTCACCATCAGGAACCGCTATAAGGAGCTCACCGAGAAGCTGGGCATCGAGATCCAGCTCTGATGGAATTGTTTGGCCCGTCCCAAAGGCGGGCCTGCGAAATCATTTTCTGAACGCGACAATATCTAGAAGGTTGGTGTGCCCCTTGGGAAGGACCAATGCCTCCAAGATGCACGACGAGCTGATGCCCAAGCCGCAGGCCAAGATCCCCAAGATGAAGTCCTCGTTCAAGTGATGTCAGGGACGGACGCGACGTAACTTAAGGTAATCCACCTGCTTCTTGGTGACCCGGGCGAAAAGGATGTCCTTCTTGACCCCGTGCGCCAGACGGACCGCCCTCGATATCTCTGGCCAAATCGTGCGATAGTCC